>Ga0126335_1000003_pt1 | contig 173305 bp, 146 predicted proteins | sample OlaspJWI45metaG_FD_108409 | JGI IMG/M metagenome (GOLD analysis project Ga0126335, IMG submission 108409) | Marine gutless worms symbiont microbial communities from Oahu, Hawaii - Olavius sp. 1 OAHU.JWI-45 metaG | ecosystem: Host-associated > Annelida > Digestive system > Unclassified | place... | reverse complement strand
TATCATAATAGATTATACGAAAAAGAACGTCAATGGTCAATAGAATTTCGGAGGAATCTCATCCTTAACCCCTCGAAAAAGACACACTAGATAACAATTCGCCGGTGGCCGGCCTGCCAAAGGCGGCACGGAATATCTGGTTTGAAAGTAAAAGAGGAAGATATGGCATATACACTAGACGGGGTAGAATACTCCTCCGTCATCGCTATAATAGGGCATCTGGATAAACCGGCACTTAAAGGCTGGGCAGTTGGCTGCGCTGTCGACTACATCACTTAAGCGATTCTGACCAATTGCAACACCCCAAAAGGGGGGGCCTCACACCGCAGATAACCTCCTAGCCGAGGCTCGGAGGGCTTATACCCTCAAAGTCGGATAAAGCCAAGAACACGAGGGTATCATAGTGCACCATGCGCTGGAATGGTACATCAAAGATGGGAGAGATGCCCTGGGAAAGTATTCACCGGAGGTCGAAAACACCTTGCTATGCCGCATTGGAAGCTTCAAGCGTCAACAAAGTCTTCCAATATAGCTAGAATTGAAGATATGAAACATATTGCAATAGTAGATGATGAGGCAACACTTCGTGAAAATCTAAGTTATGCACTTAGCAAGGAAGATTACATAGTATCAACCTATTCCAACGGTCAAGACGCCTGGGAAGCCCGTAAGACCTCCTCTCCACACCTCTATTTACTGGATATACTTATGCCGCGATTGGATGGCCTTGAGTTTTGCCGCCGACTAAGACAGGAGGATAAAAGAACTCCCATAATCTTCCTTTCTTCTCGAGACCAAGAGCTCGATAAAATCCTCGGATTGGAAATAGGCGGAGACGATTACATCGGAAAGCCGTTTAGCGTACGTGAGCTTCTGGCTCGAATAAAAGCTGTTCTAAGACGCACAGATGGCATCGACAATAAAGAGCCCCCGATTCATGCGGGACTTCTCAAATTGATGCCAAAGAGCTATCGAGCTTACTGGAACGAAAAGGAATTATTATTCACCATAAGCGAATTTCGAATTCTTTCTGAGCTAGTTCGCTCGCCAGGCGCTGTTTGCAGCCGTTCGGCGCTTTTCTCAAGTGTATTTCCAAACGACAAATTCATAAACGAACGTGCGGTGGACAGTCACATCAAACGAATCCGCAAAAAACTGGAGAACATCGGGGCACCAAAGAATACCATCGAGGCCATGTACGGAATGGGTTATCGCTTCAGGATGGAGATTTGAAAAAAACGGGACTTCGCTCTCATTCCGCCAGCCGTTTCTATCGACGAGGGAGCTACTTGAAAGGACTAACCTCCAGACTTCTCATTTTCAACATCTTGCTAGCTGTCTTTCCAATCGGCGCCGTGCTTTTCCTCGGCACATACGAATCACAGCTCCTCGAGAGCCAAGAGCGCGCCATGGTGCAGCAGGGCAGGCTACTCGCATCGGCTCTTAGCGGCCAAAATCTATCTAAAGAGGCTAACGAAATCTTAATACGGCTGGGCGCAAGAACCGATACACGCCTGCGGGTGGTGGATAAAGGTGGATTACTGCTTGCCGATTCTGCCAGCCCGACAACGGATAATGAAGATCAATTTACGGCCAAAGAGGAGAACCCACAAGATTCAGAGCTCGCGGCCCCCCAGCAAAGCCAACCTGAAGAAAGCTTGATTTATCAGATAGGCGCCCTGCCCAACCGTGCTTTCAAGCTGATAACCCGCATCACAAAGTCCCCCAACCTACCGAGTGCCGATGCGGAGTACTACAGCGGCAAGCAGATTTTATACGGCAGCGAAATAAGTTCGGCTCTGAAAGGACGTTATGGCGCAATTACCAGGATTTCCAAGGGACAGAAGTCGATAACTCTCTACTCGGCAATACCTATCTTCCAAGATGAAGAGGTAATTGGCGCTGTTTTGGCATCTCGCTCAACTCTCGCAATACTTTCCAATCTCTACAAGCTTCGCCTTGATATTGCCACCATATTTCTATTTAGCGTCGGAGGAGCAATCGTTCTCTCTATACTGCTGGCCAGAACTGTAACCGTTCCCGTGGGTAGGCTGCGAAATCAAGCCGAAGGCATACTGGACGTACAGGGGAAAATGCAGTCTAGTTTCAAACCGCTATCCGGTAATGATGAAGTTGCCGATCTCTCTCAAGCTCTTTACAACCTATCATCTAGACTTCAGCAGCGTACAGATCACATGGAAGCCTTTATGGCGGATTTGGTGCACGAAATGAAAAATCCGGTGGCCGGTATTCTTAGTGCGGCTGAACTGGCGAATCAGAATTCCTCAGGGGAAACTAGCAGATTTCTTGAAGTCATAACGCGCGAAAGCTATCGTATCCAACGGCTTCTAGAAGATCTTAGAGAACTGATAAGTGTCGATGTTCGTTTGAATCGAAGTGAGGAAGTTACAGCCACTGTAGCTATGATTTTGGAAGGCATCGTATCGGCTTATAACTGCCGCAGAAACGGGGGCGTGGAAGTGTTGTTTGTCGATCGATCAGGCTCGGATAATTCCATTCAAGTTCTCGCCAATCCTGATAGATTGGCACAGGCCGTATTGAACCTGTTGGATAATGCCGTTTCCTTCTCTCCCGAGAACGGAAAAGTTGAAATAATTCTCGATTCCCCGAAAAATGCCAAAGTAAGAATATCAGTTGCGGATAGGGGACCGGGAATTGCTGAGGAAGTCAAGGAAAAGATCTTTGAACGCTGGTATACCGACAGATCCGATCTGGAACCCTCCCAACATACCGGCTTGGGGTTGGCAATAGTCAGGGGAATCGTCGAGGGCTATGGAGGCAGAGTTAGAACTATATCAAGAAATGGAGGGGGAAGTATCTTCGAACTCGAATTCCCGATGACAAAGTGATTGAAGAAGATACTGAGAATCGTAGGATAAAACTGGATACGACTTGGTTAAGCAGACTCGTCCATGAATTTGAAGAACCCTATATGGCCGAGCTCAGGGCTTTTCTGTTCAAAGAGAAGAAGGCCAATAAGATAATCTACCCCAGGGGCAAGGATATGTTTGCTGCCCTAAATAGCACTCCCTTCGAAAAGATCAAGGTAGTGATTTTGGGTCAAGATCCCTATCATGGCGTCAACCAGGCAAATGGCCTAAGCTTCTCAGTACCCCCGGGAGTTCCCATTCCACCCTCCCTGAACAACATATACAGGGAGCTACGAGATGATTTAGGAATAACTCCTGTACGGCATGGATGGCTTATGCCCTGGGCCAAGGCTGGAGTGCTGCTATTGAACTCCGTTTTGAGCGTGGAGCACGGCAAGCCAGCATCGCACCGAAATCGTGGCTGGGAGATTTTTACCGATAGAGTTGTTCATCTAATCGACTTGGAACTACAGAATGTGGTTTTCATTCTATGGGGTTCCTATGCACAAAGGAAGGCGGCTCATGTGGATTCAAACAGGCACCTGCTTCTAAGTGCACCCCACCCTTCTCCTCTCTCAGCCTCTCGTGGTTTTTTCGGAAGCCGTCCCTTCTCTCAAACCAACAACTGGCTCAGAAATCATGGGAAGAATCCAATCAACTGGGAACTTCCATCATCACCCTCCCTGGCCTAGGCAGTTGGATTTGCTATGAAATATTTCACTGGGAAATCGGCGCTGTTGCACCTAAACTGATACTCCCGATTCGATACTCTTTGACCCTTTGATTTCCAAAGCTTGCAAGAGTATCGCTCCAGTTTGTCTTATCGGAGATTTTAGAGAATGCTAATTCCCAATTTGGAGAGATGCCTGGCCTCTATCATCGATTGACACAGTCGCGACTTCTTTGTCGGAGGGACGCGCAAAATGCCATATCCCTATGGGGAGAACACCTTTCCAACCGTCTTGGTGGGAGATAAGCGGGGACTCGGGAGGAAACTGAGAATACCAGGTGCCCTCGGGAAGAGCCAATTTGACTTCAAAAGTCTCTAGCAACCTGAAACTGTGATTTCGCAATTTTCCCCTCGCTATTTCGTTTCTAAGGTACCTTTCATTTAGGAGCCAGGGCCTATTGCCGCTTCGCTCCCGCGCCGTTTCGGCGAAACGACGCTGATTGATAGCGTGTGAAGGAATTCCAGAATCCACCAGGTGCAGAAGGAGTTGTGCCGAGAAACCATCTTCCCAGGCTAGCTGTAGACTCTTCGGCAGAGGAAAATCGGCCCCGACCACTGCGCCGGCAGGACGCACACGATAGGGACCGGCATATTCAGATGTAATGGGAATGGCCATTACGATTAGCGACGATTCTTTGGGGAGTTCCAAAAAGAGCGCGCCTTGGGCACTTTCTACGACTCTCCTCGAAACTGTACCACCGGAGTTAAGCCAGTGCACTTCCCAAGAAGAAGGATCCGAGCCGTTGTATATGGGCAAGCCGCCTTCTGGCCATCTTATTAAAACGTCATCGGAGATGCCGAAAAAGCCACAGGCAGTTGAAAATACCGATATAACCAGTCCCAATAACAAGCCTCTCATATTCTCTATTGACTGTAGGTGTATACCGATTGCTTGAAATAGAATCTTTGAATCCTGCCAGCAGCAAATTCAGCTAGAGCGGTAAATCCCCAGATTCCGATAATCTTCGGAAGCCGCGCTGAACTCTTTTTCCATTATATCGAAGCTATCTTTGACTTCGGGTAACATCACATCGACGTAAAACATGTAGTTCCAGGGTTTACCGGCAATGGGACGTGATTCCAATTTAGTCATATCCACATCATGTTTCTTCAATACCTGGAGGCAATCACTAAGAGATCCTGGATGGCTCTTCAGAGAGAAGATAAACGAGGCCTTGTCGGCGCTTTCTACTGCCGCGCTGTCAGCTCTGGCTATTACAACAAAGCGAGTGTAGTTTCTGGGATTGGTTTCTATATCCTCAGCCATTATTTCCAGCTTGTGAAAAGCGGCAGCCGCAGTGCTGGCAATTGCCGCCACGCTGGGATCAGCCTTCATGGCCACCATGGCGGCCGCGCCGGCAGTATCAAAATATGGTTCTGTCTGGTAGCCTTTCCTCTCCAAAAACTCCGCGCACTGGGAGAGAGCTTGCGGATGAGAGCATACCTTTCTGATTTGACTTTCCTTACTTCCCCGAATCGCAATGAGATTGTGGCGTATTCTCACCTTGATTTCGCCGACTATTTTTATGTCCGGATAACGGGATAAAAGATCGTAATTCTCGAAGACGCTGCCAGCTAGTGAATTTTCCAGCGGAATCATGCCCCAAGTAGCCTTTTTCGACAGAACCGCGACAAATACATCATCAAATTTGGACAGAGCCAGGGGATGTACATCTCCTTCTGGGAAATAGTTCAATATGGCCCGTTCGCTATAGGCCCCTCTCTCACCCTGAAAGGCAACCCTTGGTTTCTCAGCACCGACTCCCTTTCCCAAATGTGAGCGAAGTACATTCTCCTGGTGTCTTTCGGGAAGTCGGGCGAGTTCACGATCCACCGTGGGACATAGGGCCTCGATATCACGAAGAAGTTTTTCGAATTGCCCAGGCCAAAGTGACTGAGGGCCGTCACTGAAGGATTCATTCGGGTTTGTATGGACCTCTACCAGTATTCCATAAGCGCCGGCGGCAATGCTGGCAAGCGCCATCGGGGAAACCTTATCTCTGATTCCCGTGGCATGCGATGGATCAACTATCACTGGTAGATGACTAAGTTCCCGTATCACAGGTATGGCGGATATGTCCAAGGTATTTCGAGTAGCCCTTCCAAATGTACGAATCCCCCGTTCACATAGAATTACATCGTCGGTTCCGGAGGAAAGTAGATATTCGGCTGCCATCAGCCATTCCTCGATAGTTGCCGCCATACCTCGCTTCAATATCACTGGCATAGCCGCCTCACCGACACTTTTTAGCAACTCGAAATTCTGCATGTTTCGCGTGCCAATCTGAAATACATGGACAAGTTCGGCCATTCTCCTAACATCGTTTGGAGAGACAACCTCGGAGACTACTGGCAATCCGGTGGCATCACCGGCCTCACGGAGATATTCCAAGCCTTTGAAGCCCAACCCCTGAAAGGAATATGGCGAGCTGCGAGGCTTGAAAGCGCCGCCGCGCAGCATAACCGCCCCTGCTTCCTTAACCGCCCAGGCCGAATCAAGAATCTGCGCTCTTGACTCCACGGCGCAGGGGCCGGCGATGCAAACAATGCGGGAGCCACCGATTTTAACCGGACCAACCTCAATCACAGTATCTTGAGGATGAAATTCCCGGGAGGCCATTTTATAGGGTTTACTAATGGGAATAACCCTATCAACGCCCGGTAGAAACTCCACCTGTCGGCTATCTAAGTTTTGACTGCCGATAGCGCCGATCAGAATTTCTTCCTCTCCTGCAATTTCACGAACCCTAAAACCCTTCCCCCGAAGAAAATTCGATACATCCTCCTTCTGGGAAAGTGAAACTCCAGCTTTGAATACGATAATCATTCTTCAATACTAGCGTATAGAAGTTCGATTTTACAGGTAGTCCGGATTCTTTATCGGTTTGAAATCTGGAGTTATCAAGACGCTGCCCATACCCTTGAACCGATAGTAGCCCCGAACCAATTCGTTTCTGTAGGCAATCACCCTGTCGATGTAGTTTAGCGTGTTGGCGGGAGCTCCCAAGCGATCAACTCGCCCGGGACCGGCATTATACATGGCCAATGCAGTAACAATGTTGCCGGACATTTCCAGAGTTTTCCGAAGATAGGAAGTTCCATAATCCGCATTTATATAAGGGTCGAAAAAATCATCGACACTAAGCGACTTGAACGTTGAAGAATTAAGCTGCATCAATCCCCTGTCTACGCTACTGTTATGGTTGGTTCCGTGTGCATTTAACTGAAATCGGCTCTCCTGCCATGCAACAGCAACCACCAGGGCGGGGTCTATCTTGTGCCTATCGGCGGCCACAATAAGGGCATCCGCAACGAGGGGGTCTCCGATTTGAATATGAAGGTAGGAAACTACAAAAATTCGGCTGTTTGGGCTGTTAAAAGGCGCCGTCAAACTGTTCTCGAACTGCTCCGCACTAAATTCCTTGAACAGATAAGCGGATCCAATTCTGGCCGGCAAAACCATCAGCTTTGTATCGGCATCATCGTGTTGTGCGCCGAAAGTCAGAAAAACAATTCCAAATATTGCTACTAGGACTTTTTTGATATAATACTCCTTACAAGTTTGAACGATTTGGTAGTGAATCGCATTTATAAGGATAGGGTAAAGTAGACAGAATATGTTTTTAGGTGAAGTTTTTGTGAAGATTCAGGCACTCTTGAGGTAGTTTATGAAAAGGAAATCGTTGATTGTTGTTCTTTTGGCATTCCTCGTCTTCGGAATGCCCGCGGAAGAAAATGATAGCCAGTTTACCGTATCATTTACACCCTACAAGATTGAATGGAATCCTCACTATGCCTTCACCGTTACCGAAGCTCAGGTGTTTACCGCTGTTTACGAGGGCCTTGTGAACTTTCACCCGGCCACTCTCCAGCCAATTCCAGGCTCCGCGGAGTCCTGGAAATTTTCCGAAGACAACAGGCTTATAACTTTCAAACTTCGTGAAAACATCCTCTGGAGTAATGGAGAAAGTCTAAGCGCATCGGATTTTCGGGAATCGTGGTTAACTATTCTTTCTCCGGAAACTGAGACTGAATACGCTTCTCTATTCGACGATATTGTCGGCGCCAAGGAATATCGCTCCGGTTTGGGTTCAAGAGAGGATGTAGGAATCGAGACGCCCGATGAGAGAACATTGTTGGTAAGGATGAAGCAGCCCTCCCCCCAATTTCTTTCGATTTTATGCCACTACAGCTTCGCCCCTATCCATAGGGACTTCAGGAAACTTCAAGATTGGAGCGCGATTCGATCGGTTCCTGTAAACGGGCCATTTATCATTAAGGCGCGGGATGAAAACGAGGTTTTGCTCGATAAAAACCCACTTTACTGGGATGCCGAATCACTCAGTATCAATCGCCTTAAGCTTCTGTTCATCGACGATTCAGACCTAATAATGGAGAAATTCAACCGCTTAGAAATTGACTGGGTTACATCGGGGATAGACAGCTCACAACTTGCCGTGCCCGAAGCATTGAACATTGCGCCTCAATTTTCCACAACATATTACTATTTCTCCAACAAATCCAAGGTGTGGGCTGATTTTAGAATCAGGCGTGCCCTTACGCTTTTACTGCCACTTGATGAGCTGCGCAAAGAACGACTGATTCCGGGTGTGTCCCTTGTTCCGCCCATTCCAAACTACCCGGCGGCCGAAGCCAATTTCCCAGATCCTAAGAAGCGTGCAGAAGAGGCAATGAAACTGCTTGAAGAAGCAGGATTTCCGGAAGGCAGGGGACTCCCCGGTATAATAATCCGAGTGCCCCCGGATGATTCAGTGGCCGTGGCAATGCAAAACACCTGGAGTAGTGCTCTTGGCTTGGATGTGATTATTGAAGAGGTTGATTTCTCGAACTACTACGATTCAGTTAAGAAAGGTGGTTATGATTTAGCCACTCTCACCTGGACCGGTGATTATGCCGACCCTCATACTTTTCTCGGAATGTGGGATTCTCAAAGTAGCTTCAACGAATCTGGTTTTTCGGATACTGAATATGATAGGCTGCTCAGTGAAGCTGCGGCGCTACCCTTTCTTCAAAGATTCGAGAAACTGAGGGAAGCTGAAAACTTGCTCCTCTCTTCCTGCCAGGTTATTCCGATTGAACACTATCCGGCTGTCAATCTGATCGACCGGCGTTTCGTGGGCGGGTGGTTTCCCAATGCACTCGATATTCATCCTTTCAAGAATTTAAGTCCTAGACTCGGTTTTAATATCCCAGGAGTTGCCAGGTCCGCAGCGCACGCGGGGTGGAATCCACATCAGAAATCGACAAACAGATTGGCTCTTAGCAAGGCCAAGTCTCTCACACCATAAATTCCCCTTGAGCCAAATTTGTGTTCCAACACTATCTTACTGTTGATATCGTGTATGGCGGTAGCCTTAAGCTTAGCCGTTCTCCATTCAAAGAGTTCCCGGGAAACATTGCCTGAAGGTTTGATATCACTCGACTCAATACCGGAGAAAAAACTATTGAAGTAATCGGTTAGCCAGTCTTTGCGCTGATTCAGCCATGTTTGCGTACCGACGTCTCGGAGCGTGTATCCAAGATTGACTCTTGCAATAAATATGGTGGGCTCTTCATCGGAAGTGTAGCCGCTAAGCTCGGGAATATTCTTGTAATAGGAGAGTTTTGGTATCCAGTGCATGCCCAACTCTCCGTCAGCAGTGGCAATACGCGCGAGCAGATCCACGCCGCGCCAATGTATGGTTGCCGACAAAAACAGTATAATCAATTCATTTAGCTCTGTCTGCAAAGATGGGTGGTATCTTGTCGCCAAAATCCAGTTTGAATCTATAGACAAATTGTAAAGTGATGCAACAAGCCTCTTCCAACTCGTATCCAGGGCATCTAACCGCAATTGAAAACGCCAGCTTTCGGTTAGGAAGTAGCGCACTCCTTTACGGTCGGGAATATAGGAGAAGCTAATCTCGTTGCGTGGAATCCAGGTATTCGCAAAATCTTCGAGGGCCAACTGAATGTTCTCGATTATAGAGAAGTTGCCAAACGAAGGTACGGACATGAAGGTTAGCTCAGCCGGAACTCCACTCAATATCAGAAAATCCTTCTTCACAGCATCAAAAAGCGCCCGAACCGTGGAAACATACTCCGGCGCCCAATTCGGTGCTTCTTCATCGGTAAACTGCGCCATGTATGTATCAATCATTTCGCGGGTATCTTCTTCCAGATATCTATTGAAACGATTGCGATCCACAATCCTGGCGAACTCCCGTCTACCCGGGTCTTTGGATAAGAACAGCTCCAGGTTGTCTAAGCTGCCTCCTTTTCCTAATGGTGCGCTAAGCCTAGCTCTTATTCGATGGAGATTTCCCTGATTATCTCTTTGATTCGCTGAAAGTAGTTTTTTTACAGACGATACTCTAGCCGCACGGGCTTGTCGTCTCTGCAGAGTATCAAGCTCCAGAACCAGAACAATCGCCAGAGTAATTATCGCTATGAGTATTGCAAGCGTCAATATCGCTTTGCGGCTCATACATGATTATCGGACAGTTGACCGCGCGGTTTGATCAAGGTTGCACTTCCCGCTATTTCGATGTAATATATAACCGTCATGTTAAAAAAATCCACCTCAATCGAATTCAAAAAGGGGCAGCAGGTGGTTTATCCTTTGCAGGGCGTTGGACGTGTCGAGAACATTGAAGAACGACAATTTCGGGGAGAAATGGTTCCCTACTACGTTATGTATTTCGATGTCTCAGATATGACAATTCGCATTCCGGTAGAAACTGCAAAGGAACAAGGCATTCGAGCTATTGTGTCGCAAAGTGCTTCTGAGAAGGCGCTTGAAGTAATTACCAGCCACCATGAGCCTGTCTACACCGATTGGAAACTTCGCTATCAGATGAATCTCGATTTACTGCGTAGGGGCGATGTAACTGATATCGCAACGGTTGTAACAAGGCTCTATCACCGAAGCAAGATCAAAGAACTTCCCATACTCGAGCGTAAACTTTACGACAGCGCGCTTCATCTTCTGGTTGACGAAGTTGCATACTCAATGGGAAAGGGGAAGGATGAGGTGGAACGGCTTATTTTTGCGAAGCTTGAGGAAAAGGAGTAGAATACAGCCGTTTAGTCCCTATCTACCAGTAATAATATCTGAAACGGAGTTAAGCCCAGTGATGATTCGTGCGGAAAAACTATCTCGGCGTTTCGGGAAAATCGATGCCATATCCGAAATTGATTTTAACATTGAGAAGGGTACGATAGTTGGCTTTTTAGGACCAAACGGAGCCGGAAAATCAACAACGATGAACCTGATTACAGGATACCTGGCTCCAAGCAGCGGCAGAGTCTTCATTGATGGTATCGATATAGTAAAATCACCGCTACAGGCAAAAAGGCTTATCGGATATCTCCCCGAACAACCGCCCCTGTACCGGAACTTAACCGTGGATGAGTATCTTGACTTTGTAAGCGAGTTCAAACGGGTGCCAAAAACTCGACGCAAGTCTGATATTGAATCGATTAGAGAACGGGTTAAGATAAACGATGTTCGAGGACGACTGATAAAAGGTTTATCCAGGGGCTATAAGCAGAGAGTCGGCTTGGCTCAAGCCCTAGTTGGAAATCCAAAGCTGCTGATTCTCGATGAGCCGACCGCGGGACTTGATCCCAAGCAGATTATCGAAATTCGGGAATTGATCCGAAGCTTGAGAGGGGAACACACCGTGGTTCTATCCTCCCATATTCTTCCCGAGGTTAGCGCAACCTGCCAGTGGATCATAATTATCAACAAGGGTGAAATTGCTGCCTCGGATACGCCGGAGAATTTATCCGGACGCCTGAGCGGAAGTCCGGGCTCTGTTCGTCAGAAATTGCTAATTCGGGGTGATGCGGAGGAGATTGGCAAAACATTTGACAAGCTTCCATTTCTACGCATTCAGAGCATCAAGGCAAATCCCAGTACGAATCTATCCGAAGTAGTAATTGCGCCTTCAAACCACCAGGATGTTCGCGAAGCGATTTTCTTCGCTATGGCAGAAGCGAAATTGCCCATTCTTCAGATGTCGCCTATGGACTTGAGCCTGGAGGAAATCTTTCTCAATCTAACTACATCGGAGGACTGATGCTTGCACTACTGAAAAAGGAGCTGAGGCAATATTTTCTCACTCCGAACGGCTGGACTTTCTTATCGGCATTCCTTTTTATCTCGGGGTTGATGTTCTCATTTCAAATGGTTTTCCCGGGGAATTCCCAGTACTCTTTGTTTCTAGCAAACCTTCCCTTTATATACCTTTTTGTTATTCCGTTTTTGACTATGCGAATCTTCGCCGACGAACGGAGATTCATGACTGATCAACTCCTACTCACCGGACCAACAAGGCTTCTGAACATTGTACTTGGCAAATTTCTCTCGGCTCTAATAGTCTACCTTGCTACAATAGCTCTCACCTTCATCTACCCCCTGCTACTGAGCTTCCATGGAAAGCTGGACTGGCCAGTTATACTTGGCACTTATTTCGGTTTCATACTCCTAGGCTCATCTTTCATTGCCATTGGAATTTTTGCTTCTCAACTTACCGAAAATCCTCTTATATCGGCTGTATTCTGTTTCTGCATAATAATTCTAACCTTCCTGATGGACTTCATACTTCGCTACATGCCAACTAGCGAAATTTCGGGGTTGGTGTGGGTAATTATTCTTTCTTTTATAACACTTTACTGGCTGTACTCAGCTGGCAAGAATTGGTTTGTTACAGTACTTGCCGGATTTGTATTGGCCGCCTTTTTCCTGCTGCTTTGGTTTTTTGGAAAGGAGTTATTCTCAGGGTTAATCGGCAGAAGCTTGGGTTTGCTCTCGTTACCCCGCCATTTCTCAACCTTTTCCATGGGAATTTTGAGTTTGGATGCGATTCTGTACTACTTGAGTTTCTCTGGATTTTTTCTATTTCTCACGGTAATCAATCTTGAGAAACGGCGATGGAGCTAGGAGTATGAAGAAACCAACTATTCGATTGGATTCCAAAACCTATAATGCAGGCATCTCGGCGCTTATCACAATAGCCGCGCTTGCCGGATTAATCCTAATCAATTTGCTCATCAGCGATTTGAACCTGGAGGCCGATCTCACTCCAAATAAGCTCTATACCCTGAGCACGCAAACTGAAACTTTGCTTCAAGACTTGGAAAAGCCTGTGGAGATACTTGTTCTCTCCACGCCCGGGGATGAATCTGAGTCGTTGATCAAGATTTTAGAGAGATATAAAAATTCTTCAAACTATATCGATGTCAGGATTCTGGATCCAGAGAGCAATCCGGGCCGAATATCCCGATTCACGAGCGAGAATAATTCGATTTCCAAAGATGCTGTTGTTGTAGATTCCGAAGATTTTTTCCGAGTTATCAATCCAGAGGATTTCTATGATTTCACCTACGATCAACTAGGCAGGCAGCAGATTACAGCACAAAGAATCGAGCAGCAGATTAGTGCGGCAATTGCATATGTATCCTCTGGCCGCACCCAGAAGATCTACGAGATTAGCGGTCATCAAGAAACTCCGCTTGCAAGATTGGGGTACATGGAATTTCTAAAACGGGCTGATTTTGAGCCAGAAGAAATTTCCCTGATACTTTCCGCAATACCCGATGATGCGGCTCTCCTCACTCTAGTTGGGCCAAAACTGGATATCTCCGAGATAGAGGCGACTAAATTGAATTCCTATCTTGAGAGCGGTGGAAAACTCTTTGTCGCCTTGGATCTAACTTATGATTCCATGCCGAATATCTTCGGGCTTCTAAAAAAATGGGATATCGAAGTTCTGCCAGGACTTGTAATGGAATTTCAGAAGAATCGCTTGATTGCGGAATTTAGCTACAATAACTTCATATTTGCGCCAAGGGTTTTGAATCATGAATCACTTATTCCGCTCACTCAGGCAAGACTGAACCCTGTATTTCAATCCTCAGTGGGTTACAGACGAACTCAAACACAGCAGAAGCGCCTGGAATATATTTCGCTTCTTTCAAGCTCGGATGCTTCCAGGCTACGCACGGAACTCACAGGAGAAGATCCCGGCAGATCTGCTCCACTGCCAGGTGATTTGCAAGGACCGGTGGATGTGGCAATTGCGATTCGTGAGCTAGATGGAGGTAAGGCGGAGGGAGCGGGAATTGTGGCGCTTGGCAGCGCGAGCAGTCTTGGCGGTTTGGGATTTTTTGGTCCGATCAGAGCAAATACGGAATTGGTTATGAATTTGCTTAGCTGGCTTACACGCAACGAGCCCTCTATGCTTGTGCCTTCCAAAAGCCTCTATCGACTCCCCCTGCAAATCAGCATGGTGAATGGAATCGTTTACAGCTCAATAACCGTAATTGTCATTCCGCTGCTCTGTCTAGGAGCCGGTTTGGCAATTTACTTCCAGAGGCGTAACCGATGACTGAAAAATCCGTGACGCTAATCTCCTTTCTGGGCATTCTTGTAATTCTGACTATAGTATTTATTATCTTTCGCTCCACGCGAAAATCACCAAAAAAACCGGGCGATGATTCAGCTAGTTCGATGATATTGACAAGCATGGAAGAACAGAATCTTCATTCGGTGTCAGTGAAACGCATGGATGGGGGGTTTGACTTAGCACTAGATGAGGAAGGCAACTGGATTCTATCTGATGTATCCTTCGGCCTGGATGCGAACAAGGTGAAACGAGTTACACAAGCACTTGCTTCTATCGAATCCAAGAAGATTATTGGAAAGGAACTCGATGAGAGCCGCCTTGGCGAGTTTGGTCTCGATAGTCCCGTGGCGAGAATTGCTGTTGCAGATAAGGTAGGCAATTTAGAGGTAGTAGAGGTTGGAAATAAAAGTCCTGTCGGTGTGCAGCGTTATGCACGGCGGGAGGGTTCTTACGACGTGGTTTTTCTTCCAACCGCGATTTCAGAAATAGTGTTTATGAATGGCGACGATTTCAGAGACAGGAGTCTGCCTATGCCGAATCTGGATGAGATTGAGAAACTGGAATTTCGCAGGGACGGAAAAGAATTTCATATGGCTTCTAATTCGAAGCCGGATCCCTATATTGCTTCGATAAGTGATTATGTTGTGAAAAAGCCTTGGCAGGGAAAATACTACCTGGATGAGGGAAATCTCCAAATGCGAATCAGAGAGGAAGCCCCTCTCCCAACAGAAGCGCTAACCTATTTGGATAACGAGAACCCGGAAAACCCGAAATTCGGCTTGATGGGCGAAAAAACTGATATGCTGTATTTGTCGGATAGTAACGGCATTGTTCTGCATTTGATACTCGGCAATTCCGATGATGAGGGAAACCGTTATGCCCGCCTGGGTGACAGATATGAACCTCTTTTCAAGTTACGCGAATCCGAACTTGGATTTCTGGATACTAGCCCATTTTACCTGACGAGCAAATTTGTTTTTTTGGGTTCTATTAAACGGGTTGCGAGAATAGAAATTGAGTCAAACGAAGAATCCTGGACGCTCACTAGAATTGAAAGAGGCGAATCAGAAGAAATAAAAGACGATTTATTTTTGATAAACGATTTGGAAATAGCATTCGAGAGATTTTCATCTATCTTTCAGAATCTGATAGGAATTTCCCGGGAGGGACAAATTCAGGAAGAACGCATTCGCTTAGAACCGGAGATAACTATGACTATCTCCAATGTGAAAATCGATGTGAATCCGCTGCTTATCCGTTACTGGAGCTATGATGAGGTATACTATCAGGTGGGCATGGATGCCGAGGAACCTGAGTTTTTAGTTGGCCATTACCAAGTTCAGAAATTGATAAACCATCTGAGAGCTCTATCTAGTTCTAGGGCATTAGATTAGTTGGCAAGCTTCGGCGATTAAACCTGGCAACTACCAAGGGACGTCCGTCATTTCGGTAAGACCAGCGCGCGAAAGCGGTGCCTGACACATCTTCCACGAGCCGCCCATCAATGCCAAAATTGCGCCTTTCTGTCACGCGGCCATACTTATCGTAAACCCATTCATAGATTGCCACTCCCTGAGGGTTGGCGCGAGGTTGGCCATATTGACCAAACTGTCGCTGCTCGACTTCATGATTCTCATCATCGTAGACCCACCGATATTCAGCAATACCCTGATTATCCTCGGAAAATTCACCGGTGGAACTGTAGTGACGCTCCCATGTTTTCTTCCCTCTTCCATCATATCCCCAGCGATACACGGCGACGCCCATAGCATCGTTTGTCAACGTTTCCCAGTCGTCATAGCTCGCGGCTTCAATCAAATTTCTGTTCTCGTCAAATGCATAGCGGTACCGAGAAACTCCCCACTGATCGACCTTTGTCTGATCGTCGATGCCAAATGAGGTGGAAGCCGTTATTAATCCTCGCTCGTCGTATTCCCATCGGTAAGAAGCCATACCGGAATCATCTTCACAGAGAGCGCCAGATTCGTCGAGATTGAGCTGCTCCAATTCGTTGCCCTGAACATGGTGTATCCATTTATATGTAGCAACTCCAGAAATATCCCTAACCGCCATTCCATCCGCATCGAAATTGGACTGCGCTATTAGGTTTCCGAATTCGTCGTATTTTCGACGATAAATCGCGACATTGTTTGAATCGGCAAGCAGTTCGCCTTCAATTCCCAGGCGCCTCTCCTCCAAAGGCAGCCCTCTATCTTCCCGATCGAATTCAATGGATGCGGACCCATCCGCGCTTAGAACCGGAGCGTCCTGCATACCTATCCTGTCCTCTCTAATCACTTCGCCCTTGGCATCTCTGGTATATAAGTACCCATGGATGCCTTCTCCACGATGTTCTGTTTCTAACCCATTCATATCGTAGTAGTGAACGCTAAGCAGGCGATCAGAACTGTCCCAGCCATAGTGGATTTCAGCAATGCCTCGATTATCTTCTATCCTGGCGCCTGCCGCATCAAAGAATTTCTCTTTGGCGCGACGTCCCTTGGCATCTAGGGTCCACATTCTGAATGCTACTCCATTCCTGTCGGAGATTAGATTTCCATACCGATCGTAATGGAATACGCCGGTGGCCAAGCCTCTCGCATCGAGCCGCACCCGTCGCGACCAAACTCCCATCTCATCCGAGATTGCAAAACCTTTGGAATCCGTGTTCTTTCTATGAACATATCCAAGTTCATAGTCCAACTCTATTCGGGCTACGCCATAGAATGGATCAGCAAGCGATCTACCCGAGCGACTGTAGTGTACTTCCACCAGTCGGCCATTCTCATCATAGATGAACCTGTAAGCGTTGGAAAACCTTGCTTCGCTTGGCTCAATTTGTTCGATTCCAACGATGCGCTCGTATGAATCAACATCTATACGGCGATACCATGCCTCCTTCGCGGATATGGAGTTTGCGAAAGAATTCCCGGCAATTACAAAGTAAAATATGATGGCGCTTATCAGATTCAGATATCCAAAAATCCCTTTCATTGTACCGATAATCGGCAGATACTATTCAAGCGCTTAGAGAAGTTGCCCGGGTTAATTCGCCTGAATTTGCCTTAGCGCGTGAGCGAGTTGGGTTAGGGTTTTCATCTGAGTGATGCTTTGCATGTGTTCATGGCGTTGTTGTTCATCTCTTCTATATCTAAAAATCATTTCCTGAATTCTTTGAGGTTTCGATACTTTCTCAAGAGTAATGTTGGAAGCTCCACCGGTTGTTACCAGCACCACGTTCCCATAGCCGAATATCAACGGGAATATACCCCTCTGCTCGGTGCGAATGTTTTGTAGAGAGCTTATTTCTATCTGATGTCGTAACAAATTACGTCCAAATGGCCTGCGATTGAAGATTGTTAGATATCCTTGAGAAGCCAGGAAGTAATTATTGCGCCAAATCTCGAAGCGATAGAGCATCCATATAAACAATGGTATGAAGCTCACAAAATGGAGCCCTTTTGATACTGGCAATAAAAAAGATATGATGCCTAGGGTCATCGGAAGTAGAATCTTACCGGCCAGTACTATTGGGCTCTTTCTGATTTTTAGCGCGGTGGGATTAACCATTCGCCTGCTCTCCTGCTTGGAACGCAGCATCCTGGGCCTGCGCTCTCCAAGGCCGCTGTCTTCGAGGCTCCTTCGCATTTTTTCACGCTCACGTCCGCCCATTCTCGCATTCGTACACTCCCGCAATTTCTGGATTTCCCGGGCGAGTGAATTGGGAGAATCTATGTCTCTGAGTATAAGTTCACCTTCTAGTGCGGCAGTTTTAATCCTTATGGTTCCTATTCCAAGCAGCTGATTCATTGTGCCCTTTTGATCGATACTGATACCCTGAATTTGGTTGGTTGGAATATGACGAATTTCGATAGCCAGATTTCTCCATTCAAATCGGCGAGAGATGATGGAATCGGCTTCAATCTCGTATGAGGTGCTAAGATTCCTGACAGAAAAGATGCATAGCCACGAGAGGAAAACTGCCGGAGAGCATAGTACAATCAAAGGCGATATCATTTCTACACCACTTGAGACGATGTATAGTAGAAGCGCTACAAGAACCGCGAACGCAAAAATAAAAATCGCCGGCTTGGAGGATGGTCTAATCTTTCTTCGGCTTCTTCTAGGGGCGGAATCAGTTTGTATGCTTTTCGAAAATCCGGATTGGAGGGAACCCTTAGAATCATAGCGGGGTTTGAGAGCTCGACGCATCGAACTTCTAGAACAAAGCTCTAGCAAAACTACTCTTGTCCAGCGCAGCCAGCGAGTATACTCTACCGTCCGAAGAGCGTATTCCAAAGGTTGCGGCATGCCTAATCGCTCTTCCCCCCAGAGTTCACCTTGAAACCAGTTTCTTCGGATGCCTCTGCCGCCTTGAGATTCGAGTCTGCCCTGGAGAATCAGGATTAATTCCTCTCCTGAATCACCCGGATGGAATAGCTGTGAATTTGCCCGCGCCTCCCAAAGTTCGGACGCTGCCATCAGCTTCTTCCTATCTCGTTCGGAGAGTCGCAAAAACGCGGGATGCACTAGGAGTTTTCTCTCGTCCATACTCCCGACTATCGGCTTAGAACTGAGACAGATTATTGAATTTTGGAATCCGGCAGGTTCACTGGGAGGCCAGGTATCGTCCGCTCCTATAGCTGGTCAGTTCTGATTAGAAGATCGAACTGACACGTAGAGCTTCACCTTTCCGGTTCTTTCAGCGCCAGCGGCTTCTCAAGTATGATTTTCCCAAGCATCGCCCGCGCCAACGGCGAATATGACCGGATGCTATCCAGAGATTTTCGCCGAATTCGCGAAGTTTCAGCGCGAGTTATCTCCTTCTCCGCAAAAAGTTGGTTCTGCTCCAAAGCGCCAGAAGATGTCATAGCCTGCATCTCAAATGGCTTGGATGCTCTCCCTTCGACTGGTGAAAATGGGCTTGGCGAGTCAAAAGTCTCTTTTCTCATGACTGCAGGCTCATCTATCTGCCTGGGAGAAACTCTGCGCCTTTTTGATGCCAACCCGCCAGTTCCATTCATATTTCTACTTGTTTTTTGATTCGCGGATCTCTTCTGAGCACGTTTTCTAGCTCCCGCAACCATCCGCAATAGCCAGATAATAAGCAGAAATACGGGTATAAGAGAAAACAGCCTGCTAAGTATATCTCCCACAGACTACGAATCCTCTGAGTGATTATCGGACTGCTCGCCCAAGCTTCTTCTCATATCGGTATCAGCCTGGATGTTTCTAAGGCGATAATAGTCCATTATTCCCAAGTTGCCTTCCCTAAAAGACTGTGCGATAGCCTGAGGAATCTCCGCTTCAGCTAAAACAACCTTTGCCCTGTTTTCCTGTACCTGGGCAACCATCTCCTGCTCTCTAGCCCTAGCAACAGCCCGTCTCTGCTCTGCTTCGGCCTGGAATCGCCTCGTGTCCGCCTCTGCCTGGTCCGCCTGAAGTTTCGCGCCAACATTGAAACCCACATCCACATCGGCAATATCAATTGACAAGATTTCGAAGGCTGTTCCTGCATCCAGGCCTTTCTCCAGAACCCTCTTTGAGATTTGATCCGGATTCTCCAGCACATCCTTGTAAGTTTGGGCCGAACCGATAGTAGTAACTATTCCCTCGCCAACTCTGGCAATTATCGTTTCCTCTGATGCGCCACCAATAAGGGCATCAATGTTCACTCGAACGGTTACCCTGGCCTTTGCCTTCAATTGAATGCCATCCTTCGCCACCGCATCAACAGTAATTTTACCGGTTTCGGGATTGGGACAATCAATTACCTTAGGATTTACACTGGTTTTAACCGCATCCAGAACATCCCGTCCCGCTAAATCAATCGCCGTGGCTTGTGAAATAGGTAGCTCTATGCCAGCTTTTGAAGCCGCAATCAGAGCCTTCGCAACTCTGATTACGTCGCCGCCCGACAGAAAATGAGTTTCCAACAAATCCGTGTGTATGGCCAAACCACCTTTCACCAGCATAATTCTGCTGTCAACCATTGCGCGGGTATTCACCCTGCGAATCCACATGCCAATTAGTCGCCCAAAGCCTACCCTTGCTCCTGATACAAGAGCTCTTAGCCATAAACCAAAGAACTTAATCAGGATAATCACGAACACTACGGCCAGAAGCGCCGCTAAGGCCCACAAAACAAACACAAGAATCCTCATCTATCCTCCATAACTTACAGACTCCACATCATCAATGCCTTAAACTGTAATCCAGCTATCACGGTATTCGCCATCAATCTCCGCAAAAGATCGCTGGGAATTATTATAATCAATCGCCGTGTTCTTCACAGCATCAGCAACATCTCCACTGCTAAAACATCATAGCTACCAGCTAATCTTATTCAACCATTCGAAGCCGCGATCAGGGTCATCCTAAATTGGATTGCCCCCCGATAGAAAATAAGTTCCCCACAGATTAACTATCCGAACCACCCACAGCATAACTTAGCTCCTAGCCAGCGAGTTAAGGGTTGCACACTAGCCGCTCTGAATCTAACTTCTCACAGGGCTAAGAACTCGCGACATTACAAGAGCAGTCAGATAACTATATCCAGAAACGACAGATCAAAAAAGGGCTTTCTATCCGTCGTCCATGGCCACGACCACGGCTTTCACCCCATCAATGCGCTGAACTACAACTCGGGCGTTTTTTTCATAGTACTCGCCGTCTGTTTCCGCAACGATAACTTTGGATTCAAAACGCACCTTGCCAACCGGCCGTAAATCGGTTACCGCCACACCTACTGCTCCAATTTCAACCATGCCGTGTTTCTGCCTCACGGGAATTTCGGTTTTCTCTAGGTTCTTTCCTTTCTCCTTGCGTCGGCGACGGGGGGTTCCAGCATATCCCGAATCACCAGGGGCATGAAGTATCAAACGGCTAAATAGACTTGCTCTTGGCAATAAGACCATAATAACTCCTATAAGAAAAATTCCGCCAATTACACCGGTTCCAACAATTCTCAGATTCCTTCTAGCCACGTCCCACTGCCAATCGAACTGGGGCCAAAAAAAATCTTGCTGGCTTAGAACAAGAGATCCCAAAATCAACAGAATTCCCGCTATCCCGGCAATGCCAAACCCGGGAATAATAAAAAATTCCAGAAGCAGAAGAATCACCCCGGATAGAAACAACAAAATTTCTATCGCTCCCAGATTTCCCATCAAGCCGCTTGAAACAAACACAATCGCAAAGCAGATAAGAGCTATGGTTCCAGGTACACCGAATCCGGGACTCGTAATTTCAAGATACAGAGCAACCAGCGCAATAATCAGCAACAGGCTCACTACAGCGCCGCTGGTAAGAAATGTGATTATTGAATCAGCCCTGCTTTTCCTCAGCACCACGGTGTCTTCAGATGTGTAACCGAGATTGGTTATCAAATCCTCCCGCGTCATAACTCTGCCTGCCGACACCCCATAACGTTCCATTTCTCCAGCGGTGAGCGTTAGAAGCTTGCCTTCATCACTGACAGTTCTCCCAATTTCAAACTGAATATTCTTTCTCTTCATCTCATCGATGTCCGCCTCCGTCAGTAGTGATTCAGAACCATCGATAAATACCTCCTTGAGAACCAGATCGGCATCTACCATGGCAAGTGTGACTCCGATGGGATAACCATTTTTCTCGGCCAATGCGGCCATTTGTCCCCGCAACGCGCTAACCGTTTTTTCTTCGGCTGCCTGAATCCCCTCCGTGGTTTGATACACTGGCGCGGCGGCTCCGATTGAAGTTCCAGGGGCCATCCAGATTTCCCCGCAGGAAAATGCCATAAGCGCGCCGGCCGACCAGCTCACCCCACGGCCTATGCTGTCGGCGGGTACATAGGCAACAGTTCTGGCCCACGTAGCAGATCCAATCTTGCTTGCAATTTCTAGGGCTGTATCCACGCGGCCACCAAAAGTATCAATTTCGAAGATCACCGTCTCCACACCTGCTCCCTTGGCCTCCTCAAGAGAACGACCCAGAAACACTCCGAGATATCGATCGACATTCTCCCTTAAAGGGATAACATATACTTTGGCAGGAACCGCCTCTGATTGTGCAATTAACGCCGTTACACTAAGAAAAAAAAATGCAAAAATAGCGTTTTGCCTCATAAGTCAATCATGAAGTCCATGTTGAACTAAGTCAACACAAATCCAGTCCCTAAATATCAACAACAAGATGCACTTCTCATCATTCCGTAGAATATTTAGATTTCCTGCTGCTTGCGTTTAAGAATGCCTCTGCCGATTATTGAGAACGAATGGGAGTACATTGATGTCGATTCCACTAATCTATCCCGACAGCCGATTCAAAGTTCTATGGGAATTCTTCGTACTACTGATAAGCATCGCGACGACTATTATCATTCCGCTTATCGTAGTATTCGAGGTTCCAATATCCCCGGGCCTGATCCTAATGGATGTTCTGATAGCCCTTACATTCATCGCCGACATAATTATCCAATTCAACACATCCTACAGTGTCAGGCACAAGCAAATAAAAGATCGCAGGGCAATAGCTAAACGCTACATGAAGGGGTGGTTCATACTCGACTTACTTGCCACCTTGTCTTTCACTTGGACTTTTATAAGTAGCCGGAATCTGATTCTAAATCGCATAATCCATTACTCCCGACTAACTCGCCTTTTGAAACTCTTCGGAAGCTCAAAGGTGCTACGGCGAGCAAGAAAATTGAATCCCGCCATCATGCGCCTGTTCATGCTGGTATTTTGGATTCTGATTGCAGCTCACCTTGTGTCCTGCGGATGGATTCAAATAGAAGGAGTCGGCAAATATACTTCTTCTGGGGATTATACATCCAATGGGGCCATCTATCTTGAAGCCTTTTACTGGACCATCACCACATTGACTACGATTGGCTACGGCGATATCACTCCCGAGAACCCAATTCAATTCATCTACACAATAATAGTCATGTTGATGGGCGCTGCTTCCTATGGGTTCATAATCGGCAATATAGCCAATATCATAACCAACTTGGACATAGCAAAAAGTCAATTCAGGGAGAAGGTAGAAAATATCAACACCTTTCTGAGATATCGCAATATACCAAGAAGAATTCAAACCCAGATCAATGATTATTACGATTATCTATGGGAAAGCCGTAGAGGCTACGAGGAATCGAATCTACTATTTGACTTGCCAAAACCGCTCAAAGCTCAAATCGCTTTTTTCCTCAATCGGGACATAATCGAAAAGATTCCGCTTTTCAAAGAGGCCAGCCAGGAATGTACAAGAGACATTATCCTGAACCTCAAACCGGTTATATATACCCCGGGAGATCAGATAATCACCTACGGCGAAATTGGTTATGAAATGTATTTCATCAGCCAAGGCGAAGTTGAAATACTAAACGAAGAGCAGACTATCACATATGCCACTCTATCCTCCGGACAGTTTTTCGGTGAAACAGCTCTCCTTCTAAGCAGTCCGAGAAATGCCACCGTTATGGCGAAGGACTACTGCGATCTCTATGTACTTGATAGGGAAACTTTCGACAATGTACTCCAGCGTTACCCGGTTTTCGCGAAAAATGTTGAGGAGCTATCCGCCAGAAGACTATCAGAATTGAAAGCAGAGAAACAAGGACGGATAGCTAAGTCCGCCACCCCATCCATGAAACCTGGCAAGCCCTCATCCCCCAGTTACAATATCCTGGGGAACAGCACCATTGAGCTAGTTTGGTTGTCACTAGATGATGTCGAAAGTTATGAGCTGATACGTAAAACAGCCAAAGAGGATAAATGGAAGCTGATGGATTCCGCAATAGAAGGCCTTAGCTATATGGATTCTCCGGCACCAATTGGGAAGATTTCATACCGCATTCGTGGTAAGAACAGAAGCGGAAGCGGTCCGTGGAGCGCTCCATTAACAGTAAGAATATCCAGAAAACCACCACTTGTCCAATAAAGCCCTATCTTAACCGCCACTAGGGAATGCGGATCAATTCCCTGGGCTTCGATCCATTTACCGGACCAACAATACCTCGGCGCTCCATTTCTTCAATCAGCCTCGCCGCCCTGTTATAACCAAGCTTAAGCCTCCTTTGGAGATAAGATGCCGAGGCCTTGCGGGAGCTCACAACTATCTCAACCGCCTTCTCGTAAACGGGATCGTTTGCGTTGTCCTCATTATAGAGCGAATTTTCATCCTCATCGTCGACGAACATCTCATGATCAATATAATCAGGTTCACCCAATGATTTCACATAATCAGCCACTCTTTCTATCTCGTTCTCCGCAAGAAAGGCGCCCTGCATTCGGGAAGGAAATGGATTCCAGGCTGAGGTGAACAGCATATCCCCCCGCCCGAGAAGCTTCTCGGCCCCTACTGAATCGATAATAATGCGACTATCAGTCTTGCCCGCCACCATGAAGGCAATTCGACTTGGGAAATTCGCCTTGATAAGTCCAGTGATAACATCCACGGAAGGTCTTTGTGTGGCAAGAACGAGGTGAATGCCAATCGCTCTGCTCATTGCTGCCAAACGAGCGACAATGGCCTCCAAATCCTTTCCACTTGTAGCCATCAAATCGGCAAATTCATCAACAATAACCAAGATATAGGGCATTGGCTCTGTCGCAAGTTTTCTCTCTTTGATTCGTGTATTAAGAGATCTGATATCCCGAACTCCCTGAGAATCCAAGAGCGAATAGCGTCGCTCCATTTCACAGAGGCACCATTGGAGCGCCTGAATGGCCTTTTTAGTATCGGTGATAACCGGAGTAAGAAGGTGTGGGATATCATTGTATAGTTTCAGCTCCACAATTTTCGGATCAATCATAAGCAGTTTTACATCCCGTGGACTGCTGGAGTAAAGTACGGAAGCAATGAGAGAATTGACGCAGACAGACTTACCCGATCCGGTGGCGCCTGCTATCAGTAAATGGGGAGTGCGGGTTAAATCAATTAACTGATTCCCCCCGCTAATGTCCTTACCAAGTATCACCGGTATTTCAGCTTCAGATTCCCGAAACTCCTCGGACTCAGCAAGCGAGCTAAATGAAACAATCGCCCGTTCCTTGTTTGGCACCTCAATGCCAACTGCATGCTTTCCCGGAATCGGGGCAATAATACGAACCCTGCTTGCAGCTAAACGCAGCGCAATATTGTCTTGAAGATTGACAATGCTGCTCAGCTTCACTCCGGGTGACGGTAAAAGCTCGAACATCGTGATTACCGGACCCTTACGAATACCGGTTACTTCCGCATTGATTCTGAATTCCTTCAGAGTTTGCTCAAGGACACTCCCAGCCCTTCGAGTCGCCTCGTCAATTGCAATGGAACGCGGCTCCGGATACACACTTAGAAGTTCCTTAACCGGCACGTAGTATTCTTCCCCTCTAGGCTTCGGTATCGACTTGGATTCTATTGAATCTCCTTCTCGCAAAGTGGGTAAAACACTTCCATATTTGTCGAGTGAACTCTCGGCAGAATTCAAATCCGCTGCCTCGGAACTGGAATCCAGCACGCGGGAAATGAAATCTGAAATACTGGGTTCTGAAATCGGCGATCCGGGAAAGGCCGGTTTCTCGGGAACCTCCTGCAAGGACGGTTCATGACTTTCAAACGGTTTTTTGGGAAATGGAGGAGCAAGCATTCCTTCAGTCTCTTCTGAAGGAACCTGGTTATCTTTGGTCTCAGTGCCGAAGAAGCCGATTACCTCTTTTATGATTCTCTTTATTTCTTTTCTAGTAAATAAACTGTAGCCTGGACCCTCAAGACGTTTACTTAGTCCAACAATCCCGGTTATTTCGATTGCAAGGAGAAACAAAAACAGCAAAATAACCGGATATCGCCCAAATGCCTCAACTAAAACCCTTGGCGCAAGCATTGTTATGTTGCCGAATACAACATGGAAAAATATCGCCGAAGTAATGAAAGGAATGGGAGAAATCCACAGCAGAATCATTGTTTTTCTAGGCAGTCGATTCGCATTGGTAAGAAAACCGCAGTAGAACAACAACAGAGGAAAATAGAGTGATGACAAGCTGAAACGATTAACAAGGAAAGCTCCCGGCTTGATTAGCACGATACTGCCACCAAGCGCGGAAACAGATATCGCTATAAGAAAGTATGAAGCTAAGAGAAAGCTAATCACAGAGAGATGAGAATACTTGCCCGAACCCGAGAACATAGAAAAAGCCTCCTTCCAGATTATCGGAATCGCTCTATTTGCGTCTTAGCAATGTCAAACGAGTTAGGCTGGCAGATCAGAGTCCGAAGCGGAGCAAACCCATTATACTCACGGGAATCAGATAGATAGAGAAGAACCACAGTTTACCCTTGACAACAAGCCATAGCAGAATTTTCAGCGATGCATACCCCACAATCAACGCCAAGAGAAAACCCACGGAAAGATAGCCAATCGGAACGACATTCGAGAGTTCCGCGACATCCCTCAAAGAAAGCAATAAGGCAGCGCACACGGCTGGAATCAGAAGCAGAAAAGAAAACTCGCCAACAATTTTTCTGTCAATTCCAACTATCAGTCCGGAGGCGATTGTAATACCCGAGCGGCTGATTCCGGGAATAACTCCAATACCTTGAGCGGCGCCCATAACAAGAGCCCCAAGCCAGGTAGTTTCCTCGATCTTTTTCCCCCCCCTTATAATTGCCGTGGAAAGAAGTATCAGAGCAGTAAGCATAAGAAAAATTGGAATTATTTCTGGAGATTCGTGAACCCTTAAACCAGATATCACATAGGCTACTATAGCGGTAATGACTGTTGCCACAACTAAATGTAGAATCAACCTTAGATTGGACCCATCATCTTCCCGAGTCCGGCGGCCAAAAAACCGAAACAGCGACGCAAGAAGCAATCCGAGTTTCCGCCTGAATACCCAAACCACCACAAGCAAAGTAGCAAAGTGAAGCAACACATCGAAAAGAACAGGAACCTCGTTCAAGTTCATCATAACCCGAGCAAGCACCAGGTGAGCAGATGAAGAAATAGGAAGAAATTCGGTAAGCCCCTGAATCAATCCCAGCAAAGCAGCTTGTAGCAAAGTCATTCAAATTCACCTAAAGAAGTCTAGCCCCCAAGATTTGTGGAGGAGCCGGGGAGTTTTTCCCTCGTAAAGATATGCATACATGGTTGCGGCAGAAAGAACTTTGCGAACATAGCTGCGAGATTCCTCTATCGGAATACTGACTCTAAAGAGGTCTTCACCCAGATCAGGCCGATCACGACGCCACCTCCGCAATTTGCCTCCCCCGGCATTGTATGAAATTAGTGCATCTGTCCATCCGCTGGTCCATTCTCTGTTAGCGAGCCAGCTCAAGAACGCGGCAGATAGAACGAGATTGATTTCAGGGTCCATGGGATCTAAATCCTCGGGAAACTTGAGACGCTTAATCCATTCTTTCCACGTATCGGGCATGAATTGGCCCAAGCCCATAGCTCCGGAGCGGCTAACCGCATCGGAATCCCATGCACTCTCGGTTCGAATCAAGCCTGTCAATATCTCCGGCGATATACCCTCTTTAACAGCTATATCCGAAACTAGCTTGCCATATGGGAGTGGATATTGAATCAAGAGATCTTCCTTTGCAGGGTTGAAATTTTCAGCGGCCCAAAGCAGATTTATCAGTCTGATAGACAATCTCGGCTTTGATGCTGCAATTGCCTTAGCTGTCATCCTTATGGTTTCATTGGAATAGCGTTGGGGATTACTCAAGATTTCTCTCACCGACAGATCGAAGAGACCCCATCTGAGAAAAAGCTGGATAATCAAATCATCATCGCTATCTTCGCTATCAGTCCCTTCTTCTGAAATTGGGGGAATATCTCTATTTAGCAAACCGGCCGCCCTTAATCCCGACCAGCTAAAGGGCGCCGAATCCGCGGCAATCTCAAGATACTCTTCTACCCGAACACTCGAATCCAATCGCCTCTCGGAAACTGCGCTCGCCAAAACCAAGGCTCCGTCCGCCCGAACCTCTGAGGGCCATGAATCCCCCCATTTGCTATAAACAGACTCCAAAAACTCCCAATCGCCATCTCGCACACAGTAATGGATCAATAATTCCAGACGATCTTCAAAACGCTTCGGTTTTTTCCACAATTCGAAAACGGTCTTTAACGCCAGAAGTCTCTCTGCCTTCGTTACACCCGGATCGATTTGGAGAGCTCGAAGCCCAAACCATAGGGCCTTATCTACGTCCAGATTCTCAGGAACGCCCGAGGCTCCTTTGAAAAAAGAAGTCGATGCGGCCTTGAATTCCCGAAGCTCAAAAAATAGTAAACCAGCCTGATAAGCTGCCGCGTAAGATTCGAATCCCTCGAGATTTGAAGCTTCTCTGCTAAGTCGATTCGCCCACTCCTTCTCCCTATCAAGAATTCTCGCCGCCTGTCTGATTTCAGCAAACACCGGAGGTGGATTCGAATAATTCACCGCGGCAGCCCCTGATGCGCCATTCTCCAGCCAGGCTCGATAGGCATCCAGAGCCAATGAATACTTACCCTCCAAGAGATACAACCTGGCTTCCAGCAAGCGACTGAACTGCACACCAAGCCTCTTCTCGTCTCTAAAAGGCTTCAAAGCCTCAGGATCAGTGCTTTCCACAATGAATTTCTCGAGTATCTCCATTCCATTTTTGCCTAATTCTCCCAGATTCAGAGCCGCAAGCAGTACCGGAGTCTCCCAGTTTTCATTCGTGAAGCCTTCCATTTCCCAGGCCAACTCCATGTCTCTGCCTTCCGCAGACAGAACTGCAATTCTTGCACGCCGAAGGTCCTCACCCATTTTCCTCTCTACCCTTCTTAATACCTTCAAAGGATTGGGTATTGCGGCAGGATTCTCTAGCAGCATAGCCTCTAAAGAACGAAATGAATAAGGTGCCACATCTCTGAACGCCGAGCGCATTCGCAGATCATCCGATAATTCACTGAATCCCTGATAATCGGCTGCCGCCGCCAGCGCAAACCAAGCTCCTTCTCCCCCGTTCCTGGCAACCCTATGAAGTTCAAAATAGGAACCTTCCAACGCTTCTTGCAAAGCTCTGTCAAGCTCCGAAGTGATATCAGAAATCTGTTTCCCAGCCGGTGCCAGAGGAGCGCAATCGGTGAAAAGGACAATAGCGCAAAGAGATAGATATGGAAGTTTGCTCAAACTATCGACAACTCTATAGCCTCACGCGAGATTGGCGAAGGCAGTGATTCATTCTCGCCCCAATCGGTTACCAGCTGTACTAACCAGAGTACAACGGCCAGGCCGAGTATTACATACAGAACTCCAAGAAACCATCGTATTCCACTTCGGAGTCGCAAAGTGTTTCCAGAGGGAGATTGCTGTGTTTTTTCATCTGGAATTCGTATCTTCAAATTTTCCTCTCTTCCACTAGCTGCATGCCGAACAGCCACCGACAGAGTTCCTTCAGAAGTGAGCTCAGTTTCAAGTGAAAGTTCAACATCTCCAGCGGGCAGATTTATGAACTTAACCACCCCTATTCGAACCGGTTTTGAAGCGTCCAAGACATGATGGTAGAATTCTATATCCGCCTCATCCTGATTCTCCAAAGCCGGTGTCAGAATAAGCCGCCGTGAACTCCAATCCCCACGCTTGAAAACAGTATAATGTTCACCATTGGCCAGACGAATGCTAATCAATCTAGTATCCGAATCCGCTCTCATGAAAACAATCCTAGGATTGCCGCCTCATGTCGTCAAGTCTACATTTTCCCCAACAACTGAATATTTAAGAATGCAGATTTCAATCATCATTGCGGTACTCTGGAAGCTATAGCATCAAGTGAGCTTCTACTTCGCTTTGGAAAGAAGCAGTAGATATGCTCTCCAGGAAATGAAATTCCCACCAAATAAAGAAATGTAAACACTATACTTCGTCAATCGAAAATCAGAGTGCATTGATTTAAGACTACCCAATTAGGTGCTGATAGCAATGGCTAAAGACGGATTAAAACCAGATGACGCTCTTCATTCAAATCAGGAATTTCCAGTTTTCTAGACTCCCACCACAAGATGCACTCCCCAACCTCGCCAAGTTCCTTCCTAACATTACTTCCTCGGCCCTTATAGGCCACAATAGTTCCGTGGGGCATAAGAAGCCCCCGCAAAACACTGAGGAGCCTGGAATCGATCTTTGAAAAAGCGCGTAAGGTTAGCAAATCGAAGCGCATTCTTCCTGAAATCTCCTCCAGCGGCATCTCCACAACACTGACATTTTTAAGTCCTAGAATAAGTGACACGAATCTTAGAAAATCTGCCCGCTTGCCAGAACGCTCAACCAGTGCAAACTCGACATCTTCCAGGCAAATAGCTAACGGAATTCCTGGAAATCCGGCTCCCGAACCGATATCCGCCAAATTTCTTGGTTCGAGTTCCTCGATATGCTTCAAAGCTGCCAGGCTATCTGACACGTGATGAGAAATGACATTCTCGATATCAGAGAGCAGTCCATATTTCGGATTCCACAGCTCAAGCTCAACCACAAATCGCCTCAGCTTATCAATCCTCATTCCATTTGGTTCGATACCTAGAGGTTTCAAAACGTTCTCCAGCTTCTCCTGCAACTTGCTCACAAAACACCTACTTGCCCACACAAAAATTCGAAAAGACTAAATTCAGAACATCCGTTCGCTTCACCACGCCAACCAATTCACCAAGCGAATTCAGTGCCTCGTGAAGATCTTCAGCCAGAAGATCAATCGGAATGCCCAAATCCAAGCGGAAATTATGCAGAGCATCTATAGCCCGCAGCAGAAGAGCTCGTTGACGCGCAGAATTGATTACCGGAGCATCTCCCTCCGGAGTACTTCCGGCGGCCCTGGTGAATATCTCTTTCATCAAATCCAAGAAGCCAACGCCTGTTCGAGTGCTAACCCCAATCCACCCCGGCGGGATTTCAGAAGCCAAGTCCGCTTTGTTCCAGACACGAATAAGACGCCTATCTTCCACCTCTAAATCCATCCGCTCAAATTCTCTAAGCGCCGATTTTCCCATCGCGGCATCTGCCAATGCCACAACCAGATCCGAGGAGGCAATAAGTTTCCTTGTCCGTCGAATTCCCTCTGCCTCGATTGCGTCAGTTACATCGGTTCTCAAACCCGCCGTATCAGTAAGCAGCATTGGAATTCCATCGTGATTCAGCCAAGACTCGACCCAATCCCGAGTAGTGCCTGGCTTCTCGGTAACAATAGATCGTTCCTCGCGCAGGAAAAGATTGAACAGCGAAGATTTACCCGCGTTCACCGGTCCGGCCAGAGTAACTCTTATTCCCTCTTGGTAAAGCCGGCCAACACTCCAAGTACCTACCAGTCGTTCCAGGGTATTCCGGCAGAAACGAATTTCATCCAAATCGAAATCAACTCTCTCCCCCTCATCCTCGGGATAATCAAGCGCCAAGGACGCAATAGCCGCCTGCCTTTTAAGCTTATCGAGAACCTCACTGACAAGCGATCGCACCGCTCCTCCCAGCCTGGCGAGAGCCAGGGCTCTTCCTCTGTCGGTTCGTACCTCGATTATTTCCCGCACAGCCTCTGCCTGTGTCAGATCCATCTTCCCGTTAGAAAAAGCACGAAAACTGAACTCCCCCGGGGCGGCATCCCTGAACCCTATTGAACGCAGTAGTTCCATAACAACATCGCTTAGCAGCGGCCCTCCATGGCAGGAGATTTCCACTGAGTCCTCGCCCGTGTAGCTAAAAGGCCCGCGAAAAACCGTTAGCAAAACCTCATCAATCCTCTCGGAGCCATTCCGAAGCAGCCAGCCATGATGAACCCGATAACCCTCGCTACTAATGAGTTTTTCCGGCCGAGAAAAAATTTTGGCCATTGTATCTATGCAGCCGAAACCCGAGGTGCGAATCACTGCAATAGCGGAACGTCCCCTGACCGTTGCCAAAGCTGCAATGAGATCGTCTAAATGGTATTCCATCAGGGAGTCAATTCAATGATTTCCTCGGCAAAAGAACGGCCGGCCTGCTTAAAAGCCGTGCTAATGGCCTGCTGACTAGCTGTTCCCCTGCTGGTTTTCGTGATTTCAGAACGAAGAAGAGTCACCTGTTTTTGAACATCCGACATTACTAGAATCCCAGAGACTCTAACCGTATAAGTGTCGCCGACTTGCTCAAAGCTTTCCAGGCTAACTTTCCCGTGAATAATCCTCTCATACTTATCGCCAAAGCGGGCGTCGGTCTTCAAATCTCGCAGTAGAACGCGCTCCGATAGGAGTAATATTTCCGACGGATCCAATTCCATAATAGAAACATTGAATTCATCGGCAATCAAGTTATCGAACAATCCTTCGGCCGCGTCAGTCCCGTCTAACACATTTCCAATTAAGTCCGTCTCAACAATCAAAATACCCATGGGAATGGATCGAATTCTGACTTGGGCATGATACTCTGCCACGGCGCGAGTACGCTCCAAATCAGTTTCAAACTTATCTATAGAAGAATCTCTCTCTTCACCGAGAAATTCCAGAAATGGAGCTGCGCTTGGAGCGATGGTAAGCTCCTGCGATCCTGCGATCGTAATCTCAAGGGGGCGAAATCTTATCAATCCTTCCTCATCCGAAAGTAAGCGTACCTTTTCGCTGTATATGCTTCCATCGCGAGCCCTATTTGGAAAAGTGATAACAAACTCGGCATTCCCGACGGGTCTGCCATTAGATTTAGCGGAAAAAATCACCGGCAGAGTGGGCCTTAGCCCAACAAAAACCTTATCTGGAACTTCAATTAGTTCAATTTCAAGAGAGCTAAGAGAACGCTTTGCCTCCTCGAGTGCGATTCTGTATCCGTCTTCGTTTTCAGAAGCTTTGGAAATACCGGCCACGGCGGCCCAAAGCAGCGCTGCCTCGTAGGTTTCATCCTCCGCTGCCTGAGCACGCATAACATAGTTTTGAATTCGAGGATTGGTTCTTCCTGTCAGCTCGAAAAGTCGTGCCGCTTGCTCCTTAAAGGCCTCTCTTTCCCATTTTATCTCTACAGCATAATGAATTTGAGAACTCTCGCTCTTCCAGGCTTCCTCGGCACCGAGCTCGACACCAGAATCACCGCTTTCAGCGCTTGTGATTGTGTGGAGAATCTCGCTGAACAAAATCTCGAACTCCTTGCTGCCCTCATCGCTCCAATACTCCACGCGACCCAATTTCATCATCTCGATAAGGGCTGATTTCAAATCATCAAATGCGGCTAACTGTGCCTCAACAATAGTTTCCGCTGAGGCCTGAGCACGAATCGCCCTATGGGTATCACTATCCTCGGAGGGTTTGAGTGTCCATTCGGGAACTTCATCCCCAATTTCCATGTAGATTACGCAGGAGAAAAGAGAGAAAAAAGCTAATAGAAATGCAAGCAAGCGCCTATTCATCGGACCCTGTCCTCAAAGTTGCTACATAAACAAACATCGGCAAAATCTACTTACCCTTCCATAAGATTCAGAATAGCAGCAGTAGCTCGAACCATCGCCGGTAAAGCAATCCACTCCTGGCGACTATGAAAATTGATTCCTCCCGCAAAAATATCACAGGTTGGGATACCCATAGCGGTAAGAAAAGAGCCAGCGGATCCACCCCGAATTAACCTCTCGATAGGTTGAATTCCTGAATCAAGCACTGCCTTGCGCAACCGGGCGATTAACTCCGGATAAGCACTTAGAACCTCTTGCATATTCCTGTACTGCTCCTTCAATCTAACCGTAACTCTTCCACCTGGGAAGGCGGCCTCTACCGCCCGGGCAAAGCTTTCAAGCGCCCTCGAACGCCTCTTGATATCTTCCGAGTCAAAACTGCGATAAAAAACCTCTAATTCGGCACTCTCGATTCCGCCTCTAATTCCATGAGCCCAGTAATTGCCATAGCGACCATCCGTAGCCTCGGGGCTTTCATTTCTCGGCAACATATCGATGAACATTGCCGCCATCGAAATCGCATTTACCAGGCGACCTCTGCCGAGACCCGGATGAATCGAATAGCCATTAAAGGAAATCTCCGCGACCCAGGCATAGAAGCATTCAAATCCTATTTCTCCTTCTTCGCCCCCATCCACGGCAAAAAAATAGCTAGATTCAAGCTCTTTGCGGGGAAAACGATTCATCCCGTTGCCAGTTTCCTCATCCGGTAGAAAAATAAGCTCCAAGGAACAATGTGGCCACGAGCTGTTCCTCCGGATCCAGGACAATGCAGTCATAAGCTCCGCAATCCCTGCCTTATCATCAGCACCGAGCAGAGTTCTGCCATCGCTGGTAATAATCGTTTCGCCCTTGTAGCGTTCAAGTAAAGGAGACTCTGCTGGGCTTAAGACAATTCTGTCGGCAAGTTTGATTGCACTTCCATTATAGGCCCTATGCACCAGCGGGCGAATATCCGCCCCCGGCACATCTTCACTCGTATCGACGTGAGCCATAAAGCCGACGGTTTTTCTGTCTTTGTCCGCAATATTTCCCGGGATCCTTGCAATCAGATAACCAGAAGAATCCAGGGTCACATTGCCAAAACCCATCTCCAGCAATTCTGATTCAAGAAATCGAAGCAATGTCCACTGTCCTTCCGTGGAAGGAATCCTATTCTGCGAAATGGCAATATTGCTCGTGGTATCAATAGCGACATATCTCAGGAATCTGCCGAGCAGTTCTTCTGAAAATTCCTTTTTAATCGAATCATACAAGGTCATTGCCATATCTCATGAAAACAATCTTTAACCGAACAAATTACCCAATATGCCGCGCTCTGTAGCATCGGTATTCACTATCTTCTCCACGTTCCGAAACAGTTCCTTCAAGGCCAGAATCTCCTCGGCCAGCAGCAAACGAACAAATCTCTCCTGTGCCGGCGGAACATTCAACTGAATTAAGCAATTATTTCGCAGCAGCGTAATCTGTGCGTCATCTTTTTGTGCTATGTAAACTGGTTTTCTATCAACCATTCGCCGCGGGAAATAATCCGCCCTTCGAAAAGCATCAAGCAGTCTAATCAGAACAAAATCCGCCAGTCGCACCGTGGGCATGGTAAATGAGATAATTTTGAGTTCAGCGCTCTTATCCTCTCCCAAAGTTCTCCTAAAGCCACTGCCGCCCTTGAACAGCACCATGAAAACCGGCGGCACAATTAGCCCTGTTATAAGCATCGTCATCACAACAACACCGAAAAGGCTAGACCCAATCACCCCGGTAGACAAGCCCAACCCCGCCATAATCAGAGAAACTTCTCCCCTCGGCAACATACCTGCGCCGATTCGCAGAGCGCCTTTGCCATTGAATCCAAACATAAGAGCAGGTAATCCACAGCCAACAAGCTTCCCCAGAATTCCGAGGCCCGCGTAAATCAGGCCATAGACGAAAACTCCTCTAAGTGCCGTGAAATCAACAAGCATACCCATCACACAGAAGAAAATGGGTACGATAAACGCGCTAAGTCCCTCCAAACGGCGTCTTATATCCTCCGCCACATCGGTACCCGAGAGGGCCAGGCCCATTACATAAGCACCGATGATCATAGCCAGTCCCGCAAGCTCAGATAAACCCGCCAACAAGAGAGCCAAACCAAAGGCAATAACAGCCAGAGTCTCCAAATCTTTCAATCCCTTCAAACCCTTTGCAATCCTCGGCGCCAAAAGAATTCCGATTACCGTGCTCCCAATCCAGAACCCGAAAGCCTTCAATGAAATTCGTCCAAGCAGCCTCCAATCCACTCCATTGCCTTCTCCGCCGCCCATGCGCACCAGGCCAATCACCAGCGCCAGGAGGACAATCCCCAGAACGTCGTCCAGCACAACCGCCGAAAGGATGGTAACTCCCTCAGGACTCGAGAGCTTGCGCCGCTCGGAAAGAATACGCGCGGTTATGCCTACACTGGTGGCAGTGGCTATAATACCCATGAAAATAGCCTGCGGATCAAAAAGCGAAGTAACATCGGGAATAAACGCTAAGGCCGACAAGGCACCCAATAAGTAGGAACAAACCATCCCTCCAAGTCCAATCACTGAACCCGAGCCCGCGAATCGAAGGAAGGTTTTAAGATCGGTTGCCAAACCAGAAATAAAGAGTAAAACAACCGAACCAACAGTCGCAAAACCATAGAGCTGTGGCGTAATAGGAAGCGCCGTACCGGATGGAATAGCAAACAATGGTTCGCCGCCCAGAAAGGGTAGGGGAATTCCCCCGAGCGCAAAGGGTCCGATAACCATTCCGGCTAAAAGCTCGCCTAGCACCGATGGTTGCCGCAGAAATCGCACACAGACAAAACCAAAGCTCTTCGCCGCAAGCAGAATAACAGTAAGCTGCAAAACCAGAATCATCATCAGATTCGCCAATGAGGCTCCCTCATGCATCAGATTTATCTCCACAAAAAGCGCTCAAAAGCTCATCCTCGTTCTTAGCGGAAAGAACCCTCTTCCTAAATTCATCGTTATCCAGAAGGGAGCTAACTTCCGCCAGAAACTGCAGATGGGGTCCTGTCCTAGAGGTAGGAGAAATAGTCATAACAAAAATCCGAGCGGGCAATCCGTCCAGGCATTTGAATTCGACTGGTTCGGCACTGATCGCAACAGCGGCATGCAGTCGGGTGACGGAATCCACTTTGGCATGTGGGATTGCAATGCCGTTCTTCATCCCGGTAGACATCTGGGCCTCGCGTTGGAAAACGGCATCAAGGATATCCTTTTTTATAAGAGCTTTGGAATCCGCTATGATTATCTCAACCATCTCCCGGATAATCTCATCCTTAGTGGAACCGGGCAAAGCAACCCGCACGGAATTCCTGCTTAGCACCTTCTTAAGTTTCATCCACCAAAGCTAGAGCGCGCTTCCACAGCGGTCAATACCCAAACTTCTCAAGAAGTCTAAACAACTCCACTCCTTGTTTCTGCCGATATTCAACTTGACTGCAGTCCAATAGCGCATATATCATCCGCGAAAGAGCCCCGGTAGCTCAGCAGGATAGAGCAACTGCCTCCTAAGCAGTAGGTCAGCCGTTCAAATCGGCTTCGGGGTAGAAGTAGCTTCGCCTTGCAGCTCGCGAGTCTCACTCTAGCTCGAAATTAGACGCCACGGCGCGTGCGTTTCGCGCCAGATTAACAGGCCCCGCCCGTAGAAGAACGGAACCGGCAAATTTCTCTACCATCTTCTTATAACTTCTAATCCTCGCTATCTCGGTTAAGCTCAAACTCGCCCCGGCAATATCGCGCCTAAATGAATCTATCTTCGTTTCTGCAATATTACTATTGAAGGGGCATGCCTCCTGACAAGCATCACAGCCAAAAATCCTGTCGCCCAAGGCCTCTTTGTATTCCAGCTCTCCCTTATGCTCAATTGTCATATAGGAGATGCACCTGGCAGCGTCAAAGGAATCCGAGGCGGATAGCGCCCCATTGGGACACGCATCAATACAGTCTCTGCACTCTGATGGACAGCCAGTTTCTACTTCCCCGGGGTTATATTCAAACGAGTATGTAGTGATAATATGCCCAAGGAGCACCCAGGATCCCAATCCTCGAATAATAGCCAGTCCATTTCGCCCTCTAAAGCCCAACCTAGAGGCTTCCGTCAGCCAAATCTCATCCAGAGGGCCGGTATCCGTAAAGGCCCTGAATCTATGGCCTGGGAGCAAGTTCGCAAGCCTCCGGCTGATTCGACGAAGTCTTCCGCCTAGTTCCTTATGATAATCACGCCCTCTAGCGTAACGAGCCACCCTCCCAAAACCTCTGCGACCGGCCGGATTCGAATCGATTTCGTCTTTCCGATAATATCCAAGTCCGGTAACCAAAACCCCTCTGGCACCCTCCAAAACCCTATCCGGCCGATATTTCAAATCGCGATGTGATTTCATCCAAGCCAAACCAGATGGCACCAACCTTTCAGTCTTAGACAGAAAAGCCTCTTCTCTGCGTCGCCTACTCTCTTCCAGCTCACCCCCCAGCGGCCAATTCAACCAACCCTGGCACTCAAATCCCTCGGCCCTGAATATACCCTGCAGATAATCCCAATCGATATTTTTCGGCTGATTCATCAAAGGTCCTTTCAAAAAATAGGCAGGTTGCGCACCAATCGAAAACTCAAAATAGTGCATACCTCAAAAGGTTTTACTTCCGAAGTCCGCTCCAAGCTTGACCAAGCGCCGCCGATAATTATACCCTCATCGCACTGGAGGCGTAGCGAAGTAGGTTATCGCGCCGGCCTGTCAAGCCGGAGATCGCGGGTTCGATCCCCGTCGCTTCCGAAATCGGGTAAGCTGGCCTCCCGAACCAAGGCCTGCGCATCCAAACCTCGCCCCTCGTAAATCAGAATAGCCAGGGCACGCATCCGTGGAACCACGAACTCCCAGGTTCTTACAAGGAAATCCCTGATTTCTTCATATCTGATCTGTCTTTCCACACCACCAATTTTTTCTTCCTCCCTCATGCCCGTGATAGCCTTTTCATGCACCCTAGCCTTATTCTCCAAGTCTCTGCTCTGTTCACGCAGCTCCTTCGAACGGCGCAAAGCCGATTGATCATCCGAATCAAAATAATCACGTAAGGCATCAAAGGAATCCTTCAAGGCCTTCCTGGAAGAGGCCAGCAATAGCTCCCGCTGACGCCAGTTATATAAATACTTATCATTTCCCCGCATGCTCAACGATTCAAGCTCAGTGAAGTTGGGCCCAAGATTCCAAACGTCCTTTAGGGAAAGAATCATTTCCTTATTCAGACGAGTTATGCCACTGCTATTTAAAAAAAACTCCAATTCCTCCCTGCTTTTTCTGGTAAGCATCAGATAAAGCACATCGGTATTAACCTCTCCATCATCTCCCTTGGCCAGCCAGGGATCCGACCGACTCATAAGATAATCAAGCGCAGTTTCAACACCAAGGGAATCGTCTGTTGATAGCTGATCTCGCACGGCCGGCCAAGCTTCCCTGGAATAAAGATCGAGTGATTCAATCGCAGCCTGACTAACCAATTCCGATTTATCGCCCAAAGCATCAGCCAAGAAAGGAAGCGCCGAGGGTGCTCCAATCTCGCCCATCAAGTAAATGGCTTTGATACGATTTTTCTCCGTTGAATCCGAATAAAACCTTGCCAATTCCGGAACAATCTCCGAATCATAGGTGCCCAAAATGGTCTGGGCCTTTATGACAATTCGATTGTCCTCATCATCGAGCAATTCTATCAACAAGGGTGAACTCAAAGTCGATCGTAAGCCGCCGATAACCTCAAGCGCGGATAGTCGAACACGGTAACTCATCCGCCTATCGCCCGCAATCGCATGGAGATTAGGCAAAGCATCTTCCCCGAATCTCAGAATAGCCAGTTGAGCTTCACGCCGAATCCGCGTCGTTTGTGAGGATAAACCCGCGATTAAGGTTTCGATATCATCCATATCCGAGAAATGACCCAGGGTTCGATATGCCGTGGCAGCTACAAGCTCATTTGCACTCAAAAGGGCTTTTCTAAGAAGAGTATTTTCCCTGTCGGCAATTTTCCAAATCGAGAGCGAGGCCTGGTTGCGCACATCAGCATCCACGTCGGCAAAAAAATCGATTATAATCTGAATCTTATCATCTCCCCCTAGCTCGCCAAGCAGGGACAATCCGCTCGAACGCACCGAGGGACTAGAATCCCGCAGCAGGCTCATAAGCAGAGGTTCAAACTCCGCCCACATACTTCGAATCTTCTCTAGCGCAAGCTTGGAAATTTCCGGATTCTCATCCAAACCGGCCCGCACAATATCCGGATAAAAGGCCTCATCTCCTATTTCCAAGGCCAGGATCAATCCGGCCAGGCGATAGCTATCCCGAGCATCTTGCATCAGTGCATGGATCTGGGAGATATCCTCCTTTCCAACATTGTATTTTGTGCCCGATAAAACCTTTTCTACCGCCTGTTCCCGAAGCAATGGCTCATCCAGATTGAGTTCCCTAGAAGTTCTGCAAGCAGCAAGAAGAAGGATCACAAGAGAAACAAAATATGATGGCCTCATCAATCTATTCTCAACTAAGAGAGCTCAATTGGGAAGAGAAAAAAATTCTCTAGGCATTAGGGATTAAGTTATCTTAAAGAGTATCAGAGAGCATGGTAAAACATAATCGTGATTCTGCACCTAGCCCGTGCTTCATAGAGCAGCATCCACAGGATTTACATTATACATATTATATGTAAGTTGACCTGGATGCATCTAAGCTTTTAGGCTCCTGCTATGATACATTGCATAAGAAAGCCCGGGCAGGGTGAAGGTCGCCTGAGACTCAGAGGCAGTATACCTATCCCGGCTTCAAAATCTCATACTATTCGAGCATTGCTTATTGCCGCCTTAGCCCAGGGCAAAAGCCGGCTTAGACGTCCTTTGGTAAGCCTAGACACCAAGAGCTGTCTCGCCGTGGTAGAAAAACTCGGCGCAAGAATCGAAATTGATGGAGAAGATTGGGTGTTGCACGGTATCGGAGGCAGAATCAAACAAGCAAATAAGCGCGTGCTTGATATCAATGTCGGCAACTCCGGCACAACTCTCTACTTTGCAACCGCTCTTGCCGCACTCTTCAATTTCCGGATTAGATTGAATGGCGATGCGCAAATCCGGCGTCGCTCGGCCGCGTCTTTGCTAAGTGCGCTTGCCGCTTTGGGAGCAAAAATCGAAGATGCCGAGAATGGCTGCGCACCATTTACAATCTGTGGGCCTATTAAGCCAGGCGCAATAGCGATTGATTGTCCAACAAGCCAGTTTCTATCAGCTTTGCTAATAGCGACTCCGCTGATTCCATCAAGTAATCAGAGTGATGGAGCGAAAACGGACAGCAGAATGAACCCGGAGGCGAACCTTGGCAGCACAGAAAATGAGGAATATCACCAGAAGGAGGAAAAAACAGGCCCATATTCAACACGAATCAAGGTACTTTCCTTAAATGAAGCTCCATATGTGAACATCACGCTAGATTGGCTAGATAGGCAAGGCATCACTTATACGCGCCATAGATTGCGCCGCTTCGATATTCCCTCGGGACAGAGCTATCATGGCTTTGACAGAACGATACCTGCCGATTGGTCGTCGGCAACTTTTTTCTTGGTGGCAGCGGCAATCACCGAAAGCGAGGTGATATTGGAAGGTTTGAACCCAGAAGATCCTCAAGGGGATAAGGCGGTTATAGATATGCTAAGAAAGATGGGCTGCAGAATTGAAGAACTAGTCGGAGGTATCAGGATAATTGGAAAGCCGCTTCGCGGAGGAATTTTCGATCTCAACGCGACCCCCGACGCACTGCCGGCCATGGCGGTTATTGGCTGCTATGCTTCTGGAACAACCAGACTGGTCAATGTGCCTCAGGCCCGCATCAAAGAAACCGATCGCATCGCTGTTATGTGCGCCGAGTTAAGCCTACTTGGCGCAAACATCAAAGAATTGCCCGACGGTCTGCTCATTCAAGGGAGTCCTGAGTTGAAAAATACTATCGCCAACCCGCAGAGTGAAAAGGAAGATGAATCCGTTCGGGTTTACTCCGATAGTGAAACTAACCACGGCCGCTTTGAAGACTGCATAAAAGTCAATGGCCATGGCGATCACCGCGTGGTAATGGCCCTGGCAGTCGCCGCTCTTGGAATACGTAAAACCGTCTGCATTCAGGGTGCCGAAGCCGTAGAAGTAACATTCCCGGGTTTTTTCAATTTACTAAATCATGCACTCGGACGAGTCTAGCTCTAAGCTCGCGGCACACAAATAAATGCGATTTTGCTGCTTCCCGGCTCTCTGCCATATTATATGGACAGTAGCTCAAATCTCTTAAATGAAAATTAGATTATCATATTAGAAGAAGGAACTCGAGAAAAACGCGAATGGAAGCACTAAGTTAATTAGCATCTTTAGGAGCGGATGAGATAGTTTGGAAACAAGAGCGGAGTCAGCAAGCAAGAGATGGAAATTCGCCGGGGAATTATACTGTGCTAGAAGAGCCTAGAAAGTCCCTGAAGCTTGCGCCTAGCCAGGCTTTCAAAATGGCCCTATCACTTCGAGTTACATCCTTAAGAGTGCTATCTTGTTTGCACTATCGGCGGTTTCATATGCTGGCACTTTCTCGAGAGTTAGGAGTATTGAATGGGGATACCAGAGATGCTCTATGATGCTTGCAGATAAAAATTAGGAGAGCCGACCCAAAAACTGAGACGGCCTTATAAAGAGTGCTTTTTTGGCGCCATCAATTATTCTTTGTAACAAAGACGCTCCATAAAAAATTGAATTGCCGTACGCTATTCCACCATCTTTGTGGAAACAGCGCATTCTTCGACTTGATGAGAAAGAGAGAGAGAAGCAGAATCTTGAATTTGCATCCAGAATCCCCCCGCCACGGATTCAAGGCGATATTAGCGAGTAAACACGATAACTGGGTGTGCTTGGGCCGCGCATAAATTCCGAAGCTAGATGCTTAAGAGACATTCTGCGCTGACAAATACGGGCTTGAAGATTCCTCTCAAACCGAGGGATACTTGAATTAAGGTAAATATGAACCGGAATATCCGCCCAGCACAATTCACTAATCTGCTTGCTCTTATCGCCACATTGCTGATATGGCCTCTCCAAGCAGCCCTATCCGATGAGGCCGCCGCCCAAAACGAATCGGAGCATGGTGCTTCTTCGCTAGATTTAACAAACTCTGGAATCCCTCGTATAAATGGCACTCTAAGCACATTGGATGAAGCGCTTATATCTCTAGACCCCGCCAGGCGCAAAAGCCTGGTTGAAATCGGAGAACTACAGCAGTTTCACTCTACCCGAATGAGCACTCAGCTCCTTCCAAGCACTCCTCTCTCCAAATTCGTCAGCAAAGAGATAGCCAAGGCTGAACTTAGCATAGGAATCGAAGTGCTGTATTTCATGCCCAATTCCTGGTTCCCGCCAACCTACCACAGAGTATCTATAAACGAACGGCAGCTAATTCTCTATAATATCCTTCGCTCAGTTTCCACCCTCGAAAATTTAACCTATTATTCAGCTTCGCGCGATAAAATCCGTCTGCTCTTCGAAGAATCCTGGGCCATAGCTAATTTGAGCAATCCTAAAATTGCCCTCCCAGATCCCATAGTAGAAAAAATAACCCCCCTTGACACCATTCTAATTCATCAGAAAGACAAGTCATTCGGCAGCAACCAGTCCAAGGCCACTTACAGATCCGTGGGCCGAGATATGTCAATTGCCATCGAGAATCTAACCCCGATGCGCTACAGAGGCATTATTCGAGTAGTCAATCCAGGCAAAATGCAAATTCGAATTATCGTTATACCCGTTCAGGAAGGACTTCTGATTTACGGCGCCATGGCTGCCAAGACTCTAAATGTGAAATCCTTCCTCAAACGTGCGCGGGCCTCCTTTACCAACCGAATAATCGCCCTCACGGAGTGGTATCTGAAGCGCATCACCGAAGAATTCCAAAAACAAGGCTAGCCCTAAACAAAGCTTAAAGGGAGAGATAGAGTCAATCTCTTCTGAGGTAATCTGCTGAAACAGAAACGCGGACATTCCACCGTTGACATGGTTTACTCAGAAAGTGTATCTATATATAGAAACACCAGAAGGAGTTGTAAATGAGTTCTACAGGATCGGAGCTGTTTCTAGCGAGAACTCTGGCAGGCGAGAAATACACTCCCTTCGGACTTGCCGGTAAGCTGAATTCCAAGGTTATTCTGGAATCGTCCTCACTATCCCGCGGGAGAGAGCGTTACTCCCTACTGCTGGTTCAGGAGGCCTTTCAAGTGTGGCAGGAGGGTAAGACTATTATACTGCGCAAGGGATCGGAGCGAAGAGTGATGGAAGGTAGAGACATCTTGGATGTGCTAGTAGAAATAGCTTCCAGGCACGGAGATTTCAGAACCGATTTCCCATTTCCAGCCGGTGGAATTGGGTTTCTTTCATTCGAGTTTGCCTCCTTCTGCGATTCTTTTGGACTTCCAAATCGCCCCGATTCCCTGGGACTTCCGCTCGCGGCCTTTATTTTTGGTCATGTCTACGTAGTTTTCGATCATTATACGGACCAGATTCACCTGATAGGCTTAAATTATGAAAAAGAAAACAAGATAGACCTGGAGAAAGCCCTAGACGATGTCGAAGCAAGAATTGGTGATTTGAATTTCAACTATATGGTTGAAAAACTAACAGAATACCCGGCGATTATAGCCTCATCCATACAGGAAAGCGAGGATTACAAAGAGGCTGTATCCAGAGTGCGACAGGAGATAATCAAAGGAAACCTTCTTCAAGCGGTTCCATCACGTCGCCTGGAGATTGCCACTCAGATGACAGCCTTCGATGTGTATCGGACACTGCGGAGCTCCAATCCCTCGCCCTACCAGTTCTATCTGGATTTCGGGCCCTGGCAACTATTTGGTACATCGCCCGAGATGCATGTGAAGGTGCGTAACAGGCGTGTGATTCTGCGGCCAATAGCGGGCACCAGACGCCGCGGCAAAAACGAAGCCGAAGACCGATCTTTGGCCTCTGAACTTACAGCAGACGAAAAGGAAAAGGCCGAGCATCTTATGCTCGTCGATTTGGGTCGCAACGATCTTGGAAGAATATGCAAGGTTGGAACGGTAGAGGTGAGTAAGTCAATGGTTATTGAGAAATACTCGAAAGTGATGCATATGGTAAGTCAGGTTGAGGGAGACTTGGCCGATGATAAAAACGCTATCGATGCCATTCGAGCTACCTTTCCCGCCGGAACGGTTTCTGGAGCACCCAAAATTCAAGCCGTAAAAACCATTGCAAGCTTGGAGAAAATGACTCGAGGATTCTATGCCGGGCTTGTGGGCTATTTGGAATCAGGTGAATCGCTCGATACCTGCATCACGATTCGCAGTGCCTTGAAGAAGGAAAATCGACTTTTCTTACAGGCGGGCGGAGGCATTGTATACGATTCGAACCCCGATAGGGAACTTGAGGAAACCAATGAGAAGCTAAGAGCAATTGCCGCGGCCGCAGGAGTGAAGGTTTAAATGAATCCAACAGTAATAATCGACAATTATGATTCCTTTACCTATAACATCTACCAGATTCTCGGAAAATTGATGGAGAATGCAAGTCCAAAAAAAGAAATTCAGGTGTATCGAAACGATGAAATTTCACTTTCACAGCTTCTTGAATTGTCTCCAGGACGGCTACTTATCTCCCCGGGACCAGGAACGCCTGATGATGCCGGCATCTCTGTAGAGGCCATTCGAAGCCTTGCCGGCAAAATTCCTATTCTGGGCATCTGTCTGGGGCTCCAATGCCTTGCGGTGGCCTTTGGTGGCAAGATTGTGCAGGCAAAGAACATCGTGCACGGCAAAGTTGAACGAATCTTCATCGATGGGAAGGGCGTACTTAGAAATTTGGGCGCCTCGGGCCTTTTCACCCGCTATCATTCCTTGGCGGTAGACCCCGCCCTGGTACCCAACGAACTGGAGGAGAGCGCCTGGGCAGCCGACGGAGAGATAATGGGGCTCAGACATCGAGAACTACCAATTGAAGGCCTGCAGTTTCACCCCGAATCAATTGGAAGTGAATTCGGTTCTAGGATTCTCGCCAACTTCTTGAACTGGCGGCGTCAACCTCTAGACAGAAGACGAATCTTGAGCAAGACGATTGGTGGAAATGATTTAAGCAAGGAGGAGGCCATCGCCTTCATGGAAGAGCTGACAGATGGAGCGCTCGATGACGCTTTTGTCGCTGGAGTGCTTATAGGACTAGCAACCAAGGGCATAAGTGCAAAGGAACTGGCTGCCCTCGCCTCCGTACTGCTAAGGAAGAGAAAGGTGGTGCCCTTTGATGAGGGCGGTGTGCTCGATAACTGTGGAACCGGGGGAGATGAAATGGGTACTTTCAATATTTCCTCGCTCTCGGCACTCCTTGCGGCGAGCTGCGGTGCGAAGGTTGCCAAACACGGCAATAGGGCCGTTAGCTCTCTTTCAGGAAGCACGGATTTTTTCGCGGCACTAGGAATTAAGGTTGATTTGGGTCCCGAGGAGGTTGCGAAAAGTATCAGGGAAGAGGGATTTGCCTATATGGCGGCTCCTGTTTTTCACGGCGCGATGAGGCATGCCGGCCCTGTGAGAGCTTCCCTGGGAATAAAAACCGTATTCAACTGCCTTGGACCACTGGTGAATCCCGTGGGTGCTGAATTTCAGGTTATCGGAGTTTATGAGGAGGCGCTGCTTCCGGCAATCGCGCGGGCAGCCAAAATCCTGGGAGTAAGGCGGGTTATGACTCTTCACTCAAACGACGGTTTGGACGAGATTTCGCCGGTCGCTCCTACCAGATATTTTTTTATCGATGAGAATGGTAATGAAACCGGTGGACTTTTTAACCCGGCAGACCTGGGAATCTCTGGATTTGAAATCTCAGAGCTCAAAGGAGGAGATGGATTGGAAAATGCGCGTATCGCCGAGGAGATAGTCCGCGGTAGGGGCTCTGACGCGATTCGAGAGGCTGTCTGCCTTAATACGGGAGCCGCTCTCTTTGTCTGCGGCATGGTAGAAGAGATTGGAACGGGCTACCAACTTGCAAAGAGGGCTCTTGCAGACGGCCGACTCTCCGCCAAGCTCGAATCGTTACGGCAGCGCAAGTGAGTGAATCTTCAAGCATCCTTCTGCGAATTGCGTCGGAAAGGGCTAGGAGAATTCGCCAAAATGGCGTCGCTGGAGGACTTGATTTGCCAAATAGCCGCCAACAGCCTCTTGTCCCTTTTGCAGACAAAAAGAACAACGCCAATGGCATTCTCATAGCCGAACTCAAACGACGCAGCCCATCCAAGGGCGTCATCGCCAGAATACCCGAACCATCTGCCCTGGCCGCGGTATATAAGAGGGCTGGCTTCAGACGGCTTAGCGTTCTAACTGAGGAAACTGAATTCTCTGGATCGCTTTTGGATCTTCTCGCGGTCAAATCGGCTCATCCGGATTTAGCCGTACTTAGAAAGGATTTCCTTCTGAATCTGGAGGATGTGAAGGTTAGTTATTTGGCAGGGGCGGATGCAATTTTGCTAATTGCCGCCCTTTTGGATGCCAATCTGCTTGAATCGATGTTCCACCGGGCTAAGGAACTGGGCATGGATTGTCTAGTCGAGGTTCATAGTGCCACCGATGTTGCGAAAGCGCGAATTTTCCAACCTCCCCTTGTTGGAATAAATAGCCGCGATCTAAAAAGCTTCCAGATTGAGCCTTTACTTCCCATGGAAACCCGAACACTTATCGATTGGCCCTGCGAAGTGATCTATGAATCTGGAATCAGAACTCCCGATGATGTGCTATTTGTGCGAGGAAGCGGATTTTCCGGCTTTCTTGTGGGAGAAACGCTCGCTCGAGCGCCTGAATCGGGAAGTTCACTCCTTGGTGCATGGGCGAATGAATCCGAGGCATACCGTCGTTATGGGGCTTGGAAAAGGCTTTTTCGAAATTATCAGAAGGGAGCGCCACTGGTTAAGATATGCGGAATCACCAGATTGGCGGATGCCGAGGCCGCAGTCGAATCGGGGGCGGATATGGTGGGCTTTGTTATGGCTGAATCACCGCGACGCGCTGAGCTTGAGCTTATTCCTAAATGCGCCCATCTTAAAGCCTCTAAAGCAGCCGTTGTAACGCTTGAAGCTGATGAATCACTCCCGCAGCCATTGGTGCAGTTTCTTTCCGAAGGTGTTTTGGACTTCATACAGTTTCACGGCAATGAAAAAGCTAAAACGGTGGCAAATTGGCCAGGATATAAGGCCATCAGACTTAAAAACAAGTCGAATCTGGAAAAACTCGATAACTATCCTGGCCCCGCAATACTGATTGACTCCTTTGCCGCCGAGGCAAGGGGAGGAACGGGAAAGCTTCTTGCACCCGAACTGCTTAGAGCAGTCTCTCAAAGGCGGAGAATTTGGCTCGCGGGCGGTCTGAATCCGGAGAATGTCGGCCAGATAGTAAGAAATTACAACCCGGGACTGGTGGATACTTCCAGTGGTGTTGAAGAAGTGATTGGCAGAAAAGATTACAGAAAAATCAGACGATTCGTCGCGGCTGCCAAGGGAAGGAACAGATGAGTGAGAACGGTTTTTTCGGAGAATACGGAGGGCGCTACGTTGCCGAGGTACTCCGCGGGCCCTTAGAAAGCTTGGAAAGAGAATTCAAAGCCGCTCAGGAAGATAAGATATTTTTGCTTGAGCTAGATGAACTTAGAAAAAACTTCATCGGCCGTCCAACTCCATTGCTGCCCGCACGCAATGCGTCAGCCTCAATCGGAGGCGCGGATATCTATATCAAGCTGGAAGGACTTGCAAACACCGGAGCACACAAAATCAATAATGCGATAGGGCAGGCTCTGCTTGCAAAACGCATGGGCAAAACAAGAATAATAGCCGAAACCGGTGCAGGACAGCACGGTGTTGCCTGTGCCGCCGCCTGTGCAAGGCTGAAGATCGACTGCGTTGTATATATGGGCGAGAAAGACATTCGCCGTCAAAGGCCCAATGTTTACTGGATGAATCTGTATGGCGCGGAGGTGAAACCGGTCCACTCGGGAACTCGCACCCTGAAAGACGCGGTAAACGCGGCACTCAGGGACTGGGCATCAAGCTGGGAAAGCACGCATTACCTGCTGGGCTCCGCGTTAGGTCCCTCGCCCTTCCCCGATATGGCACGTGAATTTCAATCAGTGATAGGTAGGGAAACAAAGGTTCAGTTGAAAGATCTTACGCCAGATGCCCTGGTTGCATGTGCTGGCGGCGGTTCCAACGCAATAGGTTTTTTTGAACCCTATCTTAAGGGCGTACATCCAATACTGCTCTGCGCTGAAGCAGGTGGTAGGGGAGCTGGAGTTGGAAATAATGCATCAAGGATATCTGGGGATGGCAGGATAAGCATAGTCCACGGGTATAAGAGCTTTTTTCTGGTTGATCTAGACGGCCAGGTTCTACCCACACATTCTATTTCAGCGGGACTCGACTACCCCGGGATTGGCCCGCAGCTTGCTTATCTGGCAGAGACTGGGCGAATCCGCTTTGTCAGCATAAGCGACGAGGCGGCACTCGAAGCGCTCAAATTCTTCGCGATTGAAGAGGGATTGATCTTCGCCATGGAATCAGCACATGCTGGCGCCGCCGCCATTGTACTTGCCCGCAGTCTTGGAACCGGAAAAACCTTGGTAGTGAATATGTCCGGACGTGGTGACAAGGACATCTTCATCTCAGCAGCCGCTCTTGACGGTCGGGCCTGGAAAGCCTTTCTTCAAGAACAAAGTATGTCAGAGGAGAGCGCATGAGCGACAGCGTAAAGGACGCCCTTGTCACCCATATGGTTGCCGGCTATCCGGATTTTGAAAAATCCCTGGATGTTGCCAGAGGCTTAATAGCTGGCGGCGCCTACGCTCTTGAAATTCAGATACCTTTTTCCGATCCCAACGCGGACGGACCGCTGATCGAGAATGCCTGCAGGGTTGCCTTGAGCAAGGGTTTCAAGGTTATGGACACATGGAGGCTGTTGGAAGCCATCCGAGCCGAATCGGCGATTCCGATTTTTCTTATGAGCTACGCCAGCATAGCAATCAGCTGCGGGATTGAAAATTTTCTGCGTCATGCTGTGGAATTTTCTGCCACGGGAATAATCATCCCAAACCTCGTGCCCGGAACGGATGAGGGCTTGTTTAACATTGCCGCTGAGCTCGCCTGCCCTGCGGTACCAGTTCTGGTGCCCTGGGTTAACGAACAAAGGCTAAATGAGATTCTCTCAATGCCAATCGAATGGATTTACGTAGCATTACGCAGCGGAATTACTGGGCCCTACACACCGATAGAGGCTCCTCAGCGCAATTTTCTCGCAAAAATCAAAGCACGAGAGCATCGTCCGAGTATTATGGCTGGTTTTGGCATACAAAACTCATTTCAAGTAAAGGATTTGCTCGGGCTAGTCGAAGCTGCGGTAGTAGGATCGGCTATAGTGAAAACCATTAGCACCGCCCAAAGCCCGGGTGAGGCCGCAAGAAAACTGGTGGAAGAACTACTTGGTCTCACGCCCCCAAGAACGCCAAGCTGAGCCAGGGAACATAGGTGATGAGCAGCACCGCTATTAGGAGAACTACTAGGAAGGGCAATACCTGTCGATATATCCTTATCATCGGCTCTTCGAAGATATAGCTTGCCAAAAAAAGATTCATACCAACCGGAGGTGTCAGATAGCCCAGCTGCAAATTCGCAAGAAAAATAATTCCCAACTGAACTGGATGTACGCTATAGAGAGTGCCCAAGGGTATAATCAGCGGCGCCAGCACCAAAATCGCGGAGTAGATATCCATCAACGCGCCGGCTAAAAGCAAAGCCAGATTCAACATTATCAGAAAGACAAATCGCGATGAAACATTTTCGCGGAAAAATGCGGTGAGCATCGTAGGCACCTGTGCATCGACAATAAAATAGCTTAGCCCTTTTGCCATCGCAAGAATCACCAGAACCCCCCCTATCACCGGAACACCCCGCCGCAGTACTCTGAGTATCAACTTAAGCGTCAATTCCCCGGTAGCGAGCGTCAGAATGAGGCTGTACACAACCGCCAAAGCCGCTGTTTCAACTACTGTCGTTATTCCCGTAAAATACGAGACAAGAAGTAAGACTGGTAGAAGAAGATCGCCGATTGAAGTTTTCAAAGATGAGATGCAGTTTCTGAAATTGAAGGGAACTCGCTCCTCTCTGTGTTTCAATGCCCGGATCATGCCCATACCCGAAAGAACCAGTACCAGAAGAGTTCCCGGGAGGAGTCCTCCGAGAAACATATCCCTGATGCTCACCTGAGCGACAACACCATACATGATGATGGGAAGAGCTGGTGGGAAGAGAAGTCCCACACTTCCAGATGAGGTAATCAGGCCCCTCGAAAATTCTTTTCCATACTGCTTGCTTCCAACAAGCACTGAGGTAAGCAACCCACCCAAGGCCAGGATAGTAACTCCGGAAGCTCCGGTGAAGGTAGTGAAATACGCACAGGCCACCACGGTAACAATCGCAAGTCCGCCGGGGAGCCAGCCTAAAGTCGCCCGGAAGAAGTGGAATAGGCGTTTGCCAGAAGAGCTTTGCGATAAAAGATATCCAGCGAAAGTAAATAAGGGAATAGCCGGGATGGTGTTCCCTGTGAGCAGATTATATGCTTCATTGGGCAACACGGCGAGCTGACCCCAATTCCCCGCAAATAGAAGTAGAGCCGTGGCACCCAGCAAAATATAAATCGGGAGGCCAAATATGGCCAAAAAGGCAATAACGGCAATTAGCGGCCATCTGGCCAACTGAAAGAAACTCCAATATAAATCCTGGGTTCTATAGAGAAACTCGGGAATATCGGCACTCGCTGCCTCTATTAGACTAACTACGCTTGCCCAAGCAAGACCAACTCCTATTAGAAAACCAAGCCAAAGCAAGGGAGAAGGCCTTTTGCGAGGCCGCCACAGGGCCCTCAACGACATGGAAAAATAGCCAAGGGGCAGAATAATTAGGATCAGCCGTATTGATAAACCGCCAATTTCTTCTCTCGGTGAAAAACCCCACACCAGAAAAGCCGCAGAGGCAATGGTGAAGGCCATATTCACGGCTGTGACAGTTACCGCCTTAACTCTTTCGATGATTTTCCAAAATAGTTTCTTCGACTCAGGCCCCGAGCCCAAAGAGATATGAACGTTCTCACGGGAAGCAATAACTCCACCAAGCCATGATACCCAAACCACCACATGGGTGAGAAATCCGTTCGACCAGATAAACCCAGATCCACTTGCCTTCCGAACAACAATTTCCAAAATCGGGATCACCGCCAGAATCAGCAAAAAAGCTCCGGCAATTACGTCCTCAATCAAAGCAATTTTGCTGTCCCAAAATTTTTTCATCATCTGTTCCAATATGCGCAAATGGGTTACTTACTTCTAAACCTATTCACCTCACTCAGCAATTCCGCATACATTCCCGCGGGGATGTCCCTACCCACAGTTACACTGTGCCAGCTTGTAAGCGTATCATACCATTCTTTCCGCATAGCATCATTTAGAGTAACCATCTGTAAGCCATTATTCCTCATCACGACCATCGCCTCATCGTTTAGCCGAAGTGATGCAGAACTGAAATCTCTGGCGATATTTACTATGGAAGCCCTAAGGGCATCACGGTATTCAACCGGCACTCGGAGCCAAACCCGTCTGCTAAATACCAATCCACCGATAACCGGAAGCAGTTTGAATTCTGACATATAGGGTACAAGAGCAAACCATTGAAAGGCTGCGGAAATCATTGGTGCAGTGATAACGGAATCGGCAAGTCCGCTCTGCAACGCAACAGTGATTTCGTTTGTTCCAACCGGGACGACATTGAATCCCAGGGATTTAAAACCTGAAGCTGTGGAACTATCAGTATTGTCCACCGCCAGACGTTGTTTCTTCAGTTCCTCTATACTGGCCACCGGTACTTCGCTAAAAACATGGGCCCAACCCGATTGAGACCAAGCCAGAATTTCGAATCCTTCTTCACGAAATCTATTATCAAAACGCCATACAAAGTTATCGAGTATGAAATTAAGCTCTTCATCGTTTAGAATTAAACCCGGAAGAGTTAGCACCAAAGTTTCAGGAACCATCATCTTCAAGCCGAAAGCCGAGAATACACCGGCATCAAGTTGGCCCATTCGCATTTTGCGAATAACGTCTCCTTCCATTCCCGCGATACTCCCGGGATAGATTTTCAAACGTACTAGGCCGTCGGTTATCTCACTCCATTCCCTAGCCATCTTCAGCAAGGAGTTATTCCAGTCTGTCGCCTCCGGGAACGGACTTGCCAGCTTAATTGTCAACGAAAAGACATTTCCCCCAACGCAAATAAAAATGAGCAACAAGTATGAAAATTTCCGCAACATAAACAAATCCAGAAGAATAGTATTCTACCTGAAATCCTCAAGCACGGAAACGAATTCCTCATACATATCTTTGTGGATCCACTTGCCCTCACCCACAACAAGTTTATGCCCCTCCCTCAAGAACTTGTACCAGGCAGTTTTTTCTTTCTCATTTAGTTCATTCTTAACAAAACCATTCTCAGCCATCACTCTCATGGCCTCCAAATTCAAGCTCTCCGATTCCAGATAAAAATCCTGCGCAACTACTTCGATTATTTCTTTCAAGTCCTCATAGAACTTGGCCGGAATTCGCTTCCATGTTCTTTCACTTATAACAAGTCCACCCAACGCCGGTGCTACAGGAAGATCCATCATATGCGGAGCCTGTGCAAACCATTGGTAAGAAACCGCGGCCATTGGAACAGTGTAGAAAGCATTTACCATGCCGCTCTGCAGAGAAACCATCAACTCGTTGAAATCCAGAGGAATCACATTGAAACCAAGCGTCTTGAAATTTGTAGCGGCTTCATTGTCCGATTTAATAATTGCCAGCCTTTGCAACTTCATCTCATCGGGTGTCGTTATGGCATTTTTAGAGAAGAAATAGATCCACCCACTTTTAGACCATGCGAGCACCCTAAATCCTTCGTTTATGAAATCATCATTGAAGGTAGGCAGAAACCTATCAATAACATAGTCGAGTTCAGCTTCGGAATTCAGTATTCCGGGCAAGCTGAGCAAAAACGTCTCCGGAACTATCGCTTTCATACCAAAGGAGGTTAGGACACCCGCGTCTAACTGTCCGAAGCGCATCTTGCGAATCATGTCAGCTTGATCGCCCGCGATTCCTCCCGGATATATTTTCACTCTGACTTCGCCATCCGTTATTTCAAACCAACTCGCGGCCATACGCCTTAGAGATAAATCCCACTTCGAACCCTCGGGGAATGGACTTCCAAGCTTCACGGTTATCGCCGAAAGCTGCCCACATAGGACAAGAAGCAAAAATACCCCCAGCAATTTGCTGCGGATAGAGAGAATATTGCCGATACTAGGAATCATTTCGTTTTCCTTATATGAAGAAGTCCTCAATGTTCTTAAGCAACCACCTTGCCCTCTCCTGATAGATTATAATCATCAAGCTTGACTCAGGTTTTGCATCGGGATCAATTGCAAGCGCAGTTTCAAGATATTTCCTGAAACCTTCGATGTCTTGCTCCTTTATTGAAAAGGCCGTGGCCATGGTGATATGCGGTGATGGTTCAAGCCCCTCGGACAATTCCAAGGCTCGTTCATAGTGAAAAAAAGCCCGGTTTACCGGATCTTCGTCAATACCTGCTACCGAATAATACTCGTCCATATAGGATGCCGTGTGTGGACTTCGATTGCGCAAATTTATAATAATCGAAGCGGGTAATGTTAGATTCACCTGAATCATTGCATCATGAATTCCGAAATTGGCATCGTTTAATTCCATTGAACGAAAAAGCAGCAAAACGACCTTGTCGAGTGTGCTTATCAACTCTATATCGAGTGGATCGGTGCTGACCATTCCAAACCAAGCCAGGGCTGCCCAGTATGCAATCTCCGCATCATTTCTATCCAGAAGCGCAATCGCATCGTCATATCTTCCCTCCTCCAGGAAATTTTCGAATTCACTGTGCCGAAGATATAGCGCTCGCATAAGGTAATCTTTGCCGCGAAGGTACAGTTTCTTAGCCCTTCTTCTCGCCGCATCAGCTTCCTCCCAGAACACATCGGCTAGCATATCGGCCGGCATTTGCACAAAGGCGCTTGAATAAATCACGAAATTTCGTCCTGCCGCCGCCGCTAGTTCGGGGTTCTTCGGATTTCTTTCCAGGACAATTTCATAGAGCTTCAGTATCAAGGGAAGGGAATCACCAACCAATTTCGGATCGTTATCCGATGTGAAGGCGCTGGAACTCTCGGGTGAAGACAATACGTCCGCGATTGAGTTAATGGCGATATTCTGCATTGTTTTACAAGAACCGAGCACCAACAGAGAGGCGAAAAAGATAATGGATTTCTTCCTCATATCTAGCATTATGTTTTTTCATCACCCCATATACAAGCAATTATTCTGCTTTTTGACCTATGGAGCACCGAAAATTTTCATTTGGAGTGTCCGGCGGAAGTAATTCTGCAAAGGCACGCCAGAGCGGCTCATCGGGCGGAGGGGCTACAATTCTCAAGGTGACTGCACGAGTAGGATGAACAATTTCGATAAGCCTCGAATGCAGGTAAATTCCTCTGCTCGGGTTCGCTCTTCTCGCGCCATATTTTACATCTCCCTTTATGGGACAGGCTATGGCCGCCATCTGAGCTCGTATTTGATGATGTCGTCCGCTAAGTAGTTCTATTTCCATGAGAAAATAATGCCTTGAGGTTCCAAGCAAGCTATATCGCAGATGTGCCTCTTTCGCACCGGAGCCTCTGGCCTCCACAACTCTGCTTATGTTGGCGCGCCCGTTTTTCCTCAACCAATGAACCAACTCACCTGCAGGTTTAGGCGGCGCGCTCTCAGTAACGGCCCAGTAAATTTTGCGGCAGTTCCTCTCTCGAAACGATGCGCTAATCCGACTAAGTGCCTTGGAAGTTTTTGCCAGAAGAACAACACCGCTGGTAGTTCTATCCAGGCGATGGGGAAGCCCCAGGAATACTTCGCCCGGTTTGTTGTCTCTCGCCTTGATGTGTGCTTTTACCATATCAAGGACGCAGTCATCACCACTTTTATCGGCCTGAACCAGTTGCCCCGCATTCTTGTTCAATACAAGAAGATGATTGTCCTCGTACAGTAACTGGCTGTCTATCATTTGCTTCGCCAGAGATTCACAAGAAAAAGAATTCCAATAAGCCCTGAAATCATGAATCCAAGTATTCCGATGGCGGGAATTCCAAGAATCAGCGGCGGTATTCGAGACTGTACAAGAATGGAAGAACCCATAATCATGGCCGCCAGAAACACGGAGACTGAGAGGCGGGTTATTACTTTTCTAAGCGTGGTGATAAGTATCTTCGTGTTCCTAATCTCAACTTCAGTTCGAATTCTTCCCTCCCTGATCATCCTGAGGATGTCGAACGCCTCGTTTGGGAGATTCTGCATCAATCGAAGGGTGTCACCGCTGGTTTGAACTATTTTCTTTGCAATCTTTGTTGGGCTAAGCTCCTTGGCTATCATCTCTCTTACAAAGGGGGTTGAAATCTGTTTGAAATCAAAAGACGGCTCCAGGGCACTCGCTATGCTCTCAATGGTTAAGAGGGCCTTTGCCAGTAAATAGAAATTCGAAGGAATTTCTATTTCGTAGTGTTTGATGAGGTTTACCATGGCGGAAAATACTTCGCCTATTTCAATGCGTCCAAAAGGACGAGTTATGTAGCGTTGGATTAATAATTCCATGTCCATGGTGAAACGGCGAATAAACTCAGGTTCACGATAACCAGACCATGTGAACACGGCTCTTACCGCATGAGGGACATCTGAGTTAATCATAGCCTCCAGTATATCGGCAAGGAAAATTCGTTGGCTCGGAAGAATTGTTCCCACCTGCCCAAAATCCAAGAAGGCTATTTTGTTTCCGGGAATTATCAATATATTCCCCCCGTGCGGATCTGAATGGAAAAACCTATGCTCGAAAATTTGTCTGAGCACCGCCTCGGCACCAAGTCGTGCAATGGCCGTCCGATCCACGCCCTTTGAATCATGCCCAAGGCAATCGCCAACTGGGATACCGTCAATGAAGCTCATTGTCAGAACTCTTCTGCTCGAATAATGCGGAAAAGGTTCTGGCGCTTTGACCAGGGGGTTGTCTTCGAAATTGCGCCGGAAGCATCTGAGATTTTCTGCTTCGTTTCGAAAATCAAGTTCCTGGAGCAGGGCGTATTCCAGTTCCCGGATAGCCTCGACTGGTTTGAATTGGGCGATGGATGAGCTTGTACGCTCGAGAATTCGAGCCATGTCCCGTAAGATGAATAAATCTACTTCAATTGTGCGGCGAATGCCGGGACGCTGAATTTTCACCGCTACATCAATGGCGTGCGTGGTAGGTGTTTTAGACAACAGCTTAGCCCGATGAACCTGGGCTATGGAAGCGGAAGCAATCGGCGATGGGTTGAAGTTCTGGAAAACTTCCTCCGGCGGCGCTCCAAGTTCCTCTTCCAGAACTTCGAAAATCTCTTTGCTTCCAACCGGTGGCACCATACTGCGGAGTTTTTCGAATTCCGTAATCCAATCGGATGCAAGAATATCCGGGCGATGACTTAGCAGCTGGCCTATTTTGACAAAGGTAGGGCCTAGTTCTTCCAGAGCTCTTCGCATCCTCTTTGGTCTTGTCCAGTTTCCTTTTTGCCTCTGCAGATTTTTGCTTCGAAACCTAACACCGCCATCGATTTTTCTTACCATGTCGGCAAAGCCATATCGCACCAGAACCCCGAGAATTTCGCTGTAACGGTTCACGCGTCGCAAGGTTCTATTTACATGAGTAAAAAAATTCGTTTCCTTGCCATCCCCTTTCATCTCAGGCTTTTTTCTCGTCCTTAGGCTTCATCAGGTTTTTCTCGAGCTTAAGCACTCTCTTCTTCAGTGCCTCGAGATCCTCGGATTTTGCAAGTTCGAGTTGCGCGATAACTTTCTTTGTGGCTGCTGCCACGATTTCGTTGAACTTTCTTCGCGCGACGTCGACATGCTCTTTAACCTCCTTCGCAAAATTTCTACCATCATCTTCGTTGGAATTTTTCTCCTTCTCAATCTTTTCAACCACTTCATCGAGTTTTTCCTTGGCTAAATCGACTAAGCCAAGCCCCGTATAAGCTGCCCTTTCAAGCACTTCCCATATCGACATAGTCACCTCCTAACAAGACCCCAGGTGAGATTTTAGCGCTGCGGCCCAATTGTGAATTCTGGAATTTCTGGTTGTTTTCCGGCCTAGGATAGCCTCCACTTCAGCGGACTCGGCAAACAGAATAACTTTCTTCTTCGCCCTGGTTATTGCCGTATACAGAGTTTCGCGCGTAAGAAGATACTTTGATCCAGGAGGCAATATTACAATCACCTCATCGAATTCCGAACCCTGGCTCTTATGAATAGTTTGAACCCAAGCCGTTTCCCATCCGGGCAGGGCCGCCAGTGGAAATTCCTTTCCCTCAACCCCTATTCTAGCCCAGCATCTGCCCCCTCGAGACACTATCCTCCCCCTATCTCCGTTCCACAGATTTCTGGATGCATCATTGCGGGTAATCATCACCGGCATTCCTTCGAATGGAGTTGTCCGTCCCTTAATATTTTGAGAAATCTTGTCGTTGAGCTCAAGAACGCTACAGAATCCACGGCGCAAAGGACTCAAAACGCTAAGTTCAGAAAAATCCTGATGCTCTTTGTACTTGTTTGCAATTATGCTGGCCATCTTCAAGGGTCTTTCCATTGGATGCCACTCAAGAGATTCATTAGCCTCGAATGCAGTATTCATAGCCTTAGCATCGCCCATTCTTATAGCAAAAGCCGCATCCAGTATCTCTGTATCGGATCGATACACTTTCTCGAGAGTTAGAACAGCTCCTCGCAATGGACCACTCCGATTGGCATTCTCAGCCTCCCTGGCCCCTGATAGCAAATCTTCAAGTAAGGCTCCCGATTCCACGGAGGGAAGTTGATTCGGATCGCCCGACAGGACCAGCGCCGCATCAGCAGGAAGCGCATCAAGTAATTGGTTCATAAGCGTAACATCCACCATCGAAGCTTCATCCACTATAACCAAATCCGCCACAAGGGGATTATCCGCGTTGCGTTTTGGCCCTCTGCCAGGAGACATTTCGAGCAGACTTTGTATGGTGTGGCCACGCAAATTCTTATCGGCTCCGATTTTCTCCGCCAATCTCTCGGTGATCCTCGCGGCGGCTCGCCCAGTAGGCGCGACCAATATCACTTTGAGTTCGCCTAGCGCCATAAGGCTCAGAAAATTGACAATAACAGTGGTTTTACCCGTTCCAGGCCCGCCGCTTAGCAGGATTAAACGCAGGCCGCTTTCAAGTTTGTTTAGCAGTATCACGGCGGCATCTGCCGCCGAGTTCACCGCCACGCTTAACCTATCGTAGTCATGAGACTCCTTTAGAAGCGATTCCTTCCTTGAGCGAAGCTCTAGTTTCCTCAGAAGTGAATCCTCTTCCTTCCTCCTTCGCAGGAAGTACAAATATCTCCCATCGCTGCTTAAAACCAACGGAGGACGCGGCTTTTCAAGCAAGTTGGCAGGGCTATCAGGCTTATCAAGACGAGCGATAAGCCCTTTCTTCTCTCCAAGTGAAATCAGATTCTCGAGTTCACTTGCAACACGCCCGGGGATTTTGGCCGAATTTTCCTCTGAAGCTTCAAGCAACGGAAACCACTCTGCCATTTCCAACTCAAGCTCGCTGAGATCGGTTCTAAGATGCCCTCGCTGCGCCTGCTCCGCTAGATGCCGCAATAACCAGCTCCCTAGTTCCTCGCTTTCCGGACTAAACCCCCAGATTAGGGAATCCGCCAGATACTTCGAGTAAAGTCCAGCCTGATCCCATTGACTCATTTCAATAAGTTCCCCGCGCCCATCGCCAAAGCGAGAGTAAGCATTCGTTCACGCGATGGCTTAGCAAAATAGATTCCCCCCGAATTACCCTCTTCAGTTCCCCGAGCAAACACGTAAACAGCACCACCTATTTCCTCATTCCAGTCAACTGCCCGCCCCAAACCAGAAGAGATTGAACCACACAAGGCCAGAAGATAGAGCTCGTATTGAAAATGATAGCAGTGCTCATCCATGATCAGCCTCATGGTTTTATAATCATATACACCTTCCCAATTCTTTGCGGAAGGCAAATTGGTTTTCCAATCCACCAACCACCAACGGCCATATACACAGATTAGAAGATCGATACGCCCCGTAAGGAAACCATGCAGCCTACTGCCATTCCGAATCGCCATAAAAAACTCAACCTCAGCTTTCCGCACACCAACATCGCACAGACAACCCAAATCCGGAATCTTGGCGCGCAAGCTTCGCCATACCATCTTCTTCAAGCTCAAGCCCCATTCCATATACCAGTTCAAATCATAGAAATTCAGTGCGGTGTTTCGAAAAAACGCTTCAACTCCTTCATTCTCGCACCATTCATCCTCTTCAAATTCCCGTGCCTTTTCGAAATCGCAGAGTTCAAAAAGCTTGTGTATTAAATCGCCAAAACGCTTCCCCGCGTACGATCCTAGAGGCACATTGTCCACAGCTACTTCAAAATTTTCTCCCTTTGGCGTAAGCGAACCGATAAGCGAAGTAAACGAACTTTGAACTAAATCGCGATCACCAAAAAACGTAGCGGGCCGACTGAGGCCGACTGGTTCCGGTGTCACTACGGATTCTAGCGGCGAAAGCTCCAAAGGTTCGTCTATGGAAAATGAGAATAGCTCTGGATATTCCTTACATAAGAGAGTCAGATGTTCATTTAAACTTTTCCGAAAAGCCTCAACATCTTTTCCAGCTATAATCTGATGGGGGGGAATCTTGCTGGAATCGTACTCTTCTCCCAGTGCCTGGATAAGTAGCGACTCTCCCTCCGTAAGCGCGCCTTCCAACACAAGGGGGCTCCATAACTTCTCCACGGCTCTCGTAAAAGCGACATACCATAGCCGTTTGTTTTCCTCCCACTCGAACAGAGTATGTCGCATCCGATTCGATCTCGATTTCAGGCGATCAATTGTCAGTTTGCCCCTCTCTACAAAACGATACTCCTTCCAAATCTGCTGACTTTTCTTGGTGTTATAACCCGCGTGGATGAACACCAGCGGAAACTCAAGCCCCTTTGCCTTATGCATCGTAAGAACCCAAACAGCGGGCTTATCGGATTCCAGCCGAACTGCATTCTCCTCGAGATACGAGAGTGTCGAGGTTTCTCCTATCCATTCTCGAATCAAAGAAATATCTCTCATACCATCTGACTGCCTTCTTTGAATAAGCTCACAGATATGCCTCCAATCCTGCCATATGCGTTCTCCATCCGGCTCAGCTAGAATCCGCTCCGTCCATGGTTTCGCAAGATAGGCTCCAAGTTTTTCATCTCCGGCCACGCAAATCCAATCCCCTAGTATCGTCGAAAACCGAAGAAAATCCTCAATCGCCTTGGTGGCATGGCCCGAATTGAACAAAGTCCGGCACTCATCTCCCTTCTCGACAAATTCATCCAGCCTGCCCTCTCTTTCAAAGGAATCCAGATATACGGGAGGCAGGGAAAAAAAACCACCAAGCAGCAGAGAACGCCAGCGGGATGCATCCCGGGGACTATCGAAGGCGTCAAGCATTCCATCTAGCAACCTCACAATCTTCTGGGTGAAAACAGATGTACTTCTAAGTTTCTGTGTCTGGATGCCAAGTTCCTTGAGTCTTAGAAAAATTTCCTCCTCTTCCGACTTTTTCCGAACCAGAACTGCTATGTCCGATGCAAGCACCCTTTCCCTGCTTCCGTCTGCCCTTCGCCAGAACCCTCCCGTTTCGACATCCAGCAACCTTCGAATATGATTGGCTATCAGCAGGGCAGAATCCCGTCTGGATTTTACTCCAAGCAAGTTTATCGCCGCCTTGGCTTCCGGCCACTCCAGAACCCTCTTACCTTGATATCCTGATTCAACCGAATTGAAACCAAACTCGGTAGATTCAAACAATGGAGCAAAGAATTTGTTTATAGCCCTAACCAAATTCTCCTTTGAGCGATAGTTAGTGCCCAGTCGGAATATCCTACTTCGCGGAGCTACTTTTCTTGCCTCTAAGTAGGCTTGCAAACCCGTTCCGCGAAAACCGTAAATCGACTGTTTGGGATCTCCAATCAATCCAAGGATATGCCCCGAATCCTCGCCAAAGATTCGTTTGAAAAGTTTCCATTGCCTTGGATCGGTGTCCTGAAACTCATCAATGAGAGCTGCTGAAAATCTGCTCCTCAGTATGGGAAGAAGGGGAGAATTCGGCATTAGCACACTCTCAACAACCCTGTGAATCAAATCGGCATAACCCCATTGTCCAGTACTGAGCTTTGTGCATTCGACCCTTTTCCGAATCTCGTCCATGGCAAAATCGAAAAAAGCAAACTGCATATAGCGTTCAACCAAAGAGTTTGGCAATTTGTAATCTTCGAACGGACGCTCTACATAGGGCTTCATTTGCTCAAAGAAAGTTAGCAGCGCATTCGCCAACGAACTACCGGGCTTGGAATTCGTGGATGTGGATTTTGATGAGAGGGCGACGGCTAGCAAATCCCGGAAATGACTCTCCCCGAAAACCAGCTTTGAGAGCGAGAAGAGGTTCCTGACTCCTTTACATAACTTCATATGATTTCGAATTTTTTCAATGCTTTTAGCCCTCTTATTCTTACCTCCCTTTTTTAGCACGGCTGAAATTTCCTCTATGCTCCAATCCCCTCCAAAGAGTTCATCGGCGGCCTTCCCCAGAACGCTTCCCGGCGCTTCCGCGGATTTAAAAAAATCCACGAAGTTTGACAGTTCTTCCCTGTCCGGTTTCACTAGGGCCCAATCCGGAATGCTATCCGAGACGATTCCATCAACCAAATCTGAAATCAATTTTTCGATTTCAGCCGATTTATGATAGGCGGCCCTGATTAGATCCCAATTAGAATCCTCCTTTTGAAGACCCGTAATCCATGCTCTCGTTTCCAGTTCCTCGATTTCCTTACCTATAAGCAACTCCTGCCTAAAAGGCGAAGAGGTTTCAAAGGGCCAACTGGCTAGCACCATCTGACAGAAGCTATGAATTGTGTAGATGGCAGCCCTGTCAAAACTCGAAATTGCCCTTCGATACCGGTCTCGCTCCTCTTCTTTCCCAACCTTCGATAAATTCGTCAGATGAATTCTGATACGTTCCTTCAATTCTTTTGCGGCCCGGTTGGTAAAAGTAACCACCAGGATGTCCTCAATTCTTAGAGGATTCTCATACCGCCCTATAAGCTGAGAGACAGTTCTTTCAAGCGCATAAGTTTTACCCGTGCCAGCCGAAGCTTCCAGGAAAAAAACCCCGTTTTTAGGGAAGTACTCGGGGCGAAATCTCTTAGTCACACGGCGCCCCCAAAAAACGTTTTTTATGAACCCAAAAAGCCGCAGCAAATAGGATATCTTTAACCATCAGAAATCACTCGCTCGCCTGGGAATAAGCCCGCCTTTGAGATAGAGATTATTCCAGGCTCGGGCAAAAATTTCGGATGCGAAATCGGGCTGGCCGAGGAAGAATCTTTGGTAGTGGCAATTCTTGATCGTATTAACGCCCCAATTCGAGTTTAACAGCTCATCCCAGGCCCTCTCGGCCAAACTCGCGATATAATCCTTCCTCTTGACATCCTTATTCTCCGCCATCGCTTCCTCCTCTCTGAATTTTTCGATTTTGTCTGCCAATTCCGGATAGAGCGGTATTGGTGCTCTCTGACCGGCCCGAAATACTTCTAGTAGCGTTTCTAGTAATTCTTCTGAATTCCTTATGAGAATGCAATCTTGCCCGATCTCGGGAGAAGGACTTTCAAAAAAATAACGCCTTACCCTACTGCCACCTCGTCCCAGGTGGAGTATCCGCAGCTCCCTTGGCCCTTTAGTTCCCAGCGCGTTGCCAATCATAAGTGCGACAATCCAAGTACGTAAATTGTGTTTTGAACCGAGCTCTTTAACGCTTGCAAAATCCAGCATTGTCCAAACCGATCCATCCGAGTTTCCGGGAAGCAGCCTTAATCCACTAATGAGTCCGCTTATATACAGTTTTCGCTCCCTCCCCACCCAAGGAGCCGGCAGCAAGATCTCATTTCCGGACACGGGATGGATTCTGCTGCCTTCCTGGGCAGAATGAACGAGCCTATCAGACTGTAGCAAGTAATCAGCTCTCGGCAATAGGCGGCAGGAAAAGGGAGATTCAAGCCCCTCGTAATCCTTTAAACTTGAAGCAAGCGATTCTGAATCTGCCAGCCACCTTTCCGCCCACAACTCATTTACCAAAGTATTCGAAACCGAACCCTCGCGACGAATATAATCGCGAAAGCTTTCTAAGAGATTGGTGGCGGAACTCAGAATCTCGGGACTTTCCAACACCATTCTCCTGCGCCAATTCCACCACTCCAGATAATCAGGCTCCAATACATCGTATTCTCTGAAATCATCCGGCACTTCGGGCCTGGCAACACCTATTCTTCGACGATAGAAGTACTTCACCGGATTGCGCAAAAACTCAACTAGCGCTTGCCAGTCGATGCTATCAGTTTCTTCCTCAGGAAGAATTTTCGCGGGTGATTCGGGTCTTACACTTTTTTCATGAAGCGATCGTGCCATGGCGAGATGCTGGGGCAAGTAGGAATCAATCTGCTCCTTGCTTTCGGACATCCCTATCTTCCCATTGTGAACTTCCGCCTCATTGAAGGAATCTTCCTGATTACCCTCCCCGAACGAACTGCGAGTTGATGGATGATAGGGAGCAAGTGGATGACGTCTAAGCAGAATTCGGGCTCCTTCCCCCAGATGTTCCATAAGTTCAACTATCGGCGCAGCCGGAGAGAGGCGATTTCCGAATTCACTCTCCTTTCCAGTGTATAGAAACGAAACACTGTCTCTGGCTGAAAAAAGTATTTCCAGGAAGCAGAGTCGATCTTCTGCCTCACGAGAGAATTCATCATAATTCTCCATGGTGTTTCTAAGATCGAAAGCTTGCAGAACATGCCGGGTAGGCCAAGCGCCCTCGTTCATCCCCAGCATATAAATACGACGAAAAGGTATGCAGCGAAGATTTCGAATCGATGAGCAGATAACTCCACTGCCCACAAAGTAATCGTGATGTACGCGGCTAGGGAAGCATAACTCATCTAAGAAAGCGGAAAATACCGGCCAGGATATCCCCGGATTAGAGAAATCAGAGAAATCATCAAGCCTTTTGCTTATCTTAATCATGCTCTTGAGCTTTTCCTGTATGCGCCGCTCATCTTTGTCATCAGGCTGTGCCACAAGCCACTCTTTCGTGATTTCCAGCCAGCAGTTAACCCATTCCGTAAGAGAAAAAACTTTTTTGTGAAGTTGACGAAGCTTTTCATCGAGGTTCCGAACTACACAAATCAGTTTGCCAGCGCCTCGCGTATCCGCATCCCCGAAATACCTGGCCGGCAGTAAACCAGAACTATCATCTTCGTCGTAATAATAGGCGGTCAGAAGGCGTTTAAATGCACTCTCCCAGGTTCCTGTCTCAACATCATAGGCGCCCTCCTCGCGTCGATGTTCCGCAGTGCTACCCCAACGAACATGAAATTCTAGAACAAGTCTCTTCCACTCGGACGCTAATTCCGGTTGACCGGCCGTGGGCGCGAAGCAGGGATTGCCAAATAGCGAGAGCAGCGCATGTCTGCCGAAACGAGAGCCCGGCAGTGAGATGAGCGTCTTAAGGGCCATTGGATAGGGCGCCAGGAAGCGGTTCGGCATGTCCATGAGTGCATATTGGAGATGGTCGGCACGGCCCATTTGTTCATCATCCGCTGAGGGGAAAACTGTCTGTATATACGGAGCATAGAGGCTGATATCTGGAGCTAGAACCGCTATTTCGGAAGGAGCAAGGCTCTCATCATCTTGGAGCGCCGCCAGTATAAGATTCTTAAGTACTTCGATTTCCCTATGCGGTCCGCATACGTCGTGTATGCCAAGACTGCCATCGTCTGAGATGGCACCCTGCATAGGGATATCATTTCTCAGCGACTCCCGCAGCCGCTCAAGGAGTGTTTCCCCAGCTTCAATCTTGACAGGGATAATTTCAGATTCAGCCGCTCCCAATCGCCTGCAGAGCAAAGCCATATGCCGGGCCGCTAGGGAACTATTGGAAATGAAGGTTTGAACCGGCTTCCTCGTCCACATAGGCATAACAAGCAGATGATGAACCTCGTGTTCCTTTCCCATATGCTGAATAAACCGCAGAATCTGCTCTTCGATCAAACCGGGCAGAAGAATTACGACTCGAGCAGAATTGCTTCTCGATATCCCTTTCGATGCCACAATCTCTGACAGTTCACTGCCAAGAGATCCATATGGAATTCCGGTATGAAAAATCCTCTTCCAAAGCAGATGTTGCCATGTTGTTTCCGACTTCCTCCACTGCACTGGAAAATTCAAGTCATAGAAAGCAAAGGCATCCGCAATTGAATCGACAAACTGCCAGAGCCACTCGGATTTACCGTTATGAGGCGCTTTGTCAAGATAGGCCTTTATGGGTTTGAAAAGTGAAACTTCTCCCGCAAGCAATTCTTCCAATGCCTTGTAGATTGCAAGTTTCATCTCGCTTCTAGAAAGCAGCGCCTTAGCCTTATGCGGGTAATCCGCATCCTGCATAATTTCCGTATCAGTCCCGGCATCCGAGTATGGATTCCCCATATCCCACTCCCTGATCTTCCGGCGACCATTCGCGTACCAGGTATAGAATTTCGGCATTGCCTCATTGATTGTCAGAATACTAAGTCCCAACACCGTGCCAAACCTATCGGCCAAGTACCTTTTAAGCCATCCTGCCATTTCAAGGTTTTTAACTACGTAGCAGGTAGATTCAGATAGAGGATTTGTCTGACGAAACAAATCTGGATATTTATCCACGAAAGAATCAATCCTGCAGGATTGATAGACGAAATAACCTGTCATTTTCCTATCATAACCTTAATGAAGTTTTTCTTTGCAGAAGATGTGAAGCATGTCATAATATAACAAGTGTTTTTTTTTGATACCTTTTCGCTGAACAAAGGATTGCCGATGGCTAGCCAGTCATATGGAGAACTATCAACAAAGTTGAAATCGGGAAAGAACAGGATCAAGGTAAGAAGCCACTTCATTTTGAGATCAGAAGCAGCTCAAGCTATGGGCATCCTGAGATTCTTTTTCGAAATTCAGAAGAAATTGCAGCAATATGCATTTCTGTTTGTTCCATGTTTCCGACGCGCGAAATTAACAGTAGTTCCGGACTAGCAAAATGATACAAAGCATTGATACTTCGAGATTTTTTCCTCCTTAGCAGTGAAATTGGAAAATTTGAGTTAATTTTAATTAATGAAAACAAAGTATATGCAGGGGGGGGTAATGGAAATAGCTATCTTGGGCACAAACTACGAAGGAGTAACTATTTCAGTTGGATTTGCCTTATTTGGACACACGGTAACTACTATTGATGCGGACCCAGCAAAAACTAGACGCTTACAACGCGGCGTATTGAATATGCCTGATGAGGAACTCTCATCTTATATGAAATCGGCCTTAAGAGAAGGACAGCTGAGATTTACATCTGAAATAGAAAAATGTCTTAAAGAGGCCGAAGTTGTGATAATCTCCGAAGTCCCTACTGCCAACGATGACACCATACCAGATAAAAGAGCGCTACTGCGAACGGCGGAGTGTCTAACAGGCATCATGGGTTCTTTTTCCATGGTAATTGTAAGCGCCAAGGTGCCAAGCGGCTCCTGCCATATCCTGCAGGATTGGTTAAATGAAACCTTATATTCGGACATAGTATATGTGGTGGCTTTCCCGGCATTTTTTGGCAAAGACAGGAATCTTAGTGGTTTTCTACACCCTGAACGGATTATTCTTGGATACGAAGGCGATCAGCCTAGACGGGTTTTAGATAAGCTATTTGCAAATCCTTTAGCCAGCGAAACCCCAATTTGCCATGTTTCCTGGGAGACTGCCGAGATGATGAGGACTGAAATCTCTATGTTATCTCCTCGCTTATCCAATTATTCCAAGTTTATACACAATTTATCCACAAGCAAAACACCCAAGACCTGGGGCGTTAAGATGACTCGCAGGCGTGGTTTTCTGTCTACCAAGGAAGAAAAAATGCGTAAATCACTCAGGAAAATCCAAAATATCAGTTAAAAGATGCAATTTATGGATGTCAACGTATGAATTATAACGAATTTAAGCTGAAATAGAGCTGGTTAAAAGGCTCCACGCATATTACCCTCAACTTATCCACAAGTACTCTGCTTCCTAGACCACTTCCACCGGTGAACCCCATTCACGAAGATGATTCGAAATAAAATCCACAATCATTTGCTGCTCAATCTTGCCCCGTCTATAAGGTTTAATCGGATTCCCAAAGGATATATTCACTCGCTTTTCTCTCTGCAGAGCTCCAAATCCCTTTATCAGTTTGCCGGTTCCCCAGAAATCTGTTTTGAGGGCAACGGGAATAACACGCACTTTTGCCCTAAGAGCAAGCTTAACGGCTAGGCTGTTGAAACTTCGAGGTGAGAAAACATCCTGACGGGTTCCTTCTGGAAAGAGAATCACGGAAATTCCTTCCGAGAGCATCTTTTCACCAACTCTGATAACCTGAGTCAAATCTTCACCTGGATGACGCCTTCTAACAGGAATTGCCCTGAGCCTGTGCAAGATTCTTCCAAAAAACGGTACTTTGAGCAGACTTTCCTTAACCACGAAAGTCATGGGGGTTCTTGAAGCAATCAGTCCCGGCAAGATATTGACTTCCAACGTGCTCATGTGATTGCATGCAAAAACATAAGGCCCACTCTCGGCGGGATATCTGTTCAATCCTTCAAATGTCAGATAAGCCCCCTGTTTTTCTAGCATCCCCATTGCAATGAGCGCCTGGCGAACAATCGCGCGTTGGGGGTTTTTCACGAAGAAGAACCTTATTCCCGAGCAGATAACCAGAATTACATACTGAATGTAAAACCAAGGTCCGCCCGTGAAAATTCGCCGAGACGAATAGCGACTATGACGAACCGGGTCGGTCTCATAGCGACTCTCTAAAATATTGAGATGATGCATAGCTGCTGATGGAGGCCTGTTCCTCCCTACGCTCCTTTTCTATAGTCATTTCCCAATACGCCTCTATGGAAACTGGAAGATCGTTAAAAGACAATCTCAAGTTCTTGAGCGCTCCGAGAGTGCGCAGGGAATCTGGAACAGTTTTCAAACGATTCATGGATAAATCCAGAATACGAAGATTCTGCATCCTATGCCAATCCTCGGGAATTCTTCTGATAAAATTGCCTTTGAGATTGAGAATTCGCAGACTCCTCAATCTGCATAAAGCAGTTGGAAGCGTTTCAATCTCATTATAGGAAAGGTTCAAAATAGACAGATTTGGCAGACAAAGAAGTACATCGGGGAAAACCTCGAATTTGTTGCCTTCTAAATCGACAACTCTGATAGACTTGTTGACATTGGCAACCGAGGGAAGCCGCCTTATCTTCATATCTCGAACTATCAGGGCCTCTAAACTGGGTAGTGAAAATAGTTTCGGAGGTAAGCGAAACGGCCCACTAAGCCGATTTCGAATAAATTTTACCCTAGTAATTCTGTGCTTCAATAACAAAGTGCCCGGAGAAAGCCCCAGCAATTCATACATCACATATTGTAGGGAAGCCGATTCATCCTTATCTGAGAAGAAGCCAGCAGGAATCAGATAACCATTGTCAGTTATCGAGCACCCTTTAAAAAGTTCCTCGCATATTCCCCCAAAATTGCTCTTAGCGTGCAATGCGGCGATTAACGCATCTATCTCCTGATATGTGCCGTGTATGAAGGTATACTGAAGTCTGTTTATTAGCTCGCTGCGCCGGGTGCTCACTCTTTTATTCGAGTTCCCATGGATCTCTCTTTATCGCATCCTCTTCATCGTTACTCCGATCTTCCCATGCTCCGCCATCCAAGTCATCGAAGGAATCACCCCAGCCATCCTCATCCACAAAGCCACCAGTTTGATGCTCTCCCTCGTTTTCCATGCTCTCAAGGTCTTCTAGGGATATCTCTTTGTCATCGACTCCCTCATCATTATCTTCATCGTCGATAGACCCATCCAAATCGAACATGACTTCCTCCTGACATAAATAATAATTCCTTAAATAGAAGTCTTCCATAGACTACATAGTTTTTCGCGATTTTTTTGGCAAAACATATCTGGAAAATTTTTGATGAAAACAATTAGACGGACAGTCCGATAATCGACTACCTGGGAGTTAGGAAAATGAATCGATACAAGCGCATAAGGCAGTGGATTATTGAAACTGAACAGGAAATCGCGGTTCTCGGAGCAGTGACAAGCAGAAATAGAGGAAGAAGGAATTTAAAGAGCGGTAGAGCCAGGCGAATCAGAGGCAGTTTCTCAAGTACCGGCTGAGCCCTCTAAAACAATCCTGACATCAAGGTTATGAGCAACGCTGATGAAGCTATTGAGAAGTTGTTGGAGGCTTTCCACGGACGGAGCAAGATAAATTAGAGAGTTCGCAAAGCCTCCTTTGTTGGCCTGTTTATCCCAGCTATCGATGATTTCGCTCGCATTTGCGGAATCAGAATCAAGCGATCTTAGCAAATCTCGATGAACTTGGTCTATAAGCGGACTTACGGAAGCTGGATTAGAAGAGCCGCCAAGCTGCATCTGAATCGGCCAAACTACAGTGAGAGTGATTTCATAGTCGAAGTACTCCGCCCCCATTTCCTTGAGCACCTTCTTGTAGATTAGTTCCGAGCCTATGGATTTTGCAACCAGACGGTCAATTCTCTCAAATGCCCTAAGAAGGGAATCGACTAAAGCAAGCATTCTTTCTTGACTCCCATGCTTGGGGGGAACACCAAATCTTAACTTGTATGAAATTTTTTGCATCTTGCGAAGTTCAATCTTCTTAAAAGCATGTTATGCCTCTGCGATTAGCAAAGTTTTAGGATCCAGTTTCAATGGAAGGTCCTTTATGTTTGTTTCCTCATGATCTTTCAGCAAATACAGATGGAGATAGTCTTTTTCTGCTTTCAGTTTGACAATCACCCCTATTAAATCGAGAAAGGGGATCAAATTAGCTGGTATCCCTTCATCACTACTTACGGGAATATCAACTAAGTCCTCATCGTAATCATCTGTAAACCAAAGCTCCACCTCTTTATCGAGGGCAAATTTCTTAAATTTATATAGTTCCTGATAATCGGCTTGAGTAAACTCATATCCATCTACAACGATAACCTCTGTATTCAACTGACCATTGTCCATCATAGCCGACAGACCCGAAATCACCTGCGCCACCGATGTGCCCCGCTGGCTGAAATTCATGATTACGCGATTGTGAACTATTTCATCATGAACTTCTATTGCGTTTTCCAAATCTCGCTTCTGACTGATTTCTTTGAAAATATCCTCATACCAACTGATGATATGATCCACCCGTCTTGCATAGGAAACATGAATAACCCGCTGTCCGGCAATCAGCTTGTCCGTGGCAATATGAACAAGGCATGCAGTTTTCCCGACACCTCTGCGAGATGCAATCACTCCAATATTGCCTCTCCCCAAACCGCCCCGGATCGATTTGTCGAATTTTCGAAGCGGGCTCTTCCTAATCAGTTCATCTTTTACCACGAATCCTCCTATCTGCATCCGCATTCTCAATCAATTTTTCAGCAATCGATTGGGGAACTTTGGCAAATTTGACGAACTCCATTGTAAATTCCGCCTTTCCCTGAGTGAAAGAACGTAGTGTTGTGGAATATCCAAACATCTCGCTAAGGGGCACCTCCGCTTCAACTGCGCAGTTATGTCCTTCCTCCTGGGAGGACAGTATAGCACCTCGTCGTCTATTTATGCTGTCAAATATACTGCCCTGAAATTCGGTTGGACCCTCTACCACAACCTTCATTATCGGCTCAAGAACGGCGGCCCCCGCTCTCCTATAGGCCTCTCTGAAACCCATAATAGCGGCAGTTTGGAATGCTATATCCGATGAATCAACGGGATGTGAAGCTCCATCTGCAACTGTCATCTTCACGTTAACAATCGGGAAACCCATAAGAGAGCCTTTTTGCATCGCGGTCTGAAATCCCTTATCGCAGGAGGGAATATACTCAGTTGGGATATTGCCCCCCCTCACCTTGCTTTCAAAAATATAATTCTCTTCCAAGCAGGGTTCCATGATTCCAATTATCTTCGCATATTGACCACTTCCGCCTGTCTGTTTCTTGTGAGTATATTCCCATTCCACTCTTTTGGTTATCGTCTCGCGATAGGCTACCTGCGGGACGCCTGTTTCCGCCTCGACATTGTATTCGCGGTGCATTCGTTCCATGTAGATTTCAAGATGCAACTCGCCCATCCCCTGGATAATGGTATCGCCCGTTTCAGCATCAACATAGCTGCGAAATGTTGGATCTTCCCTGGTGAAACGATTTAAGGCCTTGGTCATCTTGTCTGACATTGACTTATTCTTCGTTTTCACCGACAGAGAAATAACCGGATTGGGAACGTACATGGACGACATAGAAAGGTTCAACCTGGCTCCGCAGAAGGTATCTCCCGAGGCACATTCAATTCCAAAGAGTGCAACTATATCTCCAGGTCCTGCTTCGCTGATATCTTCCATTGAATCGGCATGCATTCGAACAAGTCGCCCAACCTTGATTTTCCGTTGATTGCGGACATTGTACAACTCAGCACCCTTTCTGATGATTCCCTGATAAACCCGCACATATGTCAGTTGCCCATACTGCCCATCTTCCAGTTTGAAAGCCAGTGCAACAGCCGGTTTTGCAGGATCTGGTAAAAGACTTACTTTCTCCTCAATCTTGCTTATATCGAATGCCTCATTAATTATATCCGCCGGAGAGGGAAGGTAGCGAATAATCGCATCCAGTAAGGGCTGCACACCCTTATTCTTATAAGCGCTTCCAATATAAACGGGAACCAGACTGTTTGCCAGTGTACCTACACGAACGGCTCTGTGGATGAGATTCTCCGGGATTTCATCCTCATTCATCACTTTCTCCATCAATTGGTCGTCAAACATGGTAAGAGTTTCCAGCATTGCCTCACGTTTCTTTGCTGCCTCGGCCTGAAGTTCAGTGGGGATTTCAACAATGCGAGTTCCGTGGGATTCATCGGAATCGAAGTAAATAGCTTTCATACTAACTAAATCCACCACACCCCTATGCTTTTCTTCCAATCCAATTGGAATCTGCATCATCACGGAATTCAGCCCTAGTCTATCTGCAAGTTGCTGAGAAACCTTGTAAGGATCCGCGCCGATACGATCAGTCTTGTTAACAAATACCACCCTTGGCACTTTATAGCGCTTTAGCTGGCGATCAACAGTAATGGTCTGACTTTGAACTCCACCGACCGAACAGAGAACTAAAATAGCTCCATCTAGAACACGTAGGGCCCTTTCCACTTCGATTGTGAAATCGACATGGCCCGGAGTATCTATGATATTGATCGAGTGGTCTTCCCAGTCAACATTGGTTGCAGCAGAGACAATCGTAATACCGCGCTCCCTTTCAAGTTCCATGGAATCCATGGTTGCACCAACACCATCTTTGCCTCGTACCTCATGGATAGCATGTATTTTCTGGCAGAAGAACAGAATTCGCTCTGTAAGTGTCGTTTTACCTGAGTCTATATGAGCGCTGATTCCAATATTGCGCAGTTTCTCAGTATCAAAACTCATGAATTCCTACCTCATAGTGCAAAACCCCGGCTTGTGAGATTTTACTAAACTGAATATTTACTTATTGGGGGGTTATATCAAAAAGTCGGCGTAGTATAACTATCGTCAAATCTTTAGTCTACACTTATTCCACTTGAAAAAATTCGCTCCTTTAAGATATTCTTCCGCGAAAAACTTTCTTTTTGGACACACGGATGAAACTGGTTTGTTTGGATCTTGAAGGAGTCTTGGTTCCGGAGATATGGATTGCAATAGCTGAAAAAACCGGCATTAAAGAACTTAGCCTCACAACTCGAGATCGAAGTGACTACGACGAGCTTATGAGATATCGTCTGTCGATTCTAGATAGAGAAGGATTGGTTCTGGATGATATCCAGGCTATAATAGACAGACTTGAACCTCTCGGCGGCGCCTACAACTTCGTTCAGCAGATTCGAATGGAGACGCAATTGGTGCTGCTTTCAGATACATTTGATCAGTTTGCCGCCCCCCTTATGACTAAACTCAATTTTCCCACTTTGTTCTGCAACACTCTGCAGGTGGAAAAGGATGGCAGAATTTCCTCCTACAGACTCCGTCAGAGAGACGGCAAACGAAAAGCCGTGGAGGCCTTTGGCACAATGGGTTTCGAAGTATTTGCCGCGGGGGATTCTTACAATGATATCTCGATGTTGAAAGCCGCCCATAGAAGCATGCTTTTTCGCGCGCCAGATTTGATTAGAAGAGAATATCCCAACTTCGACCACGCCGAAAACCATACTCAACTACTATCCGGCATTCGCGGCTTCCTAAGGCATGTTCATCGGCCTGCATAAGAGCTTTGCAATTCGATCCTTATACCGCGATGCCCATTAATCTTGAGTCCGAGCAGATTGCGGATACTCTTACAGGCTTCAGTTATCCGCTACTACCTTCCTCTTTTTTTTTCGACTTCTGCCCTTAAGCGAGGGATTTCATATTCGAGCTTCTCAAGGTTGGTAACCACCGCTGATTCGAGAGCATTTTTCGCGGCAATTTCAAGATTCTTCGCGATGCTTGAACAGCGTAGCATTGCCATGTTGGCGCAGCTACCCCTCATGGAATGCGCGATTCTGCTAAGCGATTTCCAATCCTTGGAAGAGACGGCATTTCTGATTAAATCTAAATCTTCTTCCATCTTCTCTATTTGGATTTCCATGAGATTTTTAACTGTTTCCTCATTACCAAGGAATATATTGACTGCTGCCTTATAGTCGAATACCGGTTTATCCGTATATTCACTTGTATCTATTCTTACACCCTTCTCAGAGCTCTCCATCAGTTCCCTCCCAACACCGAGATATCGCTCAATCATCTTGTATATATCAGATTGTTTGAACGGCTTGGTTATCAAGTCGTTCATGCCACAGTCCAGGCATCTTTTCCGTTCTTCGGCCAGGGCGCTGGCGCTAACAGCGATAATTGGCGTATCAATTCCCGCCTCTCGAATTTTTCGGGTAGAATCATACCCACTCATCACCGGCATCTGACAATCCATGAAAACCAGATCCGGTTTTTTTGCCAGAACTGTACTCAAGGCTAACTCACCATTTGCCACTTCTAATACCTCATTACCATCCTTCTCCAATATGGTTTGGAGTAACTTGCGATTAATCTCATGATCTTCGACTATCAGTATTCGGTAACCCCCGCCACGGCTTCTGGGTTCATCGACGAACTCCATATCTTCAACCTCTTCTGCCATTTCCAATTCGTTGTCAATGCTAAAAAGTCGAAGCAATGTAGAGTAGATTTCTCTTTGGCGCATTGGCTTGGTGAGATAAGCATTATACCAGCCAAGAAGTTTCATTTTTGCTTCTGATGAATGCTGCTCGCCCTTCATGGACATGAGTATCATTCGAGGCGGGGTTATTGATGGATCCGAATGCACCATACTGGCGAATTGCCAACCATCCATGCTGGGCATTGTCTGATCGACAAGAACTAAATCGAAGCCTTCGGACTTCACTGAATTTAGCATTCGTAAGGCAGCCTCAGCCCCATCTGCCTGGCTTGTTACAAATCCCCAGGATTCAAGAGTTTTTGCTATCCTGCCGCGTATCGCCTCGCTATCGTCTATCACTAAGACTCTTCTCCCTATGAAGAAATCTCTTTCCATATTGCTCGCAGGCACATCAGTTTCAGCGCTTTCAAGCTCAACATCGAAAAAGAACCTCGAACCCTTGGCAGACTCGCTGACAAATAAGAGAACTCCCCCCATCTGGGAAACAATGCTCTTTGAAATATAAAGACCCAGGCCACTTCCCTCGTATTGACGCGTAACCGAATTATCAACCTGTTGAAAAGCCTCAAAAAGGCTTTCCTGCTTCTCCCTTGCTATGCCCACTCCGGAGTCGCTTACCGTAAATTTGAGTCTAACGGTAATTCTACTAGTCGAAATCATTTCTACATCTAACGTTATCTGACCCTTGTGAGTGAACTTAACCGCATTATTCATCAGATTTACGATAACCTGTCTAAGCCTCGCGGGATCTCCATACAGATTTGATGGAATTCGTGGATCTATATAGAGCCCAACATCAACCTTCTTCCTATGTGCTTCCAGAGTGCCAAGTTCAACTGCATCTTCTAGCATTCCTATCAGATTGAACTTCGTCTTCTTTAAACGCAGATGGCCAGCTTCGATCTTTGAGAAATCCAGTAAATCATTGATCAAAGTGATCAATACCCCCGCGGCGAAGCGTATTTGCTCCAAGTAATCCGATTGCTCCTGATCCAAAGCCGTGTTAGCTAGCAGTTCGGACATACCTGATATTGTGTGGACAGGAGTTCGAATCTCATGGCTGGTATTCGCTAATAAACTGTTTTTCAATTCAACGGTTCTCTCGGCTTCATCCCGAGCCTGAGTCAGCTTCATCTCAAGTTTTTTCTGACTTGAAATGTCAAGAAGCAGCATTAAAAAGCTGTTTTTCGGATCTTCCAAAGGAAGCAAAGTCAGATTAACCCATCGATTTCTCTCACGCAGTTTGAGTATCAAATGCATGATTTTGGAACTACCGCTAAGGGATTTAGCTAATCTCCGTTTCCATCTTCTAAGATAATCAGGGTGAACCAATAAATTGAAACGAGTCAGGGATCCCTCACCAAAACCTGTCAATTCCTTAAACGTCCGGTTGGAATCCTCTATTTCCGCATTCGAATTTATGAAGGCAATACCTTCGGGATGGTTTTCTGCCGTCCTCGCAAAAGAGAGTTTTTCAAAACCATAAGCCATAACAGCATTATTGAGTAATAGTTTTCTAAGTAGCAATAAGAAATTGCATTGATCATAATAAGCGCATGGTAAAAAATTTCCTAACTGATACAACTGGCCCCGTGGATACCCTTACCCTTGAACGCCAGGAATTCATACAAGGATTTTTTTTCTGGAAGGAAGGCAAGCGACGTTTTGATTCCCGCTACAGTTGGAATGCCTCTGGAAGACTCACTTCAATCGAGGAGGGAGACGGCGTTCAACTTTTTGCATACAACGATCAAGATGACAAGATAGCTCGCTACAGATTGGACGTGAAGGGGAAAGTAGAAGAGCGGGAGTTATGGGAATGGGATGACAATCATAGGCTTCAAAAACGTTCCTTGAAAACTAAAGGCGATCAGGAAGATGGAACTGTTTGGACCTACGAATATAATGAGAATGGACGCCTGATTGCTGAAAGACAGGGCCGAAAAATGCGAGTGGAAAGTAGAGATAAGGAAGGAAAACTCGTGCAGGAGTATCTATACGATGATAGTAGAATCGATTTAGTTATTCGTCACAGCTATGACGCTGAAAATCGTCGCACCTCTACCGTGATTGGGAAGGCGGAGGAGGAAATCCAACGTAAGACGCTTTTAACCTACGACGATGAGGGGCGCCTGGAATCTGAGCTTGTGTTCGACGCGGAAGGGAGGAAAATCAAGGATGAGTTTTATACATATGGCGCGGCAAGGTGCGGTGCAATGTGGCTTGAATGTACGGTTTGGGTTCCAGGCCCCAGGAAAAAACGACGTCCACTAGAAATCATTTTTCGCTCTTTTACTTTCAGTGAATTCCAATCCCTCGGAAATAACGGTGGAGAACTGTCTGGAAACTCCAAACCGGGCTCGATTGCTTTTAAGAACGGAGTCTATAGGGGTGAACTCAGGGGAAAGATACCCGAAGGCCGGGGGGTGTTTCAGTATAATGATTCCAGCCGCTACGAGGGGGAATTTCGAAATGGTTTAATGGAGGGCCCTGGAAGATTGAGTTGGCCAGATGGGGAGATTATGGAGGGGAATTTCTCCGCGGGAAAGCTGGAGGGGCGGGGACTCTGTAAATGGGCGGATGGCAGTACTTATGTCGGTGAGTTTCGAGAGGGGAAGATGCACGGTATGGGCGTTTTTACTTGGGCAAATGGCGAACGCTATGAAGGCCACTTCAATAATGGCAGGCGATCTTGAAATCCGAAAAGCATTCGTGTAATCAGTTCCTTCGATTGCGATTAACCGTTCTCTTTGAACTCCTGTTGGTTTTTCTTCGAGTTAGTCGCTCATTCTCTATTTTGGGATTCCCTCCGTCCGCTGATTAGCGTTCTATCAAGTTGAACTTCTCTCTCAAAAACGAGGCCTAAAATGAATGCTACGCTCATCCGAAAGGATTTTGAGGGCATCCAAATCAATTGTGGTTTTTTGTTTGGCAGATTCTTTCAAAATCAGTAGGCGCTTGTTTTACTGGCTGGCAGTCGGGACACCAATTGGCCATAATGAGAATAGTTTATTTTTGCCGGCGAGAGTGCGAGATTCCTTTTCCCTATTAGCCGCATACCTGAATACTGCTGCTTGCGACATTAGAATCACCATGTGTTCTGAAGCAGAAATCGCCATCCACCAAATAGTGTGCTATGAAACAATTTTTCTAGGTTTTTCGGATGATAAGGAAACTTTTTGGTACTTAATGAGAAATCACCAGACTGGCTCAAGTGAATTGTAGATTCAATTTGCTAAGAACTCAATCCCACCCATTTCGGCGAGCTGCTTGATGGCCGTATCCTTCTGTTTAACCTTGGTTTTTTTCACCGCTTTTCGAATCACATTGGTCCATTGCTTGTCGGGTAGCTCTTCTTTCATCTCTTCTAGAAGCATCAGTATGTCTTCGCTCTGCTCTATGTTGTATACTTTCTCACTATCGTAAAAGAAATACTCGTTCAGAAGATTGATGTAATCTCCAGCCGTTCGACTTTCCTTTTGACTTTTGCGTTCCAAAACCATCTCCCTCTTGCGAGATCTCCTGATTTCTCTGTCCCGTCTCGCCAAATCTGTACTTTTCATTGGAACTCCTCCGGATTTCACTCCCTACGATAGTACTGTTTGAATTAGAAAAAGGGCAAGATGGAGCGAATCGGAGGCGCCTTTTTCATACGGAACGCTGCCAGGCTAAAAAGGATCGTGCGAGCAATAACAAGTGCGATGAAAGTTAGGAATTGATGGCCGGGTTATGGCGAGAAACTAAGGCTACTCTGCTTCTCGCAGTGGATAACCGGCGGCATCTAGCGCAGAAATAATCCTGTTTTGAGCATCTTTGATCTTAGTGGGATTCAAGGTTTTCTCCGAATCCCTCAATTCCACCCGAAGAGTCAGAGCACGTGCGCCATCGTCCAGATCAAAACTGTCTAGCACGCCTACGCCGCGGATTTCTCTCATGTCCAGATTTCTTACGACAAGTAGAACCTTCTCCCCGTAGTGTCCATTTGGCAAAACCACGGTTAAATCGAAATCCGCCCGTGGATAGCGGTCGAGTGGCGAGAAAGCGAACTCGATTTCCTCTGACAGATCCATTAGCGAATCGAAATTCAGCACCGCAATCGCGGTTCTACCCTTGATTCGAAATGCCTGGGCCACTGAAAAATAAAGAGAGAAAATCGTGCCAACGTTGATTTCTCCAGACTTCACATCCAGGATTTCATTCGGATGAAGACCGGGCCAATCTACAGGAATCAGTGCGTGATTTTTTCCAAACTCACCTGGAACCAGTTTTACAACCTTTCCAACATAGCGGCAAAGTCCTTCGATTGCATCAGCTAATTCAGAGAAAGGGTTGTTTTTTGAATCCTGAAACACCACTCCCAATTGAAGGCTCTCAGAGAAGAATTCAGGGCTGTCTAACCGTCTATAAGTCTGGCCAATCTCGAAGATTCGAAAGCCAGCGTGTTCCTTCAAATTTTTCTCGGTTGCCTGCAGAAGATTTGGAATTAAGGATGGACGCATCCTATCGATATCGGGGTTAAGAGCGTTGGTTAAAATCAATCCCTCATTGAAAACGGGCCAGGATGCTCGCGCGAGCAAAGCCTCGCCGAGCAATGGATAGCCATAAACCTCCAAGGCCTGACCCCTAAGAACCATGAAATCCTGGGCACGCCGAACAGCGGTTTTCATAGGGGAAAGGCGCGTGGCCTCTATGTCGTGAACAACGCTAAGGGGCTTTATAGTATCATAACCGACGAATCTGCCAATTTCCTCGACAACATCAGCCTCGCATTCAATATCCTTGGTGGACCTCCAAGTCGGAACTTTCAGCCTATGGCTATATTGGGCGTCTTTTGCACCTTCTAGCCTTTCCACTTCAAATCCCAGAGACCCAAGAATGCTTTCAAAGCGGTTTTCACTCACTGGAATCCCTAGAACAGCTCCTACCCGCCTTGGCCCTGTCTTTATCTCCAGAGCAAGAGGTTCTGGCACATTGACAGCCTGAATATTTCCAACAGATTGCGCCTTTGGGTTTAAATCAAGCACTAATTCAAGTATCCGTAGAAGAGTTTTCTCCAACTGAGCGCTATCCAAACTTTTCTCATAGCGCACAGACGCATCTGTGCGAAGCCCCAGTCGCATACTGGTTTTCCGAATCTCCGCATCCCTCCAGTTGGCCACCTCTATCATAATCTGAGATGTATCCTCAGAAATCGAACTACCAAGCCCACCCATGATGCCGGCAATCCCCGAGGGCTTATCAGCATCGCAGACCATGGTATCGCTAGCAATCAGATGTCTTTCCAATCCATCCAATGTTATAAAACGCTGATCAATACCAGCGCGGCGCACGACGATTCTACCTCCGCGAATGGTGGAATTATCGAATATGTGATTTGGAATTCCGGTTTCGAGCATTACGTAGTTGGAAATGTCTACGATTGAATTGATGGGGCGAAGTCCAACCTCCATGAGGCGTCTCTTAATCCAGATCGGGCTCTGAGTCACGCGAATACCACTTACAACCAGCCCCAGAAAACCCAGATTGGCTGTATCGTCCTCGACTTCCAATGTGGTGGGCACTACAGAGAGAGTCATAGCACTCTTGAACCCTTCTATTTTTTCCTTGAGTTTTCCACTCCATTTCGTATCGAATCTATCTTGAAACGGCGAATCAAAAGCCAATGCAAACTCTCGGGCCATCCCGTAGTGCCCCCAAAGATCGGGTCGATGAGTAAGCGATTTATTATCTACATCAAGCACCAAACCACCGTGGGCCGAGATGTCAGATTTATCACTGCCACGCTCCGAATTAGATTCGTATCCTTCCACTTCGCATACCGATCGGGTTATTCGACTGGCGATTTCACTGTCATTGAGCTCCCTCGGAAGATCTACAAAATCTCCAATCCAATCAAGTGAAACCTTCATATCGCAAACTGTCTATTGAAGTCGACGTTTCCACTGTGAATCAACCTTATATCGTCAATTCCGTAACGCATCATAACAAGTCTATCCAAGCCTAAGCCGAATGCAAAACCGTTGTATTCATCCGGGTTTATTCCCCCGTATCTGAGAACATTTGGATGAGTCATTCCACAGGGCAGAAGTTCAACCCAGCCACTTCCCTTGCAAACCTTGCACCCCAAGCCGCCGCAAATCAAGCAGGCAATATCAAGTTCAAAACCGGGCTCAACAAAGGGAAAGAAACCGGGTCGCAGGCGAATCTCAACATCCTTTCCAAAAATCTCAGCGAGCAGCACTTTTTCAAAATAGATAAGGTTAGCTACCGTGATCGAACGCCCGATAAGCATCCCCTCCATCTGATGGAAAACCGCCTCATGCGATGCATCGATCGCCTCGCATCGAAAGGCCTTTCCCGGTCCAACGAAGCGGAACGGTGGCTTGCCCTTCTGCCTCATCCCACGAATTTGAATGGTGGAGGTGTGCGTTCGCAGAAGATGTTTCAGATCCTTGAACCAGAAGGTATCTTGCATATCTCTAGCCGGGTGTGATTCGGGAATATTCAACGCGGTAAAGTTATGGAAATCATCCTCAATATGCGGTCCGTCGAGTATATCGAAACCCATTGAAAGGAATATGTCCTCAAGCTCGCGTTGAACTATTGTAACCGGATGCAGCCCGGCCTCCCACACGCGCCCCGCGCGATCGCGTTCTCTGAGCGTGATATCCGTCCAGTTTTCCTTCAGTTTCCTGTCTATAAAAGATTTTTCGACCCTCACTTTGGCATCTATCATCTTACGGAGTAAGCGATTTTTCAGATCATTGGCTGCTCTGCCTAATTCTCTGCGTTCCTCAATCGATAACTGGCCCAAAGTTTTTAATATAGCTGCAAGCTCACCCTTATTGCCCAGAAATCGTGCTTTGATATCTGCCAATTCGGCATCATCATCCACATCGCACAGCATGCAATCGAAGTCCTCTTCCAGCTTTTTCAATCTTTCCAACATCAGTCTAACTAAAGTTCGCGTCTCTAAGCTCTATCTGCCATACAGCAAGAATTCCCTATCAATTATAGGCACAAGGCAACTCTTTTTTCAAATTAAGTACTCCGCATCATCCACGAGAGCTCTGCGATTCTAATAGCAATCAGGCGCATCTCCTCATAGCCCGAGTCTGAACTCTTGGGAGATCACCTGACATCGCTAACTGGAAGCGCATCGTTTCGCCTTTGCCTTGTTTTCCAGATCGCAGAATCGCCGGATCATTATCCTAAAGCAGCTAACTAGCGGTCAAGAGTCGAATTCCGATTTTCCTACTACGAGCTACTAGAATTGAAGGTTGGCTTAGAAAGACAGGCAGCATTGATTCTATAAAAGATATTGAAGAAACGGTAATGCCAAAGCAGATATCCATTTGGTTTGAATCTAGACGCCTAAATAAGACTGAGCCCGGACACCAACCGAACGCCAGTGAATCCGAAAGTGAAAACAAATCTCAAATTGAACCCAAGTTCAAATGAGAATTGACATAGATGGGCGGTTCAGGGTTATTTCTACTTCCTGCTCCCTGAAGCAGACGAAAGGCAACTAAGCCAGTATGATTAAATGTCGGAGGAGTCCATGGTCAATACTTCGTTAGTGCAACGCCTAGCTCTACTTGTCGTGCTTGTATTCGCATGGCCAGGCAGAATTCTAGCCCAGGATACGAATACCAATGAGAAGCTAGTTGAAATCATCGAAGCCTACCAAGATCTAATCGCACAGAAATTGGATCCGGATACGGAAGATAGGCCGGCTGTGTCCTGGGGATTTGTCAGCAGGGCGATAAACGAGGGCTTTTTGAGATTCACGGTAGATCCGGGAAACACGGATCTATTAAAGGGCGCATATTTCAGGGCGATACCGGGCTCAGATACCACTTATATAGTCCTCTCACAAAGACTAGTCGATATTTGGCCAGATTACCCATCGATGGTCTTTTCAATTTTCTCCGTGGGAGTGGAAGATGCGCATATCTTTTTCAAGAATCCGCGGGCCTGGGGCGCCTCTCAAACCGATAAATTGAAGCTACTTCTGATTCGAATAGAGGGCTATAACACCGCCTCGCAGTTGATTCGCGACAGGCTCCTACCTGGAGGGTATTTACTTAGCCCATACGAGTCCTTCCTGCTAGATAGTTATGAGAAAGATGAACTTGCCAGCGCAATTATGTATCTTGAGCGATTTTCACTTCCAGTGACGCAGGGTATCTACATAGCAACTCGCGAATTTGAAGATGGGGGTGAGGCGGGTGAACTAAGAGATTTCATCAACAGATTAGGTGAAGGGCTATTAGAGAATATCGGTGAAATTTCACCCCTAAGCGACTATGAAACAATTTACCCACACGCGGTTGCAGTACACAGTTGGCTGGAACTTACCCCATCGTCCATTTCCCGCATCTACAACAGGAACAACACCGAGCCGCTTAGTTTCCCAGAAGTGCTTGAACTTGAACAGCGCTATAAGGAACTCCGCAAGAAGATGGAAACTAGACGAATTGGAGACATGCCTATGCTTATACAAACATACAAGGACACAATCGTTGGCTTTGAAAAAGAATTCAGATTCTAAGGACATTATACATTTTCTCGAGGCCAATCTCAAGTCGCGTTCGGGGACAGGCGATATTCATTCGCAGAAAACCAGATCCAGCTATTCCGAATTGGCTTCCCCTGCTGAGCCAAACTCCAGCATCCAGGAGTCTGTTCCAAAGCGCCTCTTCCTCCGCCAAACTTCTAGCAACGCAAATCCACTCCAGGTAGGTGCCCTCCAGCTCCGCAATCGAATCAGAACCGAGTAGATCGGCGAGGGTACTCCGAACCAGAATATCGTTTTTTTTGATGTATGCCAGCATTGCATCAAGCCATTTCTCTCCTTCTCGCCAAGACGATTCTGCCGCGGCATAATTTAGCGGCGCAGAGATGCCATCTAAGATGCCATGTTTTTCAAGCATTCCGCGAACTCGCCGGCGCAGATCCTGATCGGAGAAAACTGCAAAGGCCACACCTAAACCCGGAATATTGAAAGCCTTAGTGGGCGAAACAAGCGCAATCGAATTCGGCAGAAGTTCTTCAGGAAGGCTGAGCCAGGGAACAAATCTATCCCTTTGGAAAACTAAATCCGCGTGAATCTCATCACTAATCACAATGATTCCCGCCTTGCGGCAGATATCGGCAAGTCCTAGCAATTCCTCCTTGCTCCAAACACGAGCCACCGGATTGTGTGGATTGCAAAGCAGAAGTAGTTTTACTCCTCCCCGCGCTATCTGCGTGGCTAAACATTTCAAATCCATCTTCCAGCGTCCATCTTTGTCGCGTTGCAGTTCGTTCACAATCAACCGTCGTGAATTCCCTTCTACTGCCTTCCTAAATGGATAATAAACCGGCTCCTGAATAACAACACCTTCTCCAGTTCCGCATAATTCCCTTACAAGCATGTGAATAGAGGAAACGATTCCAGGGATTTCAAGGACTTCATTCTCCTCTACCTCCCAAGCCTGACGGTGCTTCAACCAGCCAACCAGCGCTTCTACCAAAGATTTCGGCCTAGCAGTATAGCCGAAAATCCCATGTTCCAAACGCTTCTCAATTTTCCTCAGAATTGCGGGTGCCACGCGGAAATCCATATCTGCCACCCAGAAAGCAAGAAGTCCCGCGCGTCCTGTTATGCTTTCATCATAATCCCACTTGTAACTGGCGGTACCCCGTCGCTCAATGCATTCATCGAAGTCAAACTCTGTAGAAATCATAATGATATATTGACCTCATAGCATCTTCCCCATCAAGAAGCTACGGCTTCTGCGCCTCTTAGCATCCCTCGCTCTCTCTTATCGATCCTTACAATCCGCTCCCTTAGAAAAGCTCCAACTGCCTACCCTCCAGAATTGCATCGAAGCTATCTCCATTGTGAATCAGAACATCATCAGCCAGCGATTTTAGTTGCTTCTCGATGTAATGGTTATAATCTATCTCGCTCGGGCTCAATTCCAAAGGAACAGGCCCCCTCGGTGTCATCAGATACTCTACCCTACGAATATTCCTGGTGCCATCAGGATCGAGCAGCTTTGCCGCCTTAGCGTGGGGTGGAGGCGATTTATAATCCGATATTCTCCTAGAGAGCCTACGCTTATATACCAGCTTCCCATCAAACTCGCCACTGCGAAGTCTTCTAACAACATCTTTGATCCATGGCACCAAAGCCTCTCCATTGAAGTAACGCTGAAAGAGTTCGTATTGGAATTCCCGCGCGAGCTGGGTGGAATCGGAGCGCACAAATTCCATTCCTTTGATATCCAGTTTTCCATTCAACAGCAAACCCACGTATCTCTTAACCGCGGCCGTCCTTTCGTTTTTTCTCATCGTCGGCAAGAACAGTTTCACATAGCGTTTCTCGAACTCGAGCTCCAAAAAAGAGGAAACCCCGAATTTCGTCTGGATGGTTTCGCGGAAATGATTATTCACCCTCAACGCCAAATTCCGCCCCGCCGCATCTCCATGAGATCGTTCGCCCTCTTTTAGTTGAACAAAAACCGAATCGGTATCACCGTAGAGCACTTCGTATCCCCAATCCCTAAGCCGCTTCGCGGTGGATTCAAGCACCCATCTTCCGATACCGGTTATGGCATTGGGTAATTTGATGTTATAGAAGCGACAGCCGGATGATCCCATAACTCCGTACATGGAATTCATCAGAATTTTGATTGCGTAAGCAAGCGCACCATCCTTTGCCTCGCGAGCTTCCGCTCTTTGCTGCATCAGATGGCTGATATAATCTGGCAGAATATGCTCGCTACCCGAAAAACTGATCCCCACAGGAGTGATAAGAGGATCCTCAGCAGCCTTCAGAAGAGAATATGGATCGATGTGGAAGGTTTGGATCAAGGTGGGGTAGAGACTCCTGAAATCCAACACCACCACCTCCTCAAACAATCCGAAGCCTCCGGAGAAAACCATCGCACCTGAAGTTGGTGCTTGAGCCAGTACATCGCTCCGACTTGGGGCAACATAGCCCTTACGGTGCAAACGCGGCAGAAAGAAACGGTCGAAAGCCGCAACGGAACGATGTATCTGATCGGGTGGGAGACCAGTAATCAGACTGCGGGATTTCATTAAGTCCAGAACTCCGGTCTTCTCAAAAATCTCAGTTACAAGAATGGCATCATCTAAATTGTATCGAGCTAAAGCCTCCTTATCTTCCATGAAGCGCCTTTCAATCTCGGCTACTTTGTCCCTTCCCGCGCCGGAAATACTCTTTCCTCTACCAAGAACCTCCTGCGCAACAGTATCAAGCCGCCAATCAGAAAAACGAATTGAGGCTCCACGCAATAGAAGCGGTCCATCGATAACAAGTCTACCCTTCAAATCTACGATCGGCAGCGAACCCCGCTGCTCGATCAGTCGCGGAATCGACTTATCTCTGCCTATGCGCAACGGAGAATTCAGCCTCCTCGAACGTTCCAAGAGGGTGGTCAAATCGAAGCCTACCACATGCCAACCGATAATCAGATCGGGATCTAGTTCCACTAACTTCTCAACAAAAAATTCCAACAACGAAACTTCGGTTGGCAGATAACTAAGTCGCGCCGGCGTTCCTTCATCACTTAGTTGAAGTTCTTCATCCCTACTCCCTGATCCAGAAGACTGCGCATCCAACAAGCCCACAACTCGAATCCGCCTTTCGCTCTCAGAGCAATAATTTCCCCTCTCAACCCTGTAATCCATCGCAATGCTGTAGAGAGTGCCATCCATACCTGTTTCGATATCCAGCGATGCGATGCTGAATCGTGGGCGCCATTTTGACGGCTCGAATATCGGGTTGACAAATTCCTTATATCGATCCCTGATGATCACTTCACCACTCAACCTGGCAGATCCATGAATAAACCTTTCCATTAGGAATCGCTCTTCGGGGCGGACATCCGATTCCCAGATTCTGATTCCGGCCTCCTCCAGTTTGTATCGAACCTCGTGATATGCCTTCAAAGAGTGTAAATAAAATCCATCCACGGCCTTCCCATCAAACGATTTCATTTCCAGTCGGCGACGTTCCGCTCCGAAATTAGAAGGTAGACTCACATCGGAATGAATAAAAAACATAGGCCGGTGCCTGGGAATGCGAACCAGAACTGGCCCCTCAGAGCCGCAGCCCCAAAAAAGTAACTCGCAGAAGCCCCTTACATCGACGCAGCTCGAAGTTAGCAAAAAAAATTCACTAGAAATTTTCATCAAGTGTGCACGCGCCTTTCCGCGCTCTTTTGCCCAATCAAGCGCTCAAGAGAAGAAAAAGAGGGGCATTGGAGCAATTATACTCTAATTCCCACACGCGTCACCTGACGAAAACACCAAGTTCATCATAAATCAAAAGACTTCAGAATTTGAGTTTTCTTATAGTAGAACTGAATCAGATTATGCGCCGGATTTATCAGATAGTGAGACTGAATTCAAGTTAGGGATTGCCAAAGGGCTGCCGAATCACGGTGCGCCATGTTGCCTTGGGAGTTCTTCGGATGTCATTTAAATATATCTCGTGGAACTTACCCTTGAGCACCTTGCCGGAAGTTTTGATCTTATGATGCACGGAAACAACTACCGGCTCTATGTCGCTAAGTAGCCCCACATGCATAGCCTGCATAACAGAGCCTTCCTTGAAGCTTTCAAATCTCACTAATTCGAGCGAACGATAATTTCTCTTGAAGTAAGCCCGTTTCATACCCTCTTCCATCATATCTGCGCTGATGTATTCTGGCTGCATAATCATGAGGGTCCATCTCCAATTCGATTTGTCTTCGAATATGAATTCCTTCATTTTGTCTGTCCAGAAAAGCGCCTCAAGAGGCATAACCCGGTAATCGATCTGCTTGTGATTCTTGATGTCAAACTTGAATACATAGGAAACAGATTTAAGTGCCACAATCGCATCTATGAAATCTGGTGAGTTGTATGGATCACCTCTGCCGTCCACCATCAGGAAATTCAATTCGGGAACTTCCACCTCATGAACACGGCCAACCTTAGGTCTATATAGATTACTAAATTCCTTCCGATGATCAATTTTTTCAATTTTTGGTTCCATCTCCATAACTGACTTAACACCCAAATTATACTATTCACTTGAAGTGTTTCTATTCTTCTTATAGAAGACAGAAAAAATTTGCCTTAATGCCGGCTGGAAGTTGTTTTTAAACTGGCAGAATTTTTACACCTTTTCCTTTAGAAAACGGGGTCCCGTGAGAAGTTCCTTAGCCTCGATTTCATGCAGAAACTCTTTGGCTGAAGCTTCTCATCCTGGAAACTCGGGATAAAACCCGGGTTCAACTCATGGGCAAAAGAATAATCTCCCACGAAACAGAATCATGCTATTAGAAGACTCTAAAAAACTGATCACGGTCAAGGTTTACCTTCATGTATTTGCAAGTAAGGCACCTGTTAGATTGGCATCCTTTTGCCTTACTAAAGCCAATATCTCCTCATACGTTTACGCAGGCCCGCAGTGTAGGAATTCCAATCCTTAATCGGCTTTGCGGCTAATGATTCCGCGCAGGCCGCCTTGGCTACTTCCACCGCCTCCCATTCGATCACTCTAGGATCGAACGGTTTGGGAACGACATATTCAGGCCCAAACTCGAAATCTCGGCCATAGGCTCGTCGAATCTCCTCCGGCACCGGCTTTTTCGCCAGCTTAGCTAGAGCCTTGGCCGCCGCCATTTTCATTCCCTCTGAAATACGGCTGGAGCGAACATCCATCGCGCCCCTGAAAATAAACGGAAAACCTAGTACGTTGTTAACCTGATTTGGATAATCAGACCTTCCAGTTCCCATAATCACATCACTGCGTGTTTTTTTAGCGAGCGGGTAAGGTATCTCAGGATTCGGATTTGCCATGGCAAACACAATTGGCGAATCATTCATTGAGAGCAGCATATCAGGGCTAAGAACATCGGCTACCGAAAGTCCGATAAATGCATCGGCGCCATTTAAAGCCTCCGCCAAGGTTCGCTCGGATCGATCCGTCGCAAAAAGTCTCTTCTTCTCACTCAGAATCTCCCTATCAGTTGAAATCACACCCCTGGAATCACACATTATAATGTTTTCTTTTTTCACTCCGGCTTCAACAAACATCTTCGCACAACTGATGCCAGCCGCACCTGCTCCATTGAACACCACTTGCATATCTTCAAGATTTCGCTTGGAAATTTCGGCAGCATTAATCACCCCGGCCGTGCAGATTATTGCAGTTCCATGCTGATCGTCATGGAAAACTGGAATACTGCAAGCTTCAATTAGGGCGCTTTCAATTTCAAAACATTCCGGAGCCGCTATATCCTCCAGATTGATACCACCAAAAGTTGGCTCCAAGGCCTTTATGATTTCTACTAATTTCCGAGGATTCCTCTCGTTCACCTCAATATCAAAGACATCAATATCTGCAAAACGCTTGAAGAGCACTCCCTTCCCTTCCATAACCGGCTTAGAAGCGAGAGCCCCTCGATCGCCAAGTCCCAAGATCGCTGTTCCATTTGAAACTACCGCAACCAAATTTCCCTTTCCCGTATAGCGAAAGGCCGCCTCTTCATCTTCATCGATTTCTAAAACCGGGAAGGCCACGCCCGGTGAATACGCCAATGACAACTCATCTGCCGTGGTACAAGGTTTAGTAGGAATTACTTCTATCTTACCGGGCCGTCCATTGAACTCGTGATACTCCAAAGCTCTTTCTTTCATGCTGTCCATAACCACCATCCACTAGAATTATTCTAGCAACTAGTGATATTCCGAGAAAAGTGGCTAGTTCTGACACCTGATGTCAGAAAACCAAGGCGGGCAAATCGACATTCACCAACCCGGTTTGAAGACTCCAGCCTGAATTGAAGGACGAGTTCCCTTGAGGCTATTCTTCAGTTTCAGTGAAAGCTATACTATCGGTGTTCTCGTCGGGCTCCAATATTGAAGCCTGCATAGTGGGCATTGGACTTGAACCCTTATTCCAGCCAATAAGTACAGTCGTTGTAACTAAGAAACCGACAAAGACAACGAAACCGATGAAAACCACAAAAAAATTCTCTTTCATAATTTTGCTCCTTGTTCCCTATGTCTTTATCGCACACTACTGAAGCTAACATACAGCACTTTCCCTATTCTCCAGAAAAAATCAAAAAAATGCTCTATAGGAGTTATTGATTTCGCAGACAGTCCTTGCCCTGCCGGCAGTCAGCCGTAGATATAAGGAGCGCGGTTGTATTAAAAACGAGGCATTGCAAACAGTGTAATCTTGAACTTCTATAAGAAACCGGAGAGGCTTTCACCACTCCGGTACGCTTCGGTAGGGCCGATACCTATGCGAATTAATAATAATTTTCATTTGTTTATTTTTAATATCTGTTATATCTTCGGTAAATATAGAGCCTTCATAACCTGTTTTATTCTTTTCTCAAAAAAACCCGGAAAAAACAAACAACTAGCATTCTTAATCATCTACCACCGATTATTAGATTGTAAAAGACTATTCGCAGAAAATGGCTTAATAAAATCGCATACCACTGCAAAATAACTTGATTTACTCAAATTGAATGAGGAACTAGCAAAGATATGCCGATTTTCATCACCGCCTCGTTTTATGGGGAGTAAAGAAGCTCGAACCAGCACAATGAATCTAGTCGATTCTAAACTTCCGCCTCTCTCACTTTGGCCTCCGTGTTTCTCAGCATATCTAAGTCAATCAAATTGATTAGGGCAGATCCGGCCTGGTTGTCTGGCATTAGTTCTTTTAGCTCGCCACGTCCCTGATTCAGTAAGCTTCTTCCCTTTATCTGTGCTTTCAGCGTGGCTCCCGAATCTATTAAAAGCTTCACGGCCTCATCTACCACCCTCATATCACCCCGAGACGTGGTTTCTTTAGCCTTTTCGAAAAGTTCTTTCAAATGGAACAAATCTTCGGGATTTTCAGCAACGTGATAGATTACCGGCAGGCTTTTTTTCCCTTCGATTATATCATCACCTCGCCTCTTGCCAGCCACACCGTTAGTGAGATTAAGCACATCATCCATAATTTGAAAACCGCAGCCAAGTGTTTCCCATATCCCTCCTAATCTCTCCACTCTCTTCTGCCTAACAGAATCTTCTAGGACAGAACTAGCGACGCTTGCTCCAATTCTTGCGGCTAATCCAACCAGGGAACCTGTCTTCAATCTACACATCTGTAAGTAAGACTGTTCGCTTGGGAAGTAATCATGCTTGTTATGCCATATGATATCATACCCCTGCCCAAGGTGGAGACGTCTCATCACCGCCAACCAATCCTTTGTAATGGCAGCCAGCAAGTTAGGATTGAGACTACTCTTCTCCAATACGATACTAGGCAGAAAATACATCAAGTTGCCCATATTGATAGCCAAATCTTCACCAAAAATTCTATGAATGGCGGGTTTCCCTCTACGGGTGGGAGAAGCATCTTCGATATCATCGATGATAAGCGAGCCGTTATGGGGAATTTCTATTAGGGGCACCAACTCGTCCGCTGCCTCCCCCCCGCCAAATGCCTCGCAGGTGAGCACGCAAACCAGAGATCTCCAACGCTTACCTCCGCGCCTGAGCAGCGCCCGTCCGGGTTCTGTGAATTCTTTAACCCAATCGTAATTGGACTGTGAAGTTTCCATCCCCATGACACTTGCAATCCAGGCCGAATTTATGCCTTCTGGCAGAATTCCACTAATAACTCTTTCTATGCGCCCAAGTTGCTCTTCGTACATATCATTATATTGAATGCTTGCGGTGCAAAATTCCAGCCAGAGGGCAAATATCACACTGATCGAAATTGTTGCATATGCTTATCTAGCCAATCCATAATATGTCATGGTGTACAAAGTATTTCTTCTTATCTTTGCTGCGATTTTTCTTACTGCCTGCAAAAGCACTGAAATCCCTGCACCATTATTGGTTTCCCCTCTTCCCGAATCGAAAGCGGCTAATCTCGATTTAGAGGGTTCTGTTTGGATATTCGAATCCGAGAAAACAACGAGATTCCCCGGTTACCGAGGAATCTACATGGGCAAGGATGGCAAATTGCTTCTAATCAATTTTCCAGACGCCATAGGTAAGAGGTGGGAAATCCAGGGAAATTTGCTTTCGCTAAGCTTCCTTGAAGGCGCACCTGAACTTATGGGCTTATCCTTAACCCAGAACCTTCATATCATCGTAGAGAGCGTTGAAAACGATTTGCCAAGGCATATAAGACTTATTCCCGAAAACAATCGCGAAATTATGGGAATATCCCTTGTACGCGGCGCCTCCGAAATAGACCTTGTTGAGAACTACTGGCTTCTTAAGTCTCTAACGGGTTCCGATGATATCGACTGGCCCATTGAAACTGATATCCACATGATTTTGCTCCCAAACAGAGATGGCATCGGCATCCTGGGCCACGGCGGTGTAAATCGATTCACAGGCAAGGTTGAACTAAAAGAAGAGACTTTCAAAGTTGATCACTTGGCAAGTACACTAATGAACGGACCCCATTTAGAATTCGAGAATCTCTATTTCCTGGGTCTCAAGAGTATAAATCGCTATTTCCAAGTGGATTTTGATCTCTTCCTCTATTCCGATACCAGGCCTGTTGCCGGCTTCCGCGCTCTATTATTCAATTGATTCAAGCCCAGTTGTCTTCAACTTCTCATCCACCGCTAGTCCGCCGGAGAATGGCTATGAGGAATCATGGAGAACTACTACTAATCAATGAAGTGGAGGCTACTAATTCGCGTTGACACTTTCGGCCATCTCGTAGCCAACCTTGAGTATCCGCAAGTTCAGAGAATTGTACTTGCGGTTTCGAGATGAAATAACCTCATCCAAGGCCGCCTCAATCGCTTCCATTGGCCCCAAGTTGGGCTTTAATCGCACTAAGGCGCCAATTGCAGCCATATTAGCCGCCTTTTCAGTTCCATTTGCCAAGGATATATCAGTTGCATTGAGCGAAAAGCTAAGCAGACCCGAACGCTTAGGTGCATTTGTTATAAGTGAACGATTCCAAATAAGAATCCCTCCGGGCCTTATCCTGGGAAGAAATCTCACCAACGAGGGTTCATTTAGAGCGATTACAACACTGGGGCTTTCAATTAGTGGCGAGGGTATATCCTCGCTGCTGATTACCACTGAGCAATGGGCCGTTCCACCTCGCATTTCGGCGCCGTAGGAAGGAATATGCGAAACCTGAAGGCCTCGACGCATAGCAGCCACACAGAGAAGCTTCCCCGCCAGTAAAACACCCTGGCCCCCAAAACCAGCGATTATTATTTCTTCGGTCATGAAGACTTTTTTATCGCTTCCGCATCTGCGGGCTTATCGCGAAATCTTTTCAGAGGGAAGCTTTTAAGCATATCAGTTTTTATCCAATTCGCTGCAGCGACCGGTTCGATACCCCAATTAGTCGGACACATGGAAAGAATTTCCACAAAGGAATAGCCTTCCCTCTCTTTCTGATAACGCAGTGCCTTGAAAATAGCCTTCTTGGTTCTCGTAACCGCGCCCGGATTATGAACCGAAGTCCGTTCGATGTAGACAGGAGATATCAAAGTATCAATTAACTCACAGGCTCGAATAGGGTAACCCATTTCAGCACTATCTCTTCCATAAGGCGTGGTGGCGGTTTTTTGGCCTTCCAGACTTGTCGGCGCCATCTGGCCGCCGGTCATACCATAGTTTGCATTGTTAACAAAGAAGACTGTAATATTCTCACCACGGTTTGCCGTATGCACAGTTTCACAGGTTCCAATGGCCAATAAGTCGCCGTCTCCCTGGTAGGAAATCACTATCTTATTCGGAAGAGCTCTCTTTAGTCCCGTGGCCACTGCCGGTGCCCTGCCATGGGCCGCTTCCAATCCATCCACCTCTATGTACTTATAGGCCAGCACCGAGCAACCCACGGGAGCTATGATTATCGTTTTACCAATTATATCAAGTTCTACCAGTGCCTCAGCGATAAGTTTATGTATAATCCCATGGCCACAGCCTGCGCAGTAGTGGGTTCTAACTTCGTTTAGTCCCTCAGGACGCCTGTACATGGGTATGACATTGACGCTCATAACCGTGAATCCTCCCTACGATATCATCAAGAGTGGGCACCGCCCCACCCGCCCGGCCATAGAAATCTACCTCGACTTCTCCATTCACCGAGAGTTTGACATCCTCAACTAACTGTCCCAGACTCATTTCCACTGTTAGAATCTTTTCAGCCTTTTTGGCAAATTCGTTTAGCTCTCTATCCGGAAAGGGCCAAAGGGACAGAGGTCGAAACAAACCCGCCTTTATGCCTTCATCTCGAAGCCTATCAACTGCTTTTCTGGCAACCCGACCAGCGGTGCCATAGGCAACAATCAACCATTCGGCATCCTCGCAATAATACTCATCTATGCTCCTGACTCTCTTGGCAATCCAATCATATTTATTTTGAAGATGGAGATTGTGTTCCTCTAATGCACTATCGGGAACCAGTCTCAAAGAAGCAATTATCTTCTTGGTTCTACCCTCATATCCGTTTAAAGCCCAGGATTTATCAAAACTCTTCTCACTAGGTGCCGGAAGCACTAATGGTTCAGACATCTGACCCAAATAGCCGTCTGCCAAAACAAGAACCGGTATTCTGTATTCATCCGCCAGATCAAATGCGTATAAAGTGAAATCTGCCAGCTCCTGAGCGCTTCCCGGTGCAAGAACAATGGTACGGTAGTCGCCATTACCCCCCCCGCGAGTCGCCTGAAAGTAATCTCCCTGAGAACCGGCGATGGCGCCGAGTCCTGGTCCACCACGCATCACATTAACCAGAACACAGGGTAATTCCGCACCGGCTAAATAAGAAATACCCTCCTGCTTCAAAGCCATCCCCGGCGACGAAGAACTAGCCATAGTCCTAACCCCACCGGCAGAAGCACCCATTACCATACTTATAGCTGCAAGTTCGCTTTCAGCCTGAATGAATGTTCCTCCCACCTCAATCATTCGGCGGGACATATAGACAGGTATCTCATTCTGCGGAGTAATTGGATAAGCAAAGTAGTGTCTACAACCAGCAATAATGGCCGCTTCTGCCAAAGCTTCATTTCCCTTCATCAGAACTTTTTTCGTCATTACACTGCCTCCGCAAACTTGTCGATTTCGATTGCGGCATCTGGACACATAAGCGCACAGACGCCGCAGGCAATACATGCGGATTCATCAGTACAGATGGTATAGTAGAGTCCTTGGCTGTTTAGATTTTTTGTCTTTGCCAGTATCATCTTTGGGCAATTTGCAATACACAATCCACAGCCCTTACATCTTTCTTTATCTATTATTGGCACACCTCGTTTCATCGAGGACCCTCCATTTCATTTTATTATTGACAAATTAAGCTATTTGTCATGAAAGTACAAGGGTTATTTCGGATTATACTTCAAACTAAAAGCACTTTATTCGAATTATTTTCGGTTTTTTTGAGTTTGGTCAGAAATTACTAGTACATATTTACCATTATATTCTCGTTAATTACAAAGTCAATATCGAAGCTTACCCAAGAATATTCCGATTAGTGGTTGATTTCTATTTTCAAAGACTATTTTGTCTGTTACCTTCTTCTAATCCTGCATGTATTGGGAAATGAGCTATCTTGTATTAGCAAGTAAATGGTAATTTAATACTATTTTCAGTCAATTTTGTAATGTAGAACACTGTTTAGGCCTATCCTAATACCTACCAGTGCACGATATTCCCCATTATTAAAACCTATTTGAGGAAAATCAACTAAAGCAACCCTGGTTTGTATGCTTTTAGGGCGATTGAATTCTCTTCCTACGAAATGCTTTTTTATGGCCTCTTTGATAGCCATTTCCAAAGCTTCACGTCGGGAACCACCCAAAATTGGAGATCTGCCCTCTCCAGAGGCGTATGGGAAAGGGGAAATTCTCCAAGCCTCGAGACGTTTATCCTGCGTGAAATCGCTTGCATATTCCATAAGCACGTATATCATCCCATCAATTCTATCGATACTGAAAGTTTTTAGCCTCTCATCCCCTGCTGATATCTGCGCCACCAGTTCTATTTCGAACTTCTCTTCTACTGCCCGGGCTCTAAATGGAGGAATCCAAGCAACTTCATATCCATATATCATACCCGAGAAAATCCACCTGGCATCATCAACCATTTCATTTATGGCGCCCTCTTCCAGTTCAAAATAATCTCGATCCAACTCGCCGCTTGTATCTAGAGCAGAAATTTCAATAGGTTCCGAAAGTAGCTGGAATTCACCACGCAAAGCTTCCGCCATCAAAGAGACACTCGCCTGAACCAGCAATACCCCAGAAAAGAACCAGCCTCGAATCGAAGCTGACTCTAAGGAGAATCGCATTTTAGCGCCAGTTTTTCATCGCCTTGATAGGATTTATTTTGAATCTTATGAAGAAATACAGGAAGCCGAAAGCCAGGCCGCTAAGATGTGTAAGATGAGCAGAGTTGCCTCCAACTCCTAAGACATGGGAAAGTAGATCGATTGCTGCAAATACTGCTAGGAGAATGGGCGCCCTCATTGGAATCAGTCCGAATATCAGTAGAACAGCCCGAGGTTCTAGTATCGCATATGCCAGTAGTACTGCATAAATGGCCCCCGAGGCGCCGATTATTGGTGTGAAACTGGCCCGAGACATGTAAGCTAAAACCGAGAATACCCCGGCCAGCGCACCACAAATGAGATAGTAAGCGATATATTCTCCACTTCCAAGTCGCCTCTCCACGTGATGTCCAATCGAAATCAGCACTATCATATTGAAGGCAATGTGCATGAGGCCACTATGAGTAAACATGTAGGTGATGGGTGTCCAAATGAACTTCCTGAGTATCAGGCCGTTCGCATAGATGGCCAGATACTCCAGAATACCCGGCGATAGGTAAACAAGAAAGAAAACTATAACATTTGCTACTACAATAACTAAGTTATAATTGCGTACTCTTCCGATCGATCTCATAACACATCCCGAAGTTTAACTCAATTTCATTCTGCTTTTCAATAGCTCAAAAAATCGCACTCTGCTTTATTTCTATCTCATAATCCCTCTAATCCGGGGTTTAAGGAAACTGCAAAATCTCGAAGGCAATTGTGGAGTGTGATTTAGAAGAAGAAATTCAACTAATTGCGTAGAGCCGGAAATTCCGATAGGGTATTCCGATGCTGTGAATAATGGTATCTTCGCTAAGCTGTAGCTTCCCTCGTGTTTCTGCGAAGTCGTATTCAAGTACGGACTTCGGCTGTTTTTCCTCCAAATAAGGAAGATAGTCTATTTGCAGAGTTTCTGGCGGCAGCAGGCTTTCGTTTTCAACTGAAACGACTGCTATAAGCAGAGTACGACGAAAACGAATTGCCCACCAGGCTTGGCGCTCACCAAGATGTCCATCGATGCGTTCTCCGTTCTTCAATATATCCTTGTAGAAACTTGCGATGTCTTCAATATTGTTCGATTTCTCTGACTCGGCCAGATTCGACATCCAACCCAAGGTTATTGAATTTTTGAGAGTGCCACTATAGCCCCATGCGCCTTCAAGCGAACCCATGGTTTCTAGTAATGGTCGTCGCGCGGGTCCAACCCCGAGAAATCGAGCAACAAATCTCTTGATATTGGCCCGCTCGCGGCGTGGTTTGCTCTCCTTTTCTCCCGGATCGACCGCAAGCGTTACCGAGAATTTAAGCTTCCGATCCATATTGACATGTCGAAGTTTTTCATCAAGCACAAAGGTAGCTTCGAACCAGGCTTTGTTTGCCTTGATTTCGGCAATGCCATCTTGTATAAGATTGATTCCCTGGATTCCAAAGGCATCGATTTGCATCGGATTGCCCTCTGCCATTACACCTATATTCCCTTGAACCCCATTTTCGCGCGCCATTTGGGCAACTTTTTTCAAATGGCTCAAATTCAAACCCATTTCTTCTTGGCTTCCAATAAACCTAGTACCACTCAAACTTAAGAAATCAAAGCCGCAACGATCGCGCCAGAGTTCGAATATCCTGCCCCAATAGGATAGAGCTGCATCACTATAATCTAGCGCGAAGGAGCAGAGTTGGTTGTTTTCAGGCTTGCTTAACGGCGCCAGGCCAGCCTGACTGAGGGCTTCTGCATAATCACTGGCTTTGGATTCTTGTTCCTCCCGCTTAAGCGTGGATATAAGCGATTCAGCCTGTTGGTGAAGTATGCTTTGATGATTCTTGTCGGCATTGAATTCTCCGTCCTTGGTCCAGAGAAACAACTGAGGTCTATTGTAAACCACAGCAGCTTGAATATGAACACTGCTGTCTAACTGATAACCTACAGCCAAACCAAGAAGATGGGCCGCCTCAACCAGGGCACCTATCTGGAGTGCAGGCTCAAAGCCGGCCTCAAGAGCCTGGAGTGAAACCAAATTACTTCGAATTATTGCATGGGACTGCAGTTGAGCGAGATCGGAACCTTCACCAGTCGTAAATGGAGCAAGAATGATGGCTTGAGTGCGAAGCGTGGTGAGATACATGGCGGTGTTTAAGATGTTTGCAGGGCAATCCCTCGTGCCAGCTGCTCGGATATTTACCAAGGTATAGTCGTATTCGCTCATCCAACGAGCATCGCGTCGCCTGAGAATGGGGCTTTCAGCCGAATGCATTAACGTTATCCGTCTGAAGAAATCCGCGATTAATGGAAGCGGGAGGGATGTCAGCATCGCCCCACTGTAGTGCAGATAATCTTCTGACTCATATTCGCGAAAGAGCTCTGCTGCCCGATTGCTTTGCTGAGGGCTGGCTGGCAAACTGCGCGCCAGCTTTTTCCACAAATTACGAGAAGGGTTGCCCATAGATTTCATATTATCATGCAATAGAGTTTTATTGTGTTTTGTGGCCAGGAAATCCCCAATGTGGTGTTATTGCTACTTGTCGGTTAAGCGGAGCTTGGTCGAACATGCTTATATGTGAATACTGGATTAACCAAAAGATATTTTCCTGAAATCCGCTGGCGCCAGAGCGGAGAATTATTAAATGGGATAAATTTGATTTGGGGGTTTTGAACATGCCGGGCAGAGAGAGCGTGGATTTCTATACCTTGGAAGCCAGGCGACTTGGCTATCCTTCACGCTCTGTCTTTAAATTGCAAGAGATTCAAGAAAAATGGAAACCACTGAAAAAACCTGTGCTGGATGTGGGAGCGGCGCCGGGAGGATGGACGCTTTTTACTCTTAGAACCTTGGGTGTCGACTCGCGGGTTGTTGCTATCGATCTTGGGGAATTGGATGTCAAGGCACCGCTCGGCTGCGAAATAGTTTTCCTAAGAAGCGATATCTTCTCGCGGGAAGGAATGAGTTTTGTAAAGCAGAATGGACCCTATGCTTGTGTGCTAAGCGATGCCGCGCCTGCAACAACTGGGAATCGATTGGTGGATGCTAGCCGCTCCTATAATCTGGCTTTACAGGTTTTGAGTATTGCCAAGAAGAATTTGATCGTTGGTGGGAACCTAGTTTTTAAACTCTTCCAGGGAGGTGATGAGAAAGAGGTGCGGGATAGAGCAAAGATGATTTTCAAGCAAGTGAGGCTGTTTAAACCGAAGGCGGTGAGACAGAATTCTATGGAAATTTATGTTGTGGGCATGGGTTTTTGCTCATGAGAATCGACCCAAATTAGCAACCGAGCTTTCATCGCAAGCGCGATGGATTGATTAGAACGTCCGTGGCGGCGATTAAAAAAGAGATTCCCAGCCGCGATCGTTTCTATCCAAAACAAACATGAGTAATCTTAATCAATGGCGGGATTGGAATGCTGCTAAGCGCTATCGGGGAAAAGGCTGATTTATCGCTGCCTTGTAAGAACTTGGATGAGGAATTGATTTTTGAAGCAATCTTCACTGGAATTTGCCAGGCGTCAAAATATCTGGGTTTCTTAAGATAATTCATGATAAAATGCTTCTTAAATGAACATACATGATGAATCAGGTTTGAAGCCTGCAAATTCTGCTGAAAGGACGGAGAACATGTCGAGCATTGTTTTTTATGTGACTATTAGGGAAGATTATCAAAAGGCACGCGAGGATTACTTCCCACACATTGCAGCTTCATATACAACGATTGCCAAAAGCTTCGCCAAGGGGAAATCCTACCCTGTCTTGGCTATTAGACACATGACTATGATCGCGGATGATGAGAAGAACATAGAAACCGCACAGTTCTTGATTCCAACGGAGAGTGGAAATTTTATTTGGGTTCAATCAGAAATTTTTCGTTTTGCAGGTCTGAATCCCGAGGACAAGTAGAGGTGTGAAGGTTGCAACGGCCCTGGATGCTCAACGCCTGGATAGTTCTGTAATTGTGAACCATGGTATAGAAGAATCTGTTTTGATGGAAAATGCGGCTATAGCTGCAAGAGAGGTGATTGCCAAGCGCTGGGGAGTAAGTGGAAAGCGAATACTGGTTGCTTGCGGACTGGGAAATAACGGTGGGGACGGCTTTGCGCTAGCGAGATTGTTATATGCAAGGGGTGCGGCAGTTACCGTGCTGGCGGCCGAGAGGGCGAATCTAAGAAACAAAAAAATAAACAACGCGGCTTCTGAAGCCTCGAAAATCAAGAGCTTTGACAAGCTGAGCGGACTTCGCGACTCGGGAGGAGCCGCTGAGTACAATCTTCGGATTTTACAGAGCTTGTCTCTGGAAATTCTGCGGCTGAATACGGCTTCCGACTTACTCGTAAAAACATATTTTGATTCCTTTGATGTAATTGTCGATGCTCTTTTCGGAACGGGACTCTCCCGAGCCTTGAAAGGTCCGATGGCAGAACTGGTTGAAAGAATCAACGCCTCTGATACTCCGGTCTTAGCTCTGGATATTCCATCGGGTGTGAATGCCGATACAGGCGAAACTCTCGGAGTGGTGGTTCGAGCGGAAGCAACAGTTACCTTTGGGCTCTTAAAAAGAGGAAATTTACTATATCCGGGATTCGAACTAGGTGGCGATTTATACTATTCGGAGATCTCTTTCCCACCAGAACTGCGCAACGATGATTCGATCGCAGTTTCGGTAAATGTTCCACCGGCATTGAAGAAGCGAGATCCAGATGGTCACAAGGGATCTTTCGGAAAAGTTCTGATTATTGGCGGTTCGACTGGCTATTGTGGGGCCATAACGCTGGCGGCGGAGTCAGCACAGAGGAGTGGAGCGGGTTATGTCTACTTGGCGACACCATCACCCATGGTTTCACAGATTTTCTCACTGGTTCCAGAGGCGGTGCTCTTGCCTCAAGGCGTATCTAATTATCTGGGTACCGAACACCTTTCGAAGCTACTTGAAATTAGCGCTCGGGCAGATGCGCTTGTCCTGGGATCGGGACTTTCAACTCAGCCTGAATCCATTCGATTGGCACGAGAGCTTATTGCCTCAATAGAAGCACCGCTTGTTATCGATGGCGATGGGCTTACTGCACTGGCCGGCCGCGATGAGTTGAGTCGAAACCGAACCCATCCTACCTTTCTAACCCCACATCCGAAAGAAATGGCCAGGCTTCTTGGCTCATCGCTGAACGAAGTGTCAAAACGGAGAATCGATACTGCCCTGGAAGCAGCCGATCGCTACGGAGCCATGCTTGTTCTCAAAGGTGCGCATAGCATCATCGCTCATCCCAATGGCAAAATTTGGATAAACTTAACCGGGAATTCCGGAATGGGAACCGCTGGCTCGGGCGATGTACTCGCGGGATTGCTCGGCGCTCTGGCTGCCTCGAATCCAAATCTTAGTCCTATTGACATCCTGCGTCTGGCTGTTTACCTGCACGGCCTTGCAGGTGATTTGGCATCACCAAGTATCGGGCAAATCAGCCTCAGAGCTCGTGATATCATTACCTTCCTGCCGCAGGCCTTTATGCAACACAAAAAGAAGCTCAATTCCGATCCATTCTCTGGCAAAATAATACAGGTTTAATTTCATCGGCAACACGGAGCTAAACATGATAGTCTGCATCGATGGCGGTTAAACATGCTGCTTGAGGATAGTTTCATAAGAGCCACCAACTTCAAAGATGTGGGATTCTTGCTAAATCATCTTGAGAAATGGACTGAAGGACTAGAACGGCTAATTGGGCCTCGAACATTCCAACATAGATCACATCGTGAATGATTCGAACAATAAGAATTCTCCCACAATCCTTAGCCATTCCGAAGGCCGAAATTCCCTCACTTCAGTCTATCTAGTTAGAGCTGTCGGTTCGGAAACTATCTAGTTCAGCCTCCAGCTTCGAAAGCAGAACTAAGTGGATCATAAGTGTTCTGATCTATCTCCGACTACCCGCAAATCACAGCACTTCCAAGACAAACATCCTCGTGGTACAGCACTGCGAATTGACCGGGCGCCACTCCTCGGTCTGGTTTGTCCATATTCACCCTCAGTCCCTCTCCCTGCCCGGAATCAAATTCTTCGATCGTGGCGCCTATGGTTTCTGGTCCATGTCTTAGTTTCAGATCGACCCGCTTACCTCTTGGTGGGCCGGAAATCCAGTTAAGCCTTTCAGCGATGAAAAACGAGCATGCCCTCGCCTCCGCATCCATGTTCTTTGCTACTGTTATCGTGTTCTCTTCGTGGTTTTTGGCCACCACATACCAGGGACCGCCCGAAAGTCCCAACCCCGTCCGCTGTCCGATTGTATAAAACCAGCTGCCCCTGTGAGAACCCAGTTCCCGACCCGTGCCAGCCTCCAACATTTTGCCAATCCTTTCTCCCATATAATGACGCACGAAGTCTCGATATTTTATTTTCCCGAGAAAGCAAATTCCTTGGCTTTCCTTCCTAGTTTTGGCCGGAACACCTAACTCCGCCGCAAGCCGCCTTACTTCTGATTTAGTCATTCGACCAATGGGGAACATTGCCATCGAAACCTGTTTCTGTGTAAGCTGAGATAGGAAGTAGGTTTGATCTTTGATTGGATCGGGTGATTTCCGGATATAATAGGTTCCATCAAAACCTCGAGTGCAAATCGCATAGTGACCAGAAGCAACTCTATCTAGAGATTCACCAACACCATCAAGAAAAGCACCGAATTTGATTAGTCGATTGCATAGGATATCCGGACTTGGAGTGCGGCCGGCCTTCAACTCGGCCAAAGTGTAGGATACAATGCGCTCCCAGTACACTTTTTGAAGGCTTATCACTCTTAGTGGTGTTTTCGCGATATCGCAGACAGCACGCGCGTAAGCCAAATCTTCTTCCCAGGGACAGGCTCCCAGGGAGGCAAGTTCATCCTCCAACCATATCTTGAGATAGTATGCGTAGATTGCCGCATCAGAATGATTCCTTCTCAGAGTCAATAGCGCTGTTGAACTATCGACTCCCCCGGATAAAAGAACTCCTATTTTCATTCAACGATCATCCATGATGCTTAGTAAATCTTGAAAGTAAGAAATGACACGAACATGTTTACAAATTCAATCGCCTGGCCTCGGTTTTGCATCTTGAGAGTCTCCAGTCCTGACATTCTCATATCGGCCCAGGGGAACTGACTAACTTCCCGATTCAGAGATTTCTCTTGGTTTTCCGATAAACTCCAAGTTGCCGGCATCCTCACCCAGTTGTCCATCGATAAGGAGAATCGATATTACAGTTGCTGTCGGCAATTCCCCAAGGGTCTCTTTGCAAAGCCAAGCTGCAAATTCACCAAGCCCTGGCTGATGTCCACAGGCCAGTAGATGTCTAGCATCACCGCTGTAAGATTTGATAGTATCTATCCAATCAATCATTCCCGCCTGGTAGAGATCGTTCACTCTGACAAACCTCGGAGTGGCCGCTCTCCAAGCTTCGAAAAAAAGCTCAATGGTTTCAGAGACTCTTTTTGCGGGAGAAATAAGAACTATTTCCGGAGGAGGTATGCGCCCGGCACAGAAAGCACCCATGGTGCTAGCATCCCTGCGGCCACGGTTATTTAAGGGTCTATCTATATCGGCAAGTTCGGTGTTTTTCCAAGAACTCTTTGCATGCCTCAAAAGGGTCAGTCTTCTCATACTTGAGAAGCATAACACATTGAACACCATATCAGAAAGAACTACCTGCTAACAAACCTGGAGATTGACAAAGTATTGTCAAGAAGTGAGCTTGTGAAATCTCATCACAAGCTCATCAGGAATCAGGCCTTTTCGGATTGTTCGATTTCGGCAGTTTCGGAACTTCCTTCCTTATTTTCACTGTGTTCAGCACAGCACTTCTCGAACTTTTCCTTGAAGTGTTCTTCCATATGTTTTTCCCACTTCTTCCCGCCTTTCCCCTTGCACTTACACCGGCATTTGTTCCTTCCACGAAAATTGCTAAAGAGGATTTTGGCTAGCGCAATTAAACCCAGAGTTTGCCAAAGCGAGATTATCGGCAAACCAAAAACCTTCGTCATCACTGCATTCCAAATCAGCATGAATATCCACGAGGCAAGTAGCAGCAAACCTGGTATAAATATCACACCTCCTACAATTTTCCAGCCAATGTTCTTTTTCTTCATCATCCAACCTCCCGTTGCATTAAGTCATCCTTGTAATCGCCAAGATATTCTCTAAGCCGAACAAGAGCATAACGTTTCCTCGACATAGCTGTATTGATTGAGATATTCAATAATTCTGAAATCTCACGAAAAGTATAGCCGTACACCGTTTGAAGAAGGAAAACCTCCTTCTGATCCTCAGGCAGCATTCCGATGGTTTCTCCCAATACCTCATATGTTCGCGCTCTTTGAAATATCTCCTCTGGATTGAGATTAGCAGATTCATTAAGAAAGCTTGTAGAAGCTCCGACCAGCGTTTCAGAATCCAATTCAGGTTCCAGTTTGCTCCTTTTTCTCCAAGCATCAATCACCGCATTTTTTGCACTTACATAAAGCCAGGAGATTAGATAGTCGGTGCTATAAAGGGTTTCTAAAACTTTCGCGGCACCAGTAAAAACATCCTGCAATATGTCTTCTGCATCCTCGTTCACCTTCAAACGAACTCGAATCCAATTGAGCAAACGCGGGCCCTCGTCTCTAAAAATCTTCCCTAGATCTACCATATAACTCCTTAAGAATAACGAAAATTTGTGCTTTTTCGTCTAATTCTTCTAAAATTTTTTAAACATTCCCCAGGGCTATGCTCAGCCTGTGCCCGCACATTCAGAACTCCTCCCATAAATCGGAACAAAGTCAATTACAGCGTCCGAAAACAATTTCATGGCCCAATTCGAGGGAAGATTCACATCTTCAACTCGCTAAAAATATCGATTATAATACTTGTATCAATACTCGATCCAGTATATAAACAAGTCCTCTCTGATAATAAAGGCTTCTGTCCGGCTTTAAACTACTTTCAACTTCAGTTTGTGGATTAGCCGCGACAACTTGGATCCGAGAGTTTTTAAGCCGAGTTTATAATTTTGTGGAGGCCGCGTGGATCTGATTCAAACTTTCGGCGCATATGGTTGGATATTTGTTCCGATTGGATTGTTCTTGGGCTTACTTGGTTATCGAGTCTACCGAATATCGCTCTTCTTAGTCGGGCTGTTCACGGGACTAGCGCTTGGAACATGGATTGGCTCCAACACCGACAACAGCCAACTATATTTGATATTGGGCTTAGTAATAGGAGTAGTCTTAGGACTTATATCGTTCTTTTTGGCCAGACTAAGCTTCTTTGTGCTCGGAACGGCGGGCGGATTCGTATTGAGCTACTCCATTATCGAACGAACTGGATTGAACATAGGGGGCACCGAGGAATTCATCCTTATGTCGGCAGCTGCCCTCCTCGGAGGAGTTCTTACAGTATTGCTCTACAAGTTTCTGATTATCTTCTTCACTTCAGTAGTGGGAACCTTCCTGATTTACCAGGCAACCATTGCTTACTTCCCTCGTAATTCAGATAACTGGTCGTGGATACTTTACACTATACTCCTATTGGTATTCATAGTTGTCCAGATGAGCGGCCGTAGGCACCACTCAAATCCGATCGAGAAGAGCAGACATTAACTAAACCGTTAGTTTTTGCCGGATTTTTTGCTTTCCAGAGCACAACCAAGAAAGCTTACCAACGTCTCCGCCACCTCCATCCCTACTCCCGCTGTTCTCGCAATTTCGTTCAAAGTTCGGCTGTATATACCCTCAAGAGATTTATACTGCCCAAGAAGCTTCGCGCTTCTGGCTGGGCCAATGCCCGGAACACCCTCGAGTGTCGTCAACTTCACATCTTTTGCGCGCAAACGCTGGTTATGGGAGGTGGCAAATCTGTGCGCCTCATCCCGAACGTACTGCAAAATTCGAAGTCCAGGATCGCCCTCTGGCAATTTCACCGCCTCCGAGGAGCCGGGCAGCCAGAGTTCCTCATTCCTCTTGGCTAAACCTACAAGAGAAATCTTGCCGCCGAGATTCAATGCCTCCAACACTCCCCAGGAAGCCGAAACCTGCCCCCTACCACCGTCAACGAGAACTAAATCCGGAAGGTTTTTTTTCTCATTGAGAAGCCGCTGATAACGCCGTGCCACCACCTCGGAGATTGCTTTGAAATCGTTAACCTCACCGCCTGTGCTAAGTATATTGTAATGCCGATAAGCCGCTCTCTCCGGCCGTCCATCCACAAATGAAATCATAGACCCCACCGTATGTCTTCCACCAAGCTGAGCGATGTCAAAACCCTCTATTCTTCTCGGAATACGCGGGAGAGAAAGGGCCTGCCGAAGCATTTCCAGGGCTGGTTGATCACCCTCCCTATACACCAGTGAATCCAATTCCGCGCCTGCGTTCTGTCGAGCCATTTCCTGAATAACAAGATCTTTTCTCTTAGTGGGAATTGACAACTTCGGAACTAAATCACCTTTTTCAGCAAAAAACCTATCCACAAGTCTATTAGGCCTTTCCGGCAAATAGACCCTACTTGGAATTTCTCTTCCAGTATAAGCATAATATTGAATAAGGAATTCAGTGAGCGCCTCGGCCGCCAGGCCGGCATATTCATTTACATAGATTCCACGATCGATAATTTCCCCTCCCCGCATATTCAGCACTGCAAAAACCACATATCGGCCCGAGGTGACATAGCTGATATAATCTCTCGCCTCATCCTTGAAATCAACAACACTCTGCTCTGCCTCAAGAAATTCGAGAGAACTAAGAGCGTCTCTAAGTTCGCCAGCCCGCTCAAATTCCAACTGCGCGGCAGCCTCTCGCATTTGCTTCTCCAATTCTCTTTTAATTCCCAGAGTTTTACCCGATAGCATCACTTTTATTCTGCGTATTATCTTTCCATACTTCTCCTCGTCGATCTTATCTGCGCATGGCGCCGAACATCGCCCGATATGATGGTAGAGGCAAGGCCTATCTCTCTTCCTGAACACCTTACAACGTCTGAGCTGGTAAAGCTTATAAATCATTTCTGTATATATATTTACAGCTCTAGCGTTGGGGTAGGGGCCGAAATAGGTTGATCCGTCACGAACTATATTCCGAGTTTTGAAAACACGCGGAAAACGCTCCGAGGTGATTCGAATAACCGGATAACTCTTCCCATCCTTGAGATCTATATTGTACTTAGGCAGGTATTTCTTAATCAGGCTGTTTTCCAGAACTAAAGCTTCAAACTCGGTTGTGGTAAAAATCACATCGAAATCAGCAGTTTTTTCAACCAAAAAACGTGTCTTTACGTCTTTTTCGCCCGCGAAATATGAAGAAACCCTAGCCCTGAGACTTTTGGCCTTCCCAATGTAAATAGGCGTTCCCTCTTTGTTTCGCATCAGGTATACACCGGGGCTTCCCGGGAGTTGTCGCGCTTTTTCCTTTAATTCATCGCCCATTGGATTACTCCGATACTATAAACGAACATCATGCGAACTAATAGGCATAGTTTTGTCGTTCTACTTCTCATACTGATGTCCCGGCTAGTTGAAGCTGATAGCTTTGGCCTCGGCACTGAAGAAGGCCGGGAGAAGGTGGAAACCCAGGGGATTCACGAAGCTACAACCTGGAGCAGTTCCGATTCACTTGAGTTCTCCTCGCCAGATAGCGGCTCCTACATTTCTGGCACCTATCCAAGAGAATCCACCGATATTCTTCTACTCTCCGGATCCGATGGAATAGAGAATCTCTCCGGGCTCTACAGAATCGAAGGGGAATATGAGATTTCGGAGCGGCTTAGCGTACATGGAGAGACATCCATCAAATTCGAATACAACGGAATCAAACTATTCCCAACTTCAGAAGCCATGTGGACCGCTGGTAGGGAGTGGGGTGATTTCACCCTCGATTTCTGGTTGAATCCCACGAATCTAAATGACGGCGAGTTGTTGTTCCTATGGAAAGGGCGAACAGCATATGGTAAGGCGCAGCTTGTCAGAGCTCGCGTAGAGAACAGAAGACTAATTTGGGATTTCGAGAATTTCTTCCGTCTTGGCTCAATCCGTTCCTTGATAATACAACTTCAAAGCAAGCCCCTTGTTCCAGGAGAGTGGAGGCATCATCGCATTAGATACAAAAGAGATGATAGTGATCCGGGGCCTTCCGGCGCATCTCCCGGTCTCTTGGAATACCTAGTCGACAATATCCCCACCGACAGTGTACATACCACGCCTATAGGCACTGAAAGCTCGGAGGTGTTCTATCCCAAAATTGGCTCTTCTAGCAAGAGACCTCTGATCCTTGGATCCGATTTCAACGGCTACATCGACGAAATCTACCTTTCTTCAACATTCGATACGAGTCCAATACGAGAGATTTCTCTAAACTTAAATGCAAGAAAGTGAGCTTCTGAAGCCGGATATACCCATGTAATTGATTTTTTGGGTATTCGGGCATCGAGAATCAAAATCCTTAGGCCTAAAACTCATTTCAGGAAACTCACAAAAACTTATCTCCCTCTACGCCAAGGATAATCGAAATGAAACTCGGCATATTGGATTTTAAGCTTACTCCGATTAAGGGGGAATAAAACTGAATATAGATGAAAGATTCCTTTTGATGCAAACTCCATCCGCAGGAACTTGCCACTTGTTAGATTTGATCAGACTGTCTTTGTATAAACTGCTTTCACTTTGATTCATATATAGGCCAACTGCTTTAAGAAACACCATCAAGAAATAAACAGTTCCTATGAAGAATTGCCTTATTCGAAGTTACTAATGAATTGAAACTAAGCTCCTTTGATTTTTAACTCAAATCGCTTACCTTCCTTGCCCACAAGTCCATGTTTTTCGCCCTTTAACATTCTTCTAAGCCCTCCAACCTCATCTTCAGAGAAACTGAGGCCACCTAAAACATACTTATCAAAAGATTTGAAAGCTATCGGACACACTTTGGCACCCATATCCCGAAGCACCTTCGCATATGCCCGAATCTCCTTCTGCGCGTGCTTATCCAATCTCAACTTCAAAAAATGGAAAAGATTATGAAGATCAATCTGCCAGTACCACTCGGTATACAAACTCAGAGGCAGCACAATTCGAGCCAGCTCACGAGCCGTTTTCGCATCCAGAAGCTCCTTATACCCGTCATAGCTAAAACTATGCACCCTCCGAATAACGTCAAGCACCATTTTTGCCCGCGAAGTTTCCATTGGTTTAGCCGAACGCCCTTGTTTATTGTCCTCGCTCTGCTCCGCGATATACTCAAACGCTGGAGAATAGAATTCATCGGGCATTAAGCTGTATCTGCCCGAGACTTCATTCAGACGAGCGCTTCTATGCCGCACCCATTGCCGCGCAACAAAAATGGGCATCTTCGCATGGAAAGTCAAAACAACTTGTTCAAACGGCGATGTATGTCCATTTCTAAGTAGATAGTTGATCAAACCCTCATCTTGACGAAGAGTCTTAGTGCCATCCCCGTAAGATACTCTCGCCGCCTGAACAATCCTATCATCGCTGCCCATGTAATCGACAAGCCTGACAAAACCTCTGTCTAAAACTTGGAATTTCTTATCTAAAATTTCCTCCGCGGCGGCAACTACACAGTGGCCCATAGAAACCTCCAACCAATACTTTCTCGCTTCGAGGCAATAACTGGATTAATTAAGCCAAGCCCTGCAATCAGAGAAGCAGAGCATTCACAGAAATATTTGGACTTAGCATTGTTTTTCACTATCTTATAAATTATTCTATCGTTTTCTCATAGGCTTATCAAAAACTAGCTATCAATGTGGGAGATGCAGTGCATAAGAAAGAATTCCCCCAAGTATTTTATTACGATCAAGACTTCGTAGATATCTATGAACTTTCATGGGCATGGATGGATGATTTCTGGCGCGAACCCAAACCTGCAGCAGCTATCAGTAACCCTTTTTATGCTTATAAGGAAGGGAAGTACTTAAGCCTTTACGAGAGTTGTATAGCATCCTTCTTCCTGGTTTATTTTAACAAGAAATATCCCGTGCACCTTATGCTGGATAACTTCTACCTTTTTCAGGAAGACTCCGGCGCAATAAGAGATCGCTATGACTTGGAATCCGGTAAACCCATCCTCCACGAGGAGAATCCTGAAGGCTTGGCGCCACCCCTACTTGCATGGGCCGAGTACAATCTCTATCACAAAGTAGGCGCCAAAAAGCGGATTAGAGAGATTATGCCATCCCTCATCGCTTATCACGACTGGCTCGAAAAATCATTTAGAAATATAAATGGTTTCTACTCCCCACCTCTTAAGGCCACGATGATGGAGAATTCTCCGCGAGGAAATGTGAAGTACCCCTTAGACTTCAATGCACAGATGGCCATCAATGCCCTTTACATGTCCGCCCTTGCCGATGTCCTCAATGACAAAGAAATGGGATTTCGATTCAAACGTCAGTATTTCTCCCTGAAGATTCGTATCAACACGCACATGTGGGATTCCACGGAAAGATTCTACTACGATTTAGATGAAAATAACAAACGTATCAAAGTTAAAACAATAGCTGCTTTCTGGCCTCTGCTTGCTGAAATACCCAACGAGGATAAGGCCGAGGGGCTTTTCGAACATCTGCAGAATCCTAAGGTTTTTGGCACCGAAAATCCCTTTCCCACCCTGGCCGCCGATGAGGAGATGTTCGATGAAAACGGGGAGGGATTTCGAGGTTCAGTTGTTCCATTCTACACCTATATGGTAATCAAGGGCCTCGAGAAATATCAGAAATACGGATTCGCTCGAGAAGCCTCCATCCGGCATTTATACTTTGTTCTAGATACCTTCCACCCCGATGAGTCCGGGAAAGGAACACTTTGGTATGCCTATAAACCCTTTAAGGAAGGGCCTGCTCTGTGGAAGGAGAACAGCAATTGGAATCGGCCCCTAGACATTGCATGTGCCGGGCTTTCCACTATTGCCTTAATGATCGAAAACATTGTAGGGCTTTATATGAGCCTGCCCCGAAAAACCGTGGATTGGTTCGTCCCGACTCTGGAACTGATGGGCATTGAAGAACTGCCTCTTAAAAAGAACCTAATCACAATCGTTAGCAACAAAACCAGCAGGGGCTGGGAGATTCGTCTCGAATCCGAAAAGCTCTATTATTTCTCTATTCATCTTCTGGATGAGGGGAAAAAGAGAACCCTTCCCATCCCTTCAGGTAAGTGTTCAATGCTAATCGACAAGCTCTAATCTTAACTCCGGCAAACTCGCAAAATGGCGCTAATTCGATACGAATCGACATGAGCGAAAAACCAAATTGATTCCGGTAAGCTAATCTACATTGTCTGACGCGCTCTTAATGCGCGCGCAACACTTAATCTGTCTGCATATTCCATATCTCCTCCCACTGGGATTCCTGTCGCTATCCTGCTTATCAGACACCCTTCGTTAGCTAGTTGCTTTGTGATGTATAGGGCTGTTGAGTCTCCTTCCAGTGTTGGATTTGTAGCTATTATCACCTCCTCAATTTCCTGCTTTCTGATTCGGGCGTACATCTTTGCAAGCCCGAGCTCCTCAGGACCAACGCCATCAATGGGAGATAACACGCCATTAAGTACATGATAGATTCCTCGAAACTCACCCGTAGATTCGATTGTCTCGATATCGCGGGAATGCTCAACTATACACATCAAAGTTCGTTCGCGCTGAGGAGAAGCACAGATTGAGCACAGTTCGGTTTCCGCATAGTTTCCACACTCTCGGCAGAGTACAATGTGTTGGCGAATTTCTCCAAGTCGAGTGGATAGACTGCTCACAAAATCTTTGTCTGTTTCCAGAAGCCAGTAGGCAATGCGGGAGGCGCTTTTCTTGCCGATTCCAGGAATGCGCGAGAGTTGCACTATTAGCTGTTCAAGACGCTGCATTTAGAGATTACCTAGGAATTCCGGAGAAATGCCGAGTTCGACTGCAAATTGAGACATTTCGTTCTGGAGCGTCTGTTTCATCTTTCTTGCCGCATCCGTAAACGCGGCTGCAATTAGTTCTTCGAGCATTTTGATATCGCGAGGGTCTACCGCGATGGGGTCTATGTGCATCGAAATCACTTCCATGGTTCCATCAATCGTAATCGTCACCAAATCTCCACCGGATGATCCAATGGCTCGGAACTTCTTCATTTTTGCCTGGGCCTCACCAACTGTCAGTTGGAAGTTCTTCAGGTTCTTAATCAACTCCAATGGATTCATGTATTTATCCCTATCACAATATCCTTCACTAGCTATTATCCCTGCTGACAGCTAACCCGTAATCGGCATCTTCTACAACCGTACCCTGAAATACCTTGCGAACTAATTCAAGCCTCGAGTTCTTGGCCTCTCCAACCTCATTTACCTTCCTCTCAGCAGTGACATGAATACTAGATACGTCCTTCAATATACCCCCCTCCATCAATTTCTTCTTCCCGTCGATTGTTCCCGGTGAAATTCGCTCATCTAGTTCAACTCCAGAGCCAATAGCGGTGGGCTTCTCCTTTCCTTTCAAATCCCCTTCCCGTCTCACTTCATGGCCAAGTTCGGCGAGTCTGGGATCGGCTGATTTCTTACCGTCTTCGCGTGCAGATTCTTTTTTCCCTTGCAGCTTTCCTCGCAGCGATTCAATGCGAGCCAGTACTTCATCCGCGCTCAGTCTTTCCGAAAGACTGCATAGACGCCCTATGAAGAGCTCTAGCTCGAATCTGGGATTAAGCGAATATCGCAGGTCCCGATAAAGTGAAAATGCGTCCTCGGCTGCCTCTTCCAAGCGCCTTGTATTCCACTTTTTCCGCAGTTCCGGCGAAAACTTCTCCGCGCCGAAACTCAATAACGATTCTCTATCTACTCCATATGCCAATAAAATCAGATTCCGCAGGTAGCTCGCAAGTTCAAGCAGAATCTGCTCCACGGCAGTTCCGGCGTCTAGGATGCGATCAAGCAATTCAATTGCCACATCCCTATTGCCCTTAGTAGCAGCCTTGAGCAAATCAGTCATATCTTCGATTCCAACCAAACTCATTTTTTCGCAGATGGCTTCAAAAGTGATTTTTTCGCTCGAAAATGAAAGTATCTGGTCGAAAAGTGTATAAGCATCTCTCATTGAACCACCCGACTCACGAGCAATCCAGTTAAGTGCATCGTTCTCGAACTTCCGATTAACCTCAATGGCAGCCTCAGCCAACTTACTTCGAATAAGCCTCCGCGCAAGAAGGCGGAATCGGAACTGCTGACAGCGCGATTTAACCGTGGAGGGTACCTTGTGTAACTCGGTGGTTGCAAAAATGAAAACAATATATGGAGGCGGTTCCTCAATCGTTTTCAAGAGTGCATTGAAAGCATTGTTGGATAGCATGTGAACTTCGTCGATGATGTATATTTTTTTATTTGAGCTTTGCGGGGAGTAAAGAATCTCTTCCTTTATCGCTCGCACATCGTCAACTCCAGTATTTGAGGCGCCGTCTATCTCAATAACATCTGGTGAGGAGCTTTTGGTAATTTCCGTGCAGGGCCCGCAGACATCGCATGGATTGAGTGTTGGACCATTCAGACAGTTAAGTGATTTTGCAAAGATGCGAGCGGCTGAGGTTTTTCCAGTGCCCCGAGGACCAGAGAATAAGTAGGCTTGGGCTGTCATATCCCTGGAGATTGCATTTTCAAGTGTTGCCACTAGGAATTCCTGGCCAAGCAATTCCGAAAAATTCTTCGGTCGCTTTCGAGCTGCGGTTACTTCCATCTTGAAAGAGAGTCTAGCCGAAAAACCATCAAACTCTCAAGCGATAGATCACTCTCCAAATGCTACTATCTTACTTAAATGTAAATTTGTAGGTTCGAAAGATTCATAGCCTTCAATTTTCTGCCTATGCGCATTTCATCAGAGAAAAATCAGGCGATGTTGAAGCCGCATCGTGGAAAAAACCTCATCCGAATGGGGTTTGGAATGGATGCATAGATTCTAGAGAGGAAGAATGGGAATTCCTAGTAATCCATCAAATCGCAAGTCCGCATCGCTCATGTTGCTGCCATCTCTTTTAGAACGATGGACATGACGTTGGCTATAATTTAGTATTGATTGGCCCATGCTAGAAAAGGGAACGCACGCGGCGCCGAGGCGTTGCACCCTGACATTGAATGAGACTAATAGAACTAAGCTCGGCGCAGTTTTGAAACAGGGTACAATGTTGGGGCCGCAGGCTTTGGCTCGCCGCCCCGTCAAAGCGGAGAACTATCCCGTCACAGTCTCGCTTTTTCGCGCTCCGCGCGAGGCTTATCATTTACGATTTTCAACAGCTAATGCCAGTCTTGATTCCCTGGGAAGTATTATGGAGCTAAAAATCTCAATTCTTCCTGAGGATCAACTGTTCACGGAAATCAAAGATGTGGAAACTGACAAGAGCTGTAATCCATCTTGAGGAGAATAGGTGATTCAACAGGAAAAGGAACTTAAGAGATTAGCACCCAGGAAGAAATACTTCATCGGCTTTGATTCCGATGGATCCGTATTTGACAGCATGGAGATTAAGCACCAGGAATGCTTCTGTCCTGCCTTTATCAATATATACAATCTTCAGGGCGTGGCAAAAACAGCTCGCGAGGCTTGGAATTTTGTGAATCTGTATTCCAGAACACGCGGAGTAAATCGCTTTCAGGCAGTTTTGCTGGCAATAGAACTTCTCAAATCCAGTAAAGAGATTAATGAGAGAGGTGTAGTTTGTCCGAATACGGACGGGCTTAGAGCCTGGATAGAGAAAGAAACCAAGCTGAGTGAGGCTTCGCTAAGTCTTGAACTACAACAGAATCCTCATCCTCACCTGAGACAGGCACTCGACTGGTCGAAGGAAGTGGGCATGGCTATAAAAAGAATTGTTCGCAATGTCCCTCCCTATCCCTTAGTTACAGAGATACTCGGTAAAGCCGCCGAGAAAGCCGATTTGGTCGTAATTAGCCAAACCCCAAGTGCCGATCTCGAGTGCGAGTGGGTGGAGTATGATATTGCGAAATACGTTCGATTGATAGCCGGACAGGAATATGGAACGAAATCCGAGCAACTGAAATTCGCGAGCGGGGGAAAATACGATGAAAAACGAATTTTGATGATCGGTGATGCTCCTGGCGATTTAGCCGCGGCTCAATCTAACGGTTCACTGTTCTACCCGATAATTCCAGGAGCGGAAAAAAGAAGCTGGGAGCGTTTCCATGATGAGGGTTTAGAGCGTTTTTTCAAGGGTGAATTTTCGGAAGAATTCTATGAAAGCCTCCTGGCGGACTTCGATACAGCTCTTCCCGAGAAGGCATTATGGTAGCATATAGATGATCTACTACCAACGCGGTGGCGCCAATGAGGTGATAGCCGATGAGGAATTGCGCGCGGGCTTGAGCGAAGCATTAAGGAGTATAGGCCCCCGGCAAAGAGTTTGTGTGGTTCCTCCGGATTTCACTCGTTTCCATTCTCGCGCGGGAAGTATTACAAAGTACCTATGGGAGTACTACGGCGCCGCGATAGTCGATATCATACCGGCACTGGGTACTCACAGACCGATGAAAAGAGTCGAAATCGAAACCATGTTTCCTGATATGCCTCAGGAACTTTTCCGCGAGCATAAATGGCGCAGCGATACCATCACTCTCGGGAAAGTGCCAAGCGCCTTTATTTCAAAGCTGATTGAGAATGCCTTCGAATATGATTGGCCGGCGCAGCTAAATCGGCTTCTGTGCGAGGGTTCTTATGATTTAATTGTTTCACCTGGTCAAGTAGTGCCGCATGAGGTGTTTGGAATGGCCAATCACGCGAAGAACATATTTATTGGCACGGGCGGCGGCGAGGGCATACACAGAAGCCATTTCCTTGGAGCAGTATATGGCATGGAGCGTATAATGGGTCGGATAGACAATCCGGTGCGCGCGGTAATCGATTATGCGCTGAGAGAATTTGCTGCCGAACTTCCTATTCTATACGCTCTTACCGTTCTGGGAAGAGAGAAAGGAGGGAATTTGGTAGTTCGAGGCTTCTTCGTAGGCGATGGTCGGGAGTGCTTTGAAAAAGCCTCGACACTGTCGGCCGAGATAAATATAGAAGTGGTGGAAAAACCGATTAAAAAATGCGTCACATACCTCAATCCGAAAAAATTCCGCAGCACCTGGTTGGGCAACAAGGCGATTTACCGCACTCGAATGGCCATGGCCGATGGCGCTGAGCTCATTATTCTTGCTCCAGGAATCAAAAAATTTGGCGAAGATAGGGAAATCGATCTCCTGATAAGAAAATTCGGATATCACGGAACCGAGAAGATTCTTTCAGAACTTCGAAATAAGGAAGAACTGAGAACCAATTTAGCCGCCGCAGCACATCTTATTCATGGATCTTCCGAAAATCGCTTCAAGATAACATACGCGCCTGGCTTCCTTAGCCGAGATGAATGCGAGTCGGTTGGTTTTGAATATGCCCCGCCCGAAACCATGCTGAAAAAATACAACCCCTTGAAGTTGAATCCTGGGTGGAATCTGGTAGATGCCGAGGAAATCTATTATGTAGCTGATCCGACTCTTGGGCTCTGGGTTCAACGTGATTCGAATGTGAGAACGCGAGAAGAGAGCAAATTGAACCGATCGGCTGGGTGCCGGAAAAACCCTGAAAGTGGTGATTAACTGAAGGTGTCAGCTTCCAACCCAGTGGATTTTTGAGAATCCATTTCGCGGTAGGAATGGCACTTAGACTCCGTAAAATATTGGCCGATAGAAGTCATGATGCCGATTCCTACCCTGGATTCGGAAAGCTGCATTAGGCGATTTACTGGGATCTTGATATTGAAGTATCCTTGACAACGAAACAACAGGGGTGCCTATGTCGAAGAGTTACAAGATAGCCGCAATACCAGGAGACGGAACAGGTGCGGAGGTATTGAATGAGGGTAAGAAAGTTCTAGAAGCAGCTTCATCAAAGTTCGACTTCGGACTAGATCTAATCGAATTCGCTTTTGGAGGAGATAGGTATCTGAGAACGGGCGAAGTGCTGCCGGATACGGCGATTGAGGAATTCAAGGAATTCGATGCCATTTATCTTGGGGCAATCGGTCATCCCGATGTGAAACCGGGTATCTTGGAGAAGGGCATACTTCTCCGACTTCGTTTTGAACTGGATCAATATATAAACCTTCGTCCGATTCGACTCTACCCGGGAGTTGAAACTCCTCTGAAAGACAAGGGTCCCAAGGAGATAGACTTCGTTGTCATCAGAGAAAATACGGGAGGCCTCTACACGGGAATCGGGGGTGTTTCCATGAGGGGAACCGAACATGAAATTGCTGTTCAGAGTATGATATACAGCCGATTCCAGGTTGAGCGCTGCCTTCGATATGCCTTCGACTACACTCGGCGTCATGGGAAGAAGACGGACGGCAGGGGAACTGCCAACACACTGGGCCTGGTTGGAAAAACCAATGTGCTTACCCATGTTTTCGATCTCTGGGAAAGGGTTTTCCATGAAGTTGGAGAGTTGGATTATATCGACATAGAGCGTGAGTATTACCATGTAGACGCCGCTTGCATGTGGATGGTAAAGAATCCCGAGTGGTTCGATGTTTTGGTAACCAGCAATATGTTCGGGGATATCATCACCGATCTTGGCGCTATAACCCAAGGCGGCATGGGAATTGCGGTAGGCGGCAATATCAACCCCGCGGGTGTATCCATGTTCGAACCGATCGGGGGATCGGCTCCTAAGTACGCGGGAATGGGAATCATTAACCCCCTAGCCTCAATTGCGGCTGGTTCTATGATGCTCGAAAACCTGGGCGAGTACGAGGCTGCAGAGGCCATTGAAAGGGCGGTGATGATAGTAACAGGCACTAAGTTAAAGAGCCTTGCAGCCGGGGAAATGGGATATTCAACCTCAGAGGTAGGCGACTTGGTAGTGAAGGAGATTTAGCGGATCTCTTAGAGACCACCGGGAGAAGGAAGTGCCCAATTGCATAGAAATGCAACCGCCGTTCCCAAAATCAAACCAGCAAGCACCTCGCCAAAGTTATGACCAATTGTGGATGGCAAATCGTCCTCCGTCTTCAAGATATCCGTCGGAATAGTTTTCCTAAGAAGTCTGATAATCTTGCCAATGGACCCCCTCACTTTTATCGCATCGTGTGCAACAATCACGGTGAAAACAGCTGACAAAGCGAAGAGCGAGGTATCGAAGCCCTCCCTCAAACCTCCAAGCAGTGCCATTGATACAACAGCGGCGGTATGTGAACTGGGCATCCCCCCAGATTGCAGTATACTGCGCAGCACGGGAGTCTTACCTCGGAACAGCGGCCTTACAAACTTCCAAAACTGCCCAAGAGCAATAGATACGACGGCCGCAATCAGCGCGGTAGGAAGGAAGTACATCTAAAGGATGATAAACCCGCCAACGCTTCGGAATCTAGCGGATCCATCTACGAAATTGGGTGAAAAATCGACTTCATATTGAAGCAAAAATCTGAGCCAGTTCTGCCATGCGCGCCGAGTACCCCATTTCATTGTCGTAGAAACTAGTCATTTTAACCTGAGTGTAGGGCCCGGCCTCCACCACTTGCGTATTGCCTGGAATGAATATGGAACTCCATAACTCTCCCACGCAGTCCCTCGAACATTCGTAGTAGTCGCTCACCTCCAAGATTTTTCCGCTCATGCTGGCAGCATTGATTTTTCCCGCGTTCTCGGCCACCTTTGAATTGATTTCATCCTTGGTGAAATTGCCATCAAGCAGATAAACCACCTCGACGACAGAGCCCGTGTCTGTAGGTACCCTAAGCGCGGTGCCATTGAGTTTGCCATTCAGGTGCGGAAGCACCTTGCCAACCGCTATCGCGGCGCCGGTGGACGCCGGAATCACATTGTTAAGAGTTGCGCGATTCTTGCCGCCCCCAAAGAAATCCTGCACCCTTTGTGTGGAGGTGGCCGCATGTGTTGTACACATAAGTCCGCTAATAACCCCGAAGCTGTCATCCACCGCCTTGGTAAGGGGGGCCAGACAATTAGTGGTACAGGAAGCATTGGATATAATCGCATGGTCTGTCGTAAGATCATTCTGATTCACGCCGATTACAACCGTCTTGGTATCATCCTTACAAGGAGCTGAAATGATAACCTTTTTCGCCCCTGCCTTTATATGAGCGCGCGAGGCTTCGGTGCTTAGATAAAAACCGGTGCATTCTAAAACCACGTCCACATCATGCTTAGCCCATGGAATCTTGCTTGCATCTTTTTCGGAATAAACCGCTACCTCGTGCCTACCGATTTGGATAAGATTCTCGCTAGCAAGCTTTACATCTACAGGGAAACGTCCATGTATGGAGTCCTTTGGAAAACTAGCGGCGATTTCCGCCGCTGAAACTAAATCATTGCCGGCAACAATCTCAATCTCATCGTTATAGCGAGATGCAATTACGCGAATCACATTTTTCCCGATACGTCCCATCCCGTTGAAAGCCACTTTGATCCTGGACATCTAAATAACTCCTTGATGCATACAGATTACTGAAATACACATCCATTTCCATGGAGGTTTAGCTCAAAACGAAAGCCAATCGGAAGGATAGTAGGGTTTTCCGAACACTGCGTCAAGGACAAAGCTTACCTTAAAAACAGCAACTTAGGCGATTGGGCTGGGAGAAGAAACACGAATATCCTATGTAAGTGCAAAATGGATTCTCCTAGTCAAAGCTACTTGGAAATTACAAATGTCACTTCGAAACTTGACATATATCACAGCAATTTCTTAACATCTCCGAAAAAACAGGAGAACAATGTGAAAAAATTTTTAGTTTCAATTGCCTTACTAGTGATTATCTGCAGTGTCGTTTACGCGGGGGATAATCAAAGCGCGAAATATGTTCGTTTGCTTAGCCGCAATGCTGCCATAGATTCCATAGATATCGTGTATTTCAACCCAGCGGGAACAGCCTTCTTGCAGGAGGGCTTTCATATTCAGTTAAACGGTCAAGCAGTTTGGTTGAATTATTCGCATGAACTATCGCCCAAAACTTATACTATGAAAAATTTGGTGCCATTCATCCCTTCGGCCTACATGGGTTACAAGGGCGGCAATTGGGCCCTCTTTGCCGGTTACAGCATTCCATACGGCGGTGGAAGTCTTAAATGGGATTCAGTGAAAATTTTCACTTCCGCTTCTAGTAGTTCGGATGTCGAGTTCGAGGGCGAATCAGCCACCCATATGCTCAGCTTAGGCGGATCCTATGCCTTCTCCCAAATTGCTGCGCTAGGAGCCAGGTTCGATGTCTCATTTACTTCAGAAGAATACAAAGTTAGCACTTCGGGCGTAAAGGCGGAATTGACCAAATCAGGGACGGGATTTGGCGGAACTCTGGGCATACATCTACACCCGAATGAGGCTATCAACGCCAGTCTGACAGTTAGTTCAAATCAAGAAATCGAACTTGAGGAGAAATCATCCAGCGGGGCCGCGCAAACTTTGGGTCTGACAAAAAAACTCGCCCCCACAGAAGCCGATACGCCCTGGGTTTTCAGGGCCGGTTTCTCCTATACTTTTCCCTTTGGTTTGGAGATTCCCGTATCAGCCAAATACTCCCTTTGGAAGGAAATCGATGCAGAAAACGAGAACACAATAACCGCGGCCCTGGGCCTCCGATACTGGCTCACGGAGAAGTTAGAAATCAGCCTGGGAACATCTTATCAGAATGCCAACAAGAAGAAGGACAAGCTAGATGGTACTTTCCTAGATCCGGAATTGAGTAGCCTCACAATTGGAGGCGGAATAGGTTGGGAGATTTTTGATGATTTCAATCTCGATCTTGGCCTTCTCTACCCCATGTACTACGAGGCCGACGGGAAAATGTATAAGAAATTGAACAAGCAGGTTATTGATATCAATCTTGGAATAGGCTACGTATTCTAAACCGATTCTTCGGGCTGTCTCTTGCGGGATGGCCCGTTCCTATGTAAGAACGCTGGCGATTATCTTTTTCCACTCGTTTTCATCCGTCGGTATGAACTTCACTAGAAAGCCGCCCTGATGGTTGAAAAGCACATTCCTGGGAGTGGCCTTGGAAAAATCAAGAAGATCGTGCCCGAGATCTGTGCGATAGAGGATTCGCACTGAAGGATCGTTTTTATCATAGCCATAGACCGCCGCGACGGATTCCTTTTTGTCCGTTTCGTAGAGGCCATCGAACAGCTCAACTGGCGGGCGTTTGTTGTAGTTGAGAACTCTCAAGCCCATAACCATTTCTGTACTGACATTCCCGGGCAAATCCACCCACTCTGAGGCGGCCCTCTTCACCGCTTCCAATTTGATTTTGCTCTTAAGGCCGCGAGCGTAAATATCTAGTACCTTAAGTGGATATTCCTCGAAAAGCCCGGTTAGTATTTCCTGCGAGAAACCCCAGTAATCTCTGCTTTCGCTCACTTTCCCATAGTCACTAAGGCTCCTCGCGCCCCGGGTATCTACCTTGGAAACCAACTCGAAGTATTTATGAAGATATGTACCCTCAAGCTCCGGAAATAAATGGCTAAATACCATCAATGCGGAGCTAGGCAGCTTACCATCCTGATGATGATCGAAAAGCCTCTTTTTTGGATGATATACAAGTCCGCAGTCGATAACCCAGGAATTCTCCGGCAACACTCCATTTGACACCATTTTTTCGACAAGCTGGGAATCTAGCCGCCTGATTTCAAGCGGGTATTCATCCCTGTACACGGCCAGCGCGGCAGTGGCGAGAATTTCGTCTATGTGAGCTTTCCCCGCATGTGTAATAACGATATATGCCATAGCCCCAGAAGCAGGCCTAGTCTATTTTTTTAGCTCGTGGCGCCGTGGCGATTTTCGGGAGCCGCTGGAACATCCTCCGATTTAGATTTCACGGCCTCTTTTACCTTGGCAGCAAGTTCCCTGCATCTTGCCTTTATGCTTGCAATATCCTCTTGATTGGGTTTTCCTTTGAACTCCAAGGGCTCAACGAAATCCCAGTTCATTTTGTATTTCTGAATAAGCTCTTCCAGTTCTTTTTGAGCTCCACCAGACCAGCCGTAAGATCCGAAACGGAATGACTTGCGGTTATGAACTTTCTTCTTTCCCAGCTCATCAATAATCGCGAACATCGGTGGAAACATTTTGTATTCGTAAGTCGGCATGGCCAACACTACTCCGGTGGAACTCCAAATCGACATAAGAATATCGCCTAAACTCTCTTCCGGAACCCTATGCGTGTGCACAATAAGACCTTCAGCCTTCAAAGTTTCAACGGCCGGATGCACGCCCTCTTCGGTCATCCCATACATGCTGCTGTAAATAACAGTTACTTCGTTTTCACATGGACCCTTCTGATAAGATGCATAACGAAGAAAGTCATTCACAATTTTCATCGGATTTTTGCGCCAAACGAGTCCATGGCCAGGTGCAATTATTTTGATGGGCAAAGTGGACGCCTTCTTTATCGCGCTTTCAACATAATTCGAATAAGCGGCAACGATGTTGGAATAGTAGCGAACGGCCTGCTTCTCATAGAAAACCAACTGCTCCTCCGTGCACTCATCGTCATATACGGCCTCGTCGAGAGTCCCGAATGAGCCAAAGGCATCGCATGGCATTACCGTGCCGGATTTTTTATCGAAGGTTGCTATAGTTTCAGGCCAATGAACATTGGGAATTTCCATAAAGGCAAGGACTCTTCCGTCGCCCAAATCAAGTGAATCTCCATCCCCAACAACCATTATATCGTCTGCAATATTGAAAAAGGCATCCATCAACGGTACGGCTCTTTTCCCGGTCACCAATGTGAAATTCGGTCTAATCCTCCTGAAGTTTTCGATCCAACCAGAGTGATCGGGCTCCATGTGGTTTACAATCACATAGTCAATAGATTCAAGCGGCACATTGATTTTATCTAGCTGCTCGAAGAGAGTTTCAGGCACTCCATCCCAGCCACAAACTCCATCAACTATTGCGGTTTTCTCGCCTTTTACAATGTATGAATTCATCGCTATTCCATTTGGCATTCGCCACAAACCTTCAAAAAGAATGTTCTCCACATTCGCTGATAATCGATAAATTCCTTCAGTAACTATACTAGTTTTCATTTAAATCCTCATATATAAATGATGTTTCATTTATATTATCCTTGAAATCTCATTCTGACTTGCTAACAAAAACCTACCGAGTTCACAGATTTGTTTCAAGCGGTAATGGTCAGAGTAAATTCGCCGCTACAATATGGAGACGCCTAGCTCATCTATCAACTATAATGTGCTTATGAACACAGCTAGAAATACACACGAAGATGAGTCGAGAGAAGAGTTACTCGATGAGATAAGGGAATTCGAACGCGAACGTGAGCAACTAAAAGAAATACTAGGGAGAATCGGCGGGCGGAATTTTTCAAGAAAGGACAACTGGATAAATGTGGGTTTTCTAATTCTGATACTTTTACTTCTTTTCTTCGAGATGACAACAGAGTATCTCCCCAGGCTCATATCGCTTCAAATTGGAGTATTGCTTGTTTCTATCAAGATAATATTCATGATTCATTCTCAACAGAGGGTGCACCATTTTCAGTTCTGGATACTGAATTCGATTGAATACCGAATGAACGACATGTCCAAGCGAATACGAAGAATCGAACGCAATAAATTCGCCGATAACAAATGAAGCCCGTACATTTCCATCGAACTGGGAGAAGAATGCGGATCGTTCTTTTTCTAGTGCTGCTGCTAACGGTGCTAAACCCAAGTATCTATGCTCTGGGGAATCCTGAAGAGGCGCTGTCTTGGTGGCTATGGCCCTTATTGCTTTTTGTTCTCTGCATATTCCTGGGCATTATTGCGGTAGTTGCAGGTGTGGGCGGAGCTGTTCTATACGTACCTATAGTGTCCGCTATATCTCCCTTTCACCTTGACTTTGTGAGAGGTTCCGGACTTGTAGTTGCTCTAGCAGGTGCAATTGGAGCAAGCCCAAGGCTTCTGAAATCGAATATGGCTTCCCTAAGACTTGCGCTTCCCCTGGCTTTTTTCAGTTCAATTGGTGCGTTTATTGGAGCAAATGTGGGAATGACCCTGCCATCGCGAGTTGTAGAACTAATCCTGGGTATGGTTTTAATTGCTGTTATCACACTGATGCTCTTTACAAAAAGTATAGATTACCCACCTCTTTGCGAGAAGGGTTTACTAGCTAGGCACATGAACATTGGCGGAACTTATACCGATGAATTCACGATGAATTCGGTGGAATGGGGGATACGTCGTATGCCTCTGGGTTTTATAGTTTTCTTCATTATAGGGCTTATGGGGGGTATTTTCGGACTAGGTTCCGGGTGGGCCAATGTTCCCACACTCAACTTACTTCTTGGCGCACCACTTAAGATTGCAGTTGGCACAAGTGCTTTGATTATTACTATGACCAGTTCTTCTGCTTCCTGGGTTTTCATGAGGCAAGGAGCAATTTTGCCGATTATTGTGGTGCCCTCGATGGCGGGCATGATGCTAGGAACGCGTATTGGCGCTAAATTTTTGCCTCGAATTCCGGGAACCATAGTGCGATACTTCGTCCTTGGCATCCTGATATTTACCACGCTAATTTTGCTTTTCAAGATAGTATGATGAAGGCGATGGACTTTGATGAGAAACTGACCATATTCTGGTTTCGACTGATGGGTAATGTCGGTATTTCCCTCTCTATTGCGATTTTCCTGCTCTACAGCTTTGCTCTGATTGACTCGAAAGTGAAACCATCTGAAGTTGCTGCAATCTGGGGTAATAAGGCTCCGATCTATCTCGAAGAAATGGAACTTGATTTTAGCGGCAACTGGCTTATTCATATAGGGGATTCGTACTTCATGAACGTGGCGGCGGTTGCAATTCTGCTTAGCGCGGCATTGCCAAGCTTGCTCACTCTATCTTTCATATGGTATCGAAAACGAGATTTTCTTTTTGGCACTATGGCAATTGCGGTTTCTGCCGTTCTTGTAATTGCGATAATAGGCTTTAAATGAAACGAAAGCGCACAAAAAAAGCCCCTGAGCCGGATGAACGCCGGCACCTAGGGAAGTCTGGCCTTAGGATTTGGTTTCGAGTTCGGCAAGTCTTTCGAGAAGCGGGGGATGCGAGTAGTGCCAGAAACTGTAAGCGGGGTGCGGCCTGAGATTGCTAAGATTATCTTTGCCGAGTTTAAGGAGCGCCTCCTTAAGTGACGTTGAATTCCCCATCTGCTCTATAGCAAACCGATCCGCCTGATACTCATGTTTTCTCGACCAGATGTTGAGAACCGGGGAGAAGAACGTTGACAATGGTCCCAGGTAGAAAGCCAGGCAAAAAAGCATGGCATGGAGGGAGGACGAGCTAAATCCAAACGCCAGGAAGAAGCCTTCCCAGCCCAGCATGAATCCAATCAAAGCAAAGAACATCAAACTGCCAAACGCGGAAACAGCAAATCGTTTAAGAATATGGCCGGATTTCCAATGTCCAATCTCATGAGCCAATACGACTTCAATCTCGTCTTCCTGCAGCGATTTTATCAGTGTGTCGAAAATCACGATGCGACGTGTTTTCCCGATTCCGGTGAAGTAGGCATTTGAATGCTTGCTTCGACGGCTTCCGTCTATTATGAAGATTCCATTATTCGGAAAAACGCAGCGATCGGCCAGTTTTGAAATTCGGTTTTTTAAAGTACCATCGGGAATTGCGGTGAACTTATTGAATAGAGGCGCAATAAACAACGGAAATAGAACTGCCATCAGCACTTGAAATAGCATCCAGAAAACCCAGGCCCATATCCACCACCAACTGCCCGTTAAGCTTAAAATGATATGAAGTCCGCCAAAAAGAGCCGCCAGGATTAACAATGCTATTGGCGCCTGCTTGGACATATCGCAGAAGAAAGTTCGAATGGTTGTTGTATTGAAACCGAATTCCTCTTCTATAACGAATTTAGAGTACAGCACACCAGGTAGAGTGGCTATCCTGAGCAGAATCAAGACCAGGATAAGAAATACAAACCCATGCAAAAAAGGATTTAAGCCCATGGATCTCAATAGAGCATCCAGAGTTCCTGCAGCTTCAGTAAGCAAAACGATAAGAACCAGGGTCCTTCCCATCAGCGATTGTACAAGATTGAAGCGAGCCTTTCTTAGAGTATACTCCACACTGCGCGCGTAGGTGGGTTCATCCACATGATTCTCAAGGTTGGCGGGTATCGAATTACGGTTCTTAAGGACAAAATTTATGTTCAATATATCCAGAAACCAATCCAACAGGAAGTTCAATACAAAGAACCCGAGATAGATTGCAAGAATAAGCATCGAATTCATTAAGTGAAGTATTGATCAGATTGCCGCTGCCGGTAAAGGTTTGGTATTTAGAAGCAATCGCTTCGTCAAATCCCTGGCACATCTGCTTTGACAAAATGCTGCTCGGCATGCAAAATCGCTATCGGATCGCTTATCGCGAAGGCATGTAGACTTATTATTGCCCGTCATCTTTGAAGCTTATCGATAAACACCTGGGCTTGAAAATAAATGGAATTTCAAGGGCCCGCCAGGTAAGGATTCTCCGCGCAAGCAGCCACATCCGTTTCTTAAGGATGAAGCTCTTCTTGACTTAGTTGCTCTTAGATTCTAGTTGCAGCAGGCGCTTCTTAACGCCTAATCCCCCTCCATACCCCCCAAGAGTGTTGTTGCTTCCGATAATTCTGTGGCAGGGGATTATTATGGCAATGGCGTTTGCGCCATTTGCCGAGGCAACTGCACGATAAGCAGAGTTCCGATCGATTCTTCTCGCGAGCTCTTGGTATGTTTCCCTCTTGCCATAAGGAATCTCCATCAGGGCATTCCATACCGTTTTCTGAAAATCTGTGCCAATGGTGATCAGGGGAAGTTCAAATACCTTTCTTTTTTCATCGAAATACTCGGTTAATTGCTCCTCCAGCTCATCTAGTATGTGTGAATCGCCCTCTTCGTAAGCGGCTGAAAGCCCCCTTTCAATCCTCCTGTCTATGCTCCCTCGCATTTTCCTATATTTCCAGTCACAAAGGCAGATTTTTTCATCGACACAGCCCGTAATCAGCTCCCCGAATCGGGTTTTTACTGTTCTAGTAATGATAGCAGGCATATGAAGCACCTCACATTCATCTGACATCATATCTGAATTCTTCATCGTTATCTATGCCCACTTGCTAACCGGAAGGATGCTCTCTTTCTCAAATCTTAAGATATTTGAAAGAATCTTCAAATATGCCGGCCGCAAGCCATAAAATTAAACTCAAAACTATGAGTAGACAAAAAAAAATTCTCCTGCTATACTGGCTCCAAATTGAGGAGGTGCTTTTTATGAAGCGATTTTTTACTTTGATGGTGATGGCGATTGCGGTTATGGGGGTCGCCTTGGCCAACGGAGGTAGAGATGAGATAAAGGGTCCGGTTGCATTTGAATTCTGGACAACTGAGACACAATCCGATCGTTTAGCCAGGATAAATCTGCTGGCAGATACGTTTATGGCAACCAATCCAAACATAACTGTAAATGTTGTGCCGGTTGACGAAAATGATTTGCCTACTCAGTTCAATGCGGCTGCGGCGGCAGGCACACTTCCGGGCTTAGTTCAATGCGGAACGGAACTCGCGGTATCCTTCGGCTCGCAGGGTCTGTTGAATACCGATGCAGCCACAAAAATGGTAGACGATATTGGCAAGAACAGGTTTTACGACGGAGTTCTTAGCCTGAATCAGATGGTACCAAGTAATGACTACTATGCGGTACCTTTCCACGGCTGGGTTCAGGGCATCTGGTATCGTACTGACTGGTTCGAAGAGGCTGGCTTGAATCCACCCAGGACATGGGAAGATATTCTGGAAGCAGCCAAGTATTTCAACAAACCCAGTGAGAACCAATACGGCATCTTGATAGGTACCGATTCCGAGGTATATTCCGAGCAAGTATTTACGCAGTTTGCCTTATCCAACGGCGCTAAGCTCTTCGATGCGGATGGAAATCTCACATTGGATTCACCGGAAATGAAAGAAGCGATTGAGTTCTATGCTGAACTGGCTAACTACACTCCTCCGGGACCTCAAACTTGGCGAGCACGGGACTACTACTTTCAGAACAAATTGGCAATGTTTTTCTATTCAACCTATATAATGGATGATTTGGCTCTTGCAGAAGTAGCCGCTGGTTCCCTTACCGCCGAGAATTTCAAGGATTTGGCGGGATCGAGCTTTGATCCAGATCTTGTCAATAACACAGGAATGGTATCGGCTATCAACAACACCAAGGATGGAACTTACGGAACGATAGTCTCCTTGGCATTCCCGAATGCCGCGAATGAGGATGAGACAACAGCCGCTATGCTCTTTACCGAGTATTTGTTTACTCCCAGCGCTTATATTTCCTTTCTTCACATGTCGCCTGGCGGCAAGAATCCTGTGCTGAGAGAGATCGCAACAAATCCAGATTTCCAAATGGATGAGAAGGGCATCTACGAAAGGTATGGTTCTGAGAAGATGGCGGAAATCATAATGGGACTAGATAGCATTGAAACCTTCAGCATCGTCGATGGTAATAGAATAGATGTGGCAAGCCTAGTTTTTTCCAAGCAGATAATTCCTCAGATGATTTATCGGATTACTCAGGAAAACGAAAGCGTTGATTCCGCAATTAAGTGGGCAGAAGCAGAAATACTCAAGTTGATGTAGAAAAAAAAGGGGGCATTTAGCCCCCTCCTAAAGCAGGAACTGTGATGAACAGAAGTCTTCAACAACGCGAATCATTTCTGGGATGGTCTCTGGTTCTTCCATCCGCATTGGTGATTCTTAGCCTGATTCTATATCCGATAGTCTCCAATGTAATCTCGAGCTTTTTCGATGTATCGCTTGCAGAGAAAGACACATTCATTGGCTTGGAAAATTATAAAAACGTTATCAACGATATCAGTTTCTGGAAGGCAGTTCTCATCACAGTCATTTATGTTGTTTTGACAACTTTGGGAACGGCTTTAGTTGGTTTGGGAGTTGCCTTGGTAATGAACAGGGAATTCCCGCTTCGGGGGCTTATACGCAGCTTAATACTTCTTCCATATGTGGCCCCTGTTTTTTCCGTGGTATATGCATGGAAGTTTATTTTTGATCCAGTGAACGGTATTTTTATGGATTTAACAGTTGAGAAGCTTGGTATTTTCAGCGAACGATTTAACCTTATCGGAAATCCGGACACCGTAATATGGGTTGCCGTTATTTTCAGCATCTGGAAATATTTTCCTTTCACCTATCTGATGATACTTTCCAGACTCCAGGCAATAGACAACAATCTCTACGAGGCCGCGGAAGTTGACGGCGCGAGTAGCTGGCAGCAATTCAAATACATAACCTTGCCGGAGCTGTATTTCATTATCGGATCAATTGTGTTGCTTAGGGTGATTTGGAATTTCAACAAATTCGAAGATATCTATCTATTAACCGAAAATCTCAAAGTGCTATCGATATATACCTACTTCAAGGCCTTTGTCGGAATAATCGATTTGGGCCAGGGCTCGGCGCTTGTTATCCTGCAATTTGCTCTTCTGATAGTTTTCATCATGATTTATCTGAAGAAGGTTCTCAAATGGTAAGAACTGGCGGGGTTTTCCGAAAAATTGGATTTGTATTTCTTATATTACTTATCCTTCTTTTCAGCATATTCCCTTTTATTCAGATGTTGTCGACTTCCTTGAAATACCAATGGGATTGGGGCAATCCTTCCTTGATACCAACTCAGATCAATCCTGATGCGTACAAGGAATTACTCAATATCGGGCAGGAAGAGAAGAGCATTCCCGAATCCATAAGAACGTTGATTGATGAATCAGATCTTACGAAGGCGCAGCGGAATGAAATTCTGGACAGATATAAGGATACTAGTGATGTCTTCCCGTTTCTGAAGTATTTTAGGAACTCCTTTCTGCTTTCCTTAACAGCCGCCTTGTTATCGGTTGCTCTGGCAATAATGGGCGCTTACTCATTTAGCAGACTTCGATATCGGGGTCGTGGAGTTATTCAGAGAGGAGTACTCTTTGTGTATATGATTGGAGGAATTTTGCTATTGATTCCTCTATATCGTATTTCGGTGGCTTTAGGGCTCTTGGCAACACCAGTAGGAACCTTCCTCGCTCTTATGATAATCTACCTGGTGCAAACTCTACCTGTTTCTCTCTACTTGCTTGGAAATTTCTTTCGAACCATACCCTATTCGATTGAGGAAGCGGCTCTAATCGACGGACTGGCCAGATACCGGATAATTTGGCGTATAATAATTCCTCTTTCCTGGTCGGCCATTGTTACGGTTTTTATTTACGCCTTCATGATAGCGTGGAATGAATACCTTTTCGCATCCGTATTCCTGAAGGGTTATGGTCAGCTATACACCCTACCCATGGGACTTCGCAGCCTCTTTTTCTCGAAAAACGCGATATGGGATCGCATTATGGCTGGATCCATGCTCACCGCCACGCCTGTCATCATCCTATTCATGGCCATACAGAAGAATCTCACGGGCGGACTCTCAGAAGGTGGCGTTAAGGAATAGAAAACGCGAGTCTTGTGCCGATGGCAACTACATTCCCAAAGATCAGGTTCTCTAGGAAGCTTCACCTGTATCGATGAGACTTTCCCCGTTCTGCTCTGCCCAAACCTTTTCTCTTGCTCTCCAGAACAAACGCAGATTCACGGCCTTTTTTTTCTCGATATTCTTCAATCCAATTTCGCTCAGCCTTTTGAATTTTGGATGGTAGAGCACCGCGTATGGGCTTTCATCATATTTTCGGATAATTCTGTTATAGAAGTCTCTGGCAATCACATAATTACCCATTTTGTAATTTATAAATGCCCTTTGATACTCGGCGACAATTACTAACTGATAGTTTTCCGGGTAGCGCACAAGAAAAACCTCGTAGTAATATAGGGCTTTCGTATAGCGATATTCATCTACTGCTAGCTGAGCCTGCTTAAAAAGCATTTCCTCGGTCCATTGAGAATCAACTTGCCTGGCTCTGCTAGCGCAGGAGATAAGCATCAGCATGCATATGGGTACGCACCAGTGCAATCTAAACAATCGCGATACCTCCCCCCCCTTTTTGCGATTATCCTAACTTCTAAGTTGGAGATGAATCAAGTAAATTCAATCAAGCGCTCTGATCGGATACATCAAAGATTTCATCTTTGACTGGCAGATTCCTTCTGAGATCTTTCATAAATGGCTTGCATTCACCCATTCCAGAGTAAGAATCGCATTCATCCAAGGCACGCCTAGTTACGGTGAAATACTTGTAGAGCTTTTCGCCTCCTAGTTTTTTACGCCAGTGACCGGCCGCACATCTCACTCGAAGAACGTACTTGCCTTCCTCAGTAAAAGCACGAAACAGTTTGCAGTGGATGCAGTTCGCACAGTAAATTTTGCTTTTTGTTTTTGTTGAAACAGCTTGAAACATGGGGGCCTTCCTCTTTCCGCTGTAGTTTATTTGTGAGTATATCGACAGGCATCTTGATATTATTGACGAATAAATTCCATATCTGTAAAATAATGTTCATTTTTACTCATTGCTTCTCCATCCCTAAAGAAATGATTTCAAACTCTTAGCCTTAAGCAAGTTACGGCATAAAGAGAGCGCTCATCCTACTAGCCGCCTACTAGCCATCTGCCCTTTACTTCCTGTGCTCTATAATTTCTAATCCGAATCCTAAATGGATTTCTGACTGGCCTTTTTCCCGGGGGAGCTGACTCCAGGAATCTCTGGGACTAAGAAATGGTGCTCAATCAGATGCCTTAAGGAAGCTAGGAGCGATTTTTTGCGTCAGTGGCCTTGAGCATCTCTACAGAGGGGTATTTCAAGAGCGTCGCGTAAAATGATAATGCCCGCCATAAAGATTGGCTTCAAGCCGGTATTCATTGAACAAACCTAGAAACGTGACTTGATTCGCCAAATTTCGGATGCATATTCCTGAACTGTCCTATCGGCGCTAAATTTTCCGCTACCGGCAATGTTCAGCAAAGCAATCCGATTCCACTTTGCCTTATTTTTCCAAGTTTCACCCGCAAACCATCTCGCCTCACAATATGATTGAAAATCCTGGATTACAAAGTATTCATCAGGCAATTTCCCTTCCACACCGTAGATTAATGAATCGTAGAGCTCCCTAAAATCATCTGATAATCCGAAAGTACCATCCACCAGGGTATTTAGAGCTTCATTCAAAGACAGATTTTTATCGAGGATTGCCCGCGGGTTATACAATCCGCTATCTCTGAGCTCCTCTATTTCCTCAGAATTCAAGCCGAAAATGAAAGCGTTTTCCGTGCCTGCTTCATTCACTATATCGATATTTGCCCCATCCATCGTACCTAGCGTTACCGCTCCATTCATCATGAATTTCATGTTGCCGGTACCCGATGCTTCCTTACCCGCTGTGGAAATTTGCTGGGATATTTCCGCGGCAGGGAACAGTATTTCAGCAACGCTAACCTTGTAATCCGGTACAAATACTACTTTCAGGCTATTTGGAACTTCTTGGTTAATCTTTTCGGCCACCGCGTGGATTAGATGAATAATCTGTTTTGCACGGCGATATCCGGATGCAGCCTTGGCGCCGAAGAAAATTGTTCGAGGAGGAAAGTCTAGGTTAGGATTGTTTTTTATCGCCAGCCAATCGTGGATAACAGATATCAGATTCAGTATTTGGCGCTTATACTCATGTAGCCTTTTTATTTGAATGTCGAACAAGCTCTTCGGATCTACTTCTGTCCCAATTAGCTTAAATATTGCATTTGCAAGGTATTTCTTATTCTCGGCCTTAATCTCACCAATCCGATCCAGCAGACTCTTGTCATCAGCCCAATTCCTAAGATCAGCTATCAGGGATAGATCCTTTGTCCATTTGGTGCCAATGAGCTCGTCAAGAAGGCCGGCAAGTGCGGGATTGGACTTCCTTAGCCAACGTCTTTGGGTTACGCCATTGGTTTTATTGTTGATTTTCTGCGGCCAGATTGCATGCCAATCCCGCAGCAAGTCTTTTTTCAATATCTCAGTGTGCAGGGGTGCAACCCCGTTCACCGAAAAGGATACCGCCACTGCCAGCCAGGTCATATTGATCATGCCATCGGCAACTATTGACATCCTGTGATGAAGCTGATTATCCAAAGGAAATCTCTTGGAAAGCTCGAATATGAACCTGCGATTTATCTCGTCAACAATTTGGAAGAGTCTTGGGAATTGAGAGCGAAAGAGATCTATGGGCCATTTCTCCAGTGCCTCACTTAAGGTTGTATGATTAGTGTATGCAAATACTTTTTTCGTGATTTCAGCAGACTCATCCCAATCCAAACCCTCTTCATCTATAAGAAGCCGCATTAATTCGGGAATTGCAATTACGGGGTGGGTGTCATTGAGCTGGATAACAGCCATATCTGGTAGCTTGGAAAAATCGCCACCGATAACCCGCTTATATTCACGTACAATATCTTGTAAGGAAGCGGAGCTAAAGAAGTACTGCTGTCGAAGACGAAGAGCCTTGCCAAATAGGCCATTGTCGTTCGGATAAAGCACTCTTGAAAGATCGTTGGCGCGGTTTTGGGGCTCTACCGCACGAAGATAATCCATGTCATTGAAAAGTTGTAGATTAAATCCATCGGCGCTCTCGGCTTCCCAGAGCCTCAGCGTGTTCACTGTTTTAGCGCCCCAGCCAATAATGGGCATATCGAATGGAATCGCGCGAATGTTTTCAGTATCAACAGTTTTGTAAACTGACTTGCCATCAGGAGTTTTTTCTGTTATCACTCGACCACCGAATTTAACTACAACCGTCCGGTTATTGCGCCGAATCGACCAAGGATCTCCGCTTGCAATCCAGTCATCAGGCACTTCCACCTGCTGGCCGTTAACAATTCTCTGGCGGAACATGCCATACCTATAGCGTATGCCATAGCCTCTTGCAGGCAAATCCAGGCTTGCAAGGGATTCGATGATGCAGGCGGCCAGTCTGCCTAAACCGCCATTTCCAAGCGCTGCATCAGGTTCAGTGTCCTCGGCAGCGTTCAGGCTCAGGCCTATTTTGCCTAAAACCTCAGCTACCTGAGCTCGCAATCCGAGATTCAGCATATTGTTGCCCAAAGCTCTACCCATAAGATACTCTACAGAAAAATAATAAACGCGCTTTAACTTCCTGGTTTTGACATCCCTTTCGCAGTCTCGCCAGCTATTCCAGATTAAATCCATCAAAGCTCGGGACACGGCTTCATAGGTTTGGCGATTTGTAGCGCCTTCAATCCCATCGCCAGTGCCCCTGTCTATCCAATACTTCACTCTTTCTTCAAATTTATCCTTGCTAAAATCCACTTTCCGCTCCGATTCAAGAGATTTCAATTTGATTCTGTTTGCTCGTCAATGATTGGAATTCGAACGGCATTTTTGTCAACTGACGGCATGGCAATTATGGATTCGAAGGCCTCGCTGATATCCCTTTCTCTAGCCTCGTAAGTGGTAATTACTATCGGCACAAGTTTCAAAGGTCGATCCTCTCGCAGCACAAAAACCTTTATGCCAATGCCTTTGCTCGCCAAGGCGGTAGTTATTTCCGCAACTACTCCGCTTCTATCATCTACCAGGAAGCGCAGATACTGCCTATGAGTGAATTCCCCGAAATTAGCGATTTGGACGTTTTTGCCACGATCGGGCCAGATATTGAGATTCGAAAATAGTAATTGCCAAGTTCCCAGGGCAATCGATATCACATCCGACACCACCGCGGACGCGGTTGCCTTTCCGCCCGCACCCCTTCCGTAATACATGGTGTGACCGACATCGCTGCTATAAACGCTAATCGCGTTGAAAACTCCCGAAACCCTGGCAAGAGGATGAGTCTCTGCTAGAAAAGCGGGCCCAACAAATAATTCCAACCCCTTGTTCGTCTTACTACCTATTGCGAGTAGTTTGGGAACATATCCCAGGTCCAGACCAGCAGAAACATCAAAACTGTCCAACCTGTCTATGCCTTCCACTGATATCTCATCCAAGGATATTTTTGCTCCAAAGGCAAGCGAACCAAGTAGCGCAAGCTTGTGTGCCGAGTCCATTCCACTAACATCGAGATTGGGATCGGCTTCAGCTATACCATTCGCCTGCGCTTTTCTTAGAGCATCGGAATAGCTTTTAGAATTCCCCACCATCTCCGTGAGTATGAAATTTGCAGTTCCATTTAGAATTCCGTAAACCGCCTCATTGCTATTTGCGAGCAAACCATCCACTAATGCCCTAACTATGGGAATGCCCCCCGCACAACTGGCCTCAAATCCGATGCAGACCCCATTTTTTCTCGCTAGTTCAAATAGCTCGACGCCATAATTGGCCAACAATGCCTTGTTGGCGCTCACAACATGTTTGCCCGCCCTGAGAGCTTTCTCGATTATCGTTCGGGCTATGGTAAGGCCACCAATGGTTTCAATGATTAGTTGAATTCCCTCATCGCCAAGAACAGCGGCAAAATCCTTGCTAAACAGCCCCTCATCCAACCCGGCTGTTCTTGCTCTATCAAAATCGATATCAACCAAGGTTCTAAGAAGAATTTTTTGTCCCGTTCTTTCAAAAATTGCATTCGCTTGGGATATTAGCAACTCTGCTGCCGCGTTTCCAACCGTACCGCAACCCACGATTGCAACTCCAAAAACCGTTTTCATTTTATCTAGCCTCCACGAACTTCGAGAATGATGGATGATGTGTGAACCTTGTTCAAGAGTCTTGCTTGATTTTGCAAATGGAGGATTAACAGTAGCAAAACTAGGTATTCTTGCATAGAATTATATATTGTGGAGGTGCACAGTGAAATTCGAACCATTTCTACTTCTTATAGCAGTGAAGCTGATGATTTTTGGATGCGCAAGTACTGAAGTTACCCGAACCTCGACAGATGAAGTAACCGATTTAAGTGGACGTTGGAATGATACTGATTCGAGACTTACCGCGGAGGCAATGGTTTCTAGCATGCTCTCCCATGCTTGGCTTGAGAATTTCAATTCGGAAAATGTAAGAAAACCCGTAGTAATTGTAGGTAGGATAAGCAATAGATCTTCTGAGCATATCGATTCAATCACATTTATCAAAGACATTGAGCGTGAGCTTATAAACAGAGGACAGATTGAATTTGTAGCTGGCAAAGTGGCGAGAGAGGAAATTCGAGAAGAAAGAGAAGATCAGCAATCGCACGCCACCGCTGAAACTACCGCGGCCCTGGCGGCGGAAACCGGTGCCGATTTCATTATGCAAGGTGTGATTGTCACCCAAACTGATGCAATATTCGGCAAACGTACAATCCTTTATAAGGTGGATATGGAATTGGTGAATCTGGAGAGCAATCGGAAAGTCTGGGTTGGAACTAAAAAGATAAAAAAACTCATTAAGCAGAAAAGGGTTGGTTGGTAAAGATTGCTCTTTAGAAGTGGAGGCATCAGAATCTTAGTACTTGCCTTGCTTGGCGCCACGGCAGTTTTCTCGTGTGCAAGTCTGAAAACTCAGCAGAAGCAATATGCGGCATCCATACCGTTGGTTCGCAAAGGAGATTATGAACAAGCTAGCCTGATAATACAGGAAGCGAAGGAGAGCATATATCGGGAGAAAGACAGGGTGCTCTATTATCTGGACTTGGGAATGCTGTATCACTGGTCTGGAGAATATGAACTTAGCAACGAACTACTTACACAGGCCGAAAACGCGATTGAAGAACTCTACACGTTAAGCTTGTCAAGAGCCTTCGCCTCAGGACTAATAAATGACAACTTACTCGATTATTCCGGGGAAGATTACGAAGATATCTACCTAAACGTATTTAAGGCATTGAACTATGTTGGACTGGAGGATAAGGAAGCCGCGTTGGTTGAAATCCGTAAGGTTCAAATAAAACTGAGTCTATTGGAAGACAAATACAAGAAATCCGTCGAAGCTTATAATGATTCCGAAGAAACCAAGGGAAGCAAAATCGAGCTCCGAGAATCAGAGTTGCACAACGATGCTCTTGCAAGATATATAGGACTGCTCCTGTATCGTGCGCAAGGTTTTTCGGACGATGCCAGGATAGAGAGGGAACACATAGATGAGGCTTGGAATACACAGAGCCAGTTATATGATTTTCCAAAACCCGCTTTACCGATTATAGAGCTGCCAGATGATGGAAAGGCCATTGTCAACTTTCTTTCTTTCTCGGGATTATCTCCCACTAAACTGGCAAACACTCTGCGTGTTCAAACCGGAAAAGATATAGTTTTCCTTACAATGTCCGGACAAAGCGAAGATTATGTAACAAAACTGGTTGGATTCAATTTCCTTATCGTACCCGGAATCAAAGAGGGCATTAACTTCAAAGTACAATTTCCACAGCTTGTCAATCGCTCCTCAATCGTAGATAGAATTGTTATAAAGCTAGATGGTGTCGAATATGGAGAATTTGAACTCCTGGAAAGCATGGAGAAATTATCGGAAGAGGCATTCAAGCTCAAACAATCATTGACTGTCGCAAAAACCGTTATTCGAGCTGCTCTGAAGACAGTTACCAAGGAGATGAGCAAGGAAATGGTAAAAAGGGAACTAAGCAAAAAGAGTGCGGAGGCGTTAATTGCGGGAATTTTCACGAATTTGCTTATAGATATCGCGGTTGCCGCCTCAGAAAATGCCGATTTGAGAATATCTCAGTTTTTCCCAGCTTCGGCTCACGTTGCAGAAATCACACTTACTCCAGGCAGTTATCACATTGTAATCGAATACTGGAGCTCGAATCGCTTGCTAAAAAGAATCGATCATGGTGTACAAAATTTCCGCTCGGTTGAATTGAATCTTGTCGAAAGCTATTTGCTGCAATAGAGGAGGAATCTATGAGAAACCGAAGAAAATCTGTTATGAAATCAACCATTAAGATAGCGGTATTACTAGTAGTTTATTCATGCGCGGGAGCCCCTTCGAATTCAAAAACGAACATACCCCTATGGTTAAGCAATAAGGATGCTGTCTATCATCCTGAGAAGTTCCTGGCGGAACTTGGTGAGGGAAGTAGTTTAAATGCCGCAAAAGCGAACGCCGCCGGGGCAATAGCACAGATATTTCGTCTGAAGGTGGAAGTAGACAGCGAGATTCGCACGCGCTACACGGAAATAACGGGAGATAGGGGTGAATTGCTAAACCTCTTCAACCAAACCGATTTCGATCAGAAAATCGGACAAGAAGCCGATGAAACCCTTACAAATCTTAAATATGGCGAATCCTGGACTGATTCGCTTAGGCGTGTTTATACGATCGCTTACATTGATAGGTTCGAAACAGGGAACTTGTATCGAAAACGGATAGACAGAAACAGCAGCAGAATAACTGAACTCCTAGATAGAGCCGAAAATCAGAAGGAGCCACTGCAAAGATATGCACTTCTGGATGCTGCCTCAATCTATACGGAAGCCAACCAAATACTGTTTGAGCAGTTGGAAATAATAAACATGCCGATGGCTCAATTGCTGAAGCTTCCATACAATGGAGGAGAAATTCGAACAATTAGGGCAAATCAAGCATCAGAATTGAAGATTAGTGTGGAAGTTTCCGGAGATTCTGAGCAGGGAATTGCCTCTGTCCTGGAGAGCTGGATTACCGAAAGGGGCTTTGTCAGCTCCAATTCCGGAAATATGTTCTTGGCGGCTGCCGTAGAAATCGAAGAAGTGGAGCTAAGCAATAATTACGAGAACCTGAACTGGACGATTAACATTGGATTAATCGACATAGATGGCTATTCCGTTGTTGCATTATCTAAGCAGAACCGTTCCTCGGGAATCAGCATTTCCGCTGCCGAATCTAGAGCTTACAGGGATATGGCCGAATTTATTCGAGTAGATTTCGATAAGATCTTTTCAGACTATCTATCATCGTTTCTATAGGAGATAAGCCCGATCCGGCAAGCCCCCACAAGCTATCTTGAGGAGGCGCCTTCTCTATTTGGGTGGTATTGCCAGAACTTGTCCCGGGTATATCAAATCCGGATTCTGGATAATTTTGCGATTAGCCCTCCAGATTCTTGGCCACATGAAGGGATTATCGAAAATATCAGATCTCTCGGCGATTCTCCAAAGGCAGTCAGTAGCAACTTCGCGATAAACAACCGTATAGGTTTTTGATATCAGATTAGACTCGAACATATCTACATATGCCCTTGCCTGCTCGAAATAGTTTCTGGCCATATCGAATTCGCCCTCGTTTCTGGCTTTTACACCCTGTTCCCAAAGACTCTTAGACAAAGCAAGATAATCCGCGGTTTGTTCATCCGCATTTACCTGGGTGCCTTCCTCCTCTATCAATATGTCCTCTGGAATGCCACCATCGAGCTCATTGCTTAGGGGCTCATTTAGATCGCGGAGCTTCGCCCCTTCTATCTCCACTGGTCCTACATCAGCAGAGTGATCCACTAGAGGATTCGCGGCTATATAGGCGCTGCCACTCCAAGGACTGGGCTCGATTGCCCCCCCTTCCGAATCTACTGCACTGCGCTTGGATGCAGCCTCAATTCGCTCCTGCACTGAAGATAGCAGCGAATCAGTTTCAAACTGCTTCTTTCTGATTAAGCTGGTTCGTGCCGCTACGACAGATTGCCGTTTAGCCTCAGTTAGAACAACCGCAGAATTCTCGATGCTGTAGTTGTCGTACATATTCAAGCCCTTTTCATAGAGCCGATTAGCCTCATCCAATTCATTGGGAGCGTAGATAAACGCCTCATTATCTTCCGCATCACTCAAGTAATTTCTAGTATCTCGTTTTAGGATTTCGATGTAGCGAGTATTCTCGAGCAAATTATAATACAGACGGGCTTGCGCAGAGATTGTTTCATCAGCCCTCGTTATCGCGGGATTCATTTTCCCCGCCTTGTAGAGAGCGGCGGTTTCCAGAGCCAATTTCTGGGTATTCGAGTATTCTACCGGGGCAAATTTTTCGGCTTCTATGTTCAAAAGGGCCGCATCGCTTCGGAAATACTTCGTAGCATATTCGTCTCGTCTTACTATTACAGTTCTACCGTATAGGACGTTTGCCTCGGTGATAACTTCTTTAAGCTGCATCCTGGCTTCATCGACATCGGAATCGCCAATGGCAACGGCCGAATCGAGTTTGTCAACCAGGCTTCGATAATCCGCGGGAAGATAACTCCCGGCGCCAATAGAATTTGCTCGCTCAACAGCGGCCTTCGCGGTTTCGATTTCTTCATCTGATAAGGGCGGCATCTTTTCGACGACTTGGCTTACTTCTACTACTTCTTCTTGGACTGCTACTTCCTCTTTAGGCTCCGGGGTAGTTTTGCAGCCAGCAAGGGCAATTAGAATTATAATCAAAATCGATAAAACTTTCATCTGGTTGATTTTTTTCATACGCAAGCCTCCTGCACAAGTCTAACATCCTGATATAGAGATGTCAAACCAGAAAAAAGAGTCCGGACCAAAAACCCCTTCTGTTGTTAGAACATTCACAAACTTCAAGCATCATTTGTTATTTATGAAGCATGAAGCAGCGATCGTTCGGTTTCGATATCGAAGAATTGGATTCTTTCAGCATCCGGTTCGAAATCGACTCTCTCGCCGACTTTGAACTCGTGTTCGGAGCTGGTTCTAGCTATCAATTGACCTTTCTTGGTGTCGAGGTACAGATGCGTTTCATTTCCAAGAGGCTCTACAACGATTACTTCCGCGTTGAGATTGCTCTCCTTGGGTTTCCTGGTAAATTTCAAATCTTCCGATCTAACACCCATCAGTACTTGTCTGCCTATGTAGGGCCGCAGAACTTCCTCCCGCGATTTCGGTATAACTACAGTCATTCCTTCTTCCTTGGCAATAACCTTCCCGTTATACTCTGAAACCGCCGCGGGGGCGATATTCATAGGTGGAGAACCGATGAAGCCAGCTACAAAGCGATTGATAGGAGAATTATACAACCTCAAAGGAGTTCCTATTTGCTGGATTATCCCGCTCTTCATAACAACGATTCTATCTCCCATGGTCATAGCCTCGGTTTGATCGTGGGTTACATAGATCATGGTGGCCTGGAGACGACTATGCAGCGCGGCAATCTCGGCGCGCATCTGCACCCGCAACTTGGCATCCAAGTTGGAAAGAGGCTCGTCGAATAGGAATACTTTCGGCTGTCTAACTATGGCGCGTCCAACGGCTACTCTCTGCCGCTGGCCTCCGGAAAGCGCCTTTGGTTTCCTGTCCAGAAGCTCTTCAATATCTAGAATTTGAGCGGCTTCCTTTACTCGAGCATCAATTTCGGTTTTGGCAAATTTCCTGATTCGAAGTCCAAAGGCCATGTTGTCGTAAACGCTCATATGAGGATAGAGTGCATAGTTCTGGAAAACCATCGCTATATCCCTATCTTTGGGTGCTTCATCGTTCACTCGCTTGCCATCGATGAAAAGATCTCCGCCGGAAATCTCCTCCAAACCAGCTACCATTCGGAGCAATGTTGACTTCCCGCATCCCGATGGTCCAACCAAAACCATAAATTCCCTGTCTTGGATTTCTATATTAGCTCTGTCAACCGCTTTAATCTCGCCATCGTAAATCTTAATGAGCTCCTTCAACGATACTTCTGCCACTTCGATCACCTCCCGATAGGGGCTATTTGATATAATGATAATACATAGTAACTTCAAAAGCCATACTTTGTCAAAGGATATAGCTATTTAGCTTCAGAGAATAATGATGAATCCCATTTTCGATAAGCATCAAGCAGAGAATGAGCGCTTTGGGGAGACGCTATGGCAGCTTCAAACCATGGGATAACTACATCATCGCGAGTTCTAGGCCACTTTGACGGCAGGTAGCTAGGAGCCAGGAGGAACTGATTTTCAGGGGTTTTTATTCTCGGGAAATGCTTGGCTATAGCTCTCTGGTTAACCTCTTGAAGTGATGAGAGACCGCCTAAAAAGCCAAAAACCGTGATGCCAGCACTTTCCCAACGATTTATGAGCCGAGACTGAGTGCTAGGAAGCATCAACCACTCTATAAAATTCTCCGCGGCCTTTGGCGATTTCGCCAGCTTGGGAATGCCCGCTCGCACCACGTATGTTACTGGTATCGACCGCGAGCTTCCGAAGTAGCGAATATCCAACTTCCGAGAGATTTCATCGGGCAGCGAATTCCAATATTCGAAATTCGTGCGGGCAAAAAGTATACGTCCATTGAGTATTGAAACCTCATCTGGAACGTAGCGATATCGCTGACTAAATTGCATATCAGATTCAATGCCTCCGGCCTCCTCGACTATCCAATCGCGGATATCTACAACGGTTTGGTTTATCGATTCCTCGTCGATGCTTTCCATATCTTCGGAAAAGGGTTCGGAATTCTTTGTTGCCAAGATATCCAGGTAAAAATCCTGGCTCCAGTTTGGTGAAAATGCCAAACGCAGGAGGCGATCATCTTTGTTTAGAACTGAGAAGTCTCGGGATGCTTCACGCAGCTCATCTGCTCTAACAAGAACCGGATCGGGAAATTTTGACATTGCCTCCGCATTACCCATGATTAGAGGAAGTCCGAAAGATAAGGGGATAAGATAGGATTTGCCCCTTTTATCTCTGGGACCTTGCAGGGCTTTGTATGTTGGATATGTATTCCTCATCTGACGCAGGAGATAGACAACATCCATCGATGAAAGGTTTCTGCCAATAATAGCATCAGGTTCTTCAGATTGGATTTCTTCTAAACTTATGCTTTCGGTGTAGCTTAGAGTGATGCTGAACTCTTCATTTTCCGCGTTGTACATTTCGACGGCCAGCGCCAGTTCCTTGCGGTCGGTTAGTAGCTTCATATTTCGGTGGCCATGGCAGCTTGCACTCAAACTTAAGATGACGATTAACAGCGCGAATACAGTTCGGAGGAGTTTAGACATCGGGCAACAAATATGTGTAGGTTGTCGGCTTGGCGTCAACCCTTCAAGACCATTAAAATAGCAATCGTGAACTGTGGAATTGTCGGATTGCCCAATGTGGGTAAATCAACCATTTTCTCGGCTCTCACGTCGATTCCCGCGGAGGCGACGAATTATCCCTTCTGCACTATCAAACCGAATGTGGGAATTGTGCGGGTACCTGATTTCAGACTTGAGAGAATCCACCGGATTGTGACCGCTGAAAGGATGACTCCGGCATTTACCGAATTCGTGGATATCGCGGGGCTTGTCAAGGGAGCCTCTAGGGGCGAGGGATTGGGAAATCAGTTTCTGTCGAGCATTCGTGAAGTGGGAATGATCGCTCATGTAGTTCGCTGCTTCAAAGACGATAATGTGGTTCATGTCTCCGGTGCAATCGATCCGAGCTCGGATATTGAAACAATCAACACCGAGCTCGCCTTGGCGGATTTGCAGAGTGTAGAAAACCGCTTGGAGAAAAATGCGCGCCGGATTAAAGCCCTGGATACCAAAGCGCGCGCCAAGGCAATTGCGAAGCAGAATTTCTTGGAGAGAATTTTCATCCATCTGAATAAGGGAATGCCCGTTCGGTCGATGAATCTCGATATCGATGACATGGCGAATCTTCGAGATTTGTTTCTAATTACCGCTAAGAAGCAGATATATGTATGCAACGTGGATGAAAATGATGTTGAAGGAGAATCAGATTGGGTTTGCTCGGTTCGCGACATAGCCGAGTCCGAAAATTCAAGAGTTGTAATTCTATGTGGCAAATTGGAATCGGAAATTGCCACTTTGAAGGATGCCGAGGAACGCAATGCCTTCATATCCGAATTGGGAATCCGCGAATCCGGATTGTCACGGCTAATCAAGAGCGCATATCTGGAGCTCAATCTCAGGACTTTTTTCACACTAAGCGAAGTGGAAAATAGAGCTTGGACCTTTCCAAAAGGCGCTAGCGCCCTCCAATGCGCCGGACTTATTCACAGCGATTTCGAAAGAGGCTTCATTAAGGCGAGCGTTTACAACTGTGATGACTTGTTTGACTTCAAAAGCGAGGCTGCTTTGAAATCAGCCGGTCGTCTTAGAACAGAAGGCAGGGAATACTCTGTACGAGATGGAGATATAATTCGCTTCAAATTCAATTTAACGCGCGAATTGGGCTAGGCTGTAAACTGACTTGCATCCAGCCAGAAGATGTCCATATAATCCTCGAAGTCCCTTGTAAATTCCGGCCCTTGATTATCCTGCGCTTGGGCTAAAAGTTTCTATCTCTTTGAAAATCTTAAGGGGGCATCCCAGATATTCGCGCTACCAGTTTTCTTTTAGGAGCTTAATAACTTATAGATTTCGACCATCCATCTAGCCTTGCTCAGAATAGCTCTCATCTCTACTTCATAAGCTCGAAACGAAGCATAGAAATCCGCCGCATCGCGATACTGGCTCTCGCCACTGAACCGCTCCTCCGCATAACCCTGCTCATATACATCCTTGAGGTCTAGCAGGGTGTAAAAAGTTCGTTCGGCAACTGGCAATATGGCCCTAAGAGCCAGCATTCCCCTGCTAAGAGTTATCCTATCTCGTATGATTTCGGATGCGGGCAAAGAAATCTTCTCAGACGAATCAGCGAAATCCGCCCAATTCTGGAATATCTCGATATGAGACTCGAGGTTTGTCATAGCAAGCCTTAGACGAGGCAGTTGTTGATCCCACAAGCGTGCGTAGTGCTCAATAGATAAACTTGCATTGATTCTTAGCGCCTCCAATCTCTGCCTCTGCCAGAATTGGCGGTAGATTTCCAAATCGGCGCTGTCCACGGCCTCGATTTTCAGCCTGGCATTCGGATCCACCAGCGCAACTATACCCGGCTCGACAAGTACAGATCTGCCAAATACCCTGCTGCTGACTAAACCCTCCGAAACAGAAACGAGTATCGATCTATCTTGCGATATATCCACGCTGAAATCGGTTCCTCTCACCGTCATGATTGCATAATCGCTTTGAACGGCGTATGAATCTAGTCCTAGAAGCCTACCCACCTTCAAAGCTAGCGAACCTCGCAGTAGCTGAAATGTCAGCTTCGAGGCATTGGATGTTCTCGGGGTATTCTCGAAATAGAACGTTGAAGATGGCCTCACTCTCACGCGAGAACCAGAGGCCGGTACTCTCATCTGCAGTTCAACATAGCCGTCCGCGCCTGTTTCGACAGTGTCAAAAGATCCTAATTCCAAGCCGATAACCACATCATCGGGATTTAAATATGAACCATTTTGTGCAACTGCAACTTCACCCTCTAGATAACTGATTATCCCCACCGTCGGCTGTGCATGCAGATTCGGGACAAGAAGCAACAATATGGCGAATGCTGTTCTAAAATTCACGAGGCCAAACTTCCCTTATCAAAATGAATTTAGCTTGCTTGCCCATTTTCCCAGACATCAAATCTGGCATCGAAGCCTTGAAGTAGGCACTACTGTCAGAGCTTCAAATCCACGAGCTAACGGCAGGCAGTCTTCCAGAACAAGCGGAGAACTCGGAATCCACGAGCTAGCCTTGAGCTTCGAAATCGTTATCGGCTGGCCCAAACCAAGAAACCTACCGATTTACCGGCGAATCGGCACCAGCCGATACCGGCGGATTATTCTCCACCTCGGCATTTAGACGCTCAAGCGCCTGCTGAGCCTTGAATTCGGCGAAGGCGGAGTCTTCGCTCCTGGCAAATACATTGCCAACTTTCTCCAGCAATGCGGTTTTTGGATAGTATACCATCACGAACCAGGTACCATCCTTCGCGGGGTAGTTACTCTTGGTAACAGATTCCTTGAGATCGATACTTGCAACTTCTTTTGAAATCTGTTCAACAAAGGAGAGTGTCTGCACATTCCCATCCGCGCCGGATTCCTGGGCATAATCAGTTAGCATTGTCTCGACACTCACTGAAACCTGAGTCGCGATATCCGCTCTCGCTCTGGCAAGCGCCGTCGCCCGCGACAGGTTTTCATCTTCCAACTTCGCCATGCCAAGTCCCACGAAGTGTTCCTCCGGGCTGGGTGGATTTAGAAAAAAATCAGGGTAATCGGTACTCTTGGCAGGCCCCTCGGATATTTTGTTCTCCTTGGATTTAGACGCACAGCCTAACAAGCTAAGCATCGCTATAGACATAAGCAAGCCGAAACGAATCAAATTTTTCATATACATTAACTCCTAAAAACGCCGTTTAGGCATCGATTTCCAACTCTAGTATAGCACAGAAGTAACCCCATTTCTTTAGTTTCTCTTTTTTTCAAGTTCCACCCGGATTATCTATCACTGGAATTTATAGGAAGCTAAGCCCGATTTAAACCAGTTTATCCGTGGTTTGATCGAATAATAACCCAAAACGCCCTTGGATGTTCCCGTTGGAAGCAAGCTACTCTCTGCATTTCAAAAGAGCTCTTAGCGAGGTGGATGGAATAGAGCGCGAAATTCAGAATCGTTAAGGCCCCTTTTTTTTTGAGAAATTAGTAACAGATGGCGGTGATTATGAGATGAGAGCTTTTATTTTGAAGAGATATTGGATAAGCTCTTTTTGAACAAACGAACAAAAGCTCTGGAACTTCCTTATTAAGTTTGTAGTTCTCTAGTGGAGCGTTGTTTGGGCACAAACCAAAAAGAATAATTTTTCCAACTCCAAGCCGATATTCACATTCCTGATTATGCAATCGCCCATTCCGGAGAGTTCAGTGGAAGTGAAGTTCAGTATCCCACTAATGCCGCTTGCTAGCAGACTGTCACGTACTTCCGCGGCGGCGCCGGGAGGCACGGTTAGAAGTGCAACCTTGACACGAGTAGCTTGAATCACCTCGCTCAATCTTTCCATGGAATAAATCGGAATACCTCCGATTTGGGCAGCGGGCGGATGTATATCGAAGCCCGATATAAGCTCAATACCGTCTCTGTGAAATAATTCGCTTTTAAGTAGAGCACGTCCCAGATTGCCACAGCCAACAACTATGGCCTCCTGAGAGCCCGTTACGCCAAGGTTCACGTTCACGCGTTCTAGCATGGTTGCGATGTTATAGCCCCCACGCCGATTGCCATGCATCTTGATGCGTGATAAATCTTTCCTAACCAGGGCCGCGGGAACTCCCGTTGCATCGCCAAGATTGTTGGAAAAAACCCTCTCGAGTCCGAGCGTCCGAAGCTGGTTAAGAGTTCTTCTATATCTCATAAGACGGAGAATGAAAGCCTCATTCATATGAGGATTTATTGTGCCGATCGGATTAATAAATGTCAATACAGACGAATTTCCTATACAAAATCGCTACATTTACCGATTGAGTGTTGATAAATGTAAAAACAAGCACTATTCTTAACCACATCGCATCGTGATGGAGGTTTTATGGCTGCAAGCAAGGAAACGGCCGCAAAAGTAGTGGTTTTAAGTGACAGTCTGAAGGCGTTCATCGATGAGTGGAGAGAGCGTCCTGGCAATCTGATTATGATTCTTCACAAGATTCAGCAGGAATATCGATATGTACCTCGCGAGGTTGCCTTTGAAGTGGCTAGGATTCTCGATATACCGCTTGCAAAGATTTACGGAGTAATAACTTTCTATCACTTCTTCAAACTTAATAAGCCCGGGGAAATCAATTTTCAAGTCTGCACTGGAACCGCCTGCTATATGAAAGGTGCCGGCGAGCTTGTAAGTGAGTTAGAGAAGCTTCTGGATGTTGATGTTGGTGAAGTAAGTAAGAACGGCAGGTTCTCGATCGAAACCGTTCGCTGCGTCGGCTGCTGTGGACTTGCACCAGTGCTTATAGCCGGGGATGAAGCTCACGGGAAACTGACAACGGAGAAACTACCTGAAGTGATATTTTAGTATGGCTTATAAGCATGAGAAAGGGATGTCGCTACAACGAGCCGACAAGCAGCAGAAGTTAGCGATAAATTCTAGGAGTGGAAGATGGCGAGAATAACCCTGGACGCATTCCAGAACTTAAGCTCAAAGCAGATGATGCAAAACGGCAAACCCGAGGATGAGTCAATACATGTGATTGTCAGCATGGGAACCTGCGGTATTGCAGCGGGCGCGAAGAAAACCCTGGAGGCGTTTCTTGATGAAACCCGTATTCTGAATTTGCCCAGCATGGCGATTAAGCAAACTGGATGCATGGGTCTCTGCTACGCGGAACCGACTGTCGATATCCGGATGAGAGATATGCCAAACACCCTCTATGGCAGAGTGGATGCACCTCTTGTCAAGAAAATAATCGAAGAGCACCTGCTTGAGCGCAGGCCGCTGGGCAGTCACAGATATGAATACCCCGCGAGGGACATACTTCAAGAGGAAGCAAGGGGGGACATATCAGAACTAGTCGAAACCGACAAGAAGCAGATGCGCATAGTGCTGCGCAACTGCGGTGTAATCGATCCCGAGGATATAAAAGAATACATAGCCCGGCGGGGTTATGTCGCCTTGAAAAAGGTTTTATTTGAAATGAATCCGGAAGATGTCCTAGAAGAACTCAAAACCTCCGGCCTAAGGGGCAGAGGAGGCGCCGGATTTCCCACTTGGCTCAAGTGGAAATTATCGCTCGATGCCCTAGGCGATAAAAAATATGTGGTTTGCAATGCGGACGAAGGCGATCCGGGAGCCTATATGGATAGATCCGTCCTGGAGGGAGATCCGCACTCCATTATCGAAGCGATGATAATTGCCGCAAAAACCGTCTCCTCAAGCGAGGGGGTGATTTATGTTCGAGCAGAATACCCGCTTGCAATTGACAGGCTGGAGATTGCACTGAATCAGGCTAGGGAAATGGGACTTCTCGGAAAGGATATCCTAGGGAGCGGATTTGATTTCGATATCGAAATTCGGCTCGGGGCTGGCGCGTTTGTCTGCGGGGAAGAAACAGCGCTTATAGCCTCAACTGAAGGAGATAGGGGTATGCCAACACCCAAACCACCATTTCCGGCAGTGAATGGGCTTTTCGGAAAACCAACGATTATCAACAATGTAGAAACTCTGGCAAATATCCCTTTCATTATCGAAAGAGGCGGTGCCCGGTTCAAATCCATCGGAACCGAGAAATCTCCAGGCACAAAGGTTTTTGCATTGACAGGCCGAATCGAAAACTCCGGCCTTGTTGAAGTGCCGATGGGAACAACACTGAGGGAAATAGTCTACGACATAGGCGGCGGGATTCGCGATGAAAAAGAATTCAAAGCCGTACAAACCGGAGGACCTTCAGGGGGAGTAATCACCGGAGATTTTCTAGATACTCCCATAGATTTTGATTCACTGACGGCAATCGGATCGATGATGGGCTCGGGCGGAATGATTGTTATGGATGAGGGCGATTGCATCTTGGACGTAACAAAATTCTATATGGATTTCTGCATAGACGAATCCTGTGGCAAGTGCGCTCCATGTCGCATTGGCACAAAAAGAATGCATCAGATACTCGATAGAATCACCAGGGGCAATGGAGTCCCTGAGGATATACGGAAACTGAAGGATATCAGCCATGCCACACAGAAAACATCGCTCTGTGGTTTGGGCCAGACATCGGCAAACCCGGTTCTATCCACACTGCGATATTTCGAAAAAGAGTATTTGGAACACATAAACCTGGGTAAGTGCAAAGCCGCCAGGTGCAAGGATTTGATAAGTTACAAAATAGACGCCGAGAAGTGCGTTGGCTGTAGGCTCTGCGCAAAGAAATGTCCGGTGCCCTGCATAGACGGTGAACTGAAGAAGCTGCATGTAATCGACCAGGATAAGTGCATTAAATGTGGAATTTGCTATGATGTCTGCAAATTTGACGCCGTAATAGTAGGCTGAAGGAGATGAGTCAGATGGTAAAGTTCAAGATAAACGGCCAGCCGCATGAAAGTGAAGAGGGAACAACCATACTCGAGGCGGCAAAATCTCTCCAGGTGAAGATTCCAACCCTCTGTCACCATCCGGATATAGAGCCCTGGGCCGCCTGCGGACTCTGTGTTGTAAAGGTTGAAAGCTCGCCGAAAATGGTTCGATCCTGTGCCACCTCGGTTGTAGAGGGCCAGAATTACATCACCCACGACCCTGAACTGATGGAAGTGAGGAAAACGGTAATCGAGTTGATCCAGTCCAACCATCCAAATGAATGCCTCACCTGCGCTCGCAACGGTTCATGTGAGCTTCAGGATATCTCCGAAGATTTCTGCATCCGCGAGGAACCCTTTATCAAGCATTTGAAAGAACTTCCCAGAGACGATTCTACCCCGTCGATCGTGCTGGATCCTCGCAAGTGTATCGGATGCGGCAGATGTGCCCTGGTTTGCCAGCAATTGCAGGATGTTTGGGCGTTAAATTTCATCAACCGCGGATACAACATGATTATTCAGCCTGCAGGCGGCGTGCTGCTAAACGAAAGCCCATGTATTAAGTGCGGTCAGTGCTCGGCCCACTGCCCCGTCGGAGCCATCTACGAAAAAGATGAAACCGACAAGTTCATGTCGGCCGTTCGCGATGAGACAAAGCACGTGGCGGTTCAAGTGGCGCCGGCCATCCGAGTGGCAATTGGCGAGGCTTTCGGACTGGAAGCGGGCACCCTTGTATCGGGACAAATCTACACGGCTCTTCGAATGCTTGGAGCCGATGCTGTGTTCAATACTAACTTCTCGGCCGATCTAACGATAATGGAAGAGAGTTTTGAATTCGTCAACCGACTCACTGAAAACGGCACCCTGCCGCAGATAACCTCCTGCTGTCCGTCCTGGACCGACTATATGGAGAAGTATTTCGACGATATGATTCCAAATTTCTCTACAGCGAAGAGTCCTATGATGATGCAAGGCGCAGTCACAAAGACTTATTACGCCAAGAAGGCCAATTTGATTCCCAAGAACATCTACTCGGTTGCAATCATGCCCTGCACCGCGAAGAAGTATGAAATAAACCGCGACGATAACATGCATTCATCTGGCTACAACGATGTCGATCTAGTGCTCACAACTCGAGAACTTGCCAGACTTATAAAGCGCGCCGGCATAGACTTCCTTAATCTCAAAGAAGGAAGCGTCGACAGCCCCATCGGAGATTATTCAGGAGCGGGAACCATTTTTGGCGTTACAGGAGGCGTGATGGAAGCAGCTCTTAGAACGGCGCATCACTTCGTAACAGGCAAGAATCTCGACACTGTTGATATCCAGGCGGTACGGGGAATGGAGGGAGTCCGTGTGGGCGAAATTTTGCTTGGCGATGCAAAACTGAGAGTAGCCGTTGCCCATGGCATGTCAAGTGTCCGCCGGATAATGTCCGAGGTTCGTCAGGCCCGAAGGGAGAACCGAGAAGCTCCATATCATTTTATCGAGGTGATGGCATGCAAGGGTGGCTGCATAGGAGGGGGCGGTCAGCCTTATAATACAGACGAGAAGGTGCGCCTGAAGCGAATCGCTGGGATTTACGAAGACGATGAAAGAAGCGTTGTACGATGCTCGTATCAGAATCCGGAAATCATAAAAATCTACAAGGATTTCCTGGGCAAGCCGCTATCGCATAAAAGCCATGATTTGCTGCACACGAGATATCACGCACGGCCCCTTTATCAGAAATAAAATTTGCCATGGATATTCACGTAAGCAGAGCCAACTAAAGCCAGGTTTCTTAGCTTAGCAGGCCTATCTCGGCTGCTTCTATTATCAGGATTTTTTGCATTCCTCCCTTGCAAATTCTCCAGCAGGGGACTTATGATATAAGATAAGGTTTTTTGGCTCAGGCAGGTTTAAGGAGAATAAAATGAAAGAACTTAGAGAAAGCAGAACGCAGAAAAATCTTATGACCGCATTTGCAGGTGAATCGCAGGCCCGCAATCGATACACATATGCGGCTGGCAAGGCTCGGGAAGAAGGGTTAGTGCAGATTGCACTGATTTTCGAAGAAACCTCTAACCAGGAAAGGGAGCATGGAAAGCGAATTTTCCAATACATGAGCGGTGGCTCTTCATCTATCAATGCGAAGGCCGAATTCCCCTTCGGTATGATCGGATCCACGAGCGAAAATTTGCAGAGCGGGGCCGATGGCGAGAACTATGAATGGACCACCATGTATCCCGAATTTGCACAAATAGCCCGCGAAGAGGGATTTAGCGAAATTGCCCTTGTTTTTGAAGCCATTGCCGTTGCAGAAAAACAACATGAGAAAAGATATTTGGCATTGAAGAGGAATGTGGATTCGGGAATGGTATTCAAAAGGGATGTGAAAGTTGTTTGGCGCTGCATCAACTGCGGATACCTCTATGAGGGATTGCAGCCACCTGCAAGATGCCCGGCATGCGCGCACCCGCGGGCATATTTCGAGATACTTGGGGAAAACTGGTAGAAAGCGCTTTACCCATGCTGGCCGCATCAAACTTAGACGGAATAGTCTTGATTCGCTGCCTCTCGGCAACTATCCTGTAAGTCACAAAATTGAAAAAAGGAGTGTATATGGCCGAAAAGTATGAGGTATACAAGTGTGAGAGCTGTGGTTGCATCATGATGCTGATGGACACCGGCAAAGGAACCCCGTTTTGCGGCGGAAAAGAAATGATTCATATGCCGGAGCAAACGGCAGATTCATCGAAAGAAAAGCATGTTCCAGTTATAGAAGAGATAGATGGCGGCTTCGCCGTCACGGTGGGCAGCACTCCCCATCCAATGTTGGAGAATCATTGGATTCAGTGGATTGAACTAATGATAGACGGACAGAGAATGATTCGGGAATTAAGTAGCGGCGACGAACCAAGGGCGATTTTCCACTGCTCTATCGATAAACCCCAGAAAATAGTGGCCCGCGAGTATTGCAACCTTCATGGCCTCTGGAAAGGGGAGAAATAAGAGGATGGCAATTTCAAAATCAATGGCTATGGCCCTAAACAAGCAATTCAATGAGGAACTGAATTCGGCGTATCTATATGAATCAATGGCCGCCGATTTCAATTCGAAGAATTTTCATGGTTTTGCTAAATGGATGACTGCTCAGGCGGCCGAGGAACGCACTCATGCCGAGAAGATTCATGTTTATCTCACTGAAAGCAATGAGAGGGTTTTTCATGCGGCGCTACCTGAACCTCAGCATACCTGGGAAACTCCGCTTCATGCGCTGCTGTCCGCTCTAGCGCATGAAGAATATATCTCCAAGTGCATTCATGACCTGGTTCGAAGTTCTCGCAAGGAAGACGATATCGCCACGGAGACTTTTCTCGGCTGGTATGTTACAGAGCAAATTGAGGAGGAAGCGAACGCGCAGGGTATGATCGACAAGCTGAAGATGATAGGTGATGATAAAAACGGTCTGTACCAGTTGGATAAGGAAGCTTCCAAGAGGCAGTAGAATATTTCAGCTTAGAGTGAACGCTTACGGAGGCGATTTATGAAGAAGTACGTATGTGATGTTTGTGGCTATATCTACGATCCTGCAGAAGGCGATGAGGATAACGGCGTTGCAGCCGGAACAGCCTTTGAAGATTTGCCAGAAGATTGGGTTTGTCCCCTTTGTGGCGCGGAAAAATCTGAATTTTCAGAGATGGATGAATAGGGCAAAAGCGTAAGGCCCTGCTATTTGACTGTTTCTCAATCTCACTCCGGCAAGCCTTATGCGATAAGCGTGAGTTGTTTTTCCGCTTCGCAAAGTCTCATCCGGACGCTTTCAGCGGTGTCTGCCATATTCGTTTTTTAATGGTTTGGGGGATCTATCCCGCGAAGGGCACGGTAACCTAGCCATTGGTCCATAAGGGTGATAGCCGCCATAGCTTCAATAACTGGAACTACTCTGGGGCATATGATTGGATCATGGCGGCCTTCTGTGCTTATATCGACAGTCTCGCCATCCGTATTTCTGGTTGTTTGAGGAAGACTTATAGAGCTTGCAGGCTTCACGGCGGCCCGGAAAACTATTTCCTGACCGGTGCTTATACCTCCAATTATGCCCCCGGCATTATTATTTCTAAATCCGTTCGAGTCCATCTGATCGTTATGCTCGCTGCCTCTCATTTCGGCGGCGCGGAATCCAGCGCCAATTTCGAAACCACGAATAGCGCCGATTGAGAGTATGGCCTTGCCCAAATTAGCCTCTAGCTTATCGAAGACAGGCTCTCCCAAACCAGGCGGCACGCCATTGATGCGGCATTCTATTACACCGCCCGCGCTGTCTCCAATCTCAATTAGCTCCCTGATTCTTGCCTCCATTTTTTGGCCCGCGATACGATCACAGGTTCTCATGGGATTCTTTTCGATATAGTCCATATCGAATGTCTTGCAGCTAATGCCGGCGGCGCTTCTAACGAAGCCCAAAATCGAAACCCCCCGCTCCTCCAACCATCTACGAGCGATTGCCCCAGCGGCTACTCGGGCCGCGGTTTCACGTCCGGAGGCCCTGCCGCTGCCACGCCAGTCCCTGAAGCCGTATTTCTTGAGATAGGTATAATCCGCGTGGCCTGGACGGAACTTCTTCACAATGCCCTCGTAGTCCGACGAACGCACATCGCTGTTGTAAAGCAGCATGGCCAGCGGCGTTCCGGTGCTTTTACCCTCGAAAACCCCGGAGAGAATCTTTACCCTATCGGCCTCACTCCTAGACGTTGTTATATCAGACTGCCCGGGTTTGCGGCGGTTTAGTTGCTTCTGGACCACCTCTTCACTTATTTCCAATCCTGGAGGAATTCCATCCACTATAACGCCGATGCCAACTCCGTGAGATTCACCGAAGGTGCTTATTATAAGATAATGTCCAAGGCTACTTCCCGGCATAATGCTCCTCCAGTGCAATAAGCAGCCTTAGAGCGTTAAGCTCCGCGGGGGATTCATCCACCTCGTGTATCAAATCCGCGAATTTTCTGTATAGGACATCGCGCCGTCTATAGAGCTTAAGGAAATCTTCGTGAGGTTCTTCCGCGGACAGGAAGGCGGGCCTACCCGAAACTCTGATTCGCCTATAGAGTAATTCACTATCAGCTAGAAGATACACTCTGGTTCCTCCGCTCCCAAGGAGCGAAATCGCCTCTAAATTCTCCACCACCCCCCCGCCGAGGGCAAGAACCACTCCACTGCCAGGTAGATTGGGAGCAATTTTCCTGACAAATAGCATGGTGGCCGCGGTTTCCAATTCTTTGAATCTCTCCTCGCCGAGATTCTGCATAAGTTCTCGGGCCGAACTCCATAAATCGCCACCCTCCTTCACCATAAGTTCGTCCAAATCGAAGAAGTCGTAATCGAGTTCGGCCGCGATAATACTGCCCAAAGTCGTTTTGCCACAGTGCTTTATTCCGCCTATGAGAATCGTTCTCATTGCCGCTATAATAAAATATCTGATGCGGAGAAGAAAGAGGCATAAGAACCAAAATCCTATCGACTCCAGCCGCCTAAGCCCAAGCATCCAGAAACCCAACGTGCTTCCCCCTCCTTCCTTCGCGCACAAGAGAAGCAGCCGCGCTAATCTTGGAAAAAAGGGAAGTCTAAGAACTCCTCGAGACTCGCATAAGGATAGGTAAGAACCTTGAGCTTGTCGGATTTGTTTATCAAAACATATGCCTGAGGCAAGCAGAGGGCCAATATATCAATTCAAAAAAATCAATCCTAGCAGGCAATCCCAGAGGCGGCTAAGCTTCTCATCTCCACCATGGCGCTCTAGTTCGAAATTCCTTTATGCCCACAACTCTTTAAAGGTATAGCTGGTTTTGCCTGATTGTTTTTTAAGCTTGGCGGGGGTTTTACGGCGATAAGAAAGCATTTTGACTACTATGTAAGAATCTACCCGCATTCAATCAAACAAAAAAGGCCGCCGTAGTTAGCGAGGCATAGCTTCCCCGGTGGGCTACTAATTCGCAACACCAAGTTGAGCAGGCGTCCCTGCATCTTTAGCGCGATTTGCGGTAGAATGGCGCATGGAATCCCGCAATATACATACAGTCTTTCTCGGCATTCTCACAACCATTGCCCTGGGGGCGGTTTTACATTTTTTGCAGAATGTTTTCGTACCCCTGGCCTTTGCCACTCTCATTTCCCTGATGCTGACACCGCTGGTAAATCGACTGTCTAAACTGAAGCTCCCGCGTCTTATCGGGATTATCCTGGTGATGTCCGCGGTTTTCGTTGTAATCTATGGAGTTGGGCAGATATTCTACTCAAGCCTTTATAATTTTGCCGGCTCCTTTGAAAACTATCAGTCCCGTTTTATTCAGATTCTTCGCGAAATCTGGACTCGGTTCAAAATTCCAGAGGAACTTTTCCCCACGATGGGATGGACTCAAAATCTAATTGATCAAGCGATTCAGATGACAGGCTCCTTTGTCAGTTTCGGAACCTCCCTGGGACTGGCACTTATCTTCATAGTTTTCATGCAGATAGAGACTCCCCTTTCCTGGCGAAAAATGAAGCGGGCCTTCCCGCATCGCGTGAACATCAAAGTTGCCAGGGCGGTTTCGGATGCCACGCGGCAGGTGGCCCGTTATCTCATTTTGAAAACCATGCTAAGCGCGCTTACCGGTGCCTTGGTATGGCTGAGCCTCAGCATTATAGGGCAAGATTTGGCGCGCTTCTGGGGCTTGATGGCCTTTCTTCTAAACTACATCCCCAACCTGGGAAGCATCTTCGTTTTGCTGATAACCATGTCTCTGGGATTTGCCCAATTCTATCCAGACTGGAATCGAATAATAGCCGTGTGGGTTACGATGCCCACGATTCAAATTGTGATAGGTTCGATAATTGATCCCCAAATACAAGGACATCAATTGGATTTGAGCCCCCTGGTGATATTGATTTCACTGATTGTCTGGGCATGGATTTGGGGTGTTGCCGGCATGTTCTTGGCGGTTCCACTGACGGTGGCGCTGAAGATATTTCTTTCACACATCGAAGGCCTACGCCCGATAAGCATAATGATGGGCTCAGGGCGAATGAGCAAATCGTTCATAAGAAACTGGAAGAAACGGAGCAAGAAGAACTAGGGATTCTCGGCGAATATACCCGTTCTATCGGCCTTCTCCTCTCTAACGCCCGTTTCAGTGAATTCCATCGCCTGCTCCAGCAATCCCCTATCTCCAGCCGGCGTGCTTACTTCGAAAGAAATCATGGCATCGCCTCCCTCCTTGGGGAAGGAGTGAGCGAATACCAGATATCCCCTGGCAGGCTTGTCGGGGCTCACGCTGAATTTCCTGCTCAGCATAGTCCTACGCATCAAAGATTGCATGAACACCCTCTCATCCTGGCTGGCGTAGCCCTGCCAGTAATTCATCAGAAGCTCAATACTGGTGGCGGAATCCCTCACTCCGCCTATCTCCAGATGAATCTCATTCAATTGAAATAGCACTTCAGACTCATCGGTTTTTATCTCAGTCTCGAAAACCACAATACGCTTCTTCAAGAACTGAGCGGGATAGTCGATAAATGGGTTTCTGGTGCTATCGGTGTTCAAGCCGTGACGAATTCTTAGTTCCTTGCGGCCAAGAGGAACCAGTTGGATGGTTAAATCGGCGGATTCAAGTTCGAACAGCTTTTCTGTTGAAACCGGCGTACTCGAGATGCAGGATGTCAGAAGAAGAAGGATTGCCAGTACTTTCATAAGCGGCTAATCCTATTCCAGAACTTCTGAAATTGTCAACCACAGGGCTAGCAAAAAAAAGCCCCGCTCTTCTTAAGCGGGGCTTCTAAAAAACTCTAGTTTAAGCTTAGAAGGAGGCCTTTACCCTGAAATAGAGACCGGTGGAATCATCTCCATTCGGGGAATAAACATTCCTATCTCTGTACTCGACTCCAAGGCCGTAGGTAACTGAGCCAAGAAATGCCTCGAATCCAGCATCAGCAGACATCTCATCCCACACATACTGTCCCAGATCTTTTCCTCTCTTAACATCATCCGTCTCGCCCTTAATGGGGAGTTTTGCATTCGAGACAAAGTCCAAGGTACCAGGAACAATCTTGAATCTTAGATCCAGTCCTATATAGAGCTTAAGCGGCTGTTTTGTTGCAGTTGTCTCCCACGGAAGCTTCTTCTCCCACGGGAACTCCTCTATTACAAGAGCCAACGCGGGTACCAATCTATCTTCCATCAGAGCGTATGAAGCTGAGAATCCCATGCCGAAGACTCCCCTGAAAATATCATAAGAAGTCGCAAATCCGAGTTTCAAAGGAGCAAGGCCGGTATAACCCGCCGTTAAACCAAACTGATGTGTTTCTTCTGTTTCCTTAGTATCATCATCGGTATCCTTGTTCGGATCCGACGTGTAGTAGATGTTGAAATTCAAACCTTCAACGAGTTCCATGAAATGCACATCGATACCGCCGGCGAGAGCCTTGTCCTTGCCAGGTTTGTTGTAATAGGTTTCCGGGAAAATGGCGAAAACAGCCTTAACCTTTTCCACGGCGGTAACGGCAATCTTCATTCCATAATAGCTGTCCGTTTCATCACTACCCAAATAGCCATGTCCAGCCACTCCTTCAAGGCCCGCCGGGTCTATTTTCGTCTTTCCCCAGGTAATGGAGACTCCAATTGGAGAATCGGCAAAGCCAAGAGCGCCGGTTAGGTTGTTAGTCATCGTGAACTCGCCCAGCACCATAAAATCATAATCATCGGTGTCATAGACATTGGCCGAACTACCGGACTTAAGTAAGCTGTTAATATTATCACCAAATTTGTCATCTCCGGTGTTGTCGATGTCATATGAATCCATATCGGTGACAATTTTATCGCCAACTCCGACTGTGTCAGTAGCTCCAGCAGCGTTATCTTCGGTATACGTATTAGTACCATGTGTTATTGAGATAATACGCTCGGCAATCTCGATGTTCTTCTTTGTTATCTCGGCGTTAACCGTTGTCCATTCATCTACAACGCCGTTGACAGCGATTTTGACATCGAACTTGTTTCCAATCACGAAGTTCTCAGCTTCATCTCCCCTGTCCTTCAAATCGTAGGTGTTGTAGAAATCAAAACTGCCAGAAAAAGCAGGCGAAGTCTCGGCGTAGACAGTCCCGGCTAGCAGGGCCACTAGGGCCAGCAAAATCAATTTTCTCATATATTACTTCTCTCCTGTAAAATAATGATTTTGTTCTAAAAACGCCGGAACCCGGCGCAATCAAAGATTGACCGATTCTAGTATGCTTATGTGTGCTAAATATGTTAAAAACATGAAGATTAGGTGAATGAATGCCGTCTATCGTCCAAATCCCCCTAAACCTCAGTTAAAATCAAGTAAGGGAGTTCTATCTAATAAATCAGATGCGAAGACTTCCTACTCGGGCATGCCGGCAAAGCGGTAGCCATAGCCTCGAATCGTTTCAATCCAGCCGGGGAAGCCGAGCTTCGAGCGGATGTTCTTGATATGAGTGTCAACCGTGCGATCGTAGCCCTCGAACGAGTATTCGAGGCAGCGGTCTAAAATCTGCTCCCGGGTTACCACGGCCCCGTTATTCGAGGTTATATATAGCAGAATTTTCCATTCGGCGGCGGTAAACTTCAGCGGCTCGCCGTCTAAAACCACCTTGTGCGATTCCTCATTCGCCGTAAGCCGATGACCACGCAGACCCCAGCTACGCTCTGCCCTGAAGTTGGCTCTGTTCGAGCTGCGCTTTAACACCGCGCCCACCCTGAGCACCAGCTCTTTGAGGCTGAAAGGCTTAACTATGTAATCATCCGCGCCAACTTCAAATCCGGTTATCCGATCTGATTCGGACTCTCTTGCAGACATGAATATTATAGGAATTTGCTCTCTGCTAAGAAAATCCTTGACAAAAAGGAATCCATCGCCGTCGGGAAGAATCACATCCATGAGTATGAGATCCGGCTTGCGAGACTTAAGGGCCTCTCTGAGGCTATCGATAGTTTCAAAACTGGAAACTTCGTGATCGGCAAGCTGCAAATATCCGGTAACTGTCTCCACGGTTGTCTCGCTGTCTTCCACCACGAAGATATGCGCCATGGCGCCATTTTAAACCCGATTTGCAGAAATCGCCAGTCCGCAAAAGCCGGGTTTTTAAAATTCCGATGAATTCTGAGTAGAAAAATGGCCCGTGGACGAATATGGCGGGGGCTAGCCGCAGCGAGCTTCCGCCCCAACTCCTTCAGAGAGGAGCTCTGCCAAATTGTGCTCGAGCTTGGCGGCGGAGGCATGCTAATGATTAGTTTTCAGTCTTCTAAGATAAATAGCGGCAGGTTTTCTTTTCCAACAAGAATTGGATATACTCCAATCCATGCGCAAAATCCTAACCGGGGTTAAACCCACGGGAATGCCCCATCTGGGGAACTATCTTGGGGCCATTAGGCCCGCGCTGGCCATGGCGAAAGAGGAAGATGTTGAGGCGCGGTTCTTTATAGCCAACTACCATTCGCTGAACTTGGTTCAGGATGCGGCGCTTCTACGCTCCTATACCTATGAAGTAGCAGCGGTTTGGCTGGCCTGCGGCTTGAATCCGAATAGGGTTCTTCTCTACAGGCAGTCAGATATCCCGGAAATATTTGAAATGACCACGATCCTGATGGCCTTCACGGCAAAGGGATTGATGAATAGGGCGCACGCCTACAAGGCGGCTGTTGATTTGAATCGATCGAAAAACCTGGATAGCGATCACGGAATCAACATGGGATTATTCACTTACCCGGTTCTGATGGCGGCCGATATCCTGCTATTTGACACGGACTACGTTCCGGTGGGCAAAGACCAGGTGCAGCACGTGGAGATGGCTCAGGACATCGCCGGAACGCTGAACCACAATTACAAGAAGAACCTGCTTGCCATACCCAAAATCAGGATCGATGAGAATTTGATGAGCGTACCCGGACTAGATGGCCGCAAGATGTCCAAGAGTTATAATAATCATATTCCTCTTTTTGCGCCCAAGTCGCTGCTGAGAAAGGCCATTATGAGGATTGTAACCAACAGCCAGGGCGTGGAAGAGCCCAAAAATCCCCATGAGTGCAATATTTTTGCTCTTTTCAGTCTTTTTGCGAATAAAACCGAAACCAGGGCTCTGGCAGAGAGGTATCGAGGGGGGGGTATGGGATGGGGAGAGGCGAAAGAAAGCCTCTTTGCGCTGCTTGATTCCAAGATTGCGCCGATGCGCGCTAAATATGATGAGTTGATGTCCGACACCTCGCTAATAGATGCGATTCTGGAAGAGGGTTCAAGGCGAGCCAGAATGATTGCGAAAGATACCATTAGGCGCCTTAAGGAGGCGATTTTGGGGTGAGCTAGGCGATAATGAGCGCCTCTCAACCTAATCACTAAGCTTCAGATTCGCCTTCTAGATTGGGCTTGGAATGGGAATCTCTTTGGATTTGGCGCCCGTGGCCAGCCTATCGGCCTCGGATACCATGGCTCGATGCCAGGCGATTAGCGCCGCTTCCGCCTCCGGCCGCGCATCTTTGATTTCAGCAATCAACCTGAAAACAGGCTCTGTTTTACTGCCGCGCATCCAGAGAAATCCGACATCGTGCTGCTTCTTGTCGCGAAAAACGATTTTCAACCCGCCGTTGGAATCCCTCGGGCCGGGGCCTTGAGTGCTATTCATACCTCTGTTGTTAAGCTGAATCCAGGAATGGAAATCATAGATTTTTCGCAGCCCTTCAGCGTGAATATTCCATTGCAAATTGAAAATGTCCGTCCACTTGGTTCTCAGAAGGCCCTCTTCGGTGCAGCTTACCTTCATTTTCGATTTCTCGGACGAGACTGAGCTTGTAGTAAACACGGGTAAGCTGGCCAATATGTCAGCGGCCCCGTAATCATCCCTGTAGAGTGAACTCTGACTGCTCCTTCGACACCAGTCCTCAAAGGGATTTAGAACCCCGGGCATCTTGGGAAGGCGCAGGAGTTTGAGCAGGGCCGTTACAGTGTTTAGCGGATCGCGCACCCGCGATGGATGAACTATGACGCCTCCGTTAGAGCCCTCACCAAGAAGACGAACCCTATAGCCTTCCCCGCGAAGCTCACGGCCCAGATTCACCAGGTTCGATTCTCCAACCTCGGCCTCGGAAACGGATGCGCCGTAGGCCTCGGCGATTGGGCGCACGCGGTGGCTTGTAGGTCCGTTTACCACCAGCACATCTTTTCTGCTCGCCGAGCTTCCCATCCAGGCGGCGCAGGCAAATTCCGCCAGAGTCACAATCGCGAAAACCTCTTGGGCTTCCAAGATTCGCGCACCTTGGGAGAAGTCGTCCCAGACTACCAGGTTGCCTCTATCCCCATCGTTGTCGGGGACATATCCAAGCCGTGCATCGCGCCCGTGCAGCTCTTCCAAATATCTCCTGCAGGGTTCAAGAGCCCTACCCTCTGGCAGAATTTCATGCTCGATGCGTCCCGGCATGTTGTTGAAGGAGTGGAATTTCGCTCCGAGCGATTCTATATGCATCCTGTCGGCAGACAGGCAGCGAGCGCTTCCATTTAAATCGGCAACCACTGCAAGCGGCTTCTCCGATAATGCCTCTCTAAGGCTCCTTAGTAGTCTTTCTCTGCCGGCTCTGTTTTCCGTGCCGCCAGCTATTAGGCGTAGCTGCCTAGCATATGTCTTCAGGCAGCTCTTTTTCCGCCTCTTATCGATTTCGATTCCAGGGAATTTCTTTGATGCCAGCCTCATCAGGTATCTAGCCGCGCCTTCGGACCTTACAAGCCCGCGAAATTTCTCGATGAGAGCCGCGGAGGCCAAACCACCTATTACGCTGCCATCAGTGCTGAATTTCACCCCGTTATAGCCGAGCGGATTATGGCTTGCGCTGATATAGGCGATGCCGGCGATTCCTCTGGTTTTTTGGCAATATGCCATCGCCTCCGGCGCAGCGGCGATTCCGATAAAGATAACTTTGCATCGGGCCGCACGAAGTCCCCGAATCAGGAAATTCGAAAGTGCCGGGCCGGTTGGCCTGGAATCGGTTGCCACAAGAACTGCCGAACCGCCGTGATTCTCAGAAAGCCAGCGCCCCCAGCTTATGCCCATTGCAACAGCCAGACAACTATCGGCGGTGGAGAGCGTTTTCAGCCTGCCATGTTCCCCATCCGGCGCGAAAATCTTCCGCCATCCGGAGATGGAGAGTATCATCCGCTCCAGAGCGGCGCGAAGTTCCTCGTCGCTGCAAATCCCGCTATTCTCAGCTAAAACCGCGCTCACTCCAAATCTTTCCAGCGAATGCCTTCGCCCGGCGGAATAGCTCTTATCAGCCGGCGTCCGTATGCCAGGTGCCTCTCTCGAGGTTCGATTCCAGGTCTGAGATTGTGTTCGGTTCTCAAGATGGCGCTGTTCTTCTCGCTTATCAGAGTTCCAGCGGGAAGAGTTCCAATTGCATGCAGAGAACGATTGCTGCGGCGATAGTTCGCAATTTCCGAGGGGGCCAATCGCTTTATTCCATCTCCAAGCGGCTCCTCCACCCGCTTCCGTCCGTACTCGTCCGAGAGTTCCTCGATTGTCGCGGCAAGATGCGCCTCCAGAGCCCCGGCTCCCTGATTCCACGGAGGCGCGTGGTGATTTACCGCGGCGCACATCCTGGCAAAATCCTCGGGTTCGAGGGCCACCGGGTCGTCTAGCCCGCCGGCATCATGGCTTAGCGTTATGTGCTTCTCTATTATTATTGCACCAAGGGCGGAGGCGAGGGCGGGAATCAGTACGGCATGTTTTGAATGATCCGAGATGCCCACGGGCCGGCCAAAGCTTTCCCTCAGTGTCCGGATTGTGCGGAGATTCGCTTGATTCTCGGGGGCGGGGTAGCTTGTCAGGCAATGAAGCAAGGCCGCAGGCTGCCGGGTTTTCATCGGAGAGGCGCCTTCCACAATTTCAAGAGCCCGCCTTATATCTTCGATTCTCGACACCCCGGTGGAGAGTATTAAGGGTTTGGCCGTTCGCGCAAGCATCTCCAGCAAATCCTCGTGGTTGAGTTCCGGCGAAGCGATTTTCCAGGCCGAAACCCCTATCTCCCTTAGCAGCTTAAAACTCTTACTTCCAAAAGGACTGGCCAGAAATTCCAGGCCCCGGCAAAGTGCTCGCTCCTTTAACGCCGCATAAAACTCAACCGGACGTTCTAGTGAATTGAAAACCTCGAATAAGGCGACTTCACCCCCTAAGAGCCGCACAATCCCCGCCTCCGGCGGAAGAATTTCATCGGCAAATATAACTTGGAATTTGGCAACATCTGCTCCGGCTTCCGCGGCCGCATCGATTAGCTCAAAACCCCGGCCAAGATCGCCCCGATGAGAGGTGCCCATTTCCGCAACTACAATCGGAGCCGGGCCATAACGGAATTCAGAAAAATCAAACAACAAGGCCTCCAGGTTCACTCCGCTAAAGCTAAGCCTTTTTAATTTCGGAAAAACCGCAGTAAGGCACGAGGCTTTTCGGAATGGCCACCGATCCATCCTCCCTTTGGCCATTTTCCAGAAGGGAAACCAATGTTCTTGATACCGCAATCGCGGTGCCGTTCAGTGTGTGCGCATAGTGGGTTTTTCCATTTTCCCTATATCGAATTCCAAGCCGCCTCGCCTGGTAATCCGTGCAGTTGGATGCACTTGTCACCTCGCCCCATGCGCCGTTATCGCCACGGCCGGGCATCCACGCTTCCAAATCGAATTTCCGATACGCGGGCATTCCCAAATCACCGGCGCAGATATCTACAATTCGATAGGGAATTTCCAATCCTCTGAAAATCTCTTCTTCGATGTCTCGTAGCTTAAAGAGCATGCTTTCGGAATCTTCGGCGCGCGTGTAGGCAAACATCTCCACCTTAGTGAACTGATGCACTCGATAGAGACCCTTGGAAAACTGACCTGCGGCTCCAGCCTCTCTGCGGAAGCAATGAGAGAGCCCCGCCAGAAGAATCGAGCCATTTTCTAAATCAACTATCTCGCCGGCGTGAAATCCGCCCAGGGTAATCTCGGCCGTACCAATCAGACAGGTGCCGGTGCCTTCCAACGCATATATGTTCGCTTCAGCCCCGCGGGGAGAAAAACCCATTCCTTCGGCGATTTCCTCCTTGGCGATGTCGGGAGTAATGCTTATGGCAAAATTGTGCTTGGCAAGTATGTCCAGCGCATAGCGGCTCAGCGCCAAATCCAGTATAACCGCCTGGTTTTTCAGATAGTAGAATTTACTTCCGGACACCTTCGCGGCGGTTTCAAAATCAACCAGATTCAAACCGGCGGCAAGTTCGAGATGATCCTTGGCTTTGAAATCGAACTTGGGAAGTTCGCCGTTTCGGCCTATTTCCTTGTTGGCCTTCTCCTGCCTGCCTCGCGGGGCATCGGGATGGGTCATGTTGGGAATTTGATTTGCGGCCTCCAGAAGGGCTTCTCTTGTTTTCGCTAGCTCAGATTCCGATGCAGCTATATTTTCTTTCAAACTTCTGCCCTCGAGAATCAGATTTTCCTTAACCTTTGAATCTTTTTCCCGGCTCATCAAAGCGGCATTGCTGTTTCGCCTTCTGCGAAGCTCATCGGCATTGCTGATAAGAAAGCTATGCTGTCTATAGAGTCTGAGCACCTCGTCCACATCGGCGTTCATGAATCTGTCAGCAAGATTGCTCTTCACCGCCTTGGCATTCTCTTTGATATATTTGAGATCCAACATGGCGGGGCATTTTAGCCTTTCTACCAGCTTACGGGAAGAAGGCCGGTATTCGCATATTCTTAAACACAATCGTAAGAAGAGCCGGAATTTTGGCCAAAAATGCTGTATATTAAACACACTAGGTATTTCCGGCCGGAATCTAGCAGCTTGGCGATTTTGTCCGATTTGGCTTAGAATTCAGATATAAGGGAGTAGAGTTATGAAGGGTTTTGGCGTAGCAGCTTCGCTGGTATTGCTTGCCGCTCTTGTTTCATGCAGTGATGGAAATTCCCAAGAGAGTAGCACGGCGGGAGTTATCGAGTATTTCGAAGGAACGGTAACCGTAAATGGCTCACCGGCGGAGATAGGACTTGAAGTTATGGGCGGTGATGTCGTTGTTACAGGCCTTGGATCTAACGCGGAAATTGTATTCGGCGAATCCCGGATAATCAGAGCAAAGGAGAATACCACTCTAGTGCTCGATTCGGAGACAAGAACATTCGATTTGGCCTCTGGGGCTCTAGCTGTTGTTCAATCCAAAGGGCGCCTCTTTTCAGGCAGGAAAGCCTGGCGCGTCCAAACTCCAAACGTGGCCGCGGCTGTTAGAGGTACTCTTTACTACGTCAGTGTTGAGAATCCGGATTCAGTTTATTTCTGCCTCTGCAACGGCAGAATCCATCTAGAAGGCGAAAATGGGGGAGAGAATCTAGATTTTGAAGCAACGCATCATAAGGCGGTTCGGTATATTCGCAATTCCGAGGGCAGGGTGGAAATGGAGGAGGCTCCCATGCTTTATCACACCGATGAGGATATGGAATCTTTGGCTAAAGCCGTAGATGTCACCGTAGACTGGTCTAAGATTTCGAAATAATCCCAAAAAAAGCGGGGCGAACTACTTGCTTAATCGCTGGAATTCTTTGACAAGTTTCCCGAAGCGGCTAAGCGCCTCGTCCACCGGCTTCGTTTGGCTCATGTCAACTCCGGCAAGTTTCAATGATTCAAGGGGGTATTTGGATCCGCCCGATTTGAGGAAGCAAAGGTAGGAGTTTCTTTCGGATTCACCTTTATACCGCGCCGAAAGCGACATGGCGGCAGACAAGCCCGTGGCGTATTTGTAGACATAAAAGGCATGGTAAAAATGAGGTATCCGCAGGCCTTCCAAGCTGCTTTCATCTATGAAATTCATTGCATCGCCAAAATAGTCCTTAAGCAGATCCAGATATTTTCCTCGCAGGCTGTCCACGGTTAGGGGCTCGCCCCGTTCAGCCATCAGATGCGTTTCTCTTTCATATTCCGCGAACATTGTTTGTCTGTATATGGTGGCAATTACATCATCTATCTGCTTGCCTATCAGGTATGCCTTTACTTTGTCGTCAGTACTGCTTTCGATTAGCTTCTTGGCCAGCAGTTGTTCATTGAAGGTGGAAGCCACCTCGGCTTCGAAAATCGTGTAGTCGTAGTGAGGGAAGGGATTGCTTCTCGCGCTGTACCAACTGTGCATGGAATGACCGGCCTCGTGGGCCATTGTAAACAAATCTCTAAATACATCTCCTTTGTAATTCATAAGTATGTAGGGTTGGCCGGTGTATGAGCCCGCGCTAAATGCTCCGGAGCGTTTGCCCCTATTCTCATAGCGATCGGCCCAGCGTTCCGTTAGGCCGGTTCGCAGAACATCAACATATTCCCTACCAAGCGGCCTAAGAGCATCACAAACCACTTCAACAGCCTCTTCCCAGGTATAGCGAATATCCACGGCATCGACTATGGAAACTTGGAGATCCCATGGGCGAAGATCGCCCTTGAGATTCAACATCTTTGCTCTTAGTTCATAATACTCGTGCAAGGCTTTGAGATTTCGCCGAACGGAGCTAACCAAATTGTCATACACGGCTAAATCCACATTATCGGAGAAAAGCGCCATATGCCGAGCGCCTCTGTAGGAGCGAACTTCTGCAATGTACTTATCCCTAAGGACGCTGCCCGAATACAGCTCGGCCAGCGTATTCTTGTGTGCATCAATACAGTGATAGAATTTTCGATAGGCTTCCTCGCGTACAGCTCTATTCTTTTTCTGCAGCAAAGAAACGAGGCTGTTTTGGGTTAGAGGAATCTCCGTATCGCCTACTACAACCTTGCCGAAATCCATATCTACATCCATGAGCGCGGTGAAGGCCTTAGATGGAGCCTGAATCGATTCAATCTGCTTAGCAAGGAGGTTCTCCTCCTTTTCCGATAGCACATGGGGCCTGAAACGAAGGAGCTTGTGTAGATATACTCGAAAGTTCGCAAGCAACTTAGAATTCATATATGTTTGAATCTTTTTTGCATCGGCGGCCTGAATTACCGGCTCCAACCAGCTTTTCGCCGCTGCGAATTTGGTTGCAAGATTGATATAGCGGCTGTAGAGGCCTCTAACATGGTAATTGCCAATATCCTCGGAATAGCGCAGCATCGCATAGTAACCCAGCCTTTCCTCCAGAAGTCCCATATCAATCACGATGTAATTCAATGCTGCAGCCATTTTTTCTGCCGATTCACCGAAATTCTTTCTGAATTCAGCCGCCCTTGGAATGCCAGCTTCAAACTCCACTAAGCCCTCTTCCCATTTCGAGTCATTTGCAAAAAGAGAGCTCAAATCCCAGGTGTCCTCCGGTTTTACCTTTCCGCGCTCGATAACTATTCGCTTTGAATCTGTCATTTATTTTAACCCCCCGACTCTCGTACATTGTAAATCCTGGAAATCTCTTTGCAGAAAATCTGACATGATGAAAAAAAGCCACCAGCTCTAGGGCTCTGCACGCAGACTGTCCAAAACTGCCTTGATGCGCCGCCCGGCCCGGCCCCTGTGAGAGATTCTATCTTTCTCCGCGGAAGCTAATTCCGATACGGTGCAATTAGCACCGGGTACGAAGAAAATCGGATCGTAGCCGAATCCGCCCTCGCCTGAAGGCCGAGTGGCAACAAAACCCTCGAACACTTCCTGCGCCGTGAAAAACCTGTACTCCGCCAGAAGCAATACCATCGAACAAACGAAAAAGGCCCGACGCTCAAAACCCTCTAATCCCCTCATGTTTTCAAGCAGTAGTTCGTTTCGCTCCTTAGCACTCAGTTTGTCTCCAGACTCCTCACTGCCATACCTTGCCGAGAAAACACCCGGAGCCCCTCCGAGCGCCGGCACCGAAATACCCGAATCATCAGCGATAATCGGCTTCCCGTCCATGCGTCCTAAAAAAACCCTTGCCTTGCTTAGGGCATTCTCCACATAAGTTTGCGCATCCTCACTAGGCATCGAGACTCCGCTGATTCCAGATCCCGAAATCAGGCTATGAGGTTCTAAAATCCTTGAAAGCTCGGTTTTCTTGTGAGCATTGCCACTGGCCAAGATGAGTTCCATTGCAGCAAAATCTACTCAATATCGACTTCATCAGTCTAGTCTTCTCTCGCTAACCCGAGAACTACGGCATCGCAGAATAGTTTCTTGGATGCATCTCATTCCCCCATCTCCGTAAAAAATGGAGCCCCGAGGAAACCGTCCCCGGCGGGACATTGACAATTTCCCCAATATCCTTATGCGAAGGCATGATATTCATCTTGCGAATGCTGCTGCAAATCTTCCTGTGCCTTTTCTCCAATAAACCAACCTTCTTTTTCCACTTGGCTTCCTGTTCTAAGTCATATGAATTCGTGAGTCTCTTTCTCGCCTTACTCAGTTTATACCAATACTCATTTCGCTTCTCCCTTAGCTCCTCCCTCAATTTCACCTTTGCTTCTATTCTGGCCCGCGCCTTATGCGTTTGTTCCACAAGCCAATCCGCATCCACGTCAATTAATTTGGCAATTCGGGGAATATCATGATCGCTGAAATCAGCCGCCTTAAGCAAAAACATGTAGAGCATACGGCGCCTTAGAGTTTCATTTCTCAGGATGCCCTTCTCATCAAGTTCCAAAGTAGACTCTCTTAACAGCTCCGATTCATCTTTTTGTTCGGATTGCATTTCTGCCGTTTCCTGCGATTCTTCGACGCACCACGTCTCATAGTGCTCCAGATTCGTCATATTGTCTTTGAACGTTTTCACGAACCAGCGCAAACTGCTAAACAAATAGGTTTCAAAACTGTAAGTAGGCTCGAAATTCTTCACCAAGCGAGGAATTCTGGGATGAAACGAAAGAAAAAATTCACTACAGCAATCCTCATTCCATGAAGTCCAGAGCTTGGGGAACTTGTAAACTAAAAGGTATATATGATTAGACAATTCATGCCATCCTCGACCAGTTTCTTTATAGGCCATAACGGCCCCGGTAAGCGATGTCTTCATTGATCACTCCTGCTTTAATCTCTGCAGGAGTAAAGGCAAGATTCGTGCCAAAACTTCGGATTTCGAGTATGAAATTTTTAATCTAAGTAGGCACGACAGCTATCAAGCAGTGCGGAAAAGGGCATGTATTGGAGAGACATATTGATATCAAAAAAAGCCGCAAATCCCTAGTGGATGCGGCTTGATTTCGTAGTGGGGGGCCTATTCAAACTTGGGGTTTCAACGGGGAATACGAAAGTCAAATTCTCAAAATGCTTGTGGCGCCATCAATTTACGTTGAAGACGACTTCACGTAACAGATTGCCGATATCAATCAACAAGAGAATCGTGGCTTTCGTAATCGGAAACGTATTCAAACTTGGGTGAAGCGCCTCCAGTTCAATCCGTAACGAAGCAACATACCCCCTCATCCGGAAAATCAGCCTGCACCGCGGCTACCGTCTCTTCAATGATTTTGGCATCTTGATCATGACAGTAAATAATGAGGAGGAAATTTTCCTCCGGCCAGATATGATCTCCTCGTTTCGGTTCGGAATTACCTCGTCCGTGAACGTTTGGAATTTTGGTGAAATGGCTAGCAAGGCCCTTTGATTCCAATGAATCCATCACGTCTTTTTCAACCGAATGATTTGCGATTATCTCCACCCGTTTCAATCCCCTCATTCGCTATCTCCTTCGCTATGCAACCGCCTTTCGCTTCCACCTTCAGCTCGATTTACCGGAACTGGTCGCCCCGTACTGCCCCATCTTTTGAAATCGGTTTTCCTGTTAATCCTTGCATACATTATTGGAACCAGAAACAGAGTGATTAGAGTGCTCATAAGCATACCGCCGATAATCGTCTGACCAATAGGGCGTACCAACGAAGCGCTTTCTCCGGTGTTGAAGGCCAGGGGCACCATGGCCAGGATTGTTGTCATAGACGTCATTAATACCGGACGAAGCCTTTTGGCACAGCCCTCTATAGTTGCATCGACAATGGGGTAGTCGCGGTCTCTTAGCAAATTCATATAATCAATAAGAACTATGCCATTGTTCACCGAGATGCCAATCAGCATCAGAAGTCCAACTGCCGAATAAATGGATAATGGCGCTGCATATCCGAAAAAAGGCAGGTTCATTATGGAATACAGAAGCAGGATTCCAGGGATAATCATGAATATCGACAGGAATATGATGAATGGATCCTTAAGTGATTCAAACAAGCTGGCCATTATGCCGTAAACCAATGCCAATGCAATCAGCATAATTCCAACGAACTTGACTATGTACTTCATCAAATCGGCAAAAGCGCCGGAGTATTCAAGAATTACGCTGTCATCGATAACTATGTTCCCCGCAATAGCCCTTTTTACCGCGGCATCTGCCACGTTAAGGGAAGTATCAGGCTGCAATTTAGCCGTAACATGCACCACTCTAGTGCGATTTTCCCTGTCTATGGATACCGGCCCGGCTGTCCGCTCAATTCTGGCAATCGAACTTACTGAAATTCTTTCACCCGTAAGACTTGGAACGTAAATTCGGTCTAAATCAGGAATTTCCCGGCGGTCTTCCTCGCGGAAAATTACCAGAATATCTATTTCATCTCCGCCAGACCGATAACGCCCTGCTACCCTTCCATTGACAGCCGCACTTATTTCATTGGCGACACTGTTGATATTTAGTCCCAGTGAATAGGCCTTATCGCGGTCTAAAACAATGCTCGCAATTGGAAGGCCATCGTGAAGAGATATCTGAGGTTCAATCACCTCATCCACCTGGTTTTCGAGGAGATCGCGGATTTCGGTTGCCAATACCCTGGATTTGTCTAAATCGTTTGTTCGCAGAATAATATCGATTGGCGATGTGGCGCCGAATTCTGGCTCCCGCACTACGAAATTTGCCGAGGGGAACAGATCGAAATTTGCACGAACCTTTCTCGACATATCGGCATAACTATCAATCTGCTCCCTGACAGGCGGCAAAATGATATACATCACGCCTCTATGCGTTTCAGAGGTTACGGCAAAGAAATCCGCTCCAGTTCCGGCGAGAATGAAAATATCCTCATACCCCTCTATTTCCCTCCTAGCGCGAGCAACCATTTCCATCAAAGCGGCCTCGGTAACCTCATACCGGGTTCCAACGGGAAATTCCACCGCGACTTCCAGAGTATCATAAGTCTGACTGGGAAGGAATTCGACCCCAACATTCCCGCCCAGAGGTTCTAGAGTAAGGAAACTGATTAGAAACACCAGAATGATAGTAATAACCGCGAGGCCCTTGTGCCTTAGAACCGCGGCAAGTAGACGCTTATAACCATTGTTGAATCTTGTAAATGCATTGCCAACAGCGTTGCCCTTGATTTTAGATGGTTTCTGCTTGTAAGTGTAAAGCACCAGATATCTGCTTGAGAGAACCGGCACCAATGTAATAGCCACTAGAAGGGAGGCAAGCAGAGCAATAACGATTGTCAAGGCCAAATCTTCGAATAAGACTCCTATTATATCCAACTCTTTCCTGAACATCAGCAAGGGCATAAAAACTCCAACCGTGGTTAGAACAGAGGCCGTAATGGCAGTCATCATTTCTTGAGTGCCCAGAAATGCGGCCGGAACCGGTTTCGCGCCCTTTTCTCGATATCGGTAGATGTTCTCAAGAATCACTATGGATGAATCAACTATCATACCGATTCCAAGGGTAAGTCCAGCCAGAGTCATTATATTGAGCGTTATTTCAGAAAAATACATGAACATGATGGCTATGAGCAAACTGATGGGAATCGAAACGCCAATAATGATGGTACTCTTGATGCTTCTAAGAAAAATGAATAGCACCACCATCGCCAGAAATGCTCCAAGTGCCGCCGAAGAAGTAACACTTCTTAGCGAATTCCGAATAATCTTAGTGGTGTCATAAATAGTAGTAAGGGTTACGCCGGATGGCAAAATGCTTTCAATTTCTTCCATTCTGGCGATGACATTGTCAGCAACTTCTACAGAGTTGGTGCCGGATTGCTTCTGTATCGCAAAAAATACACCTTGAATTTCATTTGTATAAGCCCTGGTGGCAACTTCTTTGTACGAATCTTTCACATCGGCGATGTCTCGAAGTCTAATCGCGGTGTTCGTGCTTCC
>Ga0126335_1000002_pt1 | contig 188542 bp, 189 predicted proteins | sample OlaspJWI45metaG_FD_108409 | JGI IMG/M metagenome (GOLD analysis project Ga0126335, IMG submission 108409) | Marine gutless worms symbiont microbial communities from Oahu, Hawaii - Olavius sp. 1 OAHU.JWI-45 metaG | ecosystem: Host-associated > Annelida > Digestive system > Unclassified | place... | reverse complement strand
GTCCTTAGACATTGGCCAGCGCATACCTACTAAATAGTAGGGGTGTGCTAGAGCCACTTTAAGCTTACAATCGCCATTTCATAATAATACAAACAGAGCGGATATAGTCACCCGGTTCTCGATGCTCGGCGAGAGCGTTGGTCATCTGCTCAATGGTGATTTTTGTCAGGGGAAACTCATGATTAAACGTTCCTTCCTATATGCCGTACTCGTTTTCTTGGTCAGCTTACTTTTCACAGTTGGCGTATCGCCAGCCTGGGCCACCGCAGGCTCAGATGGTATTGATGGGCCGGATGGCGTTGGTCCAGGCGCTGTCGGTATAGATGGTACCGATGGTGGCGACGGCTCAGATGCGGATCCGGGTGGAGCCGGTGGCCATGGCGGTAACGGTGCAGATGGCAGCGATGGTGTTGCTGGCGGAACTGGTGGTGATAGTGGCGCTGCTGGCGATGGCGGCGACGGTGGCGCTGGCGGATCGACGACCTCTACTCCAGGCACAACCATCAACAACGGCGGTACAATCACAGGTGGTGCTGGCGGTAGCGGTGGTACTGGTGGCAATAGTGGTAATGCCGGTCACGGCGATGATCTCGGTGTAGGCGGTGATGCAGGCGCTGCTGGCGATGGCGGCGACGGTGGCGCTGGTGGCGCTGGTATTTCTGGCTCGAACCTCACCATCAATAACAACGGTGGAACGATAACAGGCGGCACTGGCGGTACAGGTGGAGCTGGTGGAACTGCTGGCGATGGCGGCGACGGTGGCGCTGGAGGTGCTGGTATTTCCGGCTCGAACCTTACCATCAATAACAGCGGCACTATTAGCGCTGGTGTTGGCGGAACAGGCGGCCCTGGTGGAAGTGGTGGCACAGGTGGTGTTGGGGGCGTTGGGACTCCCTTCCTTCTGGGTACCGGTGGCACAGGTGGTGTTGGGGGCGTTGGGGGTACTGGTGGCAGTGGAAGTGTCGGTATCATAGGTTCCGGCCTGGCAGTTACCAATAGCGGTACGATTAACAATGGCATCACCTTCACTGGTGGTACCAACAGCCTGGAAATTCAGTCTGGCTCAACGATTAATGGAAATGTTGTCGCCAATAGTGCGGCAGATACATTCCGACTTGGAGGACCAACAAACTCGACATTCAATACCGTACAGATTGGTGGCGGGGTGCAATACAGGAACTTCGGTATATTTGAAAAAACCGGTACCGGTACCTGGACACTGACAGGTACCCCTGGTCAGGTCACCCCGTGGACGATCAACGGAGGGACGTTATCCGTCAATGGTGCGATGGCGAATGCGACGATGACGGTTAATACTGGTGGTACGCTCGGCGGTACCGGCACCGTCGGCAGCGTCATCATTAGCGGCGGCATCTTTGCCCCGGGTAACTCGATTGGTACCACGAATGTCACTGGCAATGTGGACTTTTCTGGCGGTGGAGTTTACCAGGTAGAAGTCAACGAGGGCGGCAGTGCGGATCTCATCAATGCCACCGGTACGGCAACATTAACAGGTGGTTCGGTGCAGGTACTGCCCGAGGCCGGCAGCTATGGCAGCCAGATCGGTGATGCTTTCAATTACACCATACTAACAGCGACAGGCGGTCTGGTTGGCACTTTTGACAACAGCGGTATCGACGGTAACTTTGCTTTTCTAACACCCTCACTTAGCTATGATGCCAATAACGTGTATCTAAAACTGGAACGCAAACAAGTCAGCTTTTCAAGTGTTGCTACGACACCCAACCAAACGGCCATTGCCAATGTGCTGGCTGCGCTGAACGTTGCTGATCCGGATGCGGTTAAAGAGGTACTCAACAGCCTGTCACTGCTGACCAATATGGGCGCTCAGCAAGCATATGACAGTCTGAGTGGTTTCCAGCATAGCCTGAGTGGAGCCCTGTCCAACAATCTGATGCACCGTTTTCTGCAATTGCTCAGAACCTAACGGGCAAGTAATGCTTCGGGAAACAACCTGGCATCACTTGGTAACATGATACATTCGAACACCACTGGTCTAAACAGCGGCGACGGCATGCACAGAGACATCCACTGGTGGCTGCAGGGCATCGCCGGCGACGGCAACATCGATGATGATGTGCAGGGCACACTCGGTAACCTGGACTACCGCCACAGCGGCATTGCATTTGGCGCCGACATGGCACTGAATGACCAGTGGACCATTGGCCTGGCTGGCAGCTTTGTCGATAGTGACATCAATGGCGATAACAGCGATGCCGAGGTAGAAAGTTACCAGTTAGCCGTTTATGCTAACTGGCAACAGAACAACTGGTATGTCGATAGTGCAGTAGGTGTAGCGAAACATAATACCGATAGTGACCGCACGGTCACCATTGGCACACTCACCGGTACAGCCAGTTCTGACTATGATAGTGACAGCATCGGTGCATCAATCGAAGTCGGTAAACACTTTACGCTGGATAACCAGCTTACGATCACCCCGTTTGCCGGCATTGAATACGCAAAGGCGGATCGGGAAGACTTTACTGAAACCGGTAGTTTTGCCATACTCACCGTGCAGGATGAGGAGCATGAATCGGTCCGTACGAAGCTGGGTTTTTAACCATCAGCAAGACAATCAAAACCGACAAGGGTACCGAATATACCCCCAGCATGAACATCGCCTATGTGCATGAACACGGTGATGAAGATAATCTCATGAAAGCTGCCTTCAGTGCAGCGCCGACCAACACCTTTGTGATTGAAGGTAACGACATGGACCGCGACCGCTTACAGCTGGGTTTTGGAATTACCGGCAGAATAACTGACAACAGCAGTTTCAACTTTGGTTACCAGGGTGAGTTTGCCGGTAGTGACGACTACCACAGCCTCAATGCCACGGTCCGGGTCAGGTGGCATTAATCTGTAATTAGCAAAGAATAATGATGTCCATTATGGGGCTGCCAGTTCAGTCGATCGATGCAACACATGATGATTCGGTGCTGGAACCATCCGAATTAATTGGAAAACCCATTGCCTGTCTTGCTGCCCCCAGTCGTGGAAACCTCGAGATAGATACATTTTTCAAGAACCCGATACGTCAGCCGCGAAAGACTGAAGTTCGAAGTTATGAAGAAGCCGTTGTTCTCATGGAGAAAGGTACGGTTAAGGCAGCCGTTATTCCAACGCCGATGGTGCAAATGTTCACTGACTTGTATGTAGTCGAGTCAACAGAATTATGGCCACATATGGGTGTCACAGCATCACAGGATGTTCCGACGGAGATTAAATCCAAAATAATCAGGGCGTTGTTGTCCATGACAAAAAACAAGCAGGGCAATGATGCATTAGAAGCCAGTAACCTGATCGGGTTCGAGCCGGCCGATAGTAGTGTTTACGAGGGATACAGCAAGTACCTGTCTCATTATATAAGGTATACACAGTAGGGCCTGTAAGTCGTTATTACTTAATTCCATACTCGCCGATATAATCGGCCAGTATGGATAACCACATTACATTTGATTCTGATTGTGAGCTTTGCCCAAGACTGACTAAATTTCTGGGACAGGTAAAGCAAAAGAACGCCAGTTATTATTGCAAACCGGTTCCTGCTTTTGGGGCCAGCAATCCCAGTCTATTGATAGTAGGTCTTGCGCCAGGTATGCATGGGGCAAACCAGACAGGCAGGCCCTTTACAGGAGATCATGCCGGTATTTTACTTTATAAAACGCTTTATGAGACGGGCTTTGCTAATCAAGTGACATCGACGCACCTGAAGGATGGTTTAAAGCTTATCAATTGTCGCATTACAAATGCGGTAAAATGCCTGCCACCAGATAACAAGCCAAGCACAGCAGAAATTAAACAGTGCAATCCATACCTGGCGCAGGAAATCCACTCACTTCCAGAACATGCTGTTATTCTGGCGTTGGGGAAGATTGCACACGATGCGATCATGCGCGCATTGAATCAGAAATTATCCGCATATAAATTTGCACACGGCGCGCAACACCAATTGCCAGATGGTAGGTTATTGATTGATTCGTACCATTGCTCACGATACAACACACAAACACGTCGGCTGACCGAACCCATGTTTCAGGCGATTTTCCAGGAAATCAGGCAGATTGTTGAAAGATAATATAGTTTAACTATGTTATCTAACTTATTGATATTAAATGACTAAAGAACAGTTTAATTACAAGGAGTTTCTGGGTTCAGTCTCTTCCTTGCCCGGTGTTTACCGAATGCTTAATGACAAGGATGTGGTGATTTATGTCGGTAAGGCCAAAAATCTGAAAAAGCGTATCAGTAGCTATTTTACCAAGGCTCACGACAATAAAACGCTCGCGCTGGTAAGCAAGATACATCAAATAGAAGTGACCGTGACGCACACAGAAAACGAGGCACTGTTACTTGAAGACACGCTGATCAAAAAATACCAACCGCGTTATAACGTGTTACTACGTGATGACAAGAGCTACCCCTATATCTATCTATCAACGCAACATGAGTTTCCCAGGATTTCTCTGTATCGAGGTTCAACAAGTAAAAAACCCGGCAAATTCTTTGGGCCTTATCCTCACTCAGGTGCGGTGCGCCAGACGATTCACTTTATACATAAGCTATTCAGGTTAAGGCAGTGCAATGAAAGTTACTTCAAAAATCGTTCGAGGCCCTGTTTACAATATCAGATTAAACGATGCAGCGGACCTTGTGTCGATAAAGTAAGCCAGGAAGACTATGCAAAATCGGTCATAGATACAGAGTTGTTCCTGAAGGGGAAGACACAAACCGTGATAGATAGTCTTGTAGACAGGATGAAGCAGGCATCAAAGGCGCTAGAGTTTGAGGAGGCTGCCGTCTATCGTGATCAAATTGATGGTTTAAACCACATTTTGGAAAAACAGTATGTTAGTGGCAGCAATCTTTTGAATATTGATGTGATTGCCTGTGTTGCCAGGGCTGGTCAGTGTTGCATACAGGTGTTTTATTTCAGGAATGGGGTCAATCATGGGAATAAATCGTTCTTTCCAAAACTACCGGATAGTGACCAGCCAGTTGCCACTATACTGGAGGCATTTATTACCCAGTATTATCTGAACAGTGAATTACCTCACGAACTTATCGTAGGTGAGCCTCCATCCAATATTGAATTACTTCAAACAGTACTGTCAGAACGCGCGGGTCGCCAGTTAAGCATTAAACACAAAATACGAGGAGATCGTGCCAAGTGGCTAGAACGCGCTGAGCAAAATGCTAGTGAGGCGCTGGATGCGCGACTAGCGAGTAACAGTAGTCAACAAAAGCGCCTGCTAGCCTTGCAACAGTTGCTCAACATGGAAGACACACCGAAGCGCATGGAATGCTTCGATATTAGCCATACTCAGGGGGATAACACGGTTGCTTCATGTGTGGTCTTTAATGAATCAGGGCCGGTTAAAAGTGATTATCGGCGCTTTAATATCAAGGATATTCAGGCAGGTGATGATTATGCAGCCATTGCCCAGGCGTTAGAGCGTCGTTATAGCCGGGTACTGAAAGAGGAGGGCATTCTACCGGATATCATTTTTATCGATGGTGGAAAGGGACAACTCTCTGCTGCCAGTCAGGTGGCTGAGTCCCTGTTTGCAGATGAGGGTCCGATACTAGTTGGTGTTTCAAAGGGGCCCGCAAGGAAGCCGGGCATGGAGCAGCTACATATACCGGGCGCGAAGCATCCACTACAATCTGGGCCACAATCATACGGGTTATTATTAATACAGCAGATACGCGATGAAGCGCATCGATTTGCCATTACTGGACACCGTCAACGTAGTCGAAAGAAAGTGGTAAGTTCATCGTTGGAAAGTATCCCCGGGCTAGGACCCAAACGTCGACATCAGTTAATACAATACTTCGGTGGTATTCATGGTATAAATCGTGCCGGTATCGAAGACCTACAACGCATAAAGGGAATTAGCCTAAGTCTTGCTACACGTATCTATGAGCATTTACATTCGCATTAAACAATGAAAATCAATATTCCTACAGCGTTAACACTGTTTCGTATCGCCCTGATACCGATATTGATTCTCGTATTTTATTTACCGATACCCGGTTCCCGTACTCTGTCGGCCCTGATTTTTATGCTGGCTGGATTTAGTGACTGGCTGGATGGTTATCTCGCGCGTAAGCTTGATTTAACTTCACGTTTTGGCGCTTTTCTGGACCCAGTTGCCGATAAACTGATCGTGGTGACTGCACTGGTTGTGCTTTTGCAGGAAAATCCCTCTATCTTATTCATGATTTCTACCGTCGTTATTATTGGCCGTGAGATCACGATTTCTGCATTGCGGGAGTGGATGGCGGAAATAGGCAATAGAACCAGTGTAGCTGTTTCCTATATTGGTAAAGTAAAAACAGCAGTACAAATGCTTGCCATCACCTTGCTGTTATACCAGGCCGATATTGCGGGTATACCAGCTTATGAGACAGGGCTATATATACTGTATATATCCGTTGCACTGACGCTATGGTCAATGATGAACTATCTTATCGCTGCCTGGCCAGCTCTAAAGGAGGATGAGGGTGCTTGACAGCTAGTGGTGTGGCTGTAAAATCGCGCCCCTGCATGCGGGAATAGCTCAGCTGGTAGAGCACAACCTTGCCAAGGTTGGGGTCGCGAGTTCGAATCTCGTTTCCCGCTCCAGATTTATCAACCCCGGCCAGTCCGGGGTTTTTTATGGTCAGGACGACCGATATGTCGCGAGAGGCAGGACGCCGATAGCGACAATGCATGCAACGATTACCTGGCTGGGTGGCAGAGTGGTTATGCAGCGGCCTGCAAAGCCGTGGACAGCGGTTCGATTCCGCTCCCAGCCTCCATTTACCTATTGCCCGGGTGGCGAAATTGGTAGACGCAAGGGACTTAAATCCCTCGAGGGAAACCTCGTGCCGGTTCGACTCCGGCCCCGGGCACCATTTCCTTAATCTATGACTGGAAATATAGGGCGTAAGTCTATTATTATTAATACATCATAATAATAATCAGGCCAGGTTATGGAAGCGGAACAACGCGACGGTCCACGATATAGAGTATTCCTCCAAATCCATGTTGATGGCATAGAAATGACTGCCAACAACATATCTTCCCAGGGTATGCAATTTTCCTGTCCAGAATTCCTGATTGGTCGTCTTGAAGATACGTTGAACCAGGAATCATACGATCTTGATATGCAATTACCCATGGTTAGTTCACCTTGTCGCGCAAGTGTTAAAACAATGTATAACTCAACCTATGGGGATGAGCATTTGATTGGCGTAAAGTACGTCAATTTAGAAGGAGAACATGCCGATCACCTGAGTCAATATCTGCAAGGTCTGGCAGATAAAAATGCGCCACTAGTCGAGTAACATTGTGATCGCGCAGGTAATATTCCTGACACTAAAACCTATACCTATTTCAGGGCGCTGCAGATATCTAAACTGTGATGCTAAATCACGTGTTTTTCTTACCCTATTTGACTTAATACCGATATACCATCTCTATAAAAGTGTTTTAATAGGGTCTGTCTCATTGGGTAAGATCCGGAGCAGCAAGTATGGTTAATGATCAAAGCTTTCAAACATTGCTTGATGCTGAAAATGAAGCAGAGCGTATTATTGAAAATGCTCGTGAATATCGAGAATCACTGCTCAATGATACGCTTGAAGAAACTCACCAACAGGAAGCCCGATTCGAGGAACGTATACCCGAAATCCGAGAATCCGCCTTACGTCGTGCTGTGCAGCACGCAGAGAAGGTTATCGGTGACTACCAGAACCGTCATGATGAACGTGCTATCGATTTAAGACAGCAGGCAGAGGAACGAGAAAAAGAGGCATTAGATAGTGCATTTCGGCGCTTTTTGGAAAGTGAGGGATAATGCCGGTCAACGCCACAGATAGCTATCTGAACACGCGTATCTCAACGATGACATCACGTCTGCAACCGGCTGCCTGGTTTCAACAGGTTGCGCAGGCAGAGAGCGTCAAAACAGATGAAATTCTGCTTCAACTTGCGTTATTTGATGATTTACAGCCAGAAGACCATCTCGAGCCAGAGACGGTGATGCTACAAGCCTTTTTGTATGAGTTCAAAATACTCCTGCGACCAATGAAAGGGCAGGCGAGACGCTTGCTGCTTCAATGGATACGTCGCGTTGAATTACGTAATCTGAAAACCATTCTACATGGCGCGCTATTATTGCATAAGCCGCTTGAGGAACTGCGCAGCGGCATGTTGCGCATTGGCGATCTGGAAACCCTCCCGTTTAAGGAATTGTTACAGGCGGATGATATTCTGGAAATGCTTCGAATTCTGGACAAGACAGGGTATGCCTCAATGGCCAGGCAGGCGAGACACCTGTTTGAAGAACACAATGATCCGTTTTTTGTTAATGCCAGTATCGACCAGCGCTACTTTAATGACCTGGTAGTCTCTTTCCGCTGGATGTCTGACATTGATCAATCCTGGCTCCATAAGCTCTTTGGCCCGTTGATTGATCGTCATAATCTGATCTGGTTGATGCGATATCGTTTTACCTATGGGTTAAAACCCGCCGAGACCTGGTACCTCCTGAGTCCTGGAGGCTATCACTTGCCATCGTCCAGGTTATACAGCCTGGTCAATCTCGATAGTCAGGAGCGTGTACTTGAGCAGCTACCCATGGCATTGAAAAATATCATAGGAGATACACGAAACCTGTTTGATATTGAGCTATTGCTGGAAAGTGCCAATGAACACATAACCTGGAGTATCCAGAAAAAACAGGAAAGCGTCATAACTCGTACACTGGCCTGGCTAATCTTGAGAGAGAAACAGTTGTTGCGCACCAGAGGCATACTTAAAGGCAAACAACTATCGCTGGGAAGCGAGCTGGTCAGTTATGCCATGGGGCTGGAGCATTAATATGCTGCAGGCATTGAGCATGAAGCGTACCACCTTTCATCTAATGACAGATGAAGTGCCTCATGCCGCTCTAATTTTGGCTAAAACAGGTGTATTTTCCCCTGATCATAAAAATGAAGAATATACAAAGGATTTAACTTCGGTTCCCGCAAAAGAGTATCGTGAGTTATATCAAAGTGCACAAAACCGTTTTGACAAGATTTATGCTCACCTGTCAATCGATCTGCCAATACCCGCGCTTCAAGCCGATGGTGTACCAACGATTGAAAAGCTAAGGAGCATGAATGAGTGGCTAACTTCATTATGGGCAGTATGCTCTGAGTGTGAAGAGCACCAGCGAAAGATAGACGAGGAAATCAACCTGATACTTAGCCTGCGGAAGTCATTGCATTATTTCTCAGGTCTGGAGATGAACCTGCAGCAGCTACAACAGAAAAAAACCTTTTTAGATTTACAGGTTGGGCTGGTACCTGAGGAAAATCTAAGTCGACTGCGACAGGCAGCTGGTCTCGCCGGTTATATTATAGAGGTCTTTCATCGTGAGAAGCGCCAGGTACATATACTAGTTGCTGGGTTGCTTGAGAATAAGGAAAACATGCAAAGCGTGCTGCATGCGGCAGGCTATCGAACCTTTCCGATCCCTGAAGCTTTTGATAATACCCCAGAAGTTCTTAACGCAGAATTAACAAAACGATATGAAGCATTATTAGCAGACCGCCAGGAACATACAAAAGAGCGTTTCAAACGAGTAAATGAAAACATGGATGACCTCATTGCATGCTGGCGGACACTGAAATTAATAGAGCCGTTACATCTTTTAGGTACTGCAACAAGAAGCAGGGGTGATCTTGCCATCATCCATGGTTGGATACCCGAGGAGCAACTCGACTCGGTAACTGACATGTTGGGAGATGCGCTGACATATCCAGTACACGTAGAAAGCCACACACCTGCTGCGGATGAGTATGACAGAGTACCAACCGTTATCCGTTATCCACGCTGGATGATGCCATTCGTAACACTTACCAGGAGTTATGGAACACCACGTTATGGAGAGATAGATCCCAGTTGGTTATTTGCCATCAGTAGTATATTGCTCTTTGGTATTATGTTTGGCGATGTTGGTCATGGTGCCGTGTTACTGGCTTCAGCACTAATATTCAGAAAAGTGCTTCGCTCTTTTACATTCCTGATCGCAGCAAATGGTATATCTTCGATCTTCTTTGGATTTGTATACGGCAGTATATTCGGGGATGAGCATCTGATCACACCACTCTGGCAATCACCGTTACACCATCCGACAACCGTTTTATTGATAGCAATCTATATTGGCATAGCATTTGTGGGATTGGCTATGCTCATTAATATTTATAACCTGCTAACCATGAACGACAGGCTACGCGCCCTGTTTTCTCCAGGTGGTCTTCCCGGGGTTCTGGCATTGACGGCACTAATGTTGATGTTTTATGCATCGCTGTCAAATCAGCAAACAATAATAGCCTTTGCCATACTGCTTATACCTGCTGCTTTAGCAATGATGGCTCACTATCTCTGGAAAACCACAGAAGCACCAGTGAATGAAAAGCTATTTATCGTTGTTATCGAGCTATTTGAATCACTTACTAGCCTGATCTCTAACGTATTATCGTTCCTCAGAGTAGGCGCCTTTAGTCTTAATCATGTTGCCTTAATGCTGGCGGTATTTGCGATGGCAGAAATGCTGCCAGATACAGGTTACTGGATAGTGATCGTATTAGGTAACCTGTTCGTGATTGGTTTTGAGGGTGCAATCGTCATGATTCAGGTATTACGTCTTGAATATTACGAAGGACTGTCGCGTTATTTTCATGGTGACGGTAATCTTTTCAAACCATTAAAATTATCTGAATCGCCGACGCCGTATCAATATAGATAACACGCTTGAAATAGGAGAGCACATATGTACTACCTGTTAGCTATGATCACAATAATCGTACTAGGCACGATTGCTATCGGTTTCTATCTGACACTTGAACCGGTCAGGACAGAATCACCCAGACGAATACGGCAATCTGTGTTCGCTAATATCGCCATGTTCTGCCTGGCATTTGCCGGACTTGTGGTAATGGGCGTTCAGGATGTTATGGCCCAGATGGAGGCAGCAGGTGGCCTGAAGGAAGTATCGACCGGTATGGGGTTGGCTATTATTGGCATTGGTCTGCCTACGGCTGGCTCGGCACTTGCAGCAGGTATAGCCGTTGGCCCGGTCGCATCAGCTGCACTTGCTGTAATTGTCGAAAAACCAGAGATGTTTGGTCGCAGCCTGGTCTTTCTGGGACTGGCTGAAGGTATTGCCATTTATGGTCTTGTGGTCAGTATATTACTGCTGAATCTGGTTCAGTAAGAACATGGCGGAAGATAACAATACAACTCGAATGATTGCGCTAGGTTCAGCAGCCCTGGTTCGTGGGTTTAAACTCATTGGTTTTGAAGGTTTATCTAACCCGGATCACGATGAGGTGCGTCATCTTATTAACCAGCTGGTTACGCAGCAACAAAGAGCATTTCTGGTTATTGAACAAAAGCTAGCGGATCAATTAAGAGATGTATTGTGTCCAATCCAACAGGAAGGCGGTGAAATTCTGATGATGGAATTACCCTCCATCCATGAGCCTGATAATTTACACTCCTACCTGTCGGAAAAGATAGAAGCTAAATTTGTGACGCCCACAATGATGCAGGAACAGTCATGAGCAAAGCTTCCTCTGTAGACGAACTGAAGCAGGCCATTCTGAAGCAGGCACAGACGATTGCTGATGAATATCGTGAACGTGCGCTGCAGGCGAAAGATAACATTCTAAATGAAGCTCGGGAACGTCTGCATCTGCGAGAAGAACATGAAACCAAGATGGGACGTGCACTGGCCGACAAAGAGTATTCGAGAAGAATTCAGGCCAATGAACTCAAGCTTCACAGAAAGTTGGACATGCTGCGATGGAGCCTCGTTGATACTGTAATGAATGCCGTCAAGAGAGAGTTTATCGATCTGATGGAAAATGATTATGAGCACTATATTGAGGTACTTGGTAAATGGGCCAACGACGCCTGCCTTTTAATTGACAGTAAGCAACTGGTTGCTGAAGTGAATAATCGGGATTATCGGTATCTTAAGGAAAACCTGGATGCATTCACCAAGCAATACATACCTGCGGGCGTTAAGTTAACCTTGAGTGAATCTGAATGTGAAACTCTGGGTGGCATACGGGTACGTACACCGGATAACCGTATGCGACTTGATAACTGCTTCGAGGGCCGTATACAAAGGCTGGAACCAGAACTGCAGCAATGCATTATGCATCGACTGTTCTCTACCGTTGAACAACTACAGCAAATTATTCACAAATAATGAATACAGTCATCGAAATTAATGGTCCGATTGTCCGTGTAGAAGTTGAATCTGCAAGGATAGGAGAGCAAGTTGAGGTTGGTGAACTAAAGCTTATCGGCGAGATCATCGTACTGGAAGGCAATCATGCAGTTGTACAGGTATATGAATCGACCGTTTCATTACGTCCCGGCGATGAAGTGAACTTACTTGGATATCCACTCAGTGTGGAACTGGGGCCCGGATTACTCAGCCAGATATTCGATGGTACCCAAAGACCACTCAAGGTTATTTCAGAAGAGCATGGTGATTATATTCCCAGGGGTGTTCGTATACCTTCACTGGACAGGGAAAAAGTGTGGCATTTTAATCCACAGGCTGATCTTGAGCCCGGCCAGCAACTCAATGGTGGTGAGGTTATTGGCAGCGTACAGGAAACCGAACTGATACAGCACCGCATCCTTGTGCCGCCGGATGTTAGTGGTGAGCTACTCGAACTCGCTCCCACTGGAGATTACACCATTGAGCAAAGTATCGGTCGTATCCGCGGTTCCGATGGCAATATCCACAAGATAAAACTTTTTCACCGTTGGCCAGTACGTAAGGCAAGACCATACACAAGAAGAGATCGTGTTTCAGAACCACTGATTACCGGTCAGCGGATACTGGACACGTTTTTTCCGCTACTTAAAGGCGGTAAAGCGGCTGTTCCCGGACCATTTGGTGCAGGTAAGACAATGGTCCAGCATCAAATCGCCCGCTGGTCCAACGCCGATATTGTGATCTACGTCGGTTGTGGCGAGCGTGGTAATGAGTTGGTCGACATTCTCAAATCTTTTCCTGAGTTGACTGATCCGAATAGTGGGCGTCCATTAATGGAAAGGACGTTAATCATCGCCAATACATCAAATATGCCGGTTGTTGCGCGTGAAGCATCCATTTATGTAGGCATTACGCTCGCAGAATACTTTCGTGATCAGGGTCTTGATGTTGTGATGCTGGCCGATTCAACCAGTCGCTGGGCAGAAGCCTGCGCGAAGTTGGTGGGCGATTGGGGCATATGCCTGTTGAAGAGGGGTATCCAGCCTACCTGGCCTCAAGGCTTTCTGCCTTCTATGAGCGGGCAGGGCGAGTGAAGACACTCGGTGGCACAACTGGCTCAGTTTCACTGATTGGTGCCGTCTCTCCGCCAGGTGGAGACTTCTCTGAGCCGGTGACAACGCATACCAAGGAAATTATTCAGACGTTCTGGGCGCTATCAAAGGAACTGGCTGATGCACGTCATTACCCATCCATCGACTGGAATAGTAGCTTCTCTGAACATATCAATCAGGCTGCATTGTGGTGGGAAGAAAATATTGACAGACAATGGTTGGGTCGTCGAGATCAGGCAATGGCATTACTGGCGCAGGAAAACGAACTATCACGAATCGTTAACCTGGTCGGACCGGAGGCTTTATCTTCTGAACAACGATGGGTCATGGAAAGTGCTGCGATGATTCGGGAAGGCATATTGCAACAAAGTGCGCTTGACGAAATCGACAGTTATTGCTCTGCGGAAAAACAATACCTACTACTTGAACTGGTCCTGACTGTTTATCAACGTGGGTCAGAATTAATTGAGCTTGGCGTGCCAGTTCAACACCTTTCAAGGATGCCATTAATCAGCCAGGTGAAGCGCTTAAAATCACAATATAAAAGCGACCAACTGGATTCACTTGGAGCGTTTCGTAATGAGATTAAGTATGTAATGGGGAAAATACATGCAGAATATGAAACCACGAAAAAGAAGGCGATAGCATGAAGCGTTTAGAGTTCCAGACTGCCCACCGTGCCGAAGGTGGATTACTTTATATGCAACATGTAGAGGGCGTTGCCTATGGTGACCATGTCCTTATTACGGATTCGCAGGGTAACCGACGTAATGGTCAGGTGATTAAAACTTCGAATGACATGGTGCTGGTACAAATACTGGAATCAACCGACGACTTATCACTGAATAATACCTGGGTCAGGTTTCTTGATCAGCCATACGAGCTATCACTTCACCCGATATTATGGGGCGTGTATTCAGCGGTATCGGACAGCCCAGAGATGGTCGTCCGCCAATTATTTCTGATGAGTTTTTCGATATTAATGGCTCATCCATGAACCCGGCATCACGCAGCTATCCTAAAGAGTTTATCCAAACAGGAATATCAACGATTGATGGACTGAATTCATTAGTTAGAGGACAGAAATTACCCATTTTCTCGGGCTCGGGTTTACCTCATAACCGCTTGCTCGCGCAGATTGTTCGCCAGGTAAAGCTACTGGGTGAGGAGAGTGCTTTCTCCATCGTGTTTGCTGCCATGGGTATTTCACATGCTGATGCCCACTTTTTTGAAAATGACTTTGAGACCAATGGCGTACTGGCCAATGTGGTGATGTATATGAATCATGCCGATGATCCGCCACTTGAGCGACTATCGTTACCACGTGCTGCACTCACCGCTGCTGAATACCTGGCATTTGAACTGGACCGCCATGTACTGGTGTTAATGACCGACATGACAAACTATGCAGAGGCGCTCAGAGAAGTTGCTACAGCCAAAGGTGATGTACCTACAAGAAAAGGTTACCCAGGTTATCTTTATTCAGACCTGGCGGAAATTTACGAGCGTTCAGGACGAATTGATGGCAAAGCGGGGTCAATTACACTCGTCCCTGTTGTTAGTATGCCCAGTGATGATATTACTCATCCGATCCCTGATTTGACTGGCTATATTACTGAAGGTCAGATTGTACTCAGTCGTGAGTTAGATAACGCTGGTATATACCCGCCAGTTAACGTGTTGCCTTCACTATCCCGTTTAATGAAAGACGGCATCGGTAAGGATGATACACGCGAAGATCACCCACGGGTTGCAAACCAGTTATATGCACTTTATGCCAAGTCACAGGAGATTCGTAACCTGGCCTCAATTATTGGTAAAGAAGAGCTAGGTCAGATGGACCAGCGTTATTTAAAATTCGCTGATGAATTTGACCGTAATTTCGTAGGCCAGGCGGAAGACGATGATCGAACCATTGAAGATACGCTGGCGATTGCATGGGAACTGCTCTCTCTATTTCCTGCAGATACGCTAATTCGTGTTAACGAGGATGACGTAAAAACATGGCATAACCAGGATAAGGACGAGGAAGAGGCGGCCTGAAATGATACGCAAACTTAAGGTGCCGCCAACCAAGAGTACGTTAATCCGTCTTAAGCGTCAGGTTGATTTTCTCTATAAAGGCCAGGAACTCCTTGAGCATAAAGGTGAATTACTCAGTCGGCTAATTCACGAAAATATGGGACGCTACCGAGAGTTACGCACTCAACTTCACGATAGAGTACAGAATGCATATTACTGGCTGGGTATTATGCAAATGCGTATGGGTAGTTACGCACTTGATTGTGCAACTGAAGAGGTCACCAATGCTGTTGATATTAGCTTATTACCTAGAATACACCTGGGTGTTGAATATCCTGCAATTACGGCATCGAAGAAACCTCTGAACCCGATTGGTCTATTAGGTACTGATTCCAGTTTTGATGAGACAAGAGTCGCTATGCAGGAAATGACTCTGATACTCGCCGAGACTAGTCAGCAAGAGATTATGTTGAGCCGTTTAATCGATGAGCACCGTAAAGTGCAGAAAAGAGTTAATGCGCTTAAGTACAATATCATTCCCAGCCATGAGGCAACCATCAAGTTTATCCATGACATCATGGAAGAAAGTGACCGTGAATCGATCTTTCGGCTGAAGATGCTCAGGTCCCAGAGCGAAGAGGCTGCACGTACAGAACATAAGACTGCTCAGCATTCTTAATGGCATATGAGTGTGTGTAATGGCTGATATACATATTATGGCACTGCGCCATTCCGCCTTTTATGCGCCGTTTCTGGTGACGATGAGTGGTGGCTACCTGGAAAATCTGGGTTTAACGTATAACTACACGGTACAAACACCTGACAATACTATTACCGATGCTATTCGTAGCGGTAAGGCGGACCTGGCACAATCCGCTGTTGCAACCAGTTTTGCAACTCTAGAGGCAGGTGAAGAATGTGACATTGTACACTTTGCCCAAATTAACGAACGTGATGGTTTCTTTATTGCGTCACGTGAGGCAGATGAAAATTTCAACTGGGGCAAGTTAGCTGGCAGGGATGTGCTGGTGGATCACCTGTTCCAGCCGCTCGCCATGCTGAGCTATGGTCTGCACAAACAGGGCATCGATATGGATACTTTAAATGTAATCGATGCCGGTGATGTTACGCAGATGGATCATGCCTTTAGAGAAGGTAAGGGCGATTACATACATCAGCAGGGACCTGCACCACAACAACTGGAAAAAGACGGTCTGGCTCATGTGGTTGGCGCAGTGGGTGATCTGGTTGGTCCTGTGGCATTTAGTTCGATTTGCGAATCACGTGAATGGTTGGAATCAGAAATGGCGCTGGCATTTATGCAGGCCTATCGGCAAGCACGTCAGTTTGTTATTGAAGCACCCGCGGATGATGTTGCAGATATTATTGCGCCTCAATTACCTGATATCGACCAGGATGTGCTAACTGATACGATACAAATCTATAAGCAGCTTGGCTGCTGGGCCCCTGAGGTAGAGATCAGTCATGATGCGTACGAAAATCTACTCGCCGTTTTTAGCCATAGTGGTCTGATTAGCAGAACATATGACTACAATCGTTGTGTTGTTAGTCCACCCGATACGTAGCTGGTAGAGCAGGTGAGTATGCCTGTTCCTGCAACCTGATGAGATATCGACTTACAAATTTCCTATAAAACGATTCTAGGTACAGCTCTAGTTTGAAACTAATACTTTTGTGTAATGATTATAAATTCCACCATCACGTAATATTGCACCTGTAAATAGAATAAAGGCATGAAAGCATCCATGCGATAGTCTGGGTTCGCCTGATCATGTACACATTACAAGCAAGGTAATATTCAGGACAGCTCAACTCAGATACATATGTTATAAAGACAGACAGAACATTATAAAGCTCATTTAAGTCTATAAATAATAATAAGTTATCTGGTATGGGTGGAGAAAAAAGGCGAGCATGATTGGGCAGGATAATCCAATAAAAGATGGATATCTTATCTGGTACAAACAACCAATTGTGCTGGCTATTTCACTGTTGCTATGCCTCGTATCTCTTATCAGCTACATCGCCTATCAGGAAGTCACCGCGCTACAAACCGACCTGTCCCAGGCAGCTGAAGCGCCTCTTAAAAAGATTCAGCATCTTGACTCCATGGTTCATCTGTCCCGTCAACGGCAAGTTCTGCTTCGGGATCTTGTGATTTCAGTTGATGCATTTGAACGTGACGATATTATTCTTGAGCACCAGAAGCAGGCAGGCCTGTACTTTCAGGCACGCAGTAACCTGGAAAAGCTGCTTGATGGAGAAGCAAAGAAGATATTGCATCAGATAATGCAGCAGAATCAAAATGGCTATCAGGTTCAAGTCGATATTATAGATGCCGCTGTTAATGAAGAAATTGAGCTGGCATTAAAGTTACTACGCGAGAACCTTGGGCCATCACGTGAAGTTATCTATCCCTTAATGCTACAACTGAGGGATGTGCTGATTGAAGAATCGATAAATTCAGTCGCCAGGAGTCGGCAACATGCTAAAGACGTCAATAATCAAATTATACGGCTCTACATAATCTCTTTTGGGTGCGGAATATTACTCATTATATTGGCTTACAGAATACAGCGGAAACATAATAATGAGCTTTCCTGGCAGACAACTCATAATGAATTAACGGGTTTAATAAATCGTCATAGGTTTGAATTTATTCTGTCAGATAGAGTAAAGAACAAGAGCACTGACGTAAGCTGTGCACTGTTATATATCGACTTAGATCAATTCAAGCTGGTTAATGATACTGCAGGACACTCTGCTGGTGATGAACTCCTGAGACAGGTATCAGAATTGCTCATTAAGCATCTAGAACCTGATATGACACTTGGAAGGTTAGGCGGTGATGAATTTGCGATTCTAGCGCCACAAACAGATAAGGAAGATGCAGTTGTTCTTGCTGATAACTTGCTTCATGTTTTTTCAGGCTTTCATTTTGACTGGACCGATAGAACATTTGATATCTCAATTTCTATTGGGTTAGTGCTATTCAAAGGACAGAATTACAGCAAGGAAGAATTATTCACTGCGGCTGATCTTGCCTGTCATACAGCAAAAGATAATGGCAGAAACCGCTATCACATTTATACGCCAACAGACCTTGAGACAAAAACACGATTAAATGAAATGCATTGGGCAACCAAGCTTCGTAATGTGATGGATAATAATAAATTGCGTTTATATCATCAGCCTATTGTCAATATCAGCAATCCAGGCAGTTATGACAGAACAGAAATATTATTACGCTACATAGAAGATGGTATGAAACCAATCGGCCCGCTGAATATGGTAAATGCAGCAGAAAAGTTTGGCTTTGCTAACACGCTAGATGAATACGTAATAAGTATGGTGCTTTCGTACATTAAATCGAACCCAGCGGATAACACGATATATAATGTTAATCTTTCTGGGCAAAGTCTTGTATCAACCCGAACATTAAATCACATCATCGATTTAATCGATGAATATGATATCAATCCAGAACTATTGTGTTTTGAAATTACGGAAACCACGGCGATTACTCGTTACACGGACGCCCAGAAATTTATTACCATTTTGCAGGGACTAGGCTGCAGGTTTGCTCTGGATGACTTTGGTACGGGTATTTCATCATTTGGTTATTTAGACAAACTACCGGTTGACATGATTAAAATCGATGCAAGTTTCGTGCAGCATTTACACGCGGACACTGCTAGCAGAGCGATTGTGATTGCCATCAGGGAGGTCGCTCATGCTTTTGGTATCAAGGTCGTCGCTGAAGGCGTCGAGAATGAAGATATCCGCCTTCAACTTGAAGAATTGGGCATAGACTATGCGCAAGGTTACGGGATAGTGATGCCTGCGCCACTGGATAAGATAGCTGCATAGCTAGAAACTACATTCTATCAATCTCGGGAGTACTTTAATAATAAGTACTAAATCGTATCAGTCAGTAACTATTTGATAATCCTATGAATAATAGGGCGCTGGTTGGCTAATAAACTTGATATATTTCCCGGTGCAGAGCCTTATACGCGTTCAGAAACCCAGTATAGGATGTAATCGTAAATAATAATCCTACAGAAGTAGGAACTATCTCCTAAGAGCGTTGTCTACGGTTTGTCCACCTCAAAATGAGGGGGCTATACCAATCACTATAATGCTATTTACCAGGAGAAGTTATGAAAGATTCAAAGAGGATGTTTTTAGGCAAAGCATTGGCACTTACTGCTGCCGGCCTGGCCGGTACTTCAACGCTTGCTACTGCGGGCGAGGGCTCCAAGGCCATTGTTCATTGTTATGACGTTAACAAATGTAAAGGACACAATGACTGCAAGTCAGCGACGAATGCCTGTAAAGGGCAGGCTTCCTGTAAAGGCCAGGGGTTCGTGAAGATGTCCAAACATGCATGTAATGAAATTGGCGGCACAATCAAATATGAGTAACAGGCTTGTTTGCTACATGTAAGCGAGATTGAAAAACATACGGCAACAAGCCCTGGCCATCGCGCTTCCAGGGCTTGTTGCTTGTAGCATGTTTGCAAACAACAATTACTAATTATTTGCTATGTTGAAGGTAAATGTATGACACGTCCTTTCAAGGGGTTTGGTCTTGGTCTGCGGACGGATCACTACCAGTACATCATCGATAATAAACCAGATGTTGACTGGTTTGAGATCCTTTCTGAAAACTACATGGTGCCGGGTGGTAAACCTATGGCAATGCTGGACGCCATTCGTGTCGATTATCCGATGGTCATGCACGGCGTCTCGCTATCGATTGGTAGTACCGACCCACTTAATCAAAGTTATTTGCAGGCGCTGCAACAACTCATTGAACGGGTAGAGCCGATGTGGGTTTCAGACCATTTGTGCTGGACCACTGTCAATCATAAGAATAGTCATGACCTGTTGCCATTACCCTACAATGAAGAAACGATTGATCATGTCGCTGAAAGAATCATGCAGGTACAGGACTATCTGGGACAGCAGATACTGATTGAAAACCTGTCCAGTTATGTCACTTATCATGAATCCGAGATGGAAGAGTGGGAATTTCTCAGTGAAATAGCAAAGCGGGCAGATTGCCTGATTTTACTGGACATCAATAACATCTTTGTTAGTGCTCACAATCACAAATTTGAACCGATTGATTATATTCATGCCATTGATCCTGAACGTGTCATGCAGTTTCACCTGGCAGGGCATAGTTATAGTGGCAATATGATTATCGATACACATGATCATAATGTTTGTGACCCCGTATGGGAATTATACGGCAGGGCACTGCAACATTTCGGTGCAGTCAGTACCATGATTGAACGTGATGATAATATCCCCACTTTTCAGGAATTACGGACGGAACTGGCTATTGCCGAGAAAATTGCATTGGAAACATTACCAGCCGACATGCTGGAGATTAATAACTATCAACTCAAAGGCGTTGCATAATGTTTGAGCTTCGCCAGTTGCAACAGTCTTTTTTCAATCACCTGGTCGGTTCTGCATCGGATGCCGTCAACCATATCAAATCGACGATTGATACCTCTGCCGAAGAAAGACTGCATATTTACGCTAGTGGTTACCGGATGCGTCTCAAAGAAGCCATCAGTAATGATTATGAGAGGTTGCATGGTTACCTGGGTGACGAACTGTTTGATCAGTTAATGGGATGGGTATATCGACAGGTATCATTCCCAACATACAAGTATTCGATACTACAGTGAAAATATTCCTGACTATATTGCTAACCAACCGCCATTTTCAGAGCATCCAGAAGCAATAGAAATTGCACGCATTGATCATGCCTTTAATACCAGTTTTGATGCCGCTGATTGCAAAACTGTCAGTATAGAACAGCTTAATAAGTTAGATCCTGATAGTTGGCCAACAATACGCCTGAAATTTCATGAATCAACACAATTAATTCAGTGTGATTACAACAGTTTTCAAATATGGAAAGCACTATCGGAAGAGCATACAACGCCAGAACTTGAGCAGGAATGTTCAACCTGGCTCGTTTGGCGAAAGGACCTGATTAGTCGTTATCGTGCATTGAGTGATGCTGAACTGAAAATGCTTAAACTCGCATTAGGTGGCGCAGACTTTAGTGAACTTTGTGAGACATTGCTTGATTACTGTGCTGAGGATGATATCCCGCAACAGGCACTGAGTTATCTACAGTCATGGATAAATGAAATGATGGTGTGTGAACTTCAGATAAAAAAAAACAAACACAGCGATGATTTAGCATCGAAAGGGACTGTACAGAAAACGTACACCTACATTCTGTTGTATAAGATAACCTACATTCACTATATGGTGTATGTTATTGATATATTGGTTATAACAGACATTTAGCCATTCTTCAGTCAACAAATCTTGGTTAAAAATCTTTTGTTATTTTCAGGGTTTCCCCTAATAGGCAGCTGCCATTTTTAGCAATAAAGTATCCACACAGATATTCTGGTGAATAATTAGACAGAACTTGAATATCCGTTCGTAAGATAGATTTTTGGATGCGGAGAAGGTCTGACATGTCAGGCTTAAATAAATACTAAATATATAACCAAGATGAGGTTTTACATGGATACACTGCCAGCAAGGCGCATACTAAGCGTGTTGTTATTCACTTTTGTTTTCTTTTCATCAGTAGCCAGTGCTTATGATCTGGCGGTAATGCCGGTCCGACCAAAGGACAAGACAATAGCTTTATATCAACCGATTGTAGAATATCTAAGTAAGACCACTGGAGAGACCGTAAACCTGAAGGCCTATGATAACTTTGTCAATTACTGGCAAGATATGCGTGATGGTAAATTTGATCTGGCGCTCGATGCAGCACATTTCATCGACTACCGCGCGCAAAAGCTAGAGCATCAGGTACTCGTGAAGCTAAGGGATCAGGTTAGTTTCAGCCTGGTATCAAACGAAGAAAATTCCATTCTGGAAGCCTCAGAACTAATCGGCAAACCTATTGCAGCTTTACCACCACCGAGTAGAGGTAACCTTGAAATTGATACATTCTTTAAGAACCCAATTCGACAGCCACTGAAAATTGAAGTTAAGAGCTATGAAGAGGCTGTATCAAAGCTTGAAAAGGGCGAAGTAAAAGCGATTATTATCCCAACGCCTATGCTCAATGCATATCCTGATCTCATGGTTATCGAAACAACTGACTTATGGCCACACATGGGAATCACTGCGAAAGCCAAGATTCCGGCCAAATTCAAATCGGCGGTAGTTAAAGCGTTACTGGGAATGACCCGTGACAAACAGGGTACCGAAGTATTGACCTCAAGTGGTTTAACAGGGTTCGAACCAGCAGACCACGGTGTCTACGAAGGCTACGCCGTCGCACTGAAGACTTACGGACGCTACAACTTCTAGTAATCTTTAATCGCCCATACAGATCAAAAAGGTTGGTCTGTATGGGCTGTCGATAAGCCTTTATGTGTCTACAGTGCGGATATCTGAGAGTAGGTCGGTTACTCTAATCATTGTAAGAAAGATTCTTCCTCAACTTCGAGATAAATATGGCTGATTACTCGGCCAATGCTATCGAAACCACTCCAGTCTGAAAATTCTTTTAAATCAGCTTCAACCATTTCCTTCATCTCAAAATCACTCAGTCCTTCTTCATAGTACTTCTTGACTGCACTGTACAGGTTTTCCAAATAGGCCAAAGTTTTTTTCGGGACATTCTCACCGCCAGTTTTCCCATGGCCAGGAACATAAACCTTGTTTCCTGTCGTCAGTACAAACCTTATTGTATTAATCTGACCATTTATGTCGCCATCTTGCGGCTGTGAGGAAATTCTTCGCACCATTACAATATCTCCAAGAAATATCGTCTTTTGCTTGGCAACCTCCACCATAATATCGTTGTCAGTATGAGCTTTTCCCTGGTAATAAACCTTTAGGCTGGTATTGCCTATCTCAATTGTCTCTCCACCTTTCAGGCCAGTATTCGGTGGGTACATCTTTGTTCCAGCAGTTGCTCCTTTGGTCAACTCTTCAATTTGCTTTACCCAGGGTGGCACTTGCCCGGAGTTAAGTCGCTCAATCATTTTCGTGAGCATAAATTACAACACCCGGATATTTCTCTATGATTGCATGGTTACCTAGCCAATGGTCACCATGTATATGAGTATTGAAAACCGCTACCACTGGCTTATCGGTTACCTCTTCTATTTTTTCCAGCAGCTTTCTACCGATCTGTACACTGCTACCTGGGTCAACAACTACGACGCCATGGCTAGTAACGATGAACCCGGTATTCGCAATGAATCCTTCATTATTTTCATTGATGGTATCAAGTGGTGCATGCACTAAATAAATATCAGGCGCGATATTTTCTAGCGGTAGCTCTCCTATCGTTTGAGGTAGCTTGACCTCATGTGCATACAACGGCCATGTAAATGCCAACAATAAACTGAATAAGATCTTAAGTTTCTTATCTAATTTGCTTCTGGCATGATTCATTTTTATTAATCCTGAGCAATTTATACTAAATTATAAAATAGGCAGATTCATCTAATGTTTCAACAATATCTGATCATATAAAAAGGTAGGGGGCTTTTAATGTCGCTAATAGGCATCATGCTGTCAATAATATGCTGTATATCCAAAAAAGGAGGTGCTTACATAAAAGCGTATTCATTCTTCTTATCACTTTTAGCCTGGAGGGGATAATGAAAGCCAAAATCACATCTGTTTTGCTAGCATTATTACTCATATCCGGCTGCAGCAAGCCATTACCGACAGATAAATTGTCTTATGTTGGAGAGTGGAAAAGTAAGCAAATGGGTCTTCTGATAGCAGGGGATGGAAATATGGCCTACAAGCGGCTGATACAAGGCGGTACCAAATCAGTAAATGGCCCAATCAAGAGTTTCGAAGGCGATGACTTTGTTGTAGGTGTCCTGTTTCTTGAAACCAGGTTTGTGGTGTCAGAACCACCACATGAAGTCAACGGTTCCTGGCAGATGGTGGTTGATGGTGTTCGATTAACTAAGGTTGGCACAACACGAACAACTACTGAGAACAACATAAGTGATAAAAAGACCGTTAAAAGGAAAGCATCACCTTCGTTAATGACCGTGGGATGGAAAGCCTACAAAGCAGGTAGATATGAGGAAGCAATCGAGAAGTACACAGAACATATCGATTTTCATTCAGTCGATGAAAAGTCTTTGTATTATCGTGGACTTGCGTATGAAAAAGCAGGAAATAATAAAGCAGCTTTAGACGATTTTGTGGCAGCGACTCAATTTGAGCCAACCCACATAGATAGCTATTTGCACATTGATTATCTGCTTGCCAAAGAATCTAAATATGGCGAGATTATTTCTCATTGGGATAATTACATGAGTTTCGATTCCAGTAACGGTCGTGCGTACCTGGAGCGAGGTGGGGCATATTTTCGTTCGGGTCAGAAAGCTCTGGCATTGGATGATGCGCAACAGGCCTGCGATTTGGGTGAAAACAAAGGCTGTCAATTAATCAGAAAATATTCACGATAGGCGATTCCCAAAAGTAGGCTTAGTTGACGTTTTACGGCGAGCACAGTTGCCTGAAATTAAAAAATCAGTACCAAACATCAGAGTACGGTCATAGCAGCGAGCTTTAATTCCATGATGTTGTTACTAGATAAAGTAGGCTGTCCCTAAACTGTTGTAGATGGGACGATTAAGGTGAGGATGTATATAGACTTCAGTCATACGCCGGGAGTTGTAGATACTTTTGTGATTAAACCCGACAATATTGCGTTGTTTTACATCAAGAAGAGCTTGTAACTATCTGATATATCACAAAGTAGAGCACCCAAAGATCTAGCCATAAGTCCAGGCCTCGTATATTTAGACTAATATACAATTTAACATAATAACTATTATACGCAGTCATGTATTTGTTAAAATCAGTAAATGTAGTAACATATTGGTCACAAACAGTAAGTACTAAAGTTTTTATCAGTAAGTGCTAAATTGTTTCAACAAGTACTAAAGTCTGTAACCACCTCTTTCTGATAAGTACTACTTATTAGTTGGAGTAGGAATATTCAAATTATGACAAGTACTGTTCCAGTGAGACCATGGCATCGTTAAATACTGTACTTCTCAGTTTCCATGTCTGGCGATAGAAATTAAAAAGCGCTGCTCTGTTCTTAATCAAGGGTTTGGCCTTGATGAATATAAACTAGGACACTGTCCGCGCCGAATATCTTAATAAGATCAGATATTGATCCCTTAGTTGTCTAGATTTATCGCTTGGGCAAACAACCCACACTCGAAGAACTATTAGAGCAACATCTCCAGTAAAATCATTTAATTTACGCTCTGATGATGAAGCCTGGCTTAACGTTCATGCTGTTTAAAATGAGATCGGCGAGTACGATGACGGCGTACTATCTATAACATACACATCTGATAATTAACCTGATTGCTACCAAGCATTGAAATACTATAATTTCTACCAAAAGCTCTATTTAAACTAGATAAATACTGTTAATCCGTTAAAATAACATTATTACGGATTTATTAGCTATTCCCTGCTACACTGTATTCATGCGCAAATCAGGCCAGGCACGGGTACTTTCTACCGAACAGCAGGACCATCTGTTTGATGTGATCCAGCAGCACCGTCACCCTGAGAAAAATACAGCTATCATGCAGATCAGCTTCAAGCTGGGCCTGCGAGCTCAAGAGATCTCTCTGCTGCAGATCAAGGAAGTCGCTCAACTCAACCAGGTAGGATCAGACTTCACTTTACTGGAAATCATGAGTCTGCCGGCTGCCTATACCAAAGGTGCCGATGCCATGAACCGTTCAAAGAGCACCTACCAGCGAAAGACCATCAGTTTTGATACTGAATCGTTTGACCATCTGGTGAGGCAGATCGAGAAACTTGTTAAAGCGGGCGCAGAGATTAATCCAAGAGACTTTTATCCCCCCGTTAAGCAACATAAAGGTAAATCACGTGACTTACCCATGGTGGATCCTGCCTTAAGACATGCTCTACAGGTTTATCTGGAACTTCGTTTAAGTAAGGCTGGGAAACTCAAACCCAGCGATCCGTTATTTATTTCTCAGAAGGGTGTCCCCTACTCTCCCAATACACTCCAGGAACACATGGCGCATATGCTCCGCAATTGGGCAGGGATTGAGAAAGCGAGTTCACACAGTGGACGGCGCTCAGTGATTACAAATGTAATACATAAACAGAAAAAGTCAGTCAAAGTAGCACAAAAAATCGCTGGGCATGTGAACCCCTCTACGACATTAATATATGAAGAACCACCAGAAGAAATGATTGGAGAGGCACTAAGAGATCTTTAGCAGCTAAGAACGTCATTCATTACTAAATGTTCTCCCAGAAGTGTCTATTCGTTGTCGAGTTCGTTCGACAAGGTCTGCCATGAACTGTGAATGCTTAACCGGTACTGCCCCTGGGTCAAGTGCTTTTTCTATCTCCAGTTCGACTCCTACATCAGCGAGCACTTCCCGAATCTGAGCAAGATCGTTACACCACGCTGTTTCTTCGGAAGCATCTTCTGATGTGCTGCGTTGATTATCTGGTATACCACTAACCATGCGTAGCTGAAATCTTCCTGTGGAAGCTATTGGCTGTAGTTCTACACCATAGGTATCTTGTGCGGGTTTTTTGACGATCAGTTGTCCATTTTCGACAATGGCAGTTTGCATCCCTTCTATTACCTGATAGCCAAGAGCACTAAGAGCGTTAATTAATGCCTCTTTGCCTTTTGTTATTGAAATGGCTCTTATAATTCTTTCTACTCTGCCTTCGGCAGCAACAAGCATGTTTTCCAGAGCCTGGTTACCACCCATAGACATTGCTTTTTCTATTTGTCCGACTAAGTCGTAGGCTTCTCTATTCTCAAGAATCAGAAGTTTCTCCTTAATAAGACTGAGCTTATCTAACAGGGTAATTTCCTTCCTATGATCTCGAACTGTTTTAGCAATGTCCAACATTAATGAATCAAGCTTGAGCTTTCTCCTTGTAACTGAGGTCTCAGAGTAGACATTATCTAAACGAGAGAAAAATTCGTTCTTAGCTTCATCAGCTAAATCTATCGCGGCAAGTTCAGCTAAAGCCACGTCGAATCTATTGTCTTCACCAGATGTTTTTTCAGTGCTAACTTGAAATAATTTCCATTCAGAGAAACTTTGAACCGAAGAGTCATGCTGTAATCTTGCTCTGACTTCTTGGTGCTCTTCTTTTAGTGGTACCTTTGTTTGACTGGCCTTTCGAGCTGATTGCAACTCTGAAAGTCTTTCTGCAATATTATTCTTCAGTGCCTCTAATTGGTCCCCGTTTAACCTATTGATCTGCGAATGAGTAAGATTGATATCGTCATCTATTTCGACATTAGCACTCTTTGAAATCATTTCTAAAGTCTTAATCGATTCAGCAAGGTTACGAATAGCCTTCGCTCGAATGGTGGCCTCAGATATTCTGGCATCAGCAAATCGCTCCTTCTCAGACTGTATATAGTCTATTTCACGTTGCACAAGCGCTGGAATACGCTGATAGTTCTCTGGGGTGGCAAGATTTTTATAATATGCAAGCTTATCCCTGTATTTATTCTTAATCTCGTCTGTTGCTAAGTCGTTTTGTTCTAAAAATGCAATGAAAGAACTTATAGCGGAAGAAAGTGAAGCGACCTGTGTTTCGCATATCGCGATCTTTTCTTCCTCGGTTACTATGCGAACGACTTTTGGACCACTCATCAATCAATCTCTAAGTTATTTAGTTGTTATATGCGTGCTCAATGGTTTGCTTAAGCACTGTTTGTTCGTGATTTCGGTTATGGTACCAGCTTACTGAAGTTATCCTGTGAATTACTGGTATTGATCTACTTAATACCGATGGCCTCCATATTTCTCTAGCCTCTGCTTTTTGTAGAAGTTTGTGGTACGGAGCATCACATTCAATTGCCAGAGCAAACAGACCAGTTGTAGGGTTCTCTATTGCAAGGTCTAACCCAAAAGCGTCACCCTCGCTGACGGGAATAGGATGATACCCAAGATCTTCAATATATGCCCTAACAGACCTTACAAAGGCATCTTCGATGTCCGTCAACAATTTCTTACTATCTTGAACTTGAGCTAGCTGTTTTGCGCTGCGTCTGGCCATTTCGATTTCGCCATTACTTTTCTTGGTGGCGTAATTCAAATATGCCTGCAAGTAGTCACGAGGTTTGTTAGGTTTTCTCCCCATTACGAGCCCATCGGAAATCTTATCGATCGGCATGGAGGTGAAGATAACCACTTTTCTCCTTGCCCGGGTCACCGCGACATTGAGTCTTTTCTCTCCGCCTTTATGCCCAAGGGTTCCAAAGTTCCGTCTGAATGAACCATGCTGATTAAGACCAAACGTGGTGCTGAATAAAATGATATCTCTTTCATCACCTTGCACATTTTCTACATTTTTCACAAAAAACCCCATATCTTCGCCATCTTGTAATCGCTCTGACTCGCGACTATATGCTTCCGACAAGTTAGGGTCTTCATCAGCTTCATGCTGAATTATCGTTTCAACGAGCTCGGCCTGCTTTAAGTTGAAAGTTACAACACCAATACTGGGTGGGGTATGGTCTTTGGACCAGGTGCTTTTAAGGAAATCCAGTATTGCCTCCCCTTCTTTTGGATTTGTTTGATCAATATAAAGTCCATCAACCCTTTTAACCTCAACAGGCTTAGCCCTTTGAATCTCTGAAATTGGATGTTTTGCAGGCACGTTCAATCTGCCCGAATAAAAAGCATAGTTGGAAAATTCAATCAGTGCGTTGTACTCAGATCGATAGTGAATTTCCAATGTTGTAGAAGGCAGTGTCGCACGCCCCAATGCCAGAAGATCTGGGCAGTCTTTTATCTCTCGTTGGTTCCACTTTTCTTCGATTGATGATATCTCAGCTTCGGACATGTCCTCATCCATTTCCTCAGGTACATCATCGTCATCGAAATCCATCTTTCTGGAAAATGAATTGTTCGGAGGCATTTGTTTTTCATCACCGCTGATAACGACTCGTTTCGCTCTAAAAAGAGAAGGGATAGAGTGATCTACCAACAGCTGTGAAGCCTCGTCAAAAACAACAACATCAAACAACCCTGCAGTAAGCGGTAGAACCTGACTCACGACCTCTGGATTCATAAGCCATACTGGCCTCATTTTCATTAATCCCAAATCTGCGCCCAAATTGACAAATTCACGTAGTTTTTTAGTTCTTGGCCCTCTTAGCCTAGTTATTGACACCCAATCATTTTGACTGCCTAAACCCTCCGAACGTATATCATTAGCTAGCACGCCCTTGTTTACTTTCAAGAGATTATCTCTTACCTCTCTTAAGTTGGAGATCAGTGATTCCATGTCTCTACTATTCATATGAACTAAAGGTTTTGTCTCTTTAATACCGTCTTTTCTTGCTAATGTGGCTTCTCTGAATATCGTGTTTTCAATACATGTGTCGAGATTCCTGACTTCGTGCAGGCTTGACTCATAGCTTCGAAGGGCTGAAAAGACATTGAATAAAAGTGGAGGCGCACCCTGTGTACGACTTCGAAATGATTGGTAGGCTTTGATTGAGCTGGTCGCTGCTAGGAGACGATTAGCTATTTCTAAAAGCGGCTTGTTTGCAAGAATGTCCAGTCTACGGTCTTGAATCCACTCGTCCGTAAACCATTCTCTGAGAACGAAAATTTCATTTGATGAGTGCTCTCGTAGTTTGGACCTTACGACAGCTGCTCTCATGTCTGTAAAGAAAGAAGAAATAGCTTGGGTTGAGCAATTTTTGAATAATCGAATAGCATCTAATTGCCTTGGGCATTCCAAGCAGATTTTCGCGATTGCTGTGACTTTGGATATTCGATCATCAATCTCAGCTGTCTTTACCCTAATGCCCGAAAGATTTGCTACTCGTACAGACTTATCATCCTGCTCAAGGTTATTCATAGCCCTGTAGAGTCGCAAGCGTAGGGGCCGTAGCTTCATTTCCAGGCTAACAGCTGACAATAAATCTGGGATTCTCTCATCCTCAAACAAACCATCTGCTTGGGTAATTATGGTTTTAAGTTTCTTTTTTCTGAAATATCTAAATAGATTTAGAAAAGTCCATCTAGTTTCAGTAGCTAGTACACTTTTACAATAAGTTCTTAGCTTTGTTAGCTCTTGCATCTCCATTGACAAGAGACCTCCAAAAAATGAAGGGTCGTGAGCTCGGGAGTCGGCTTTGTTAAGAGCATTGCTAATATCAGAAATCTCTGAATGAATATCTCTGCCTAACTGGTTCACATTTGAGTTTCCATCGAAGAAAAGCTCATGCCATTTTCCAATATTAGCTATATCACTCGTTGATAGATCACGGAATGGTTGTGAAGAGTGGTCGATCCAGCGCTGGTACTGAGATGCATCTGGGTCATCAAACCTTGATGAATATTTGGATAACGAGTCAGCTCGTGATTTTTCAATCTTTCGAAAATCATCTAGTCGGGATCTCAGACTCTCCAAAACTGCGTCGTCAATGTTGAATTGACGTAGACCATAAAACGGGTTGCCTTCATATTTTGAGTTTAACCAGTCGCTTGCAACTAGCGAGCATTCCTGTTTTAGTTCAAATAGATCTTGGTCCGAGATCTTTGAAAGTGCTGATCTAAGCTCCGGCACAACAATGAATTCGGCTCCAGATTCTTCTATTTCTATAAGCCGACAAATAACGTCCCTATACGATTCACCATATTCTTTATCTTTTACCCGAATAGCGCCTTCAAAGCTGTTTATCTTTTTCTCTAATGCCTCCGACTTCGCTATTAAGTTATTCCGCTCAGTTTTATAATCTTTGATGCTCCAATCATCGGGGCTGAATAATGATTCCAATTGTTCTCTTATCAGCCTTATTACTGGTTGCCGATCTCTGTTGATATCCACAACGCCGCAGATTCTTTGCTCTAAGTTTTCAGCGGCAAGGCGTTTTCTAACCACATTCAATGCAGCCCGTTTTTGGCAAACAATAAGCACTGATTCGCCACGACCCATACAGTCGGCGACTATGTTTACTATCGTTTGGCTTTTACCAGTTCCTGGGGGGCCTTCAACCACTAAGCCAGGTAAGTTTCTTGAATTGTGGATAGCCTTGTCTTGAGATGGGTCTGATCGAACAACATTGAAAAGTTCAGTGTTATCTATGTTGTCAATATACGATTGCTCTTCGTTATTCGTCTTTAACAATGACTCTAAAGCTGTGCCTTCTATTGGTATCTGTCTGAGTTGCCTAAGATCCTCGCTGATCGCCTGTCCAACAAACTTGGCATTAAAGATCACGGCTGAACTGAACACTTCGAAGTGGCCTACATCAACATCCAAGCTCACGCTAGGATGCTTCTTGAGTTGATGCTCAGCAACTGACTCGCTTAAAATCTCCAAAACGTTATTCATTCGAATAGAAGATATAGAGCGTAACTCGTTTTTTAAGCTTTTGAGTTCTTCGTACTTCGGCGTTCCTAGTAATCCCTCTAGAGCAGGATTAAGTCTGACATCCCCGCGATCCTTATCAAAGCTGACAGAAAAGTTACCACCCCTTGAGTTTTCCATACCTACTTTTGCCGGCCAAAGAAGTAGAGGAGCAATCCTTGGCCGACGCCCTTCTATTGAGGATTCCTTCATGACTATAAAAGGAAAGCCTAAGTAAAGGGTATCGATTCCAGTATCACGACGATAGGCAACTGTTTGGTTAATTAGTCTACGCAGTCTTCGTTCTAGATCGACGTTCTCAGTTAAAACTTGGGGGTTGATTTTATGTGGGGTACCTGTGCGATCGATAATAAAATTGAGCAAGCTCTCAGCTTCCTTATTTGTATGGCCTAATTCTGTAACGTCAATACGAAAGCTTGTTTTCCCAACAGTTAGTCTTACTAGTGGTCCCCTTAGTACCGAGTTGACGACTCTTTTCTCGAAAAAACGTATAATGTTTTCTTTATATTGTTGCCTTTCAGCTGGAACCCATAGAGAAGGTTCAATACTAAGTAGTACTAAAATACGCTGTAAAGACAACCGCCGTTCAATACGAAATGTATCCGCCCATTCATCGATTTTATCTGTGCCGCAGCGTGCGAAATCTTTGATTCGATCCTCTACTATATTAGATATTTCTTTTCAACTAGTCCTGAGTAACTCTACAGCTAAATTTTGATCGTAAGTAGAAATCTCATATTTTTCTGCGAGCGCTGATGCCTGGGTAACAACGGCTGATAGTGGTGTCAACTGATCCCTCTTTGCAGCTAGAAGCACTAGTAGGTCTTCTTCATTTAACCTGGGTCTAAGCATCAATGAGGCTAGACCAGCATGGTCTGTATCAGGGTAAGCTTCTCTAAGAATTTCTTCCTCCACATCTAGTTTGGCTCGGGAAGTTACAATTGCATATTGACGATAATGAAATTCGTCTAACTCGATTTCGAGTATTTTTGCTCTGTCGAGTATTTTTTTGCACGATCTTTGAGATTTACCAGCCAGCACTCTCTATCTATTTTTTCAAGAAAGTCCGGAACTTCGCCCACTATTAGTTCGAAAGCTCGTTCTGGATTTTGTAATAACCACGCTGGGGTCACAATGGCACCTTCCTGCGTAAGTGGTAGCGCCTCGTTCAAGGTCATAAGTGTAAGTGCCAAAATATAGTTTGCAGATAACGAACCCTTTGAGCGCAATCTATTGATATAGGCCAGCTTGCCTGCATCGTACTCACGCTCTTTGAGCCAAGTGACTAGTTCACCACTTTCTAATAGCTACAAGGCAATATCCCAGTTTTCTGCCTCGGCAGCAGAAAGAGCAAACCGCTCTGGAGAGGTGTATGAGGCTTCTCCGAGGATAATGGGGGTGCCAAGTCCGATTTCAGTTTGTACATAGGTAGATGTAGAAGGAGGTTCTACGTGATCCCCATTTAACCAGCGATGCACTTCGTCCCACTGCCATCTTTCAAGAGGATCTTTAGAAAGATGGCCTTTTAAAAGTGTCGCAACATGAATATCAAGATCAGGTGGAATTTCAACACCTCTGGTAACAACATGAATTAGGAAAGCTTTTTCGTTAACACCTTTAAAGCATTCGCCATTCGTAACTTGCTCTAAAACAATCATGCCCAGGCTCCACCAATCGGATGCGGCGCTAATAGCGCCAACAATGGCTTCTGGTGCTGAATAACGTGTTAGAGTTAGAGGAGAAACAACGTCTAGGTCAAAATCTGACAAGCGAGCTGACCCAAAATCAGTAATTACTAGATCGAGAGGATCTGTTTCTCTAGCTAGAATAGTTTTCGGGTTTATATCCCTGTGCCTTAAGCCTACTTCTGCAAAATCCCTAAGAGCCTTTGCAATCTCTAGAATAATCTCGTTAAGGCGTGCCGGGTTATCGGGTCCCGCGAATTCAATCTCTCTTAAAGAACCGTAATTAATCCATTCGTGTATTTCGTAAGGTCTATTTCTCCATCTTCCAGTAGAAATTAGGTCAGGTAGATGATCATGATCCATACGCTCCATAACTCTATAGATCGCAGGATCAGGTTCGTAATTTTCCTTATATAGGATAAAGAACCCTTTACGGTTCTCGTCAGGCATCGATAAGGAAAAATAATCTTCAGCTTCAGATTGTTCTGAGATTTGCTCTTCAATTAGCCAGTTATCAATGCTCTGCCCAATGTATTCCCTCTCTGATTCATAGGTGCTATCAATACTGTCTTCTGCTGGTGAGCTTCCACACACAAAGCAGATTAAGTCACCTTCACTCATTTCGTGCCCTTGCACGCATCTTCTAATTGGCCGAGTGGGTGTAGCAGATGCTTCCACCAGCTCTACAGAGGAAGGATTAATAAGAGGTTCGTTAAACAGAGGCCAATCGCAGACTTCACCATCAAGCACGTGCCCACAACGTACTTCACTAGGCGGCCGTTCAGATCTACATTTTGGGCATCGCCTAATTAATTCGCTCATTGCTGATAGTCTCGCAGTCGCTCGTCTTCCAAGGAGCAGGCGTCCACGCCATCCTTCTTTAGCAATTCCATTGTACGAAGCAAGTCTCGCCTTTTTGGCACGCCCGCAATCCAAGCTGTATCACCATCGTAAGCGAGATTAAGGTGTGGAGTATGTGAAGATTGCCGAACAATTTCGTTAAGTAAGGCTTCACCTTTGTAACTAAAAGAGTGTAGCGCTTGGTTATCACTTCCTCTTAGGGGTTTTGTTTGTGGGAAGCGGATGTCTAAGGGTTCAGGCATTAATAGGTCAACCAGCCCATCAAGTTCGTTGATTTGGTGACCCAACTCCTCTAGCGAATAACCGGAGTATACGAATGTATCTAAGTGGTCGAACTTTCTTATGAATTGAAGAATACGCTTAAGCACTGGGAATTGATCGAATGGCTCACCGCCTGTAATCGTTACGCCTTCAGCTTTTGGCAGCCAATCTGAAAGTAGATCAAGTACTGCAACTATGTCCACCATGTTTTTATTTGGATTCCATGTATCGATCGAAATGCAGCCTTCACAACGTATAGAGCAACCCTGAAACCATATTCCAACTCTTTGTCCCGGACCGAGCGAAGTCACGGGGAAGTGCATTCTTGAAAGTGCAATCTTCATCATTTGCATAGCTAAGAAAGAGTTACATAAGCACCGGAATCATCAACATCTATACTAGTAACGGTATAAGAATCTCCAGCAGAAGCGTCAGCATCAAATAATGCCCTAGACAACGGATTGATGAAGTAGGCTTCAATCATGTTGCGTATGCCCCTACCACCATTAGAAAGATCCTTTAGACAAAGACCTTCTAACTTGTCTCTCGCGTCTGGAGAGAATTGCACATCGATTTTCAATCCTTCTAAAAGCCCATTCAATATGGAAACCATCATCGAGTTGAAAATTTCCTTGGCAATATCAGTTCTTATGAAGTCAAAAACGATAATGTTTTCTCCTATTCGGTTTAAAATTTCAGGTCTATTGAGAACTAGTTTAAAGTAATTGTTTATCTCATCTTTTACAGAAGACTCTACTTCTTCAAAGGAATTGTCAGCCGTAACATTCGCTACTCTGGTGCCATCGTTTAGCTCCTTGTAGATACCAAGATTCGAAGTGAAAACGATAAACGCTTCTGAAAAATAAACTTTTTCTCCTCGGCCAGAGGTTAATACACCGTCATCTAAGATCTGCAAGAACTTATCTAGTATGCGGGGATGTGCTTTTTCAATTTCATCAAATAACACCACACTGAAAGGTTTTTCCCTAATTGAATTAGTGAGTTCACCGCCTACGTCATAGCCAACATATCCTGGAGGAGAGCCAATAAGCCTTTGATCAGAATGCTCCGCACTAAATTCCGACATATCGAATCGGATATATGCGTTATCGTCACCAAATAGAAGATTGGTGATAGTTTTAGCAAGCTCAGTTTTGCCTACCCCAGTTGGTCCGGCAAGAAAAACAACACCCCTTGGGCGTCCACTTCTTCCATTAGATCCGACACCAGTAATCGCCCGTTTCACAATGTCTAGAGAATGTGTAACCGCATGCTGCTGCCCTTTTACACGCTGACCAATAAATTGCTGGCCGTTTTTAATCTTTTGTTTGTCTATGTTTTTCCAAGGATCTTCAGTGACGCCAACTTTATATCGACGTATTGCATCTGATATTTCTGAAGCTTGAATATTTTCCGCTCGGGCTAATTCAATAACGGATATCAAGTCTAGTAATAAAAACCCCTCAGTTTGGTCTATCAAGGCATCGACTGATTTAGATTTATCTCCCTCGCTTAAACTGTCGTATCCAGACAGCGTACGGAGAAGTTCAGGTGCAAATATTTTCCGAACATTATGATCAGGTTTCGCGATAGGGATGCTCCGTATTTTTGGATTCTCAACTAGCATCCAGTCTGGGAGGTCCCCTTCTTTGTCAGCTATCCAAACAACAGTATTGTAAAAAGGTGTTTGGTGTTCACCACTAGGTTTGGGGCGAGCTTTGTGGGAAGCGACCAGAGCCTTTGTGAATGCTTCGTGTTCATTGCGACTCAAACCTTCTGCTTGAACAACCAGTTGAGAAGAAAAATTTACAATAAGCGCGAGAGTAAGCGTGGCATCCTTCGTTAAATTCTCTAGAACTTGTACAAAATCTGAAAGACCTACAGGTCGGGTTGATGCAGGGTCGAATCCGCATGTTTGACCGACCTGTCTTTGCAAGTCTGCACTAAGACCCAATATCTTTGGAAATGAGAAACCATTAACTGGGTCAAAGTAGAGAACAGCATCATAGCCATACGATTCAAGTTCTAAAGAAAGGTACTCCTCTAGGCTGTGCCATAGATACTGCCCAGAACTTTCACGAAGTTGGTAATCTCGAACGTTTCCAGTAAGCACAAATTGACTTTTAAGTGGCGCAAAGCGCAACAGGTCTCTTATCCAGCGAGGCTTATTGTTTTCCATCTTCCTTCCTGGTTTGTGGCGATTTCTTAGATACTGTAGCCAGTAATAGAGTCCTAAATATTGTTATGGTAGCTCTATTGTTTATTATTCTATCGCCTTTAAGCTTCATGATTGCCTTAATAATTCATATTACACGCATCTAAGAGAATATTGTTTAATGAAAATCTACGCCATCCAGAAAATGTCCACAGTCAATCGTAAGCACATTGGTGTAGATTTCAGTGCTGTCGGTCGACTTATGCCCCAGTAGCTGGCTCAAAGCTTTCAGTGTGACACCATGTAGAAGCAAATGGATGGCAAAACTGTGTCGAAAGGTATGGGCAGTGACCGAAAATGGTGAGCCCCCTGCTCTTTCCACCAATCTATGTATATGGCGATTCACAGTTTGCCGCGCCATGGGAAAGATGCGCTGACCGGCACGAAAACCTCCCACCTTCAGATGGGTTTCGATACGATCCCTCAGCAGTGGGTCCATGATGGACACATAGCGCTTGGGGGAACGCTGCAGGGCCTTTTTCGAAGGTCGTCCAGGCCGTTGTTTGAGGGTCTTGAGATAGACACCATATTCGCCAAAATGCTCCTGGAAACTGTCTTTTTTAAGCGCCAAGACTTCAGAGATCCGAGCGCCAGTACTCCACATGAGGTCCAGTATTAATCGGTAGGTGGGATCCTTTTCTTTATCCAGTAAGCCGAGCACCTCGGGTTTGAGCAGATAGGCCGGCATGGCATCGATGGTTTGGATCACGATGGGCCGTTTTGCGATCAATCGTTTCCAGTCGATCATGACTTTTTGGATCGGATAATGATCGGCCAACGGCTCGGCCTCTTGGAACAAGGCACCGGCATATGGCCCGGGGGAACCAATTATTGGCGAGGTTTGAAAATTCTTTTGTTCCATTTCAGCAGTGCTTTTGGTGCAGTTTGGGAGGTATTATTTTCCAATATTGATGAGGTTTTACCGATTAAGCATAGACGAAAATCCCTATAAAACTAGCGATAGAACGCTTCAGGGACTGAAATGCACCAAAATATGAGTAAATGGTGCAAAACCCCGCCCTATTAAAACCTCCACCCTGTACTAGACTGTAATTCCCGGCAGGGAATAAAGATCATGGCGTTGAGGGAGACAACCAGGCCGTCTAACTTCATCCTCACGGTGAAGGTGGATTCGCTTGAGCCCGTGCAGCACCACACCCCGATCAATTTCAAGTATATAGCTGAAGCAATCAACGCGATTTTCATTAACTATAGACGCTTATGCTTACTATAATTGCTTCAATTATATATCCCTCTCTATTTTGCAGTTAGCCCGCTTGCGTTAGTGAAACTTGCAAGGGTGTTATTTAAAGAATTTCTCCTGAACATTGACGAGGTCGTTGTAAACCTGCTCTGCAGTTTGATACCGATCATCAGGATCTTTTTGTAGTAACTCATCAATTATTTCCTGAATACCATCAAGCTTGAATGGCAGCGGTTTAGGTTTATCGAAGGCATCAACCTCCATCATAGTAGAAGCATTACGTTTTCCAAAGGGGTGCTTGCCAGTTAACATCATGTAGATGATGATTCCCAGAGAAAACAGATCGCTCCGGGTGTCAACCGTATCTGCCATTAGTTGTTCCGGACTCATGAAATACGGTGTGCCGATCAATTCGCCATGTTTTGTAATTCCATGGTCCATAGAGATACTCTTGGAAATACCGAAATCCAGCAGCACGAGCTGATCATTTTCATTAAAGTGGAAATTAGCTGGCTTGAGGTCACGGTGAATAATTCCAGCCTCATGAATTCCAATTAATGCCGAGGCTATATCAAGTGCATATTTTACCGCAGTCTCTGGACTAACTGAATGTCTTGCCCTGGTTGTCAATGACTCGCCAGGCAAATACTCCATAACAATAAACACCAGGTCATCAGAAAACCTCTGGTCATAAATCTTAACGACATTTTCATGGGTTACATTGCGAGCAATCTGGTACTCCGTGACAAAACGATCAATGACACGGCCATCATCAAACACGGAGGGCTTTAGTGTCTTTAGTACTACATCAAGACTGTCGGTCAATCTTACCGCATGGTAGGCAGCTGACATGCCGCCCATACCAATTAAGCGAGTTATTTTGTAGTTATCGATAACCATGTTGCCTTCTTCAATTTCCTTTTCATCAAACGGCAGTTCAATATCGTATCGTTTCTTTTTGGCAGGATGATCCGTATAGACAGAAGCAACATACGGTGTTCTGGTGTCTTCTTGATATTCAAAGCTGGTCGCCCGATCAATAATAGCCGTTAGTGATCGCCCCGACAGGTTAGATTTCAACATAAACTCAGAAACACCAGGTATATTGAGTTTCTCTAGTTCATTCTCGTTGTAGTCGTTAGACATCAAAATGGTGTAAGGCCCATCATGACTATCGGGGTCTCTTAGAACGTCGAAGCATGCGTAATGGCCAAGATTAGAATCTAAAAAAAGGATTTGATGCGCAGTAAAATTAAAACATTCCGCAGGGAACCCTTTATCAGACGGATTATAGCTGGTGACACTTATACGAGGACTGGTTTTAGCAAAAGCATCCTTGATCTTCTGCAGGTATTCAGAAGATTCATCAATGATTAGCACACCAATTCGTGTCTGCGTGTCAGTAGCAGATGATAATAGCCTATTTTCGTTGTCACCGTTCATCTTAGACCATAAACCTAAATCAAAACTCATAGGAGGTACATGTTGTACGTTCAATTATTAATCACTAGTATTAGATCTGCACATGCTTTAGATACTTCTATCATGGATTAATCAAGGCTTAGTTATCATAGCCACGGTAATCTAGATCTTATCGGATTACTTGGCCTCTCAACTACTCTTTATGAGCTATATCTTATGGTGATTAAACAAAAGAGTAACTTATACCAATAAATGTCAGATTCTTGCGGAAAGCGGGCATTATATACGAGTTATGGTTATGTCCGTTTTCGGGGAATTGACCTATTATAGCCCTGATACTGCATCATGCTAGCCCCTGGTTTCTCCCTTTAGCCATAAGTTTGCAAAAACTGCTGTTTAATATTTTGTCCAAAGTGCACAGTAATTTAGTAAGTCTCTATAACACATCTCACTCTAATCATCATTGTTGTCTTCGCATATCGCGTAGAAATTGATATGAAAGCTTGCGCCAGGGTGGTGCTTGATTGTTAACTCACCTTTGAGTTGTTTGGCCAGTATATTTACAAGCGATAAACCCATGCTATCTACACTATCTATATCTAATTCTGCAGGCAGGCCAACCCCATTATCACTAAATTCAAGAGTAAATGAGCCATCACTTTCCCCAGTTTTTAATACTATGCTTATGATTCCCTTTCTATTATCTGGAAAAGCGTGTTTTAGTGCATTAGAAAACAACTCATTAATAATTAGTGCACATGGTACAGCGCTATTAATGTCGATCTTAATATCACTCACATTAATATCTAGCTTTACATCATTCTCTCCATACTTGTAACTCGCTAATAAATCCCCTGCTAGATTTATAAGATAAGCTTTAAACGACACCTCAGAAAAGTTTCTCTCCCCATACAGTGTCTCATGAATTAATGCCATAGCATGTATTCGGCTTTCGCTTTCTCTTAACGCATCAAGTGCCACACCTTCTGAAGCATTCATTTTTCTCGCCTGCAGTCTCAGCAATCCTACAATTACACTCAAATTATTCTTTACACGATGATGCACCTCCTGCAGCAATACTTCTTTTTCAAGTAGAGAGGATTTTAGTTCTTCTTCTGCACGCTTTCGATCAGTAATATCATTTTGTATGGAAACGTAGCCCACATGGGATCCATCCTTATTATATATCGCTGTGATATGAACCAACTCTAAATAATACTTGCCATTCTTGTTTTTATTCCAGATTTCCCCAGTCCATGAGCCGTGCGCAATGATGTCATTCCACATATCCTGAAAAAATTTGGTGTCATGCTTGCCTGAGGCTAGCAACCGAGGATCTTCACCTAAGACATCTTGTTCCGCATACCCTGTAACTTTCGTAAATGCCTTATTTACCGAAATAATATTGGCATCCTTGTCTGTAACAATAATAGCCTCGGCAACATTGTCATAAGCCGCATTAGATATTCTCAAGTGTTGAAGTGATAGTTCGCGCAGTCTGTTATATAGATATAATAACAACAACAGTAAAAGCACAATGTTTGTCGCAACACCTGTATATATCGGATTAAGCCTTATTAGACTAAATGTCGCACCAAGATTGACTGACATAGAAACACCTAACAGATTAAGAGGCAGGCTCTCATTTCGAATAATTTCGTGCCATGCACGACTAGATGCATTATTTGATCTTTGGTGTAATAGCGTCGGCCTACTTGTGCTTTTGTCATATATGTCTATCGAGCGCACAGTATCTTCTAAAAGTAGATCAGATAGTACGGTATTTAAGTTTATGCAAACTATTACAAACCCTTTTAGCTGTCTTAATCTACTCGTGGCATCTGAGGGTTCCTCTGAACCAAAATATACTGCCTTCATGCCAGCAATATTGCCTGTCTCTGCTGGGTCATAATTATTTGAGCTCAGCACCGATAACTTGCCAGTTACTGCAGATGCATATGCGGCATTATTGATCTCTTCTATAGCGCTAAAATCTTGACCTATAAAAACAGCATTTCTAGGGTTTAATGGTTCGTGTTTATAAAGTATAAAATGATGATTGCTAAATCTATCTGACTCGTTCTTTGAGTATTGCTTATCATGTTTAATAAAGAATCTTTCGTTGCCTAGATTTATTCGAACTTGTGTGAAATCATCCAGCTCCGACTCATGCAATACCTCTAATAACGATATAGAGCTAATATGATTATTCTGGTCTATTAACTTGTTAGCAATAGACATAAATTGCCTGTCTTGAATATCTACTGAAATACTTGCACTCCCCGAAATTGCCGAGAGGATGGCGTCTGCAGCAGAAATCTCCCGAATAACAATTTGTCGGACAAGATTCGCTTGTTGATGTAATTTGTGTTCGAATTTGTGATATTGGTAAAATTGCGTGAGAGAAATAGCTAGAATAATGCCGGTGAAGACAGCGCTCACCCATACCATGACGCTACGTCTATATTGCATGTATATCGCCATAAGTGCTTATTGCCGTAATCATACAAGCGCCATACTGCCGAAGAGACTAGCTTTCACAATATATTCACCGTCTACGCAATGATTAGATTCGAACATTCTAAGGAATAATGCTTTCGTTATTTATGAATTCTTTGCCAGTACGATATAGTGTCCTAGGAATCTTAATAGTGCTGGACTCTATTAATTCTTTGTTTAGCCATAGGTCCCATTTTCTGTTAGTAACGATCGGCATATCTTCTATGTTCATACCTTCCAATACTGAAAGTGCAACCTTTGCGCTCCACTCACCATGCTCTTCGGGAATTTTAGTGTATCCAATCATCGAATAAGGCATCATCCACTCATGATTAGTTACACTAAGTTGACGCGTGGTTTTCGAAATATGTTCAAGTACTCGCTTAGAGTTCCAGTCATTTATTCCTGAGTTACTTCCTAATATTATTAACTCCGCATTGCTTTGCGCTTCATCGTATGCTTGCACCCACTCCTCCAACGTGCTGGCTAGTTTGATAGTGAGCGTAAACCCTAAGCTATGGACAAGTTTTTCAATACGATTAGAATTCTTTTCCTCCGTTAACGTGGATGCACCTATATAGTAGACGTCTTCACAGGTGTCTAATATTTCTATAGCCTGGAGCAGCATGGGTCTAATTGGGGCAACTTCTACCATGCCTGTAACGTTTTTATATGGGAACCCATATTCCTCCACTGTCCAGTTCACACCACAAAATACAATAGGCAACTCTGCATCTCTATAATATGCTTTAACCAAGTGTTTAGCTGCGTTATCATCTGAGGTTATTACTACGTCCGGTCGCCACTCCCGAATCATCTTTCTAGCCGTATCTACAGCCTGCTGTATGCTCTAAGGGCTTTTGTTGCGCTTGGTATCCATGTCGTATTGACGAATGTCACATTTGTCCTTGAGAACGCTCCGAAGCCCTTTCTCTACACCATCAGACCATGCGTAACCTTTATGGTAGGAAGAAATGTACAGACACTTTTCCGAATAAGCATCTGAAGAAAAAAGGGTCAAAAATATAACAAGATATGGAAGCCCGAGACGCAACATACATAAATGAGTATTTAGAAAAGCTGTCTGCACCAGTTGATACTACAGATGAACCATTAACATAAAAAACGCCATAAATGACATATATCACATTATTATTGTTTTATTGTGAGAAATCTACTTTTTATGATGAATACACCATTATAAGGGAACTGTTGCATATTTGAACAGATAACCATAATCGGTATCACTGTGCTCCAGCTTGAACGTCGCGGTGAAACGCAACAACTCATCCCGTTGATACTCGATTATGCTCTTGTATTCAAAATCTGTGCGTAGTCCTTGTCATCATGATATTCACAATAGAAGCTTGTGAAACTGGAGGCATCTACGGGCCTGCTAAAGAAAAATCCCTGATACTGATGACAGCCTGTTTCTTCGAGGAAGTTAATCTGTGTATGTTCCTCTACACCCTCGGCAATAATTTCTAGTTCCATGGTTCTAGCCATACTGATGATTGCACTCGTAATCATGCAGTCATTAATATTGTCAGGGACCTGACTGATGAATGATTTGTCGATCTTCAGGGTATCGGCAGGAAGATTGCGCAGATATGACAAAAAAGAATAGTCAGTACCGAAGTCATCTATAGCAAGTCTGAATCCGGCTTCACGGAGTTCATTAAGAACGGAGATACAATGGTCGATATCCTTCATCATGACATTTTCGGTAATCTCAATCTGTATCATGTATGGTGATACACCATACTTGTCGGTAATCTTGATAAGCGTCGCAGTGAAATCGGCATGATAAAGCTGGACACTCGAAACATTGATGGAGATGTAGTCTATATTTATACCTTCCTTTAGCCATTGATTAAGCTGGAAAACCGATTGATCAAACACCCAGTAACCAATGGAAATAATCAGTTTTGTATTCTCTGCGATTGGTATAAAACGGTTTGGTGTAACTTCTCCGAGTGTGCCAGAGTTCCAGCGAAGTAATGATTCTGCTCCGATCACTCTATGTTGCTTTTGGTCAATGATTGGTTGGTAGTGTAAGTAAAGTTCGCAATCTTCGAGCGCATGCCTCAACTCAGTTTCGATAGTCAGTTTTTCTGTAGTGGCTTTGGTGAGTTCATCATTATAAATGATGAACCCGTCTCTGCCGACGTCCTTAGCGTGGTACATCGCTGCATCAGCATTTTTTAGTAGTGTGATTACATCAGCACCATCCTCCGGAAAAAAACTAATGCCGATACTACAATTGACGTGTAATTGATGATGATCGACCATAAAAGGCGGTTTCAGAGTGTTGGTGATTTTTTCTGCAAGATCTATGCAAGGATCCTTGTTCGGGATACCTTCAAGTAGTATCACGAACTCATCACCACCGAGCCTGGAGATAGTGTCTGACTTTCTTACCAGTGTCTTTAGTCTTGTGCTAACACTCCGCAGCAATTTATCACCGATATCGTGACCAAGCGAGTCATTGATGTTCTTGAAATGATCAAGATCGATAAATAACAATCCTACCAGCTGCAGGCTCCTTTCAGCTCGTGCAATAGCATGTTCTAACCTGTCATGTAGTAGCAAGCGGTTTGGCAGCTCTGTCAACGCATCATGGTGAGCGAGGAATTCCAGGCGATTTTCATTCTCCTTAAGTGTCGTGATGTCACTCAGAATGGAAACGTAATGGATAGTGTTTCCCTCGTCATCATCAATACGGTTGATAGTCTGTAGAAGGGGGATGAGTGAACCATCTTTTTTTCTGTCAACTATCTCGCCTTTCCAGTGGCCGTTGTCGTTCAGGCATACCCACATCTGTTCATAAAAATCACTGCTATGCAGGTTGGATTTGAAAATGCTGGGTTTATTACCGAGCAGCTCTTTTTTGGAGTACTGAGTGATATCCGAAAAAGCAGCGTTGCTCTCAAGAATCCTGGTGTCAGCACCTGTGATCAGGATTCCCTCTGTAGTACTGTTGAAGACATTTTCATACAATCTCAGGCTAGCTTCAGCCCGCTGACGGTCTGTAATGTCGGTGAACAGAAATATTGTCTTGCGATCGCCGCTATAAGCCTCTCCAATGGAGTTGGTATTCACCATAAAGTGTTTGCCATCGAGTACAAAATCAGCATTTTGTGGCGTCTTATTGAGAATATGCTGCAGCAAACTGCATTCAGACCCACAGGCATCACCAATGTTTTTGCCGATGATATTTTCTGCCGGGTTATTACTGAAAAATAAACTCTTCGCGACTTGATTATAGTCTTCAATATTATATTTATTGTCGATGACGAGCACGGCAGCATCAATGGAGTCAAAGATGGAACGGATTTCCTCCTGTGCAACTTTCAGGCTCAGGTTGGTTTGTTGCTGATGTTGCAGTACTTGCTGGAATGATTGTGCAATGATTCCGATCGGGTCCAGATCGATCAGGTTGTCATCATCGAGTTCTTCGGGGCGCAGGGGCAGCGTTCCCATAACATCCAGAAACTGGTTAATCTTCTGTCTGATATAGCCGATGTAGTCGGCCTGTTTCTGGCTTTTCTCCATTGGATTAACTAGTTCTCACTGGAGATCAGGATATGGTAATCCCCATCCACTTTTTCTGTTTTACTACTGAACCCCATGTTGTGTACCGCATCAGGTATGGTGGCAGTGGCGTGGCGGTCGTCAGAGATGACAAGCACCGAATACTCCCCGTTATTTATCTTATCAGCATGGGCCGTGATCTCCTTTAGTGTCAATAACAGACAGGAGGGACATATTTGCCCACGGATATCAAGTTTCAGCTGGTTATCGTTGTCACTCATAAGATGAACCCTATCGACTAATGATATATCTTGAAAGGAAGATGCTGCCAAGCCATGTGCCGGGGATCAGTGCAATAGCATATAACAGGCTCTGCATTGACAGGATGGGAACGCCACCCCATAGATGCCAGATATTGCAGCCGGGAACCATTCTCGCTGCCATGCCGACAATAAATCCTCCAGCAAATACACTCAGATATTGTATGACAGGCATACGGTAACGAAGCTTGAATTCCTTTAAAAGCCATGCAGAAAGAGCTGCACCTAAAATGATGAACAAAACCAGTGGATACTGGATGGCAGCAACGGCATCCAGTTGTGGCCCAGCACCACCAGTGATGACGACATCTGTAAATGGTGGTGTATATTTCAGGGATGTTGCAGTAAAGTAGGTGAGAGAATAAACATGTTCAGTGTTGAACAGTGCTTCAACAGAAGCACCCAGCTTGGCATACGATGTGGTGATACCTAACGGCATGCCGACCAGCAGGTATGAGACAAAACCGACAACGGCAAGTATCAATGCCGCCATCCACGGCTGGATATAACCCTCGACCTGTGAAACCCTGTGTAGCTTGTTCCTGACCTTGTACAGATAAATGCCGCCGCCAACGGCAATTGGCAGGATCAGCGCTGCAGGTGTGATGCCAAGCAACTGCGGCAGTGTAATAACATCCGGCGTCAGCGTGGTTGCCCTGGCGAAAGCAGCCCAGTGCGTATGAAATTCTGCATAGATAGTGCTTCCTGTCAGCAAGCCGACAAATGCCGTCAGGCTAAGTATGCTACCGGCCCCTATTTTGTACAGGGTGCCGACCACGCACCCGCCGGCAAGCACCATGCCAAATCCAAATAGCAACCCGCCCACTAAGGTAGCTGCAGACGGTACTCCCAGCAGCGGGAAGGGTTTATTCGGCAGCAGGCCCAGCAATGTACCTGCCTGAAACAGTGCCATGCTGATAATGATCAGAATGAACAGCATCCTGATCATATACAGGTCCTTGAAAAGGAACATATCTCGAAACATGCTCGTGACACAAAATGCGGAACGATGCATGACAAACCCTGCGACCAGCCCCGCGATAGATGAGGCGATAATGATCAACAGATATGGATTATCCATGCTATTGATCTTGTCGCAGCAGACAATGCTTTGTAAAAAGCGAACGACTGATATATGAATATTTATCCAAAATACACATCAAAGCATACGATTTTCATTAGGCGGTAACGAGCAAACAAGTTGAGCGGCCTGAATATTTAATATTTATAATTATTGGTTACTCAGAATTAGAGCACCACACCACACCACACATACAGTGTGGATAAGTATAGTCTTAGTTGGTTGTATCTTTTGACAGTGATTTATGCTTTTCTGAGTTTTGTCAGTTAATTAGCTGTAGAAAATGAGTGAACACGTCACAGCACTTAACTCACCTTACGTTATTATGTACCAGAGAGCAATTGTTTCTAATATTGGAGGGTACTTCTCTGTTGGCTTGGTTTATTTATGGGTAGTGATACTTGACTCAGAATCGTAGTTCTGACCGGGGAGCACCAGGCTTTGACGATCACATCATAATTGTATGTGTCGTTTCGCTAATATAAGAGAGTATTGCTCTCAGCCCCATGTTTTCCAATGAAGATTACTCACATTGTGTGCAATATGCGTCGAACATTGGGCCAAGCTCATCAACGCCTTCTTCGATTGATAGTGATATGTATTGGGCGATTGCATCTAGAATGGATAGCGCATTAAGTGTGCCATCTGACTTCTTATCTTTATCCATTTCTTTTAATGCTGTGCGCATGCGTTCGTTGATTCGCTTATTTATTTCATTAAGCTTTTCGTAGTACGACACAAGACCAAGGAACCCTGGATCATCAATGCCAGTTTGCTTTTTTCTATAGTACTGCGCAAGTCTGTACATTGATAGAATCCGATACATGGTTTCATCCATGTCTGCAAGTGGCACATGAGTGTGCGCCATTGGTCGTAGAAACAATGTATGTGGGCAGTCGCTTGTGGCTATAAACAACCCAAGCAATGATCCAAGTATATTCTGCGCGGACGCTTTTATAATGATCTCGCGGTCATGCATTTGTATTGTTACTTGAATATTCTCAGTCGATTCCATGCTACTCAATCGATTGAGAAAGGGGACCAGACGTTCTGCTAATGGGCACAACGGGTGCGTATCACTGGATAATGGGCATATTGAGCATTTATTATGCTCAAGCTGAGTCCACGATGGAGCAAAGTCCGGATGCGGGATGGCGTAGGTAACACTTCCGAAATCTAGATTAATGCTAAATTGCAGTGGGCTATCTGTATTAGAGTACAGTGTGTAATCTATTTTTCCTTCAAGCATAATCAATTCTTTTAAGCTTATATGTTTAGATCATGCCTGAATTTATTCACAGTATATGTGATGCAGTTCAATAATTTTTACCTGCATTGTTTAGAAAAGTCTGGCTTCACAGACATTATTATTTCCAGAATTTATTCAAGCTTTATTTTGAATGAGACTTAATCTTCGGCGCCTATCTCGAGTAGATAATTAGCATAAGCTTTATCAGATCCTAAAATATGTTTTGTGAGCCATGTCCTCAAAAAATGCAATAATTTAAAGCTGATTTTGATTTCCCCGGATATCACTCTATTCCGTATAAGCTGCACTTCCTCTAACAGAGCCGTGTGTTCAGCATGGTGATCTTCATAGTGAGGGTAATCACTCATATCTAACAGATTTTCTTCAACGGCAAAGTGGGTTTTTGTGTTATCGATCAGCCGGTCAAAGATTTCAAGACATATACCCGCACCCTGGTTATATCTGACTGCATTGTGCAATTCATTCAAGATACTGATTAGCGCTTTATGTTGTTCGTCAATTTCATTTATACCAACACTCAGGTTACTGGACCATGAAACAGCCACGCCTGGGGTCGACCTTTTCATAGGTGCAACTTTATTTAGGGGTTTATGCGTTTCTGTGACTGTGTCCATTTTTGATCCTTTTAGCGATTCAGGTGAGCCTCCTAAGTAAGGAATTTAACCACGTACACTCGTGCTAAATTTATATTAGTAGATAACAAATGGTCAATATTGCATTGGTGATAGCTACTCTTTTTAGTGCTGGCATATTTTTATGAGATAGAGGAAATTTGATAAATGTTGGGTCTTTCCTGTACGACCCAAAGTATCACTCATTCTCATGGGGAGAACCAGGTGATTGATGTACTCTTACCTGAAGACATTGTTGATTTAGAGAGCTATATAGGAAGTAAAAAACAAATTGCGGTTTATGTATTTTATGCCTGAATACGTTTCGACAACCTCAATACGAGACAAATTATTCAAACTTTACCCACTACGCTGTGGTTCAGCTCTGCTCTCTATCCCTGGCGATAATCTGATCTACAACATCTTCCATATTAGTTGCATAGACATCAGGTTGATGATACTCAGGATGATAAGGCGCATTAGAGCGGTCAATGTATGCTGCATGCATTCCAGTAGATAACGCCCCATGTGTGTCCCAATCGTGAGTAGCTACAAGTCGTAATTCTTCGATTGGCCGATCGACCTGTTGTGCGGCAAACTCATAAACCTTAGGGTCAGGCTTGAAGCTGCCAGTCTCCTCAACTGAGAGGATTATATTAAAGTACTCATTTAAACCAGCATTATTGACCTGATTCGTCACCAGATTGAGTGATGAGTTAGAGAAAGCCACCGTACGGTAGCCAGCAGATTGCAGCCGCGTTAAAGCTGGTTTGGTATCTGTATGTGCCGGTAAACTGGAAAAGCTACCAAGAATATCGGAACGTGCTGCGTCAGTAAGATCAACATCCAGTCGTGCAGCAATCGTATCCAGCATATTTCCTGCCAGTTTTGCGAAATTGGTTTTTACATTGGTCAACGCACAAACAGTAGACGAATGTAAAAGCATTGAAAACCAGGTCGATGTTACTAATTCACTTCCAAAAGTTGCTTTAAACTTTGGCTTTAATGAAGCAAGATCAAGAACTGTTTCGTTAATATCAAACAATATGGTGTCGCGTGCCATTGTATTGCACCCTTAATTACTTATGCTGGTTTAAGGTCAAATACTGGAGATCTCACGGTTCAAGTCAAGTACTTTTGACTCTTAATACTTGATAATAAGTACTAAAGTAATAGTTAATAAGGGTTTTTTATAACAGCTGATATTACAATTCGTTATGTTTCTTAACCGCTGGTTTACATTACCGAACCTGTTTAGTGAGTTCAGGATAGTCGCTGCGCCCTTCCTGTTGTTATTGGCATGGAACGGCTTTAGTAACTGGTTTCTAGGTTTACTTGCACTGGCTTTTTTTTCAGATGCTCTTGATGGTTATCTGGCCCGCAGGCTGCATGAATCTTCGGATCTGGGTGCACAACTGGACACCTGGGGTGACCTGACGATTTTTCTGGTCATACCGCTTTCTGTATGGTGGCTTTGGCCAGATATCTTCATACGCGAAACGATATTCATTATTGTTGCTATGTCTGCCTACTTGCTGCCAATGCTGGTAGGGTTTGTCAAATTTATGCATTTACCCAGCTATCACACTGTGGCTTCGAAGACGATGGTCATCATGATGAGCATTGCTGTGTTTACATTAGTACTATTTGATTATCCTTGGCCATTCCGCGTTGTTGCACTGGTGCAAATCCTGGTGACTGTTGAGGAGATAGCAATTACGCTGACGCTACGACAGCTGCGTAACAATGTGTCTTCCTATTGGCATGCCCGCCGCCTGACTAATAACGAAGATAGTTAATGACAGTTCAACTTTTTCGAGGACATTCAATCTGCGAGATGAGCCCTACCCTGCCAGGTCTAATATTAGTCTGAATATGAAAACGCGACTTCTATTGGCTTGTGATCGGATCCATTTACTGAAGCATGTACCTGTGCAAAATCAACTGATAATTCTTTGGCAAATACCCAGTCAAGCGCATTGCCGAAAACACGGGTTCTATTATCATCAGCAAAACTGACTTCGGTTAAGCCCAGGCGTTTAACCATCTGCTTCAGGTTTTTGGTCTTTTCATCTGTCCAGGTATTGAAATCACCGACCAGGATCATCGGTCCATTATGTTTGGTCAGTAAGGCTTCTAGCTCACTGAGCATATGCCGGTGTTTTTCCTTGCTGACAAAATTAATGGCATGAATATTGGCCGTCAACAGCGTCTTGTCTGTGCCCGCAAGTGAATACTTGGCAATCATTGCCATCTTTGGTGTAGCGATCACTGGCTCACGGTGAAAGCTACGCAGATATGATGAGGTAATTGGGCTAGCCGTTGAAGCAGTGGCTACACCGGTAACAATGTGGTCTTCCCAGGTATCTTTAAATGAAGCAGCGACATGGTAAGAATAGTCGTCATGTTCATCCAGAACGCCCCCCATATTACTATCCAGAAGCACTTCCTGAAGTAACAGGATGTCTTTGCCTTTTGACAGCTGCTGATAGTCATTCTCCCAGCTGTCCACAATGCCTTTTTGCATATTCCAGACGAGTATGTTGATTTGATCCGGATTCAGTTGTTCATGCCGAGGAGCATTGATTTGTATCAGAATGTTTTCATGGTCTGGCAACTCATAACGCTCTACCCATGCCCAGGAAGTTGAAGCCAACACCGCCAGCGTGACGGAGGTTATCAATGCGAGTCTAATCATCTGAGAAAGATTATATTTGAGCATAGGAAGTTATCAGTCAGTAACATTACCTCATTTATCTTCTGGATCCTACACATTCGAGCCAAAACCTGTATTTGTGTGAGTGACCGTTCAGTGGCGATTCCAGACGCATACACCGTAGGGTTTAATGACTGCCTGGTAAACGATCCCGCCATTACAAAATCTGAGTTAATGGTCGGGATCGTATATCAAGCAATTAAAGCCATCACCGATAGAATTTCTGGCTATGAACTACTTCAATATTTTTTCGGTACAAATGTCTGTGTATGCATCGCCGTACGTTTATAACCTTTTCCTTCTTTCAGTGGTGGAATTTCAGGGACAACAGGTTTTAGGTCCTTATACGGAATCCTGTCCAGCAGGTGCGAAATACAATTCAGTCGGGCACGTTTCTTGTCATCTGAAGGGACAACAAACCAGGGTGCCTGTGGGATATCAGTATGGAAGAACATCTCATCCTTGGCCTTTGAATATTCCTGCCACCTTGACCTGGATTCCATGTCCATGGGGCTCAGTTTCCATAGCTTGTGCCGCTCGAGGGCTCGACCCTTAAAGCGCCTTTCCTGTTCTACATTACTGACCGAAAACCAGTATTTAATGAGAATAATCCCCGAGCGCACCAACGCACTTTCAAATTCCGGGCAGAAACGTAAGAACTCCTGATATTCCTGCTTGGTACAAAAACCCATTACCCTTTCTACCCCGGCTCGGTTATACCAGCTCCTGTCAAATAGTGCGATTTCCCCCGCAGCTGGTAGGTGGTTGATATAACGCTGAAAGTACCACTGAGTTTTTTTCCCGTTCGGTGGGTGCAGGCAACGCAACGATATTACAGACCCGAGGATTCATGTGTTGCATAATACGCTTGATGACACCACCCTTACCGGCGGCATCACGACCCTCAAATACAACCACAACTCTAAGCCCTTTTTCCTTTACCCATTCCTGTAGCTTGACAAGTTCAACCTGGAGCCGAAACAACTCTTTTTCATAATACTTATTTGACATTTTTGGCTCTTTTACCCCTCTAAGCCTTGGATCATGCTCATGATACGCATCCACTTTTAACGCCAACTCTTCCTTGGCCTGGGCAGCCTTCTTCTTAGCCTTGGTCGTTTTTTTCTTATCCTTGTTTGTTTTTTTCTTAGCCATAGTTTTCACCTGTTTATAGTTGCGGTTCAGTTTTAAGTGGTATACCTAGGGGGCTCTGATTGTAGTGATTACGTTATGTAGCGTAGTCAAAACACCTCGAAATACATTTAAACCTACTGGTCTAAATATAGACGATCATTTCTTTATTTGTAGTGAATCTTGCTTTATGTAGGCAACTGATATCAGCTGTTGTGAGATTACAGAATTTAGCGGTAATTTTATAATCGAGAGAAAATTTAGTGAGCATAGATATGAAAGTTATTGAATCCATCTCAAGTTTTGTCCCCTGCTCTATTATCAGATTCGCTGACTCTGTTGCTTGATTTCTAAATTGAGTATGCGGTCATTATCGGAGTAGTCGACAGGCACGTCGATCAAGTGTACCCCCGTGGTATTGAAACACTCTTCGATCAAGGGGACTAATGACGCTGCTGATTCGAGGCGATGTCCAGTCGCACCATAACTGTTGGCATACTGGACAAAATCAGGATTACCATAATCGAGGCCATAATTATCAAAGCCCATATTGGACTGCTTCCACTTAATCATGCCGTAGGCGTCGTCTCTGATAATGAGGACAACAAGGTCAAGGCCAAGACGTACCGCTGTCTCCATTTCCTGTGAATTCATCATGAAGCCACCATCGCCGCAAATGGCCATTACCCGGCGCTCTGGATATACAATCCTGGCAGCCATCGCTGATGGCAGGCCTGCACCCATCGTTGCCAGTGCATTGTCGAGCAGGACAGTATTTGGTGCATGGGCTCTGTAGTTGCGTGCAAACCAGATCTTATAGACACCATTGTCGAGAGCGATGATGCCATCATCAGGCATAGCCTTACGTACATCCGCGACAAGACGCTGTGGATAAATGGGGAAGCGATCATCCTCTACCCCTTCCATGAGATGTTGATCAAGGTGCGCTTTAACTTCCATGAACCTGGAGAAGTCCCAGCTTTCCTGCGGTGTGATTTGTGCTGTTATACGTTCCATACTGTTGGCAATATCACCGATCACCCCCTGTTGCGGGTAATAAACCGGATCGATAGCTGCGGTGATATAGTTGAGATGGATGACTTTGAATCCACCCTGCTCCATAAAGAATGGCGGTTTTTCAACAACATCATGACCGACGTTGATGATCAGATCGGTTGCTTCAATCGCACGATGTATGTAATCACTGGAAGAAAGTGCAGCGTTCCCCAGAAAAAGAGGATTGCGTTCATCAACGACACCTTTGCCCATTTGTGTAGTAAAAAATGGAATGCCAGTTTTCTCGATAAATACCCCACGGCTGGCGGTAATGCGTTTTCTGTTGGCGCCGGCACCAATGAGCATCAAAGGATGCCTGGCTGATTCAATCATCTCGACAGCGGTAGCAATAGATTGGTCCGTTGCTTGCGGAATATCGAATTTACTTCGGGTAATCACATTCGAATCAGTTACCTCACAGGCAATGTCTTCTGGCAATTCGAGATGGACTGCACCAGGACGTTCGTCCTCAGCCGTACGTATGGCTTCTCGCACCCTTGCAGGTATGTTATGGGCACTGCTGATTTGAGTGGTGTATTTGGTGAGTGGTTGCATCATGTCGACCACATCAACGATCTGGAACTGTCCTTGTTTACTGGTTTTGATAGGTTTCTGCCCGGTGATCATCAACATTGGCATGGCGCCAAGCTGGGCATAGGCTGCAGCGGTTACGAGGTTAGTTGCTCCCGGTCCAAGTGTGGACAGACAGACGCCTGCCTTGCCTGTCAGACGGCCATATGTGGCAGCCATGAAACCGGCTGCTTGCTCATGGCGTGTGAGGATGAGTTTGATTGATGAATCTTTAAGTGAGTTGAGAAAATCAAGATTCTCTTCCCCTGGTATACCAAAGATGAATTTAACGCCTTCGGCCTCCAGCGCCTTGACGAACAGGTCAGATGCTTTCATTAATACCGAGTCGATTCATCTCAACCCTGAAACTTACCGCTGCGTAGTCGCTGCGCCTCCATCAGTTCAAGTTCACGTGAGCCTGAAACGACGACTTCAGGATCGGGAACAAAATCTACGTCGGGTGACCTGTTTGTGAAAGGCACCGAGTTCAGAATAACTTTCATCGCATTCAGTCGAGCAAGGTGTTTGTTGTTGGAACGGATGATCTTCCACGGCGCATGCGTGGTATGTGTCTTTTTCAGCATTTCGTACTTGACGCCGGTAAAGTCGTCCCAGCGCTCCTGGGCCTGAACATCGACCTCGCTTAGTTTCCACTGTCTTAACGGATCGGTCATGCGACGCTCAAACCGGCGCGCCTGCTCTTCCTTGGTTACGCTAAAATAGAGCTTCACCAGTATCGTACCCTGGCGAATTAGTTCCTTCTCGAAGCCGGCCACGCCACGCATGAAGTTCTCATACTCTTCACAGGAGCAGAAACCGAACACTGGCTCTACCATTGCACGGTTGTACCAGCTACGATCAAACAGCACGACCTCACCGCCGCGCGGAAACTGGCGGACGTATTTCTGGAAGAACCACTCGGTACGTTCGTTCTCAGTCGGCTTGCCCAGAGCGACCACGCGATAGTGCTTCTCGTTCATATAGCGGGTCACGCGTCGAATGGTGCCGCCCTTCCCGGCTGCGTCGCGACCCTCGAAGAGGATAATCATGCGCTGACCGCTCTCTTCCAGATATTGTTGCATCTTGATCAATTCAACCTGGAAAGGCTTCAGGCTCTCTTCCCGCATATAGCGCCGATATGCCTTCTTTTTCATCTTTTTTAGTGCGACCTGTTCGGGGTCATCCTGCTTGACTGGATGTGTATCCTGCAAAACATGTCCACCATCAGTTGGCGTGACTGCTTCCTGATTATTCTGATTGGTAGACGATTCTTGTTCTTCGGTCATGGACTGTTCCTAATGAATAAATGTGTGCGTGGAGCAAGACGCAAAAACATTAATTATATCGTATGACCACGCATATTACCTCTTTAACTTATTGATTTATATTAATTTAAAGGCAGATTTTACCCCGTTTGGTAAAGATTGGGTTTCGCGTGTATCAATCTATTCAGATATCTTATTTTAAGTATTTTTCCTGTTTTTAATCCATCTTCTTTTAGCCAATTGATTAACCGCTTCCAATCGGACTGATCCAGGTGAGAAAGCAGTGACAGGTATAATTTTGTTTCTGAATTTCCTGAAATTACTTCTAGTTTTGGATTTCCTGAGTCAGGTTGTGATTGCACCAAGTACGACCACGAAATCGTGTGTTCATTATTTTTTATATTTTTCATCAGGAGGATAAGCTGTTTTATCTCATCAGTTATTTTTCGACATAATTTTGACTTGTTATCTCGTTCAATATAGTCAGAGAATTCATAATAAATTGTTTCTCCTATGACATAGGTTGGCTTTCCATTGTGTTGGAACAGCCAGGTCCCTCTGGATAAACTTCGATCTACTGTAATTTCTTCTACACTCTTTTCCGGTTCTTTAGGCTCAAGCCAACTACAGTCACGAGTAAGACAAAAGTATTCAACAATCTGTTGTTCGAATTTCGACTGGCTTTTAAAGCGCGGTCCTGAAAACACCACTAATTGGCCATCTATTGTGATTAGAATTCTATGTAGATGATCGACCTGAAGATTAAAGTGAGCGCCGTCTTCCAGGCGCCTTAACTGGTGGTTGAGCGATGCAATCATCTTACTAGTCGCCCATCCCCACGTGACCTGTTTTTTTCTACCCGCCTCTGTGCGTGGCTGTGACTGCGATGAGTGTTTCAGGACTTGCGAATAGGCTTCTAGCATGGCGCTAAGTGTTAGAATTACAAATTCTTGCTGTTCACTATAACCACGGTTAATAACATATTTTGCCAGTAAGGAAATCCGGGTGGGTTGTTTATTGAGACTATGAGTTAAATCAGGATTGTCTATTCGATTTATGCCCCAGACATTACTGGAAAATAGCATCATAAAAATAAAAGCAAAGACAAAAAGACGCAGTATATTTTTCATAATGTGACAATAATGAGCTTTATATAAGAGTAGCCCTTAAATAAATTATGTAGCAGTATCCTTTCTTATAATTATTCGTAATACGCCTTGCGGAACGTCTGAATAATCTCAGATATATCATGCTCAAGCACATTCATGGCTTTAAGCGTTTGGTCGCTGATTTGCAGGCTTGCTTCTAAAGTTTCTGAGATAGCCAGACTCGCGCCAGCGTTAAGTAATTGATCACAATGCCGTCAGTCACGGCCTCGTGCATGTATCAAAGTATCCGGATAATGATGTCTGAAAACGCTTACTAATTTTAAAGCTGACGCTGTCTGGTCCAGTGTACATACTAAAACGCGTGCATCCCCTGCTCCTGCCGCTTTAAGTACATCGGCGCGGTATGCATTACCATAAAAAACTGAAAAACCATCTTTTCTACCCTCAATGACACGATCTGCATTGCTCTCAATTGCAATATAGGGAACGTTTGCTGCCTGTAGTATTTTTGCAATACGCTGCCCAATTCGGCCAAATCCGGCGATGATGACATGCGTATCCGATGAATTGAGATGATTGGTACTAATACGGTGACTCTCATCACCAGATACAAGCAAGCGATTGACGTATTCTCCGAGACTCACCATTATTGGCGTGGCAACCATGGTCATTGCTACCAGTAGTATCAACATCTGGAATAGCTCGTCTGCCAGCACACCACTGATGGCTGCAAGCCCAAATATGACAAAACCAAACTCACCACTCTGTGATAATAATAATGATGCCTTTACAGCATCTGGTGTATTAACTCCCATGAGGCGGCATAAAATCCAGTTAATCGTGGATTTTATGAATAAAAGACCAAGTACAAGGCCGATAACCGTAAGGCCATTGCCAGCAAGTATCCCGAAATTAATCGTCATGCCGACACTCATGAAGAAAAGTCCAAGTAACACACCGCGAAAAGGTTCAATATCAGCGATGAGTTGATGTCGGTAGTGACTATCAGCCATCATGAGACCCGCCAGGAATGCTCCAAGCGCTAGCGATAACCCTGCTTCTTCCATGAGCCAGGCTGTGCCTAGTACGGCAAACACCGCTGCAGCGGTAAAGACTTCAGCCGTTCAGCTTCTGGCGACCATAGTTAAAATCGGTGTTAATAGAAAACGACCCACGAGTATTACGGCGATAATGGCCAGCATGCCCTCCAGAATAGCGAATTCAATACCTTCCAGTAAGGGAGTTTTGGCTGCGAGCAGGGAAACCAGGGCTAACAAAGGAACAACCGCAAGGTCTTGAAGTAGCAGAATGGAAAAAGCCGCTTTTCCATGGCCGCTTCCCATTTCTCCTCTTTCTGTGAGTATTTGTAATCCGAAGGCAGTCGAGGAAAGTGCTAGACCAAAGCCAACGATAACCGCAGTCTTGGTAGTAAGTTCAAAAAATAGTGCGATACCAGTCAGCAGTATTCCGGTAATCATGATCTGTAAAGTCCCCAGGCCAAAAACCATGCGCTTCATATCCCATAACCGTTCTGGCTTGAGCTCAATGCCGATAATAAAGAGGAGGAATACAACACCAAATTCAGCAATGTGTTGAATTACTTCTACTTGATCAATGTAGCCTAGCCCCCAGGGGCCAACGATAATTCCTGCTGCCAGATAGCCCAGTACAGCTCCAAACCCTATCCTCTGAAAAAGAGGCACTGTGATGACCGCAGCCGCCAGAAGAATAAGAATATCGACTATATAGTGAGTTTCTGTCACTTATTGACCTGTTTATATAACATCATCCAAGTTGATGAAGATGAATAAGATAAAGTAGCAAGTCTGGAACCTTAGTTGTAACCCTCGTGCATTTTCTTAATAGCAACACTGATCGCCTTGTGCCACACCCTCTCGATTTCAGGGTGAAATTCCGGATCACATGAGTGTAGTGTGCTGACCAGGGAATTTCTCCAGGAACTATAAAGTATTTTCGGGATAGATAACCCCTGGTGGTACTGGCCAATACCCTTAAGGTGTTCATCTACTCGCCATGGCTCTGTATTGGCGAGTGACATTAAAGTCAGGGTCTTAGCCAGTTTGGACTGTAGTGCCTGCATATTCACACCTTCAAAAATGCGGGCGGTTTGTTCTGATGAGTTGATAAACCTGTCGTAAAATCTATCCAGAAAACTTTCGCATTTAATCACACGATCCAAGCTCTCATTAAAAAGTGATAGCTCTTCCGTCGTCAGGAAATCGTTTTCAGAATACTCGTCTGATGTTAACTCAGCCATAACGTCTCTTTATACCATGAATCAATCCAGTAAGCCCAATAGCCATAATTAATAATGCTATTGCAATATAAATCTGGTTAAGTAATTCAGGTTTAAACAGTAAGATCGTGCCTAGACCTAACATCATAAACCCAGATAACAGTTTTAATAGTCGGCCTTCTGTTTCTCTCAATTTACGCTTGCCAAGTGTAATCACAAAAAGCAATACAATCAGCAACAGGGGCAGGATATAAACCAGATTATATAGCACCAGGTAAAAGTAGTAACTGCTGGAGGGTAAATCGTGCAATGTAAGTATGCGCGTATAAACCATGGGAAAGCCCGCAGTACAAAGCAATTCATAGCTGTTTGCCGCGACAGCAAGAATCACGGTGCCGGTAAGTAAGGGCACAAGAGAGTTTTGTTGTAATAGTCCTCGCGCACGTTGAAAGATACTTTGTTTCTGTTCATCAGTAAGACTGAGTGATACGCCCTGCTTGAAAAGAAAATAATCCTTGATATTGATGGCGGCCATTACGATAGCAATAGCACCTGCTATCCATGTTATTAGACGTATCTCACCAAACCATTGGAAGACGTTAAGCCACGCGGCCATGAATATAAAATAGATTAGACCCGAAAACACGACAAACACACCGCCAACGATCATCATTACCTGGCGACTGCGCGCATTTACTAGCAGACTCAGTAAAAACATCAGAATAAAAAAAGCACAGGGATTGAAGGCGTCCATCCCGGCAAGTATCAATGTTAGAACTGGCAGAGATATTTCATCAGGATTAATGCTCCCTATGTATGGCAGTTGCATATCAGCTGTTTTCTGTGTTACAGCTGGTGGTGTCTGAACTGGTGGGTCTTCACCAAAGTGCTGGCGGTAACAGCTTGCCAGTGCCTGTACTAACTGATTACCTGTCGTCTCGGCTGAATCGTATCCTGTGAATTGTGTGCCGCACCACATAAAGGCAGGAACCGAAGTAGGTTCGACACTAATCAATTGGCTCATTTCTATAAATCGTTGACGACTTGCAAGGCTGTTATTAATTTCATATGACTGCACATCTATCCATTGATGCTGTTTACGTAATGCATCAATAAAGGGGCGTGCCTCCAGACAATGAGGGCAACGGTTTGACCAGAAAAAGTAAAGAATGACTGCCCTGCTTTCTGGCTCGTCCTGATTTAGCCATTGAGATTCGCTGCCTGGTAATTCAGCATTTGACGGGCTGGATAACGCCAGTACAAAGCAGCCAATTATCGAGAAATAACGCAGTAATCCCACTGTTAGAATATATAGTCTGGTAGTAAAAAAGGTATACCGCCGCATCGGCCCATTATATGGGCCGGTGCGGCAAAGAGTAGTCTATCTAATGTATATTGATATCAATAGACTTTGGTTTAGCCTCTTCTGCCTTCGGGATCATCAGTGACAAGACGCCATCCTTATAGTGGGCATCCACTTTATCTGGCTGAATGGATGCTGGAAGCGTAAAGTGACGAGCGAAAGTGCCACAAAACCGCTCAGTACGATGCTGCTTTGTACCTTCGCCTGTTTCCGTTTCTGTTCGCTTCTCGCCAGTAATGCTCAGCACGCCATTATCAAGGTTCACCTTAATATCCTCCTTGTCTACGCCAGGGATATCGGCCTTGATCAGAAAGCTTTCATCACTCTCTTCAATGTCAACTGTGGGAGACCATTCTGCAAAACCATGGCTGGCATCAGTACCACGGCCTTTAGCCAGCGTATTATAACGATCGAGAAGGTCTTCCATTTCCCGGTAAGGGCTCCATAGTGTCATGTTCATCACGAGCCTCCTGCATTTTCCGCTCTCAAACCGACGTCGAATTAACGTCTCTCTATTAATAAATATAGGTCCAAATTGTGGAAATGGAATGACAAAAATCAAATTCGAAGCTGAAGAAAACTAGATTAATAGTGCATATAAAACAATGAGATACACGATATACCTAAATGAATTATTGCTGTTATATTTAATTACGGCTCTCATGGTTATTATTCAGCACGCAGGGCCTCAACCGGATCAAGCTGGGCTGCGCGATATGCAGGTACCACACCTGCGATAAGTCCGATTGTCACTGCAATTGCTTCTGCTAGCAGCACGTAAAGCAGCGGGATATGCACGGGCAGCGCAGGCAAAATAAGCTGTGCTAACCAGGCGATACCAATGCAGAGTACGAGGCCGCTCAGACCTCCAATGGTTGCCAGCAGTACGGCCTCGCCGAGAAACAAGCCGAGTATTTGGGCACGTCTTGCACCCAGCGCACGTAATAGACCGATTTCACTAGTGCGTTCATTTATTGCAATGGTCATGATAGTCACAATACCAATTGCGCCAACCAGTAATGAAATCCCCCCAATGGCCGCCACTGAAAAAGTCAGCACATTCAACACTGAACCCAGCACATCCAGCATCTGTTGCTGGGTGGTTATGGTGACATCATCCTTGCCGTGGCGAATGATGATTGTTTGCCGAATGCCCTCAACGACTTTTTCGACCGGTATACCCTCTTCATACAACACATCAATTTCAAACAGCGAATCATTATTAAACAGCGCCAGTGCACGAGCAGCCGGGATATACACCGTATCGTCGAGATCGAATCCAAGCACGGTACCTTTGGATTCCATTACTCCTACAACCCGGTAACGAAAACCACCAATCGTAATGCGCTGCCCCAGTGGATTACGGTCCGCGAATAACTCCTGTCGCATCTTACTGCCCAGCACCGCCAGTGCACGTGGCGCTGTCGGGTCGTCATCGGGTAAAAAACGCCCCAGTTTCACCTGCATACTAAAGGCTTCTGGCATTTGTGGCCCTGCCCCATAGATTGTAGTGCGTCTACGTCGATTACCTGCCTCAACCTCTGCATTACCCTGTACAAAAGGAACGACAGCTTTCACATAGGATAATCGTCCAAGTGCCTGAGCATCTTCTATTGTTAGTGGGCGCTCCGTACCAAAGGCCCCCATGCTTACGCCTGAGGTCTTGGCATTACCGGGATTGATACCAACCAGTGTTGTACCGAACTGGGTAAATTCAGCAAGTACAAATTTGTGGATTCCTTCACCAATAGAGGTCAGCAAGACAACCGCTGCAATACCCACGGCAATGCCCAGCGCTGTGAGAAAACTGCGCAGCCGACGGGCAACCAGTGAAGTGCCGGTGAGCCGTAAGAAATCACGTAAGTACATGGGTTAGCGCCTTGATAATGCCAGCACTGGATCCAGCCTGGCCGCATGTCTGGCGGGCATCAGGCTGAATACCAGGCCAGTCAACAATGCCACCAGCAGTGCCGCAGCATTTGCCCAGATGGGTGCAAACGCCGGTAGTATGGGAAAGGCATAGCGGATAAGCGCACTTCCCACCTGCCCAAGCAGTAATCCCGCAAAGGCACCTAGCGCAGATAAGATCATGGCTTCCAGTAATATTAATAAAATAATCTGGCGATGAGATGCACCGAGTGCTTTAAGCAAACCAATCTCGGCTGTACGTTGTGATACAGCGACTAACATGACGTTCATGATTAATATGCCAGCGACGGCCAGACTAATCGCGGCTATACCACCTATCGCATAAGTCAATGCGCCAAGTATGCGATCAAACGTTTCCAGTACGGCATCCTGGGTAATCACGGTGACATCCTTTTCTCCCTGATGTCGAGCTTTTAATGTATCAATCACAAAACGCTTGGCCGGTTGTATGGCATCGCGACTCTTAGCTTCTACCAGGACACGAAATAACGAAGAAGTATTAAACAGCTGTTGGGCCGATGCAACGGGTATCATGACGATGTCCTGTACATCGACACCAATGGAGCGGCCTTCTGAGTCCATAATGCCAATGACCCGAAAACGCCGGTCACCAATCCTTATCCATTCACCCAATGCCGGTTCTGCGCCAAACAATTCACTACGTATCTTGCTGCCAATAACGGCAACTGGCGAGGCAATATCAAGGTCGGTTGCGGGTAGAAAACGCCCTCTGCCTATTTCCCAGTGACGAATAGCAAGCAGCTCATGACTGGAGCCAAGGATAACAACATTGCGTGAACGACCTTTCCAGCTGACGTCAGCTGATCCTACATTAATAGGGGCAATACGTTTTATACTGTAACTGCGTAGCAATGCCTGAGCATCATTTAATGTCAGGTCACGTGGGGTCTCGCCCATCATTGTCGTTGGACTGATGCCAGCAGTTTCAGACCGACCTGGATATACAATTAAAAGATTAGTACCAAGTGAAGCGAACTCGCCGGTGATATAACGTCTTGCGCCCTCCCCCAGTGACGTCAATATCACTACAGCACTCACACCGATTGCCATTGCCATCAACATCAATATAGTGCGTGTTGGAAAGCCTCGTAATGCGCCAAGGGAAAACCGGGTTGCATCTGTTATGTTTAAGATCATGCTAATTTGTCGCTACTTAAACGACCATCCAGCATGTGTAGATGACGCTGGGCACGTTGCCCCATGTCATGGTCATGAGTCACCAGTATCAGGGTAATACCCTGCTCATTGAGTTGCTCTAGTATTCGAATGACATCCTGCCCAGACTGGTGATCAAGGTTACCCGTCGGTTCATCTGCAAGCAGGACTGTTGGTTTGGTTATCGTGGCACGTGCTATGGCGACACGCTGACGCTGACCACCGGATAACTGTTCAGGTTTATGGTGGCTCCGGTTGCTTAGACTGAGTTCTTCTAACACGCGTGTGACCTGCGAATGACGTTCTTCTGGTTCTACGCCCGCCAGTATCAGGGGTAACTCGATATTTTCAGCAGCGGTTAGTCGAGGAACTAAATGAAACATCTGGAATACAAAGCCAATTTCCCGGTTACGCACCTGGGCCTGTTGAATGTCACTAAGTTGGGTTACGTCCTGGCCATTCAGTTGATAAGTGCCAGCTGTAGGTCTATCCAACAAACCCAGCAGGTTCAGTAAGGTGGATTTTCCCGATCCGGAAGGCCCCATAATGGAAACGTATTCGCCGGCATCAATATGCAGCGTGACATCGTCAAGCGCATGAACAGTCTGGTCACCAACCTGGAAATTACGGCGGATTGCATCCAGTTCAATCATTGTTCGCCTGAGTTTCGCGCACGGCGGCCACACCGTCCGTGACACCCTCACGCTCGACTGAAACAACGACCAGCTGGCCTTCAACAACACCGCTGGTAACTTCAGTCCAGTCCCAGTTACTTAAACCGGTATGTATTTCTCTTTCTTCCAGTAAGCCATTGTCAGTCAATATCAATACCTTGTTACCTTCAAGAATTGATTCAGTAGGGATGCGTAAGGTTGATGGGCTTTCATTCAGGATGACTTCAATATCTGCACTGTAACCCGGTAACATGCCTTCGCAATCTTCAGGGCAGATAAAATTCACCTCCACATCAATTGTTCGCGCCTGTTTTTCCAGCTCCAGGATATAGGGTGCAATCCGACGAACTTTACCTTCGAACAGTTTTCCTGCCATGGCATCCAGCGATATCTTAGCCGGCATATCAACGCGTATTTGCGGTGCATCTACCTCATCAATGGGCGCTGAAACGTATAAACAACTAACGTCAACAAGATCGACTGAAGGTGGTGTGGGTATACCGACTGGCGATGGTGTGACGAATTCACCAATCTCACCATTCACTTCTGCTACGGTACCCGTAAAAGGTGCTTTTAAACGTGTTTTTTCCAGGTTAGCGCGTACGACATTGATTCTAGACTGACTGACCTTATTTTTCGTTAACGCTGCATTACAGGCTGACTGCAAGGCGCGGGACTCACTATCTGCCCTGTCTACTGCCTCCTCTGAAGTAAGATTATTTATTCTTAGTTCCTTTTGTCGTTTGGCCTCTCTACTTGCAGCCCTGGCTGTGATGCAAGCCTGTTTGGCGGTAGCTTCGACCGAGATGGCTTCACTTTGTGCCTGTTCGAGCTGTGCCAGTAAATCATCATTCCATAACTCCATTAACAGTTGGCCTGTCTGAACTTTATCGCCTTCCTTTACAGGCAACCTGGCGATTTGTCCGCCAATGGAGGGTGAAATACCGGCACGACGACACGCCTTGATGGTGCCTGCACGCGTATTGGCCACCATATCCTGTACCAGGCCATAAGCAACGGGCTTAACATTGACTTCAACGGGCTTCGTTCGACTAAACCAGTGGACAAGTGCAGCAACAATTAGTACTGACAGTATCAAGATCAGCATGATTTTATAATTTTTCATAATGAGCGCACTTTATTGTTGTTGTGTAATGATTATAAATTAACCTGTTTCTAGTGATGTCAGGTAACGATCAGCTGCCAGGGCTGCCTTGGCTCCCGCCCCAGCTGAAATAACGATCTGCTTATCTAACTCATCCGTTACATCACCTGCCGCGAATAGTCCAGCGACCGCCGTCGATTGATCACATTCTACGGGAACTTCATTATGTTTGTTCAGCGTTAATAATTTGGATAGCTGTGCACTGTTAGGCTCGAGTCCTATTTCAAGAAAGACGCCATGTACTGCAATATCTTCCCCTACCTCACCATCAGGACCAGCCAGACGTAAACCTTCCAGTAGATCACGGCCAAGATATTCACGTACCTGTCGGTTAAGATGGAAATGTACGACGCCTTTTGCTTCGGCTTTTCTGATATCTTCTACCAGCACCGCGTCTGTCTGAAATTCATCGCTAATATGTACCAGGTGAATTTCAGCAGCATAGCGAATGAGATCTCGTATAGCGGTAAACGCTGAGTTACCACCACCTATCACGGCCACCTTTTTATCTTTGTATAACGGCGCATCACAGGTAGCGCACCAGGCAATACCTTTGCCAATAAATCTTTCTTCACCCGGTACGTTAAGAAGCCGGTTACGTTTGCCAGTACAAAAAATAACACTACGTCCCTGGTAAACTTTTTCGTCTTCAGTTTTTACATTAAACAAGCCATCGTTGCGTTCTATTGACATGACCTGTGTATGACAACGCTCGGCAACGGGATAGGCTTCAACGTGTCGGCGCATAGCCTGCGCCAACTCGGCACCACCTACCTGTACCAGGCCCGGGTAATTTTCAACAATCTCGGTATCGTTGATCTGACCACCTGCCTGCTTGCCAATTAATGCGGTCTTACGTCCTTTACGTTGTGCATAGAGTGCTGCACTGAGTCCTGCTGGTCCAGCACCTACGACGATGACATCATATATTTCATCGGTAACCGCCTCACGCGCATGACGAAGCCCCTGCTCATCGCGCATTTTCGCTTCAATTGACTCATAGGTATCGGGGTCCACCGTTTTCAGTATGCTGAGTATTGCCTGATCTACTGGTAATGCGCCTTCAAAAGCCCGTTGTCCATTAACAACAGTCAATGGCACGCCGCTAACCTGATAACGATTAACCAGTTGCGGAAACTCAGCACTATCGATCATATCTGCGCGTACATGCTGATTGGCCATTGCTAATTGATGGACCAGGCCAACCATTTTCTGACAGTAAGGGCAGGCTAGCGTTACCATAACTTCGATATGGGTCGGGACATCAATGATGGATCCCAACTCAACGACCGTGCTATCTAAGGATGATTGACCTTTTGATACCTGTTCAATGCTTTCTAACAATGAAGAGAACTCATAGCCACCAGTCAGCCCGAAAAAGCGAATACCATGATCCACTTCTGCACGTACTATCGTAGCGGGTACCTTGTCGATTTGATATTCCGCTGCTTCGGCTGAATCTAGTGAATAGATTTCCAGCGATAGCTTGTCACTCAGTGCCGCCAGGTCTTCGAGCAATTCCCGTTGATCAGCACAGGCGCCACAGGCATGGGGCTGGGTAAATAACAACAGGCGTACCGGATCAACAAGCTGCGTGAACTCTTGCGTTATCTGCTCGGCAATTTCATCGGTAATGAACTTACTCATCGCCTTCTCCCTTAATCATACTGGTGAATTAATAGCTAAAACTGTCTTATTACTCCAGTACTGTCATTTGTGCCCGTAAATTATTTATCTCATCCATCAGGTCCAGCACTAACGCTGCACCAGCGATATTTACACCCAGGTCCTGCTGCAAGCGTATCACTGTGCGCGCACGATGCAGGCTGGTTCCAGTGAAGTGCCATTGTCTCATCTCATTGCCAGCAGGCTCCAGAATACCCTCGTCCACCAGTTCAATCACCCACTGGCTTTGCATACCACAGGCACGGCACATTTCATCTAAAGTCAATGAACTCTCTTCATCGAGCACTAATCCGATTAAAATATCATCACTCATGATCAATCATACCCCCAGACTGGCACGTGGGTTGAATGCCAGTTCCTGTTGCATTTTTCGATACAGGTCTTTTGCCTTTTCAGTATCTCCAGGTGGTAAGGCAATGCGTAATACAGCATAAAAATCACCTGGTTCCTTTGCCGGTATACCGCGCCCTTTTATACGTAGCTTACGCCCTGAAGTAGAACCTGCGGGTATTTTAAGATCAATAGCACCGACAGGTGTTGGTGCTTTAACAGTTGCTCCCAATGCGGCTTCCCAGGGCGCGAGCGGCAACTCAAGGTAAATATCCAGTCCCTCAACGCGATACTGTGGATGTGGTCTGAATTCAATTTCAAGGTATAGATCGCCGGCGCTTGCATTACCCATGCCCGGGGAACCCTGTCCTGCCAATCGGATACTCTGTCCTTGCTTGATACCTTTAGGAATTTTTACATTTAATGTCCTTTCTTTCGTGAAGACATGACCCTGTGAATCGACTTCAGGTGACTGCAGTGTGATCGTACGCGTAGCACCTTGAAATGCATCGACGAGATCGATGACAACCTTGGCATGATGATCTTCACCCTGGGCATGAAATTGCCTTCCTGCTCTCTGCGCTCCACCAAAGCCTCCTTGTCCGCGCATACCGAATAGCGATTCAAAAAAGTCACTATAGGCAGCGGCCTGATCTGCAGTAAAACCGCCACCGCTGTGTTCAAAGCCGGCACCCCAGTCAGGAGGCGGATGAAATTCCTGGCCTGCCTTCCAGTTAGCGCCAAGTTGATCGTAGGCCGCACGCTTTTCTGGATCTTTGAGTACCTCGTAGGCTTCTCCGAGTTCCTTGAATTTTTCTTCTGCTGCTGATTCCTTGCTGACATCGGGATGATATTTACGTGCCAGTTTACGATATGCACGTTTGATCTCGTCCTGCGTTGCCCCTTTCTCAACACCGAGGATTTTATAATAGTCTCTATATTCCATACCGTTTCCTCTTTCGATGACCAGAAGTCAGCATGCTTATGAGTAAAGTACCAGATATAACGTTGTTGTCGCCATAAATCACTGAATGAAATCATCATTTTTTGATTAAAATTAGATCCATACATTACCTGTGGGCGTTGATGGCGATTCCAATAGCATGTGTGAATAATATTGATTTAAATCAATGTACTCTGATGCTGGCGTACGCAGAACAATTACTGAGTTGAAGTCTGGGGACTAAAAACCTGGCGATATTTAAAAGACGTAATGTTGCTGGTCGTCAGGATGCTAGCTAACCGGTAACGACAGTTTCAAAATCTCTTAACTATATGTATGTCGTTAAATACTAACGGTAGTGTTACAGCATTTATAGGCTATCGTGTTCGATAATTATAATGACATGCTACGCATGCGTTTGTTACTTTCTCCAGGGCACTATATGCACCTTTAATATCGCCTTGCTTGGCGGCTCTCGAAAGCTCCGAAGCAGCATCATGCATGCTCCATCCTATATTTCTCATCTCAAGAGGCATATACCTGCCTGGCCCCATACCAGTGGCGCGGTGTTTTCCCATAGAACTTTTTCCCATTCTGGTTTCGGCAATATCTGCTGCGGCATCAAAGTTATTTGATGCCATGAATCCGACAATTATGTTTAAGGCAGCCAGGTGATCCAGCATTTCCTTACGCATAAGCTCGCGCGTTTGCTCAGGCATTGCAACAAATTGACGTGGGTCTCCGATAGAAGAATCTGATGCGTCTTGTGTTTTACTAATTGTATCTCCGCCTTGTGCGGCATGTGAGGTCTGTGCGGTTATTAAGAACACTGACGTAAATAATATATATGCCACCCTGCGCATGACCATGTCCTCTTTAGAATCTAAATTGATGCGTAGATGCTGTAGTGTAAAATTACAGTATCAGCTAATTAATGATACTCGAATGTTTGTGGAAGCATACTATTATCTGGCTGTTAGTGATAACTGGCCCGGTTAGCAAATTGTATTGCCTGTAGTTCACTGTCTTCGAGGAACTTCAGGCCTTTATGTATCTGTCGGTGAATGAGTGGCCGTGGAATTGGCGCATTGTCCTGCATAAATGGGATCAACGTGTCGATAAAGGTTTCTACAAGATTTGACCCTTTAGGAGATTTATCGAGTTGTATCAACATCTCTTCATAGGATTCGTTTATTAAAATACGTTCATATGGATGAGAAAATCTACCTGCGTTTTCTTCTTTATCAAGCAGACCACCCGCAATCATAGGGATGTCAATGGCGATAAAGGAATGGGTATAAAGCAAATTCTCTAACAGCAGGCTGATACGATGTTGTAGCTGATGAAGGCGTATTTCATTCTCAGGCGAGGCAATGCACGTCGCTGTTAGCTGGTTGGCCTTATCTTTCAGGAACAAGCCGATATCCAACCAGCCATGATTATTTATCTCGATAACCTGTTCATTGAGCAACTGCAAGTCATCCAGGTGCGGACAAATTGTAGTATCAGTATGTTGAGATGCACTAACCCTGGTGTAGACAAAAGATAATGAACAGCAGACAGAAACCCAACAGATAATCAATAATATTGAAGTCTTAACATCATCGTTCTTACTTCTTGATATCTTCATCTACCATGCCGGAAAGAGAATAATGATTCTCATTACTACACAAGCATAGTTGATCGATAACCGTTATCCATATCAATGATGCACTTTTCAAGTCAGAAACTACTTATTGTATTGAGCTTAATTGAGCAACTGGCAATCAATTGATTTGTTCAGGTTACGTTCATACTCCTGAGTTCATACTGACACCAGGAAACTAAACTGAATAATTCATGTATGTGAAGGAGGCATTATGAAAGGTTTTACGACAATTATGGTGGCAGTTATATTGTTCATGCCTGGCTTCAGTGGCGGCATATATGCTGATGAAACTTCGCCCGATAAAAGCGTTGTGGAAGAGCAAACGTTGGCCGATGAAAAACCCTCAGAAGAAAAGAAGGAAACTGAGGAAGAACCTGAATGTGACTAGATTGTTGTACCGATGGCATGGTATTCCATGCCATCGATCTAAGAACAATAGCGTGTTAATTGTTTAAAGCACATGTATTACTAGAATAATACTATATATATCAATATGTTATAATGTTATTCTTATGTAATTTATCGAGTTATTACGCATTAAGAACTTCGTATGTGGTATCACCAATCTCAGCTGGATTCTGAACTACATGCACTCCCAGTTTTTCCAAGGCCTTCATTTTGGCACTGGCCGTATCTTCAGCACCAGAAATGATGGCACCTGCATGGCCCATACGTCTTCCTGGTGGTGCAGTGGCACCAGCAATGAAACTGATCAAAGGTTTATTAAGGTTATCTTTAGCCCACTCGGCAGCGATGATTTCCTGTTGGCCGCCGATTTCACCAATCATCACAACCGCCTCGGTTTCATCATCTTCGGCAAACGCCTTCATGGTAGTAAGGAAGTCAGATCCATTGACCGGGTCACCACCAATACCCACACAGGTCGACTGCCCCAGGCCACGCTCAGTCATTTGTTCTACTGCTTCGTAGTTGAGTGTCCCGGAACGTGAAACCAGTCCGATATTACCTTTCTTATAGATATGTGAAGGCATAATGCCGACTTTGCATTCTTCTGGAGTTACCACACCTGCAGTATTTGGACCGAAAATAGTGACTTCGTGACCGATAGCGTAACGTTTAACACGTACCATATCCTGTACCGGAATGCCGTCAGCGATGACTACAATGACACGAATGCCGGCATCAATGGCTTCCATGATGGCATCGGCTGCAAATGGTGGTGGAACAAAGATACCAGAGACCTCACAGCCGGTTTCAGCCACTGCATCAGAAACCGTATGAAAACCGGTAGGTCCAGATGGGTCTGACCACCCTTACCCGGGGTCACGCCGCCCACAACAGGTGTGCCGTGTTTCATTGATTCTTCAGCATGGAAAGTCGCATGCTGGCCGGTAATACCCTGAATGATGACTGGCGTTTCCTTATTGATAAAGATGCTCATGATGCACCTCCTGCAGTCTCAACAGATTTCTGGGCAGCATCGTCCAGTTTTGTTGCCGTGATTAATTCCAACCCTGATTCATCCAGAATCTTTCTTCCCTCTTCTACATTAGTACCCGCCAGTCGAACCACGATGGGTATCTGTATTTGCTGTTCTTTTGTGGCTTGAACTATTCCTTTGGCTATCCAGTCACAACGGTTGATGCCGGCAAATATGTTCACGAGAATAGATTTAACATTTGGGTCTTCCAATACAATACGGAATGCATTGGCGACCTTTTCCGGTGAAGCACCGCCACCCACATCCAGAAAGTTAGCCGGTCGACCGCCATGTAATGCAATGGCATCCATGGTTGCCATTGCAAGGCCAGCGCCATTAACAATACAACCGACATTGCCGTCCAGCGCAATATAATTCAACCCGTGAGAACTGGCTTCGACCTCTTTCGGGTCCTCTTCATCAAAATCTCTCATATCGGCAACATCACCTAGGCGATACATGGCATTGCCATCAAAATTCATTTTGGCATCCATTGCCATCAGCCTGTTGTCGTCAACAATAGCCAGTGGATTGATTTCCATTAGCAGCGCATCTTTATCACGAAAACAACGATATAGACCTTTCATGACCTTGCTTGCCTGATTGATCATTTTGCCCTTCATGCCAATACGTGCTGCAATTTTTCGACACTGAAAGTCACACAGACCCACTGCTGGGTCGACTTTTTCATAAACGACTTTTTCCGGTGTCTTCCTGGCAACCTCTTCAATATCCATACCACCTTCTGAGGAAGCGATCAGGGTAATGCGCTGGCTTTCACGATCGATAACGATACCCATGTAATATTCTTTTGTAATATTGTGTGCCTTTTCGACCAATACGCGTTGCACGAGTCGACCTTCTTTCCCGGTTTGATGAGTAACTAATCTTGATCCCAGTAGCTGGTCGGCAATTTGTTGTACCTCTTCAAAGCTGTTGGCAATCTTTACACCGCCCGCTTTACCTCTACCACCTGCATGTATTTGTGCTTTAACCACCCATTTTTCGCCGCCAATTTCTTCTGCGATGGATGCAGCGTCATTGTCACGCGCGGCAAAGCCACTGGCGGGTAATGGGATGTCATATTTACGGAAGAGTTTTTTCGCCTGGTATTCGTGGATATTCATATTTTAGGATTCAGGATATGGGAATTAGGATTTACAGATAATAGGACTTAAGAGCCGCTTGTGGCTTTTTCGATCTGATTGACCTTTTGCATTAGTGCTTCAGCCTGGCGTATTGAAGCGGCATCAATGAGACGGCCATCCAGTGAAACAGCACCCTTACCTTCTTTGGCTGCTTTCTCCATTTCTTCGAGGATACGACGCGCACGGGTTGCCTCTTTTTCCGGCGGCGTAAATATCTCGTTAGCCAGTGCAATCTGTGAAGGATGGATACACCATTTTCCTTCTACACCAAGCGCTGCACATGCGCGTGCCGCTGCCTTGTATTCATCTGGATCTTCAATGTTGCCAAATGGCCCGTCGATTGGTCGTAAGCCATACGCTCGACAGGCAACGACCAGTCGCGATATGGCAAAGTGCCATTGATCGCCATAGTGAAATGCCCGGTGACCATTAGCATCGGGTTGCGACAACATACCGTAGTCTTCATTGGTGCCACCCATTTGCGTGGCACGCGCCTGGGTCGATGCAGCGTAATCAGCCACACCAAATACCATTGCTTCAAGTCGGTCAGGACACGTCTGCGCGATATCTTCGACATTAGCCATGCCACGAGCGGTTTCAATCAATATATGAATATTGATTCGATCGTAACCTTTGGCCTGCTCTATTTGATCAAGTAGTGTCGCGACAAAATAGATATCGGCGGGTTCGTTTACCTTTGGGATCAGGATGGTATCGAGCTTATCTCCTGCCTGTTCAACCACATCTACCACATCGCGATAACACCAATGGGTATCAAGTCCATTAATACGTACAGATACCGCACATTTGGACCAGTCGTAGGTATTGAGCGCCATAATGACATTTTTACGGGCCTGGTCCTTGTCATCTGGGGCTACGGCGTCTTCAAGATCCAGAAATACGATATCGGCACCAGCATCGGGTGCTTTTTCAAGCATACGGAGATTACTACCGGGTACTGCTAATTCACTACGATGTAGACGATCTTTAACGGCCATGTCAGAAAAGCTCCCTTGTTGGTGAATCGATCTATCAATGATCAATCCCGTGATATTCAGCGAAAAACGATGATCGGCTTTATAGGAAGCCAAAATCGACGGTTTTCTAAAGGGGCGGAAGAATAGCACAGTCCATTGAAGCATTAAATTTTTCAATTCCTCGCATCGGGTTTCTTAATCTGATCCCCTTCGTCAAAAATGGTTTTTGCTATTTATGGCCATAATTTAGCCGGTTAATCCATTTTTTATGGTCTAACCTTGTTTTAATTGAACATAATTCAATTAAAACGATCTCAACCAATATCTGCCAGGAATTACAGGTGATCACAGTGGTTGCTTTATTAATACTCGGTATAACAGCGGCTTTGATGTTACTGGCCTATCTGCGTATGCCACTAAGGATATATGTAGCAATTGTGTTGGCCTTGACCTGGTCAACATCAATTATCCAGTATCCAGACAATACTAGCCTGATCGTGTCTGGCTTAGTAACCATGTTGGCGCTGATGCTGCTGATTCGCCCTGTCAGGCGTCATATTCTGACTAAATCTATATTCAATGCATTTAAACGTGCATTACCCCCCATGTCCGAAACTGAACGTACCGCACTGGAGGCTGGAGATACCTGGTGGGATGCTGAGTTATTCACGGGTAAACCTGATTGGTCGCAGTTACTGAATGTAGAGACTGCAACATTAACTAAAGAAGAACAGGAATTTCTTGATGGGCCAGTTAATGAACTCTGCGAAATAATAGATGACTGGGAGATCACACATATTCACCGTCGAATACCTGATCCTGTCTGGGAATTTATGAAGCATCACCGCTTTTTCGGCATGATTATTCCCAAAGCCTACGGGGGGCTGGAAATGTCTGCACTGGCCCATTCACAGGTTGTGATGAAGGTTGCTTCTCGTAGTGTCAGTGCAGCTGTAACGGTCATGGTGCCAAACTCATTAGGTCCCGCTGAATTATTGTTGCGATACGGTACACAACAACAAAAAGATTATTATCTGCCACGGTTAGCGACTGGAATAGAAATACCCTGCTTTGCGTTAACTGCACCGGAGGCAGGTAGTGATGCCAGTTCGATACCTGATACCGGTACGGTGTGTTATGGCAAACATGATGGTCAAGATGACGTACTGGGGATAAGACTGAACTGGAGTAAGCGGTATATTACGCTGGGTCCAGTCGCGACATTACTCGGCTTAGCTTTTAATCTTGAAGACCCTGATAACTTACTTGGTAAAGGAATAGAACCCGGTATTACCTGCGCGTTGATACCGACCAATACCAAAGGAGTCTCAATCGGCCGTCGTCATTACCCGATGAACCAGGCATTTCAGAATGGGCCTAACCAGGGTCACGATGTTTTTATACCGGTCGACTGGATTATTGGTGGTCAGGATAAAGCCAGTGAAGGCTGGAAAATGCTGATGGAGTGTCTGGCAGCAGGTCGCGCAATATCTCTTCCGTCTCTGTCGGTGGGTGGTGCAAAAGTTGCCAGTCAGTCTGCTGGCGCTTACGCACGTATACGTGAACAATTTGGATTACCGATTGGTAAGTTTGAAGGGATTGAAGAAGTGCTTTCCAGAATTGCCGCCAATACTTACATGATGGATGCCACCAGGACCTTAACCCTTACAGCGCTCGACATGGGGCATCATCCCTCTGTTATATCTGCCATTTCGAAACAACAGTTAACCGAACGTATGCGGATGTCGATTAATGATGCGATGGATATTATGGGTGGCGCCGGTATCTCAATGGGGCCAAAGAATATATTTGCACGTGTATATGAGGCCTTACCTATCAGCATTACTGTTGAAGGCGCAAACATATTAACTCGAAGTCTTATTATCTTTGGTCAGGGGGCAATACGTAGTCATCCCTATGTTTACAGGGAAATGAAAGCCGCAAATGAACCAGACCCAACTATTGGATTGCGTGATTTTGACCAGGCATTTTTTAGTCACGTTGGTATGTTTATCAGTAATGCGGTGCGTAGTTTCTGGTTAGGACTCACCAATGGTCGTACCGCATCGGTCCCCGTTTCCACACATTCGAAGCGTTACCTGCAACAACTTAACCGCATGAGTGCTGCATTTGCGCTAGTATCAGATACCTGCATGTTTACCTTGGGTGGTAGTCTGAAACGTAAAGAGCATATTTCGGCACGTCTTGCCGATGTTTTTAGTATGCTCTACTTAACATCGGCTACTATTAAACGATTTGAGGAACAAGGTGCACATGAAGAGGAAGCTCCATTGTTAAGAGCGGCTTGTCACAGTGCTTTCTACTATATACAGGAAAGCCTGCATGGTGTGACGCGTAATCTACCGTTTACATTTATTGGTGTACTACTGAGATGGCTGGTCTTTCCCAGGGGCCGTGCTTACAGTGCCCCGTTCGATCACTTCCTGCATGATGCCGCTTCCGTTTTACTTACCCCTTCTGCAACAAGATCACGGCTGATTGAAGGTATATATATTAGTAAGAATAAAAACGATCAGAAGGCAAAACTTGAAGATGCCCTTGCCACCGTTATTGCTGCTGAGAAAGCAGAAAAGAAACTCAAGCAGGCGATTCGTAGTGGCATCATTACGAAGTCCAGAAACAAAGATGAAATTATTGCTGATGCTGAACAGTGTGGATTATTATCGGATGAAGAATTACAACGCATCAAGCGTGCTCGTGCCGCCAGACTGGATATTATCGCGGTTGATGATTTTGACGCGGACCTGGGATTATCAACGACCGATTACCTTGATCAGCCGGCAGTAAAAATGGCATGAGCAATATAACGGTTGGCAACCTGCAGGGAAGATCAGTCAATGTTATTGATGGCGCGCGTACGCCTTTTCTGAAAGCGATGAACAAGCCGGGTGCCTTTACGGCAAGTGATCTTGCCGTAAACTGTGGCAATACCCTGTTAACGAGACAGCCCTTCCCTGCCGATGCTATCGATGAAGTAATAGTCGGTTGTGTTGCCCCAAGTGTAGATGAAGCCAATATCAGCCGGATCGTTTCATTAAGGCTGGGATGTGGACAATCAACGCCTGCCTACACCGTACAGCGTAATTGTGCTTCAGGCTTGCAATCCCTGGATAATGCAGCGCTTGATATTGCAACCGGGCGTGCTGATCTGGTGCTTGCTGGTGGTACTGAGGCAATGAGCCATTCACCCATTGTCTATAACCATCAAATGGCCGAATGGCTTGGTGGTCTCAGCGGTGCCAGGACTCCCGTAAATAAATTACTGTCCTTGTTAAAGTTCAGACCATCCATGCTTAAGCCCATTATTGGATTATTAAGGGGTTTGACAGATCCCTTTACCGGTTTATCCATGGGGCAAACGGCAGAAAACCTGGCGCACCGTTTCAAGATTAATCGTGAGGAAATGGATAACTTTGCGGTTCGATCGCATGGCAACCTGGCAAGGGCCTATGATCTACATTTTCTCAATGAAATCGTCGAGCTAATTGATAGCACAGGCAGAGTTTATTCTGCCGATGATGGGCTCAGGAAAGACTCTACAGTCAAAAAGTTGGCGAAGTTACGCCCCGTATTTGATAAAAAGTTTGGCCATATAACGGCGGGGAATAGCGCGCAGGTTACAGATGGAGCGGCATTACTCATACTTGCCAGTGATGAAATCGTGGAAAAATATGATCTGCCAGTCCTTGGCCATATAAAAGATGTTCAATGGGCCGGACTTGATCCTGCTCACATGGGGTTAGGACCAGTACATGCAGTTACCCCAATACTACAACGCCATCAATATGGGCTGGATGAAATCGACTACTGGGAAATCAATGAGGCATTTGCTGCCCAGGTACTTGCCTGTATAGCCGCATGGAATGACGAAGAATATTGCACCAATGAGTTAGGACTTGATGCACCTTTGGGTGAGTTAGGTCTTTCACGACTGAATATTGATGGAGGTGGTATTAGTCTGGGTCATCCGGTGGGTGCCAGTGGTGCGCGAATTGTCTTACATGCCCACAAGGTGCTTGAAAGAAATAACGAGAAACGTGCCATTGCGACATTATGTATTGGTGGTGGTCAAGGCGGTGCCATGTTACTGGAGCGTGCATAGCAATGCCTATGGTCGATATCAAACACTGGCAACTGGAACGCGATGATAAAAATATTGCCTGGTTAACACTGGACAAGGCGGATTCATCAACCAATGTACTTTCCAGTGAGGTACTAGGAGAGCTTGATCAAGTACTCGGGCAACTGGAAACAGACTTACCTGAAGCACTGGTCATCAAATCAGGCAAAACCAATGGTTTTTGTGCTGGTGCCGATGTTGAAGAATTTACCCTGATTAAAAACTACGAACAGGCGTTGAAACACATTAAACGTACGCAAGCGATCTTTGATCGACTGGAAAATCTTGCCTGCCCCAGCTTATGTGTCATCAGTGGTTTCTGTTTAGGCGGCGGACTCGAACTGGCGTTAGCCTGTCATTATCGGATAGCTGAAGACAGTGTCAGAACTCGCATCGGCTTACCCGAGGTCAAGCTGGGTATTCATCCAGGTTATGCGGGCAGTGTTCGACTGACACATTTGATTGGTGCGCCCGCAGCCATGCAACTGATTTTGACAGGTAGAACCGTTAGTGGAAAGCAGGCCGCCCGTTTGGGTGTGGTATCACATGCCGTGCCGGCGCGCTTACTGGACAGTTCAGCCGCTGAATTTATCCATCAACTCCCGTCGCGACCCAAAGCCCGCGGCTTGCGTATGCTGACGAATAGTTTCTTATTCAGACCATTGCTAGCAAAGGTATTCATCTCTAATCTGAATAAAAAAATTCGGCGTGATCACTACCCGGCTCCCTATGCGCAGGTCGATGTATGGCGCCGCTATGGTGGTAATGTCAAGGCCATGAAAAATGCCGAGGCAGAATCGGTAGCCAGATTAGTCGTCAGCCCGATTGCTCAAAACCTCATCCGGCTATTTTTCCTGCAGAACCGTTTGAAAGAAGCCGCGAAACAAACAGATTTCAAAGCACAACATGTTCATGTCGTTGGTGCAGGCATGATGGGTGGTGACATCGCGGCCTGGTGTGCGTTTCGGGGACTGAAAGTTACCTTGCAGGACAGGGAGACTCAATCCATTGCGCCAGCTATAAAGCGAGCGCACAGACTATTCAAAAAGAAGCTGAAAGTTAAACATGAAATTCAGCGTGCGCGAGATCGTCTTATCCCTGATGTTAATGGTGATGGTATTTTCGGCGCAGATGTCATCATCGAGGCAATCTATGAAGATCTGGATGCGAAACAACAGCTTTTCACCGGTATTGAAAAAAATGCCCGGCCAGAAGCAGTACTTGCCAGTAACACTTCCAGTCTACGACTGGAGTCAATTGCAGAGTCCATGGAAGACCCTTCTCGCCTGGTTGGTATTCATTTTTTTAATCCCGTTGCCCAGATGCTACTGGTAGAAATTGTTAGTGGGCAACAAACTGATCAGCAGTCGGTTCTTAAAGCCTCTGCATTCACGAATCAAATTGGTAAGTTGCCATTGCCAGTCAGGAGTAGTCCTGGATTTCTGGTAAATCGCGTGCTCATGCCGTATTTACTAGAGGCAGTGGCCGCCTATGAAGAAGGTATCTCAGGCCCTGTTATTGATCAGGCTGCAAAAGATTTTGGTATGCCAATGGGACCAATCGAGCTGGCAGATGCGGTTGGACTCGATATCTGCCTACATGTTGCTGAAATACTTTCTGCTGAACTAGGTGGTGAAGTCCCCCCTGTTTTACGTACTTTGGTAGATAAGGGTAATTTGGGTAAGAAAACAGGTGAGGGATTTTACCGTTATAGCAAAGGTAAAAGTTGTGTGGAGAAGGTAAAGGCCAGCAAGATTCCCGCTGACCTGGCCGATAGACTCATATTGCGCCTGATTAATGAGGCCATGCAGTGTTTGCATGAAGGGATAACTGATGACCCTGATCTAATCGATGCGGGTATCGTATTTGGTACCGGTTTTGCCCCATTTCATGGAGGGCCGATGCAGTACGCCGCAACGCTAGGCACAGCTGAAATACGAAATTTAATGAAAAAGTATGAAACCCAGTATGGTGCCCGATTCAAGGCCTCGGTGGGTTGGTAAGTTACACGCTACTGTGGGTACTACATCGTATGGGTTGGGCGGTCTGATTCCAGCGCTCCCGCTAGATAGCCTTCTATTTTATTTTTCGTTACCCCTTTATCCTGCTCACCAAACTGTACACCAATACCGGCCTGGCGATTGCCCTGGGCACCTTTAGGCGTAACCCATACTACCTTGTCGGCAACCGGTGTTTTTTCCTTGGAATCCATTAGCGTGACCAACATGAAGACTTCATCACCCAACTTATAGGTGGACTTGTTGGTGGGGATGAATAAACCACCATTCTTGATGAATGCCATATAGGCGGCATAAAGCGCAGCCTTATCCTTAATGGACAGTGACAATAAACTTTGCATACCTGCAGACATAATTTTATCCCCTTGTCAGGTCGGACTCAGTGCAGCCCATCGGTTAAAAATCTGTTCGAGAAATAATTCCCGATTCAGATTATTCGATATTTCACGTTCACATTGATTCAGAAAATCCGAATAATCGAATAACTTCACCAAGTCTATTCGATCAACTGATATTTTCAAGTTTTTCAGGAAACTACCGGCCATTTCAGAAGTTATTTGTCCATTCATTTTTGATTGAATCAATATCTTGACGAGATTCTTAAGCCATTGAATTAATACAGAAACTTCAACATCCTGCCACTGGGCACTAGCTGACACCATATTGAGTCGATGCTCAGTCAATGCAGAGAGGTCTTCAAGTAAGCCTTGATATTGTCCCAGCCAGTCATTTTCAGCCGCTACTTTGGCTAATAGTGGAGCCCCTGAAGCTAAATCAAGATACGCCTGGCTATTTTCGATCCCCTGCCCGTTTAACCATGCAGTTGCTTCATCATTCGTAGGTAAATTCAGCGGAATATGCTGACAACGACTGCGTATGGTTTGTGGCAGGCTGCCTGGATTATGGCTCACCAGGATGATTAAGGTGTTGCCGGCTGGTTCTTCCAGCGTTTTGAGCAATGCATTGGCCGCGTTTCTGTTCATCAGTTCTGCGGGCTGAATTATGGCAATTTTTATTTCCGATAACTGGGGCGTCAGGGATAACTGCTCTGAAAGGTCCCGGATCTGGTCAACGCCGATCTGTTTCTTGTCATCAGGGAGTAATATATGGTGAACATCCGGATGAGTGCCTGCATCCAGCAGGGTCTTGAAATTATCTGAAATAGAGTGTTTTTTAAGCGTGGTATAGACCAGGCAATCTGCAAGATGGCATTTACCAATGCCCTGAGTACCACTAAAAAGGATTGCGTGGGGTAATCTACGATGCTCGATGGCATTTTCCAGTCTTTGCATCTGTGATTGTTGCCAGGAATAAGGTCTGTACATTTCCATAATCCGGGGAAATATACCATGTTTTGTACGTCTGCCATGTTGACCCTCAGACGAAGAATATTCTTCAATGATTTAATACCTTATGGCTACTATCTCGGACAATTTCAGTGATATACTTAGTTAGCTCACATGGACTAAATATCCTGTGTAATAAAAAAGGCTGCCATATAAATCCCGGATAATATTAAGGAATTAGAACGAATGAGTGCATCACCAGTTGATAAACAGGTACTTCGTAAACTGGTACCCATTAACGCCCTGAACCCGGAACACTTTTCAGAGCTTGCTGGCAAGGTCACCTCTGATGTTGTTACCAAGGGACGTTACGCCTTCAAGAAAGGCGATGAGGATAAAGCCTCTGTCTATATCATCAACGGCACAGTTGAGCTTCTCAATGAGGCTGGTGGCGTGCTTAAGCAGGTCAAGGCTGGCGAAGATGATGCCAATCACCCACTTGCACCATTACAACCGCGCTAACTAAGCGCACGCGTCGTGGAAGACGCAACTTTTGTACGGGTGGATAGTGACCTGCTTGACCTGATGCTGACCTGGGATCAAACCGGCAGTTATGATGTGGTTGAGCTTGATGATGAGGACGAGGAGGAAGGCGGCGACTGGATGACAAAGCTGCTACAAACCAAGGCCTTTCACCGAATCCCCCCAGCTAATCTGCAAACCATGTTTATGACGATGGAAGCTGTCGCTTTTAATAGCGGAGATACGGTCATCAAGCAAGGTGAGGAAGGAGATTATTTCTACATCATCAGTAGTGGTAAATGCCAGGTGGTTCGCGAAACACCCAATAAACCGGAGGGTGTACCGCTAGCGACCTTGAATGAAGGTGACAGTTTTGGTGAAGAAGCATTAATTTCATCTGCCAAGCGTAATGCAACTATCCGTATGGCAACAGATGGCACGTTAATGAGGCTTTCCAAAGGAGATTTTGACACCCTGCTCAAAGAACCTTTGATGAAAACAGTTACCTTTGATGAAGCAAAGGAAATGGTTGCCAAAGGCGCACAATTGCTGGATGTTCGATTACCGAATGAGTATGAAAAATGGAATATTAAAGGCAGCATTAACATGCCTTTATACTTCCTTAGAAACAAGATCGATACACTCGAAGAGGCTAAACAATATATCGTTGCTTGCGATACTGGCCGTCGTAGCTCTTCAGCAGGCTATATTCTCAGTGAACGTGGCTACGATGCCTACGTACTGGAAAATGGCTTACAACAGGCCATGCCGCAAGCCTGACAACGACTGCCTGTTGCAGAGATTTTTTCTGCATCCATCTGCATGACTGAAGCTGTCTTGTTTGCATAGCGCGACGGGGGAGATAAAAATTATAAAATCACTGCGCAAGGTTAAGCTGTATACGACCCCGACCTACCCTGCATGCTTATTTTATGTACCAAACACTATCAGTCAGTGGTTTGAGCAGCTAGCATCGCAATGAAAAAGCTTTTATCTCAGTTTACTCACCAAATTCAACGGCACTGGCCGAGAATTATCCTAAGTGCGCTAATCACCGTCTTTTTCCTGCTCAATGCCAGTTATGTCACACAATGGCATTTCATTAAACAGATTGAGAATGCTGCTTACGATATGCGTCTTCGGGCAACGATGCCTAAGGGACAGGACGATCGTATCGTCATTATCGATATCGATGAAAAAAGCCTGGCAGAAGAAGGCCGCTGGCCGTGGCCTAGAAACAGGATGGCGGAGCTGGTCGATTTATTGTTTGATAAACACAAGATTGCACTGCTTGGTATGGACGTTGTCTGGGCAGAACCTGACGAAAGCTCAGGCCTAGGCACACTTGAGCAACTAGCGAATAATCAACTAGCTGATAATAATCAATACTTATCGGTGCTCGAAACGATACGACCGTCATTAATGCACGATGATATTTTTGCCGAGTCCCTGAAAAACCGACCCATTGTACTGGGCTATTATTTTGATACAGAGGCCAAGATCGGTACTGCAAATATATCTGGCAAGTTACCCAATCCTGTATTTACAGACGCCGATTTCAGGGGTGGATCACTCAATATTTTTGAGGCTTCCGGTTATGGCGCCAATATTGCTGCCATTCAGGACGCTGCGGTTGATGCTGGTCATTTTAATCCGGACCCGGATATTGATGGCATTGTTCGCAAGGTACCTATGCTCATACTACATGAGAAAAAATATTATGCGTCCTTATCACTCGCCATCGCCAGACAGCTTCTAGACGGTGCAGACATAAAGCCTGTCTTTATTGGTGATAGAACTGACAAAGGCACTTATAGTGAAATGGAATGGCTAAAAGTTGGTAATTATGAGATCCCGGTCGATGAGTATGCACGCACTCTAATTCCCTATCGCGGCCCCAAATTAAGCTTCCCTTACATATCTGCCGGCGACGTATTGAACGGCAAGGTATCTACAGATCAACTTCAAGGCACTATTGCGATGTTAGGCACATCTGCCACCGGGTTGCTGGATTTACGCTCTGCCCCAATGCAAACGAATTATCCCGGGGTGGAAATCCATGCGAACCTGATTGCAGGATTTATCGACCAGAATTTCAAGCACCGTCCTGCATGGGTGACGGGTGCAGAAATCGTGATGATTTTAATCATTGGTATTGGAATGGGCCTTTTATTACCAGTAATGAGCCCCTTGATAGCCAGTATATTTACCGTTGTCATCCTCTTCATAGCGACTTCCCTTAATATTTATATATGGCAAAGTGTAAACGTAGTACTGCCAATGGCATCTATCCTGCTGCGCATTGTTTTTCTGTATGTTGCGAATATGTCCTACGGCTATTTTATTGAATCACGTGGCAAACGACAGTTAGCCGGTTTATTTGGACAATATATCCCCCCTGAGCTGGTTACAGAAATGAGTTCAGCTCCTGGAAAGCAAGATAAGTTTTCCCTTAAAGGTGAAAGCCGGAATATGACGGTATTTTTCTCCTATGTTCGTGATTTCACATCGATTTCAGAATCATTACATCCGAGTGACCTGCAGGATTTGATGAATGAATTATTGACCCCGCTAACCAAGGTCATTCACCATCACCGAGGTACTATTGATAAGTATATGGGTGATGCCGTCATGGCTTTCTGGGGTGCTCCGATAGAAGACCCTGAACATGCCAAGCATGCTGTACATGCTGCGCTTGATATCATTTCTATGCTGGAGGATTTAAAACAGGAATTCCAGGCAAAAGGCTGGCCTGTATTACGAATGGGAGTAGGTATTCATACCGGCGTCATGCACGTTGGCGATATGGGATCTCAGTTTAGAAAGGCTTACACGGTGATGGGTGACGCGGTAAATCTGGGATCTCGTCTTGAAGGTATTACCAAACAGTATGGTGTACAGATTATTGTGAGTGAAAGCACTAAAGAGGCCGTAAACGATGTCATCTACCGTGAGCTTGATGAGGTTAGGGTTAAAGGTAAAGATAAGCCCGTAAAAATATTTGAACCGCTTGGGCTAAAAGAAAGTATCTCTAAAGAAGTTAAAGATGAGTTGAAGCTATATAACCAGGCACGCAAATATTATAAGGAAATGCAGTGGGATCTGTCTGAATTACAATTTCTCAATCTACAAAAACAATCACCGATGACCAAGTTATATAGCGTTTATCTTGATCGGGTTAAATACTTCAGAGAGAACCCGCCTGAGGATAACTGGGATGGAGTCTTTACCTACAAGACCAAGTAGTTAATGCGGTAATGTCCTGCCGGCGCCATAACAGGCATTGCAGCAATCGTAGTGATCTGAAGCTTATTTATACTGAAACTGGATTTTAATCCCAGCAAGCTCTATAACATCACCATCATTCAAGGTGTAGGGTGAAGGACCAACATCCTGGTCATTAACTTTCGGTGTGGCATCTCCTTCCACATGAGAAAGGATATAACCATCTGGACGTTTGGAGATGGAAGCAACCTGAACGCCTGGTTTACCCAAACTCGTTAAGGCCTTTTTAAGGTCCATACTACGGCCAGCATTAGGGCCGGGACATCAATTTGAGGCCAGCTGGTTTTGCCTCGCCACCGCTTTGCATAGCCTGTGCATTTGCCATACTTTCATCAGTGGCTTTTTGTTGTGCTGCTGCTGATAGTGCGCTCGGACGGATAATCATGGTTTTTTCCATGTCATCGTCGGTCATTGCGGTTTCTTCGTTTACATATTGGAGTTCATGCTTGCCTATCTTAACGATGTCACCATGCTGTAGAGCATGCTTTTGGATGAGTTTGCCGTTGACGTAGGTACCGTTGGTGCTATTGAGGTCTTCAAGAAATGAGTCCTGAAGAATAGTGATAACACGGGAGTGGTGCCCGCTTACGGCCAGATTTTCTACCGTAATATCATTATTCGGCTTGCGACCAATAGTGAGTGTTTCCTTGTCCAAAGGATACTCACCCAGAATCGAATCCCCAAATTTTAGTATTAACTTACCCGGTATTTTTCTGCCCCATCTCTAAATATTATTGTTTCAACCGAACCAATCAAAAAAACGACCGTACCAGCCCTTTTTAATCGCAAAGCTTTTCATGGGCTTCGCCAGCACAACGGAGATATTATCTTTACCCCCGTTTTCATTAGCCATCTCAATCAGTTTCTCAGCTGCTAGCTTAAGATTAGCACTAAACTTGTTGAGAGTTAAGTAAATTTTCTCATCAGAAACCATATCCGTTAGGCCGTCAGAACAGAGTAAATAGATGTCATCTACCTTCACAATTTCCTCCTGAACGTCCACTATGGCACTTTCTTCCACACCCAGAGCCCTGGTAATTAGATTTTTATTACCAGCGGCCTGTGCTTCTTCCACGGTGTCATAAAAGCCTTTATCGACTAATTCCTGAATTAATGAGTGGTCTTTTGTGATTTGATCAAACCTTTTTCCCCGTAGACGATACAAACGTGAGTCACCTACGTGTGCAATGCTGATACGGTCATCATAGAACAGTCCTGCAACAATCGTGGTGCCCATACCCGCACATTCAGGCTGAGTCCTGGATGTTTGATGGATTGCCTGATTGGCAAGCTCAATCGCGCTTTTGATCGCTATCGACTCCAGTGCATAACCTGTTTCTTTGTCCTCTTCCCCGGTATTTATCTCCGGTAGAACAGCGCGTAATTGCTCATATACGACATTTGCAGCGATGCCACTGGCTACCTCCCCTGCATTATGGCCTCCCATCCCATCCGCAACCAGAACAAAGCCGTAAGCACTGTCTGCGCCTACACTGTCCTCATTATGATCACGTTTTTGACCCACATCGGTTTGCGCAATCACTTCAAGGGAATCAGATAAATCGATCATATCTATCGATTCCCGTATTCGAAGTTAAGTGCCGGGCCGCAGGCATCTAAATCAGCTTTCATCTCATTACCTGCTTGGTAACGATCGTCAGCGGATTTGGCAAGACTGCGCTTAATGACATTGGCCATGCAGTCTGGCAATTCAGGGCGCAATAATTTGATATCGGCAGGCCCATCATTCGTAATCTTGAACATTAGGGTTGCTAGTGAGTCAGCCTTGAATGGTAGTTCACCTGTAAGCAGTTGGTAAAGCGTTACGCCTAAAGAAAACAGATCAGATCGGCCATCAACGTGTTTACCAGACAGTTGCTCAGGCGACATGTATGAAGGCGTTCCTAATACGACACCAGTTTTTGTCTTACTGGAGTCAGTTATACGTGCGATACCAAAATCGGTGACTTTTGTTATCTTGCCTTCTGGCTCGTACATTATATTAGCGGGTTTAATGTCCCGATGGACGATATTCTGTGCGTGTGCATAACCCAGTGCATCGGCGGTTTGAGCGATAACATGTGCGACTTCTGGAACCGGTAATAGATTATCTCTCTTGATGTATGGCGTAAGGTCATCACCCTTAAGTAATTCCATCGCGATATAGGCAAGATCCTGCTCATCGCCAGCGTCATAGATGGTAACGATATTTGGATGATTCAGGCGCCCTGCACTCTCGGCTTCGCGGAAAAAACGCTCCTTAACTTCATCCAGCTCGTCCTCTTCAAATTCCTGTGACAGCGCCATGGTCTTAATGGCAACAACACGATTAATCTTGGGATCTCGTCCCAGATAAACCATACCCATAGCACCTTTACCAAGTTCTTTCTCAACCTGATATCGTCCCAACATGGGCTTCTCAGCGCCATCCAGGATCATTGTAGCGCCTGGGCCTGCCCCACCACCGCCAATAACCATGGTATTTTCCATTTGCTCAGCACGAGACATGCGCTCCTGTATATCTCTGAACTTGGGATCATGCTCAGCCATATAGCGATAAACAGAACCTGATTTATTGAACTGCCGCTTCCGCTCATAGTCTAATGCCAGGTTGTACAGGCTATCCAGCACGGTTTCATCGACCGTGCATTTCCGATATTTTTCAAACGCCATATCCAGCTGGCCCTGTCCCTGGAAGGCAATACCCAGCATACGGTTGGTCTCGGAAGAATCCATCTCCACTGCCTCTTTACTTCTTTCAGTCCAGAGGAAACGTTTCGTCGTCAAAAGTACATAGCCAAACAGAAGCAAAAGAAAGGGGACCATCAACGGTACCCAGGTAGCCTCACTGGCCATGAAATAAAATTCACCACTGAATAAACCAATCAGTATCAATGCAGTCAGTATAAAAGCCAGTCCTGCACTTAACCGGGGTAGTAATACGATGAGATAAATCGCAATAACCAATAAGGCAACAAGTCTTACTGTATCTGCCCATGATGGTGTAACGAAAAAGTCTTCCTTCAGGATGCTAGATACTGAATGCGCTAGCGTCAAAACCGGGTGCATGGCCTCATCGACCGGGGTTTTTTGTGGTGTAGAAATACCTGAAGCAGTTTGCCCTATTAGTACGATTTTATCTTTATATTTACTAACCGGAATTTTTCCTGACACGACGTCAAAAAAAGAATCGACTGAGAACGCCGGCGAACCATCAAGCGCGTCTGAATAGAAAAATGTATTCATTCTCAACTGAGAATCTGTACTGATATTGAGGCGCTTAAGGCTCACTCCCTCGCCCATTCTCACCTGAATGTCAGATGGGGATAGATTCAGTGACTTGGCCGCAACCATCAGGGAGAACGAGGGGTATAGTTTGCCGTAATAGTCAACTACCAGAGGCTCTTTCCTGATCCCGCCATCAACATCCAGAAGCTGATTCAAGTGTGCAATACCAGAAACGACGTTACCAAACTGTGGGATTGGATAGAAAGCTGCCTGGGCTGGCACTGGCAGGGCCCCAAGACTAGCAGCACCAATATTATCTACCGAATTAGCGATGACATTACTGGTGATATAACCAGGCAAGGGCTGATCCGGATTACCCTGTGGAGCACCTAGTTCAAATAGCATGGGTAAAATTACATTACCTGATCTGGCGATACTCTGTGCAAGCATCTTGTCCTGGTTTAAGGCCTCTCCGGCCTCGTTAAAATACTGGTTTAATTCCAGCAAATCCTTTGCCATCTTCTCTTTCAGGCTACTTTGCGCATAAAATCTATCTAAATCCTGGAGCTTGAGATAGATGGGCCTGGTTTTTTCTTTGGCTGGAGTAGCGGCAACCGTACTATTCAGGTCATCCATCTGAATTTGTAATGCAACACTGTCCTCAACTGCCTGCGATCCAAGTGAGGATTGCTTGAAAAAAGACTGGATTGCCTTGAGGTACTTAGCACCAGCATCCTGCTGTGCTTCGGTAAAGAGGATAGAGGGTGCAATAACTTTTGCGCCAGCTTCATTCAGGGAAGCCAGCATTTGCGCATGGATATCCCTTGACCATGGCTATCTGCCTAAATTGGCAATACTGACATCATCAATAGCAATAATGGCGATGTTATCAGCTGGTGTGCGATCACTTGATGAAACACCAATGTCATACGCCCAGCGCTCTATACCCTGGACTGCCGCAGAACCAGAGAAGAATAGAAAAATTATCGTTATTATCAGTCCGGAAAACCAATCGGATTTCCAGAATGCGCGCTTAGCCATCCAATCTCCCTTTGGGGGATTATTATTATCTTGTTTTTCAATACGTTAGAAAGCAAGACAAACACTTAACATCTAATAGAATGTTAAGCGCTTAACCCTGATGGTGCAAGGTCTTAATGATCAATATTCAGTCAATAAACAATATGTTATGGACGGTCATTAAACTGTAGTAAGAAATCATCGAGTGCTTGCTTAACCTGTTGTTCAACACCCTGGATATCCAATCCGGCGTCAATCACTCGATAGGTATCAGGTAACTGTCTTGATCGATCCAGGTAAGCTTCCCTGACGCTTTCAAAAAACGCTATGTTTTCTCTTTCAAAGCGATCAAGTTCCCCTCTTTCTCGCGCTCTTTTCAGACCAATCTCGACGGGTAAATCCAGGTAGATGGTCAAATCAGGGCGATGATCTCCCTGAACAAGATTTTCTAGATCAAGAATAAGTGATTTGTCGAGACCCCTGCCACCACCCTGGTAGGCATAGGTCGCATCGGTAAAACGGTCACACAGAACCCATAGTCCGTTTTCCAATGCGGGTAGAATCTTTTGTGATAGATGCTCGGCACGTGCTGCAAACATGAGTAATAATTCTGTGTTACCTGCCATGCCACCTTCTCTAGGGCTTAACAGAATCTCTCTTATTTCCTCGCCTAATGGAGTTCCTCCAGGCTCACGCGTAACAACTAGCGATTTTTCAGCCTGGCGTAGATACGATTCGATAAACGCGAGTTGAGTGGATTTACCAGCGCCCTCCACTCCTTCAACGGTAATAAATTGTCCACGAGTAATATTATTCAAGGGGTTATTTCCTCAATTGATAACGACGTACTGCACGATTGTGTTCTTCAAGTGTCGCCGAGAACTGGTGACTGCCATCACCCTTGGCGACAAAATAAAAGCTATTCCCATCAGCGGGATGCAATGCAGCATCGATAGCAGCCTTGCCCGGTAAAGCAATCGGTGTCGGCGGTAGGCCATAACGTGTATAGGTGTTGTACGGGGTATCCTGTTTCAGATCTTTACGACGAATATTTCCATCAAATTGTTCGCCCATACCGTAAATAACCGTTGGGTCGGTTTGCAGGCGCATACCCTTTTTCAGTCGTCTGACGAATACGCCTGCAATAGCGGGCCTTTCATGTGCGACACCTGTTTCTTTTTCGATAATTGAAGCCAGTATTAAGGCTTCATAGGGTGACTTGAGTGGCAGGTCTTCATCTCGTGTCTCCCATTGCTTGTTCAGATAGTCATGGTTAGATTGCCAGGCTCGTTTTAGAAACTCTTTATCCGTGGTTTTATCCGGAAAAAGGTAGGTGTCTGGCATGAATTGGCCTTCAGGATGTTCATCCGGCAAGGATAAGGCCGCCATGATTTCACTATCGTCGAGTCCAGCAAGTTGTTTTTCTATATGTTCATGCTGATGTAATGCAGACAACATTTGTCGGAAAGTCCAACCTTCAATGACGGTGAAAGAAAACTGTTCTACTTGTCCAGCAACAATCTTATTCAGCAAGTCAGCAGGCGTTATTTCATCCTGAAATGAATATTTTCCTGCTTTGATCTTCTGTGCCAATTCTTCTGAGCGTGCATACCAGTAAAAATATTTTTTATTACTGATTAATTCTCGATCATAAAGATCATTTACTAAATGACTGAAGTTAGTACCGGATTTGACGGTCACCTTTACAGGCCATTTTTCGGCCGTGATAGGTGTTGAGAGAAATAGAAGGTAGTCCTGGTAAGCGACATAGATACCAATGGTTAATAACAGCATAAGACCAGCAATAATTGCCGCACTAATTTTATATATTTTATTAATCACGTATTAGTGCCTGCAAAGCCTTTGTCACGGGGCCAATAGTAAATTCATGGTCATCAATTGCAACGATCGGCCATATGCCGATTAAGCTGTTCGTAATAAAGACCTCATTAAAATCCACAAGTTTGCTGATAGGCATTTCAGTGATCTTAATCGTATAACCTTTTTCCTCTGCCAGGCTCATAATTTGCTCGCGTCTTACACCGGCTATCCCACATTGATTGAGTACTGGCGTAACAATCGATTGTTGATGATCAACAAAAAACACATTACTCATCGTACCCTCGATGATATTATTATCGTCGTCTAGCATAAGACCCTCGGTTATGTTGCTATCAGACCATTCCGAACGCGCCATTACCTGTTCCAGTCGATTTAAATGCTTCATACCCGCTAAAAGTGGTTGCCTGGATAAGCGCGTATTACATAACATAGCTCTGATACCTTTGTTCTTTTCAGTTCCCTTGTATGCAGGCCAGTCAGATAGTAATGTTATTCGTGTGCTCTGCATCGCTGTATCGTACCGATACCCACGCCCACCAATACCACGAGTTACTATCAACTTAATAACACTGCGAAGCTGAGATCTATTATCCGCAAGGTTCATAATTTGCTCGACATCATTTAACAGCAACGATTCTTCCGGACAATTAATATTTAGTCTCTCACAACCTGCTTTTAGACGTTGCCAATGTAAATCCCAGAGCAATGGTCTGCCATCTTTTACGGCAATTGTTTCAAATAAACCATCTCCATAGGACAAGCCTCGGTCTAGAGCTGAAACAGTGTTTTGCAATGTGCCATTAACTAAAATCATCGCTCACCAAGCGCCAGTAACATGCCTTTTGCCTTATGTCTTGTTTCTTCCAACTCGCTTTGAGGCAAGGAATCAGCCACTATACCGGCACCTGCCCGGAAATGAAGCATGCCTGATTGTTGGAAGATTGTGCGTATAAGGATATTAAAATCCATCGACCCATTGTGATTAATGTAACCAACCGAGCCTGTATAGGGACCACGCCCTTCCTTTTCCAACTCGGCAACAATTTCCATACAGCGTACTTTTGGGCAACCAGTAATAGTACCACCAGGGAACACACCCTTGAGTACATCAACAGGTGTTATGCCTTCACGTAAATCACCACTAATATTTGACACGATGTGGTGAACATGAGCGTAGGATTCCAAAACCATTAGTTCATCGACCTCAATACTGCCTGGCTTACATACACGCCCCAGGTCATTACGCTCAAGATCGATCAGCATGATATGTTCGGACTGTTCTTTATGATCTGTCCTAAGCTCATTTAACCATTGCCTGTCCTGCTCATCGTTGGTCCGCGGGCGCGTGCCTGCAATGGGACGTGTCTCGACCTTGTTATTCGTTACTCGTACTAGTCTCTCTGGAGATGAACTGATGATGTCGCCTTTTTGATGATGAACCAGGCAGGCAAATGGGGCTGGATTATTGATACGCAAAAGCTGGTATAGATTGAGTGCCGATACAGCTTGCTGTATTTCAACCTGCCATGCCCGTGATAAATTTACCTGGAACACATCTCCAGACCGTATGTACTCAAGAATGTCATTAACGCCGTTAATATATTCTTCTGCATCAGCTTCATTAGGAATGATATCTGCGGTTGATATTTTAGCAGCCCCTTGATCCTTGTTAACATCGCTGAGCAAATCTTCAGTCAGATATGAATATTCATTCTCGCAAATGCAATGTGTCTTCTGATGATGATGATCAACGATAATGCACGCCGGGCAACGAGTCGCAAAAGCAACTGGGTAATCATAGGGAAACGCAGGTATTTCCAGTGTGGGCTCAATGCCTTTTACAGATTCATAACCCAGGTAGACAAACCAGCCGCCGGTAAAAGGTAAGGTATTCTGTGGCGCCTTTGTTGAGAGTGATTGCCAGCGGGCTTGTAATTCATCAAAAAATGATGATGCCCGGGTGATATCGTTACATTCAATAGATTCCTGAGGAAACGCAAACAGCAAACTAAACTGGCCCTGCTCACTACCCCTGGCAACGCTTTCCAGTAAATAGGGGTAGCGTTCTATATTTCGGGACTGTATTGCAGCCAGATCAAGAGTGTGATCGAGCATTTCATGAAAGTAGGACAAAGATGGCTGTCCTGCACAAAACCCTATTTAGTCTAATCGACGAAAAACCAGTGTGCCGTTCGTCCCGCCAAATCCAAATGAATTGGACAATGCAACATCAATCTTCATCTGACGTGCCTCATTCGGCACGTAATCCAGATCACATTCAGGATCAGGTGTGTCGTAATTGATTGTTGGGGGTGCAACCTGGTCTTTAATTGCCAATGCACTAAATACTGCTTCGATACCACCGGCTGCGCCTAGCAGGTGACCCGTCATGGATTTGGTCGAACTTACTGCCATCTTATAGGCATGATCACCCAGTGTGCTTTTGACTGCCTGTGTCTCGGCCACATCACCAGCCGGCGTAGAGGTTCCATGGGCATTGATATAATCAACGTCCTCTGCATTAACGCCTGCGTGCTTCATTGCTGTTTTCATACAACGTGCGGCACCCTCACCTCCTTCAGAAGGAGATGTCATGTGATAGGCATCGGCACTCATACCAAAACCGGCAAGTTCTGCATATATCTTTGCTCCGCGTGCTTTGGCATGTTCATACTCTTCGAGTACCACGACACCGGCCCCATCACCCAGTACAAATCCATCACGATCCTTGTCCCAGGGGCGACTTGCTGCAGTTGGATCATCATTGCGTGTAGATAGTGCCCTTGCTGAGGCAAAACCGCCTAGACCGGTATATGTGGTCGCCATTTCGGTACCGCCGGCGATCATCACATCGGCATCGCCATATTCAATCATACGTCCGGCATCACCGATATTATGTGTACCCGTGGTACAGGCAGTAACAATAGAAATATTCGGTCCCTTGAATCCATGTGCAATCGACAGGTTGCCAGCAATCATATTGATAATTGCAGCAGGTACAAAAAATGGCGAAATACGACGTGCACCTTTATCAAGGTAAATTTTGTAATTCTTTTCAATGGTCTCAAGACCGCCGATACCGGCACCGATAGCAACGCCAATTCGCTCAGCATTGTCATCAGTTACTTCAATACCTGCGTCATCGATCGCCTGCTTGGCAGCCGCCATCCCATAGTGAATGAATACATCCATCTTTTTAGCGTCTTTAGGTGAGATGTAATCGCTCACATCAAAACCGCGGATAGAACCACCAAAAGTCACTGAAAACCCAGAGGTGTCAATACGGTCAATGGGGGCGATACCACTTTTACCCGCGAGCACATTCTTCCAGGACTCTTCAACATTTAAACCAACGGGGGTTACAGCTCCCAGACCTGTAATAACAACACGACGTTTGGACAAAGGACTATTCTCTCTAATGATTAAACGCGAGGTTTATGACTGAAAAAATAAAAACCATGCAGTAAAAACAACTTCGGCGATAACAACTTTTGTTGTTATCGCCGAATGTGATCTGCAATATCTAGTTAACTGGCATTCGCATTAATGTAATCGATAGCCTGTTGGACAGTTGTGATGTTCTCTGCTTCATCATCGGGTATTTCACACTCGAATTCTTCTTCCAGTGCCATCACCAGCTCAACTGTATCCAGTGAGTCTGCCCCCAGATCGTCAACAAATGATGCTTCTGGCTTTACTTGATCTTCACTGGCTCCAAGTTGTTCTACGACAATCTTGGCTACACGTTCTTCAACGCTGCTCATGATTATATTCTCTCCTACTTATTAGATGTCAGGTTGGGCTATCGCCGCGGCGCGTATTCTATTGAAAAGCGCGCCGTCATGCTACAACCATAATTAATTCAATAAATTCAATTGGTTACGATGGCGTATCTGGTGCGAATTAGTTTCATTCCATTGAAAACTCTCCGATGAGTCTTCAAACCATATGCATACCGCCGTTGACGTGTATTGTTTCGCCAGTAATGTAGCTGGCTGCTGGGCTTGCCAGAAATAGTACGGTTTGCGCTATATCGTCGACCGACCCCAGACGACTTAGTGGAACCCGCTGAATAAGTGCCTCTCTTTGCTCATCGCCGAGGGCCTTTGTCATATCAGTATCAATAAAACCAGGCGCAACCGTATTCACCGTAATACCGCGGGAACCAACTTCACGGGCCAGTGATTTACTAAAACCCATAATACCGGCCTTGGCAGCAGCATAATTAGTTTGCCCTGCATTACCCATCGATCCGACAACAGATGCGATACTAATAATGCGACCTTTTTTTAATTTCATCATGCCTCTCAGTACGCCCTTGGAAAGGCTGTAGATTGAGCTCAAGTTAGTGCCAATCACTCCTTCCCATTCATCCTCTTTCATACGCATTAGCAGGTTATCTCTGGTAATACCTGCGTTATTTACAAGAATGCTGGGCGCACCGTACTGCTTGCCAATATCGTCAATGAGTTCGGCAACCGCATCTGCATCATTAACATCCAGAACACGACCTTCACCGCTAATCCCGGCAGACTTAAGATCTGATGAAATACTCTCAGCACCTTTATCCGAAGTTGCCGTACCGATGACGGTTACACCTGCATTACCTAGTGTTAAGGCAATCGCCTGCCCTATTCCCCGGGTTGCACCGGTTACCAGTGCAATCTCACCTTGCAAACTCATTTAATTATTCCTTTGTTGCTTCCAGTGCTTTCTCCAGGCTTGCTGAATCAAACACAGGTAAAGTGTTAACAGATTTGTCTATTCGTTTATTAAGTCCAGTCAATACCTTGCCCGGACCCATTTCTATCATGTGAGTAACTCCCGATGAAGCAATAGCCTTGACACTGTCCACCCATAATACTGGCTGATAAAGCTGCTCGACTAGTGACTGTTTCATCTGATCAGTAGAATCGACGATCTGGGCGGATACGTTATGAATAACAGGTGTTGTTGGTTCTGAAAATTCCAGTGGCTGTAGATATTCGTTTAATTTATCTGCTGCTGGTTTCATGAGATTACAGTGAGAAGGTACGCTAACCGGTAGCTTCAACGCACGCTTGGCGCCAGCCTCTTTGGCATTAACAATCGCCCGGTCTATGGCCTCCGCATTACCCGCAATTACTACCTGTCCGGGTGAATTGTAATTGACTGCTTGCAGCACCTGACCATCAGCACTATCACTGCAAACTTTACGTACTGCATCATCATCAAGTCCCAGCACAGCTGCCATAGCACCAACGCCTTCCGGTACAGCCTCCTGCATCAACCGGCCTCTTTGCGCGACCAACTTAACGGCATCGACCAGATCAATAACACCAGCACAGGTTAAAGCTGAATATTCTCCCAGGCTATGCCCAGCCATAAAGGCGGCATCATTCCCACCACTTTCCTGCCATACACGCCAGCTTGCGACGCCGCTAACCAGCATTGCAGGCTGTGTATTATGTGTTTGATTGAACTGATCTTCAGGACCATTACTGATCAATGACCAGAGATCCATACCAAGTGCTTCGGAGGCTTCACCAAACGTATCTCGGACGGTTTCATGGGCATCATAGAATTCAGCCATCATGCCAATTGATTGTGAACCCTGTCCTGGGAAAACAAATGCAAGCTTCATAATGTCATATTATTCAATAGGTTATAAGTTATATCTAAAGTATTACATCTTGAGTAGTGCTGAGCCCCAGGTAAATCCACCACCGAAGGCTTCCATCAATACAGTCTGTCCTGCCTGAATTCTTCCATCACGAACTGCGACGTCAAATGCCAGCGGAATCGAGGCCGCAGAAGTATTGCCGTGTTCACCAACTGTTAGGACAACATTATCCATGCTCATATCGAGTTTCCTGGCTGTGGCAGAAATAATTCGAGTATTAGCCTGATGGGGCACAAGCCAGTCAATATCTTCTTTGCCCATATCATTATATTCAAGTGTTTCATCGACAATACGTCCCAGTGTACGTACAGCCATTTTAAAAACTTCATTGCCCTGCATTTCGATATAGGCACCACCCTGTTCAACCAGTTCGTAACCCTTTGATATTCCGGCTGGCACATGTAATAACTTTTCGTAATCGCCATCAGCATTTAGATGAGTAGATAATATACCTGGTTCGTCTGACGCTTGAAGTACGACCGCGCCGGCGCCATCACCAAACAGGATGCATGTCGAGCGATCTGTCCAGTCAATAATGCGAGACAGTGTCTCTGCACCGATAACCAGTGCGCATTTAGCTGATCCGGCCTTGATGAAATTATCTGCAGTCCCCAGCGCATAGACAAAACCTGAGCAAACTGCCTGAACATCAAAAGCGGCACAGCCGTGTATATCGAGGCGAGATTGGACAAGGCATGCAGTACTGGGAAAGATTTTATCTGGTGTGGTGGTTGCCAATACAATCAGATCGATATCGTCTGGCCCTACCCCTGCAGCTTCCATAGCAAGACGCGCTGCCTTTTCAGCCAGATCACAGGTTGTTTCATCTGCTTCTGCGATATGACGCTCACGAATACCAGTCCGCTCCTGGATCCACTGGTCGGAAGTCTCGACCATTTTTTCCAGGTCAGCATTGGTCAGTACTTTTTCAGGTAAGTAACTGCCCGTACCGATTACCCGTGAGTAAGTCACAATAATTCTCTACTTGTCCGATTGTTGTAAGATTGTTTCCAGCCTTGATTTAATCGCCTGTGGTACCTGCTTTTCAACTTCACGTACTGCGATATCCATAGCATTTGCAAATGCGTTCGCATCTGCACCACCGTGACTCTTGATTACGATATTACGTAACCCGAGCAAGGAAGCGCCATTATAGCGCCCGGGGTCAAATGTTTTCTTGAATGATTTTAAGACGGGCGTCGCAAGCATTGCGACCAACATAGTATACCAATTGGCCTTAAAAGCTCCCTTCATCGTATGGCTGACTAATTTTGCTACTCCTTCACTACTTTTCAGAGCAATGTTACCCACAAAGCCATCACAAACAATGACATCAATATCACTGGTGAAAATATCATCGCCTTCAGCATACCCAACGTAATTGAGATCTGTTTCCGCCAATAACAATGCTGCCTTTTTTACCTGTTCATTTCCCTTTATCTCTTCTTCACCAACATTTAACAGTGCAACTTTAGGATTGTTAATATTTTCCACGGCACTCGCCAACTCTGAACCCATAACAGCGAAATCCCTTAAATGCTCAGCTGTAGAATCGACATTCGCGCCGAGATCCAGCATATAGGTATGACCACTGGTCGAAGGCAAATGCGAGATAATGGCAGGACGATCGATACCCGGGAGCATTTTCAGTACAAACCGTGAGGTGGCCATTAAGGCTCCAGTATTGCCCGCACTCACACAGGCATCTGCCTCGCCTTCTTTCACCAGGTTAATGGCAACCCGCATGGAAGAGTCTTTTTTCTTACGCAGGGCCAATGCGGGTGACTCATCCATTCCAACGACTTCACTGGCATGGTGAATCAGCAGTCGGTCATGTAACCGACCATCCAGTTCATCAACCTTTTGTTTCAGCTCATCTTCAATACCTACGAGGATAATTCGCAGATTGGAATGTCGCTGTAACGTGCTAATGGCAGCTGGAACCACGACATCTGGACCAATATCGCCGCCCATAGCATCCACTGAAATTGTGACTTGATCAGACATATCGGAATCTAGAAACAAAATTGCCCGGGCCTGACAAAACAGACCCGGGCAATCCGGTTAGTTCATGGTGCAATATTAATCTTCGTCTTCGTCGATCATCTTCGGCTTGATAACCTGCTTGCCGCGATAATATCCCTCTGCACTAATGTGATGACGGCGATGAGTTTCACCGCTACCTTGCTCAATAGACAGTGCAGGTGCACCCAAACTATCGTGAGCTCTACGCATACCGCGCTTGGAGCGGGTTTTACGGTTTTGTTGAACAGCCATGTGACTTCTCCACTAATTTTCAATCATTCAAATTCATAGTCTGAAAGGCTACTTGTCCTTCTTCAGACTTGCCAGTACCGCAAAAGGGTTTTCCCGTTTTGGCGGTTCTGCCTCTTGACCCGCACCAGACGACGCGGCCTGCGGCGGATCACAAATTTCGTGTAATGGCACTATTGGCAGTGCCAGTAACAACTCATCTTCTACCAGATCATCCAGGTTGAGCTCTTCCTCAACGATCACTGGATCCAGATCATCACGTAGTAATTCTGCCTCGGATTCACTACTGACGATACCGACCGATACTTCACATTCCAATTCAAGAACGACCGGTTCAAGACAACGCTGGCATTCCTGCACAACCTGCCCCTGCACTACACCCTGGATAGTCAATTGGCCATCTGGTTGTTTATCAAAATCCAGGACAACCGATATTTTGCCTTCACCCGCGCTTACTACCTGTTTTAAACGTGGGCAATTTTCCAGTGTAATTTCACCTTCAAGGTGTCGACCTGATTCGGCAATACGTCTGATGTCTATATGCTGAGGCAGGCCGGCTGACATAGGCGCGCGATAATAACGATGAAATCCCGCCGCGTCAAAGCAAACTCTAATAAAAACACTAATTTAGACCGATATTTCCTATCAGAATTACCATTAATCGAGTGAATCCGGTAATCTCGCGAAATCTACGGTCAAAATTGCCAAGTTTGCGGAAATATGAACGAATTGCCTGCCCCATTAATTCTTGCCTCAACATCGCCATTTCGTCGTGAATTGCTGTCGAGATTGAACCTGACTTTTCAGAGTTGTAAGCCAGATATCGATGAAACTCCGCTTGATGGTGAATCAGCGTCAGACTTGGTGAAACGCCTGTCTGTTGACAAGGCTAAAGATGCAAAAAGTCACTTTGATTCCGGTCTGGTAATAGGTTCAGATCAGGTTTGCATCATAGAAGATGAAATTCTGGGCAAACCCGGCAATTTTGAAAACGCCCTGCAGCAGCTCCAGCATGCATCAGGCAAGACTGTCAGATTTCTCACTGGCCTCTGTTTGTACGACATAGAACATGACCGTGAACAGTCACTGGTAGAACCTTTTGATGTCGTCTTTCGACATTTGACTGACCATCAGATCACGCATTACCTCAAAACAGAACAACCGTATCAATGTGCCGGTAGTTTTAAATCCGAAGGTTTGGGTATCACCCTTTTTGAAAAACTGAGTGGAGATGACCCTAGTACATTGATCGGCTTGCCCCTGATTCAGCTCGTTAACCTCTTTCAAAACTGGGATATCGACGTACTTTCTGCCCAGTCCGGTTTAACGCCCTGATGGCCACTACCAGTAAGCTATCCGATACTGAAATTCAGCAGCATTTAACTGTACTCAATCAAGAAGCCAAAACGGAATGGCGACTGCTAGATGGTAAATTGCATAAAAAGTTTGTCTTTACTGATTTCACTACTGCCATGGAGTTCATGCAACTAGCGGGAAAAAAAGCCGAATCGATAAACCATCATCCAGAGTGGTGTAACGTCTATAATCGTGTCACGATTGATCTGGTTACGCACAGCGTGAACGGCATATCTGTTCTCGATTTCGAATTGGCCACCGAACTTGAAAGTCTTATTCAGGGACAATAAGTAATCTAACCTCACCAGATCTTTCGTAGCTGATTTTCAACCGAGGCACCTAGGCGGTCCGCAAAGCGATCAAAAATATCTTTCTTACCCGTAAAATCAACGATATCCTCAGCCTTGATAATATCGCGAGCGACAGATCCCGCACTACCATAATCATCTATCAGGCCCAGTGACTTTGCTTTATCGCCCGTCCATACCAGGCCAGAAAATAACTTTTCATCATCAGCAAGTTTGCCTTCACGCCCTTCTTTTACCGTTTGGATAAATTGCTGGTGTATGTCGTTAAGCATGACTTGCAAGTGGGCTTTCTCTTCTTCATTCACCGGTGAAAATGGATCAAGCAAAGCTTTGTGTTCGCCTGCAGTTAAAGCACGACGCTCAACTCCCAGTTTTTTCATGGTGCCTTCGAATCCAAATCCGTTCATGATGACCCCGATAGAACCAATAATGCTGGATTCATTGGCATAAATTTTATCTGCTCCTACGGCCACATAGTATCCACCTGAAGCACAGAGATCAGAGATAACGGCATAGAGTGGAATATCAGGATATTTTTTTCGCAGGCGCTTCATTTCACGATAGATATAGCTGGATTGCACCGGGCTACCTCCTGGGCTATTGATACGTAAGATGACACCTGCAGTATCTTCATCCTCAAAAGCATCACGCAAAGCCGTTACCACCTTGTCTGCACTGGATTCAGATTCTGAGCTGATCACCCCATCCAGATCTACCAGGGCGGTATGCTTTTCACCCTTTTCCATATCTGGCATCTCAAATTTTCCTGAGATAAAAAATGGTGCTGAAAAAAGGTACACAAAAAACAGCAAGATAAAAAAGATCTTCCAGCGTCGTGACCGACGTTGCTCCACGATGGCAGCAAAGGCCAGTTTTTCTACGATAGCCTGCTCAAAATTGGATTTCTTTGATTTATCTTCCATGGTGATCTCTGATTAATTATCTGTCGTTGTGCAACATATTGACATTGAACCACTGCACCAGTTCAGTTGGTGAATGAATCATCTCAAGTGGTGAATATGGTGATAATTTTACCTTGTCATGTACACCATAGCTAACTGCAATTCGGTCACACCCTGCTGACTGTGCCATTTGCATATCAAACTCGGTATCGCCAATCACCAGTGTTTTATCTGCTGGCTTATCCAGCTCCTGTAGTATCTCCAGCAGCATATCCGGTGCTGGTTTTGATGCGGTTTCGTCAGCACAACGAGATGCTGCAAACAGGTGTCCAACGTTTTCTTCAAGGAATTGTTTATCGAGCCCTCGACGACTCTTACCCGTTGCCACCGCCATACAAATATCAGCAGCATGTAACTGGCTTAACATACCTGGAATTCCCTTAAAGAAATGCGTTAATCCCGGCGGTGAATTTAGCCAATGCTGGCGATATGCTTCAGTGAGAGCTTCATAAAAGTCATTATTGTGACCCGGCACTAATGCCATAACTGCTTCCATCAAACCCAGTCCGATCACTTGCTGAAGTTCTTGATCAGGTTTCGACGGAATCCCCATATCTTTCAGGGCAAGACGCATACAGTAGGTAATGTGCCCAGCTGAATCCATCAGGGTGCCATCCCAGTCGAACACGATCAGTTCATAATCAACACTCATGCAGTAAGTGCATCCAGTATATTTTGCAGATCATCATCCAGTGGCGGTTCAATGTGCATGCTTTTACCATTATCTGGATGGGGAAATCGTAAAGCAGAGGCATGCAGGAACATACGCTTGAGTCCAAACGATTTCATTTGTTGGTTGAAGATCTCATCGCCGTAACGGCGATCACCTGCCAGCGGGTGTCCCGTTTCAGCAGCATGTACGCGAATCTGATGGGTACGACCGGTGACTAATTGTACTTTCATCAGGCTACAGCCAACTCCCTCAGGTCGATTGGCGTATTCACGAATAGCCTTGAATATGGACACTGACTGCTTGCCATCTTCGTCTACCTGAACCTGTCTTTCACCAGCCTGTATCTTGTTGCGTCTTAATGGCATATCGATACGAGACTCCTGATCACCCCATCGCCCCATAACTAACGCGGTATAGAATTTATCAATCTGATTATCACGCAGGGCTGCCTATAAATCCCCCAATGCGGATCGATCCCTGGCGATTAATAAACATCCACTGGTATCACGGTCCAGCCGATGCACAAGAAACAAATCTTTAGCGCGAGTATCGATGATCTTCATCGCATCAATAACACCAAAGTCCACACCACTACCGGCATGCACTGCCAGACCGGCAGGCTTATTCACAACGATCAGGCGGTCATCGTCGTAAACGATGCGAGATTCTAGACGCTTGATCACTTCATCTGGAGGACGGCGAGTTTTTTGCTCACCGGTGCGGACAGGTGGTAAACGAACTTCATCCCCTTCCGCCAGCTTGTAGGTAGGTTTAATACGTTTTTTATTAACCCGTACTTCTCCCTTACGAAGAATGCGGTAAATATGACTCTTCGGCACCCCCTTGAACTGGCGCAGCAGATAATTATCAATACGCTGTCCAGTCTCATCTGCACTTATCTGTGCGTATCGAACGCTGCTGGTAGGTTGTTTGTCGGGAGGATTCATACTGCTCAGATGGATAAATTTCGCCGGAGTTTACCGGAAAACCATCGAATTACAGTAAAACTGTAATTTTGCCGTGAAATCATTCAGTTAGATGATTGCCGCCAGCCCTTCTGGCTGTTATATTACGCTCGCCTCGGTAGACAGGGCCCCCCACCCAGCCACAGGGCTGGCGAAAAAACACAAGTAAATGAACTTTCAGGTGGCCGCTAACCCAGGCTTAGACAATTTATATTTTTAATTCCAGGCTTTTAGAAACATTATCAGGCTTGATAATCACCAGGTCAGAAAGATTTAGAGCGTGGAATTTTGATGTTAGAACTTTAATGATTTCACCAGGACAATTTCTTTTTCTCGTTGCAATTAAGTCTTTCATGCAACGATTTCTCGCGTCGGCATCACAGCCGCTCTCGAACGAACACCCACGTCTGGCACTGGCCGATAGTCTTGGCTCGTCCGCTCGCTTTTGCGCGTCAACAGAAAAAGACCCCCTGGTATCAACAAGAGATACCAATTATGAAAAGAATGCTTATCAATGCGACTCAGCAGGAAGAACTGCGTGTCGCGATGGTCGACGGTCAATATCTATACGATCTGGACATCGAACGTACCGCACGTCAACGTAAAAAATCCAATATATACAAGGGTAAAATAACCCGCGTAGAACCCAGTCTGGAAGCCGCCTTCGTCAATTACGGCGAAGAACGTCATGGTTTCCTGCCATTTAAAGAAATCTCCAGAAGCTACTTCGATAAAGATGCGAAGGTTGAAGGCCGTCCATCCATCAAGGACGTAATCAAGGAAGGTCAGGAAGTCATCGTTCAGATCGACAAAGAAGAGCGTGGCAACAAAGGCGCCGCACTCACGACTTTCATTAGTCTGGCTGGTCGCTATCTTGTCATGATGCCAAACAACCCTCGTGCTGGTGGCGTTTCGCGCCGTATCGAGGGAGAGGAACGTAACCAGGTACGTGATGCCCTAAGCCAGCTGGACATGCCGGAAGGTTCGGGCGTTATTGTGCGTACTGCCGGCGTCGGGCGCTCAGCAGAAGAATTGCAATGGGATCTGGATTATCTGATTCAGGTTTGGACAGCCATCGATAAGGCAACACAGAATAAGGCGGCCCCTTTCCTGGTCTATCAGGACAGCAATATTATCATTCGTGCACTACGTGATAATTTTAGAAAAGATATTGGCGAAATATTGATCGACTCGCCTGATATATACGAGGAAGCCAGAGACTTTGTTCGACAGGTCATGCCTCATAACCTGGAAAAGCTAAAACTTTATAAAGAAGAAATACCACTATTTAACCGCTACCAGATTGAAAGCCAGATAGAGAGTGCTTTCCGTCGAGAAGTTCGCCTGCCATCCGGCGGTGAAATTGTTATGGATCATACTGAAGCTATGATCTGTATTGATATTAACTCAGGTCGTGCGACCAAGGGCAGTGATATTGAGGAGACAGCACTCAACACAAACCTGGAATCAGCCGATGAGATCGCAAGACAGTTAAGATTAAGAGATAGCGGTGGTCTTGTGGTTATCGACTTTATTGATATGAGCGCCAGCCGAAATCAGAGAGCAGTTGAAGAACGCCTGCGTAAAGCTTTATCTATGGATAAAGCACGCACACAGGTAGGTAAAATCTCTCGTTTCGGGTTACTTGAAATGTCCAGGCAACGTCTTCGTTCATCACTGGGCGAGTCCAGCTACCATACCTGCCCGAGATGTAACGGTCAGGGTACCGTCCGCAGTGTTGAATCACTGGCCTTATCCATTCTGCGTCTGATAGAAGAAGAAGCAATGAAAGATGGTACAGGTCGCGTAGTTGCGCAGATACCAGTTAGCGTTGCGACATTTCTGTTAAATGAAAAACGACGCGCCATCGCCTTGTTAGAAGGACGTCACAGCACACAGATTGTACTGGTTCCTAACGCCACCCTGGAAACACCTCGATATGAAATTACACGAGAACGTGAAGATGAAACTACACAGCAAAACACACGTAGTTATGCGCAGGCCAGTGATTTTTCCGAATCAGATGAAGCATTAAAATCTGAAGAAGAAATTTCTCCGGTATTAAAACCTGCTGTACGTAGTGTAAAACCAACAGGCCCTGCACCTGAACGTGCAAAACCAGAAGCAAAAAAGGATGAAAGCACTGGTCTCATTAAACGTATATTCAGCGGTATATTTGGTGAAGAGAAGAAAGAAGAAGAGGAGAAAGAAGAAGAAAGAAGCAAAAGCCGTCCAACTAACCGTAACAGAAACAGAAATCGAAACAGAAACCGTCGTCGTGCTTCTTCAAGTGGGAGCAATCAGTCCAAAAAAGAAACCGATAAGAAAGCTGACAAGCCTGCAGCTGAAAAGAAAGAGGCAAAAAAACCTGCTGATCGCCGCCGCGGCAGTAACAGGAATCGACAACAACCTAAAAAAGAAGAACAAAAGTCAAGCGATGAAAAGTCGGGTAATCTAGCTACTGAAACTGTAGCCGAAGCCGACGGTAACAAAGCACCTGACGATAAAAAACAGGGAGGACAGTCACGACCTTCTGGACAACGTCGTGGTCGTCGCCGTGGATCTCGCAGAACTAGTAATCGTTCGGAAAATACAAATACTGATAAAGAGGCAAAGAATGATACCCAGAAGACCTCAAATGGCAGTGAAAAACCCCAGCGTGGGATATCAGGCAGCGTAGAGTCAAATGCGAAGCCAGCGGACAGCTCGTCTAAAGATAGTTCTACACCGCCTACCAAAGAATCTACAGCAGCTAAAAAAGAAGCGCCGGTAGCTACTAAAGAAACCCCAGCAGCAAAAAAAGAAACACCGGCTGCTACTAAAGAAGCTTCTGCTCCGAAAACAGCAGCACCTAAAGACAGTCCGGCTCCAGCCGCTAAAGAAACACCTGTGGCGAAAAAAGAAGTCCCAGCTACCAGTGAATAATTGTTAATAACGATGGGCAACCCAGGTCGCCCATCGTTATGACTTCTACTTAATATTCAGCCCGTGATTTTGCATAATATCTTCAAGTAATCCGCGTGACCCTGCTTCGACCATATCAAAAACCTGGTCAAAGCCACTTGCTCCCCCATAGTATGGATCTGGAACTTCCCTAGTCGAAATAGAAGGCGCGTAATGCAAAAACATCTTGATCTTGTCATGGTGTTCTTTAGGGCTACTGTCGATCAATATTTCATAATTTTGCAGATCCATCGGTAAGATATAATCAAATTCAGCGAAGTCCGATGACTTGACTCGCTGTCCCCTCAAATCAGACATATCGATTCCTCTATGTCTTGCCGTTTGTTGTGCACGGCTGTCCGGTGGCTCACCCACGTGATAAGCATGCGTACCGGACGATTCGATATATATATCATCAGATAAACCTGCTTCCTGCACCAGCTTTCTAAAAACCCCATGCGCAGTTGGGGAACGGCAGATATTGCCCATACATACAAACATTACTTTGACAGTCATTGTCGATATCCAGAATATAAGTGCGCGTATTGTAGGTAAATGATAGAAAGATTTTAAGTTCAACTTGCCATGTAAAACGCATGTGGGACAATACGCGACCGTCAGCACATCAGTCTTTCCGCAGTTAATGACAAGCGCCTTCACTATCCCAACACTCGATCTTTCCTCAAGACGACACTATCGTTGGGGGCAATTATATGGCTGCAGCTATGGGCTTTCGGTCCGTAAAGCTGCACTGTCAATTGACTCTCCGCTGCTAGTGCTGGTCTCTGGCAGCCAGGCCATGGATGAGCTGCTTGAACAACTTGAATTTTTTACCGAATCAGGCGATTTACCCATAATTGCGTTCCCTGACTGGGAAACCCTGCCCTACGACACATTTTCACCACACCAGGACATCGTCTCTCAACGACTCGAAGCGCTGTATACCATGCCACAACTTAAGCAGGGTCTTATCATCACGACGACTGCAACGTTAATGCAAAGGCTTGCGCCCCCCGATTACGTACAGTCACATGCATTGATATTAAACAAAGGTGGGCAACTGGTGCTGGATGGCTTTCGTGCCCAACTGGATGCAGCAGGTTACTACTGTGTACCCAAAGTAACACAACATGGTGAATTTGCCGTGCGGGGATCCCTGATTGATTTGTTTCCTGCGGGTAGTGAACAGCCCTATCGTATTGATTTATTCGATGATGAGATCGAATCGATACGAACGTTTGATGAAAGCACTCAGTTGACCATTGAAGAAACTGATTCCATACGATTACTTGCTGCTCGGGAATATCCCCTGGATGAAGAAGGCATTAATCGATTCCGACAAAACTTCCGCCGGGAATTTGAGGGCAACCCAAAACATTGTCCCATCTACAATGACATCAGTGATGGTTTGGCCAGTAGTGGCGCCGAGTACTATCTGCCGTTATTTTTTGAATCAACTGCCAGCCTGTTTGATTATCTGCCTGACAACATCACCATCATGTCAATTGATGATGCGCTTTCACAAAGTGAGGACTATTACACGCAGATCGAAGAAAGATATGAAGTCCATCGCTACGATAAAGAACGCCCTATCCTGCCGCCCAAAGATGTATTTCTTAATGCAGACGAATTGTCTAAGGCCTGTTCGCCATTAAATCGTATTGATTTACAGCACTATACCCATGAGCAGGAAAATAAAATCACGACGAATTTTTCAACAGCTGCCATTCCAGACATTAAAATTAATTCTCGTGCTGAAGATCCAGCGCAATCACTGAAACAATTTATCCAGTCATTTAACGGTCATGTCCTGTTAACTGCAGAAAGTGCCGGTCAGCGCGAAATGTTACTGGAGTTACTAAATGGTTTTGGCATTCGCCCTAAAGTCTGTGAATCATGGCAGGACTTTATCAGCAACCCGACTGAACTAGCACTAACGATCGCGCCTTATAGCGAGGGTGTTCAACTCAAAGCGCAATCGATTACCATTATTACTGACCAGCAAATACTGGGTAAACGTTCAAGACAGTTATCATCACGACGCCGGCAGCGCCAGGCAGAGGCTGTTTTTACAGATCTGGGCGAGTTACATATCGGTTCACCGGTGGTGCATGAAGAACAGGGTGTTGGTCGTTACCTGGGCTTACAGACGCTGCATGTAAATGACTACGCAGAAGAGTTCCTGACGCTTGAATATGCCGACAATGACAAATTATATGTTCCTGTCGCCTCATTACATTTAATAAATCGCTATACAGGTGGTCCAGAAGAAAGTGCACCATTGCATCGCCTTGGCAGTGAACAATGGCAGAAGACCAAACGAAAAGCCGCTGAAAAGATTCGTGATGTTGCCGCTGAGCTACTCGATATTTATGCCAAGCGTGCGGCAAAGCCTGGTTATGCTTATCCATTTGATGCTATCGAATACGAAGCTTTTGCCGATAGCTTTCCATTTGAAGAAACCGAAGACCAGCATAATGCTATCCAGACTGTGATTGAAGATATGCAATCCAGTCATCCGATGGATCGCGTGGTCTGTGGCGATGTTGGTTTTGGGAAAACTGAAGTTGCCATGCGAGCAGCCTTTGTCGCTGCACAGGCAGGAAAACAGGTAGCAATTTTATCTCCAACAACGTTACTTACCCAGCAGCATTACCAAAACTTTCGAGATCGTTTTGCCGACTGGCCCATCAAGGTGAATGTACTTTCCCGGTTTCGCAGCAAAAAGGAAACTGATCAGGCATTAAAACAACTCGCGGACGGCAAAATCGACATCATTATTGGCACGCACAAGCTGCTACAAAAAGACGTCAAGTTCAAAGCACTCGGCCTGTTGATCATTGATGAAGAACACCGTTTTGGTGTCCGCCAGAAAGAACAACTGAAAAAGTTTCGCAGTGAAGTCGATATGCTGACACTGACAGCGACACCAATACCACGCACATTGAACATGTCACTGTCGGGTATACGAGACCTGTCGATCATTGCAACACCCCCCATGCAAAGACTCTCCGTTAAGACCTTTGTTAATGAGTGGCGTGATCTGACCGTACAGGAAGCCTGCTTTCGTGAAATAAAACGCGGTGGTCAGGTGTACTTCCTGCACAATGATGTCAGTACGATAGAAAAAATGGCAGAAGACCTGAGGAAACTCATTCCACAGGCACGCGTTGAAGTTGCGCACGGCCAGATGCGTGAACGCGAACTAGAAAGTGTCATGCTCGAGTTTTATCACCGTAAGTTCAATATATTAGTCTGCACCACTATCATTGAAAGTGGCATTGACGTACCGACTGCCAATACGATTTTATTAAACCGTGCCGATAAGCTGGGGCTAGCTCAGCTACACCAGTTACGCGGACGTGTCGGCCGCTCACACCATCAGGCTTATGCCTACTTGATCGTCCCCCCTCGCAAGACCATGTCGGCAGATGCCATTAAACGGGTTGAGGCAGTTGAGTCGCTTGAAGATCTTGGCGCAGGATTTTCCCTGGCCAGCCATGACCTGGAAATACGAGGTTCAGGAGAACTACTCGGCGAAGGACAAAGCGGACAGATCTCAGAAATCGGCTATACGTTGTATAACGATTTGTTAAATCGCGCAGTAGCTGCACTTAAATCGGGTAAAACACCTGAACTGAGCGAACCACTTGAACAGGGAACCGAAATTGAACTACGCATTCCCGCCCTGTTACCTGATGACTACTTGCCCGATGTGCACATGCGGCTCGTGCTATATAAACGCATTGCCAATGCAGAAGACAACGAGGCATTAAGAAATTTACAGGTTGAGATGATTGACCGTTTTGGGATGTTGCCGGATGCGGTCAAAAACCTGTTTGCAGTCACTACCCTTAAACTACAGGCTGCACATATCGGCATTAACAAAATTGTGGCCAATGATAATCAGGGCCGATTTGTATTCATCGATCAGCCGGATATTGACCCGATGGTAATTATTAATCTTATACAACAGGCGCGGCAAACCTACCAGTTCGATGGCAAGCAAACCTTACGATTTAATATTGATATGCCGAACGCCCATGATCGTATTCACCAGGTTACTCAGCTACTGGGCCAGCTCACGGTGAAAAAAGCTGCTTAATCATCGCCCTTAAGGCAAAATACCTATCATGAAAATTCTTGTATCCCTGATTGCATTTCTCACACTTCCCAGTTTGTCATATGCTGCATATGGTGAGCGATGGTATAACGTCGAAGTTATTATATTTTCCTACTCGTCAGATATTGGCGTGCAGGAAGAACACTGGCCGATTGATCCTGGCCAGCCAGATATCAGCAATTCAGTATCATTAATCAGGCATGCAGAGGGGGAAGAGCGACTACCAGGACAAATTATTGAATTTGAGGAACTGCCTTTTGAAATGTTGTCAGGTGCACTAAAGCGTATGAACCGTTCCAGTCGTTACAACGTCATCTATTCACGCGCATGGAGATTACCTGATCTACCTCAACATTCTGCCACACCAGTACGTATTCGAGCCGGAAAACGTTATACAGCAGAAGGTACTTATGCTGAACCAATTCCTGTTGATATTGAAGGTAACCTTGAGGGCGTCGTCGATGACGCACTCTATGAAATTGACGGCCGTATAAAAATATCGCTAAGCAAATACCTGGAGGTAGACGCTGACCTGCTTTACCGGCGCCCGGTTATCCTGCCTGATAGCAATGGGTTACCTGTAAATGAATTCCGTCAATTTCGATTAAATGAGTTCCGAAGGATGAAGAGCAAGACGATCCACTATCTAGACCACCCACTATTCGGCGTTATCATTGGTATTAATCGCTACCAACAACCTAAAGAAACACTTGAAGTGATTCAACCTAAATCAGTGAGCGAAATTAATCAGTAACTATTATTTTTGAGTTACTAATTCTTCAATGGTTGCTTCTATTAACGAGCGTACCTGGAACATTGCGGAATCCAGTGTACCGCGTATTTCCTCGATAGTAATAGCGCCACCGCCCCGCCCTGCAGCCTTGTTTGCGACAACATTGATGGCTGCATAACAAAGTTCAAGTTCCTGGGCCAGTGCAGCTTCTGGCATACCCGTCATACCTACAACGGTACAGCCATCACGCTCAAGCCGGTCAATTTCCGCAGCTGTTTCCAGGCGCGGACCCTGCGTAGCACCATAAACACCCTCTTGTACGGCTGGAATATTGCGAGCTCTGGCACCTTCACATAACAACTGACGCAGAGCCGGGCAATAAGGTTCTGTAAAATCGATGTGAGTGACATAGTTTAAATCTTCTTCAAAAAAAGTATGTCCACGTGACCAGGTGTAATCGATAATCTGTTTTGGAATCACCAACGAACCGGGTACCAGGTTCTCACTAATACCGCCTACTGCAGCCACAGAAATAACGTGTGAAACCTGGGCATGTCGCATTGCCCATATATTGGCCCGATAATTTACTTTGTGTGGCGGGATGGTATGGCCATAGCCATGACGAGCAAAAAAGACAATTTCATGCTCACAAAAGTTTCCATATGTCAGCGGACCCGAAGGTTCGCCATAGGGCGTACGTATCATCTCTTTGTGAGTGATGTTCAGTCCATTAAGTGAGGTTAAGCCAGTACCTCCGATGATTGCAAGACGCTTCATAATCACCCTTCGAGTTAGTCCGAGTTCCCTACTGCATAAATCGCATTCAGATTTCGATAGTACCCCTTATAATCCATACCGCAACCAAAGACATAACGATCTTCAACCTCAACACCTATATAATCTGAACTGACATCTTCTATGCGGCGGTCATGCTGCTTCACTGTCAGAACCACTGATTTCACATCAACCGCACCAGCATCATGACAGGCAGCCTGAATTTCCTTCAGAGTAATACCAACATCCAGGATATCGTCGATGATCAATACATGACGCCCTTGAATTTTATCGGCTGGGAAACGTATCCATTCCATCTGTCCACCCTCCGTTTCATCGTGATAGCGAGTGGCATGGACATAATCTAATTCCAGTAAAAAATTCATTCTTTGCAATAATTCTGCAGTCAGGAAGAGCCCACCATTCATGACACAAAGCATCAACGGGTTCAGTGTGGAAAGATCACGGCTGATTTGGCGGGATAACTCCTCATAGACTGAAGTCAGCTGCTCTGAAGACCAAAGGCAGTCTGATTGTGACAATACTTTAGGTAGTTCTTCTAACATATTGTTTTATATTGAATATTATCCGGGATCGATATGATAACATTAACTGTAAGGCGGCGATACAATAGCTGTTGTATACAAACTCAGGAACCGATAATATTCTTGCTGGATCTTAGTTTACGCAACGGAGAACAAGAATGATATTTGGTGGCGGCGACAGCAAACTTGCTGATCGCGTAAAAGAACTGGAAGAAGAGAATGCAAGACTGCGCGAAGCACTTGAATTTTATGCCAACCCCAAGCATTGGTCCGAAGGACATAAATTCCGTGATGCTGATGAGGCGACAATCTTCGAAGATAAAGACCAGGTCAGCGCCATGGTTGACATGGGTTCTGTTGCACTACGAGCCTTAAAAAATAAATAGCGTAGATTAGTTATTACCAAAAGCCGCATGTTCTGCGGCTTTTTTGTTTCTATCACACTAAATATATTTTCAAGCTAACCAGACTGAATCAGGTGCTTATCGAACCCATTGCCATCGCTAGTTCACCCTTTAAGGAACGCTTTGGCATTCCACGTCAACCTGGACTGGTAAACGCCAGGGGCTCTCTCATTATGCGACCTGGCTATGATGACCCCATCATGCTGGATGGTCTGGAATCATTTTCACATATCTGGGTAACCTTTCAATTTCACGCCAGTATTGACCAGGGCTGGAAGAAAAAAGTCAGACCACCCCGGCTGGGTGGTAAAAAACAGGTTGGTGTACTGGCCAGTCGTTCACCTCACCGACCCAACTTTCTGGGTCTTTCTCTGTTCTGAAACTGGAGGCTGTACAAACCTATAAGCCAGTTCAGCTAAAAGTATCAGGAATTGACCTGCTTAATGGGACACCAATCATCGATATAAAACCTTATATCGCTTACGTTGATGCCATCGATAATGCAGAGAGTGGTTTTGCAAAAGAGGCGCCACAACCACAGCAGGAAGTGATATTTTCAGATAAAGTGATGTCAACGCTCAATACGCGTCCTGATAAAGATACAGACGAACAACTAATACGGGAAGTACTGGCACAGGACCCTCGCCCTGCCTATAAAACCAAACGTACAACCGAAAGAGCATTCGGTATGCGGTTGGGTGACTATGAAGTTAAGTGGCTAGTTAAAGAAAATGTTACGCAAGTCATTAAACTGAACATCATTGAATAGTCAAATAGTCCTAAGACAAAGCCTGATTCAACAATAAATCACTTCAGATACGGATATTGGAGATATAAAACGAATGAAAACGGAAGTTACATCGGCATTAAAACGACTAGATTCCATCCTACCATTGTTGTCAGGCCTTCAGTCACTCAGTTCTGAAGATGCCGCACTGTATTGCAAGTTACTTAATAGTTATGCCAGGCAGGGCCGTGCACTAAGCCGCGAGGAAGTTGTTAACCATGTTAGCGATGTAGATCAGTCGCTGAGCAACATCGTTGAGAGCAAACTTATCGTGCTGGATGCTGATGGTAACCCTTCCGGCGCCTACCCTTTTACTTCCGAAGAGCGTGAGCATAAAGTTCATATCAACGGCGTTACTGCTCATTGCATGTGTGCACTGGATGCATTATCCGTCAGCTCAATGTTTAACACCCCAACAGTCATTGATTCACGGTGTCGCGTAACGGGTGAAACCATTCATCTGGAGCAATTCGGTTTAAATTTTAGCGCAGGGACGCTGGATGCCTGGTTTGGAATCAACTGGGGATCGGCAAGCAATGATATTGTCTGTGCTGAATCACTGTGTATGGATATGATTTTTCTGGCCAATGAAACAGTTGCACGTGAATGGCTGGCGCAGTCGCCTGATACCCAGGAAATATTTGACCTGCAATCAGCCGTTGAATTCGCCGCTGCTTTCTTTGTACCATTAGCTAAAAGCTGTCAGTAAACGTATAAGCTGTTTAGTTACTATATATCTTTGTCTCAGGTCTGAACACCAGCCAGGCGAAGGCAAAATGCGTTTCGGTAGGAACAGCCTCTAATTGTTTACCTTTAAATATGCCTTCGATCGCATGCCCAGTTATTGTCCATACACTACTGGTTTCCCTGTCCAGTATTTTTTCATCCTGACTGATATAGAAATCCAGTTTATTGCCGGCTATAGATGGGCGGAACGCCTGTGCACTAATGATCAGGCGTGATTGACTAATCAATCTTTTATCAAGCGGTGATCTGGTGTTCTTTTTAGTAAGAAAGACAACAGGTTTACCATCTACCGTATCATGAACAACACCTTCTGCTGACAGAATGGAATAAGGATAAGCCTTGTAACCATCGCTATCCTTTAGTACGGCTACCCTGTCCATCGGTTTGAGTCGTTGATCCGGCTTTTCACCGAGCAGGAATGGTGTTTCATTGATGTCATCATAGCTCTGGTAGGGATTAACACCGTAGTTGCGATAGTAACCGGTATCTTTTGACATTACCTGGCCATTCGGCCAGGCCGTTTTAAAATCCAGCCATGATAAAATTCTAGACGGAATCACCTCTAATGTTTTACCAGTCATCTCACCGACAATGGCTTTACCGAGAAATTGCTGCCACCAGCTTTCAGTCTGCCGGTCATACATCACCATATCACTTTTTCTGAGCCTGCCTGTTGTACCAAAGTCCAGTACTTTACCGTCAAGTCGCCGATCAAATACCATGGATGCATTACATAACGGACAGAAAGTCACGAAGACCGGTATGCCGGCTAATTCATCATTCACGATCTCATGCCAGATGAGTATCTGAATTGGATAAGCTCTGGCATGTTCCCTGCCATTCTTATCCTTGAGTATGAGTGCAATAACCGGTTCTGCATCACCCAGCCAGTCGATAGTTTGTGATACCGAGATAAATTCAGGGTCATCGATCGCAGGAATACCATCTTTACCCGGCCCTCCTGAGATAATTTCAGACAGAGGAACGGAATGCTGTTTGAAATCAGTATTTGGCCATTCTTCTATAAAGCCGTATTGGGCCAATAAGTTGGGCGCGCCCATTATCCACCAGGCGGCTATCGCCAGTACCAGGATTCTTAGACTTTGCATGGCCCAGTGGCGTGAGGTGATTAATTTTCGCATCAACATGATATTTATTAATTACAATCATAGCTATAGACACGTTAAGCGAGTTTTCGTTCATTATGCTGCCAACTGTATACCAGCCCGAAATCATTACCTCGCTAGCATCGGTAAATGCAGAAGAATGGAATGCGCTTAACGTTGAAAATTCACCATTTTTAAGACATGAGTTCCTGATAGCACTGGAGAATAACCAGGCAGTTGGAGAACGCTTTGGTTGGCTACCAAGATTTATCATCATTCGCGATAGCAGCAATACACTCATCGGCGCCATGCCACTGTATGAGAAAGATAATTCCTATGGAGAGCTGGTGTTTGACTGGGCGTGGGCAGACGCCTACCAACGCCATGGTATGCCCTACTACCCCAAGCTGGTTTCCGCCATCCCATATACACCGGCAACTGGACAACGTTTGTTGAGCAAAAACAACGATGCTGCAATACAAACCCAGTTAATCCAGTACGCACTATCTTATTGCACTGAAAATAACTACTCCAGTCTACATTGCCTGTTCCCCAACGAAGAACAAATAGCCGTTTTACTGGCAGCAGGAATGTCAGAACGTGTTGACATCCAGTATCACTGGCATAATCAAGGCTATAGTGACTTCCACGATTTTCTGGCGAGACTCAGAAGTAAAAAACGCAAAAAGATCAGACAGGAGCGAAAAAAGGTTATGGAGAGTGGCGTCAAGTTTAAAGCCCTTCACGGCAATGAACTGGGCGATGACGAATGGATGACCGTTCACCGTTACTATGCCAGCACTTTTGTCCAGAAAAGTGGTTATGCCACATTGAACCTGGACTTTTGGCGGGAAGTGGGCACGACCATGGGAGATCAAATCCTAATTATCATGGCCTATTTAAATGATGAATCGACCGGATGTGCCATATTTTTTCATAATGATGATGTATTGTATGGGCGCCACTGGGGTTGTGACCCAAAAGTCGCATGGGATCTATCTGGATTGCATTTTGAGACTTGCTATTATCAGGGTATTGAATATGCCATCAAACATCGTATCAAACGTTTTGAGCCCGGGGCACAGGGCGAATATAAAATGGCCCGTGGATTTGATCCCAGCTTTACCCGATCAACCCATTGGATCCGTCACGCAGAGTTTCGAGATGCTATTAATCAGTTTTTAATGCAGGAAACACGTGCCGTTGATCATTACCGGGAAACCCTGGCGAATAGCTCCCCATATAAAGCCAATGACAAGTAACAAATGAGTAAGGTCGCACTTTACTATATCGATCCGGACTCACCGGCAGATAATTTTCCGCCTGTCGTTAATGCATTAACACAACCTGATGGTCTGCTATGCTTTGGTGGTGATTTAAGTACGGAAAGAATACTTAACGCATACCGACGAGGTATTTTCCCCTGGTATAGTGAAGGACAACCGATCATGTGGTGGTCGCCTTCCCCACGCTGCGTTATTTTTCCAGATGAAGTCATTGTTAGGCGTAGTCTGAAAAAAACGATGCGAAATATGGATTATCATTTCAGTATTGACACCGCCTTCCCAGACGTAATCAGTGCATGCTCAGCGCCTCGTGATGAAGACGGTGGCACATGGATTACTCATGAGATAAAAGACGCTTTCATTCGATTGCACGAACTTGGTCATGCACATTCTGCAGAAATCTGGAAGGATGGGAAATTGATCGGCGGATTGTATGGTATTGCCATGGGGCAAATATTCTTTGGCGAATCCATGTTTTCGATAGCGCGTGATGCCTCAAAAGTAGCGTTTGCCTGCGCTGCCCAATTTCTCCATCGCCATCATTTCAAGCTAATTGATGCGCAAGTGACTTCCGGACACTTATTGTCACTAGGTGCAAGAGAAATCCAGAGAGACGATTTTATAACTACGCTGGATAAATACTGTCACGTAGAGAATGACATCGATCTATGGCAAACTTCCTCTATGCCAGTTAAGGAATACTACTTCGATAATGAATGATGCATCGATTAACGAACGCCTCGATGCACTGAGATTTTTTCAGACGCCAGAACACGAGTGTAATTACTTACCTGAACGGGAAGCCAGCACAGTGTTTGTAGATCCATCAGCAGAGCTCAACAGTATGATTTATTCACAGCTGGCATTGATTGGCTTTCGTCGAAGTGGGCGTTACCTATACCGGCCACGCTGTAAAAGCTGCAGTGCCTGCGTCCCCATTCGCATATCATCCAATGATTTTAAGCCTAATCGCACCCAGCGAAGGATCATTAATCGGAACCAGGACCTGGCTATCAAGATATGTAACAATGAATTTCAGGAAGAGCATTATGAACTATATGAACGCTACCTGCGTTCCAGGCATACCGATGGTGGTATGGACGACACCACACCGGAAAAATATCGGGGATTTCTTACCTGTGATTGGCTGGATACAAAATTCGTTGAATTTCGGCTAGAAAATCAGCTAATCGCCGTCGCCGTGACGGATTTTTTACATGATGGGCTGTCCGCCCTTTATACTTTCTTCGATCCAGACATGTGTAAACGTAGCCTGGGAACTTTTGCCATCCTCTGGCAAATTGATGCCGCTAAAGAGTTTGATAAGCAGTGGGTTTATCTGGGTTACTGGATAGAGGAGTCTGGAAAGATGGCCTATAAGACCCGGTTCAATCCTCATGAGCTCTTTATCAACGGCTATTGGCAACAAGGTGCATCCTGATCCCTTGTCTGAAAAAAACATCATTTAAATATACATGAAGAACACCGACGTTAAATTTCATGACCTGGCACCGCAGGCTAATGACTTCCATGCCGATGTCATTAAAGGGTTAAGCAACCAGCCTAGAATGATTCCACCCAAGTATTTCTATGACAAGCGTGGATCGGAATTATTTGATGCCATCTGTGAGCAGCAGGAATACTACCCTACCCGCACTGAAATTAGCCTGCTGCAATATTATGCGCGTGAAATTGCCGAGAGAATCGGCCCTGACTGTATCCTGGTTGAATTGGGTAGCGGTGCCAGTGAGAAAGCGAGATTATTGTTTGATGCCCTCAAGCCAACTGGTTACATGGGCATCGATATATCAAAAGAGTTTTTACTCGATGCGACCAAAAAACTTTCTCGTGATTATCCATGGCTTGAAGTCCATGCCGTCTGCGCCGATTTTTCCCAGGTACTCGAAATTCCAAAACATTATCAAGAGCAACAACACATTGCCTTTTACCCCGGTTCCAGTATCGGTAATTTTGATCCAGATGAGGCCGTCATCTTCATGGAGCAGATCGCGGAAATGGTCGGGCCAGAAGGTAAACTACTGATCGGTGTAGATCTTAAAAAAGACGAAGACATATTAAATGCGGCCTACAACGACGCGGCTGGCATTACCGCAGAATTTAATCTCAATTTACTTGACCGACTAAGAAACGAATTAGGGGCAGAGTTTGAGGACGGCGCCTTCATGCACGAGGCATTTTACAATGGATCAGATGGCCGCATTGAAATGCACCTTGTCAGCACAAAGAACACGGCACTCACTATCGATGGCAAAACCTTCCGCTTTCACCTCGGCGACAGTATTCACACCGAGAATACATACAAGTATTCGCTGGATGAATTTGAAGCGTTAGCCAGGCGGGCAGGATTTGATGTTGAGCAAGTTTGGACGGACCGTAAAGATTTATTCAGCGTACAATTGTTGGCGGTCAGTAATCGCCCCTGAATAGTCCGCACCTATCACTATAAGGCGCTTGAAGTTTGTACAAATTCAGGCAGAATACGCCGCCTTCATAACTAAGCAACTGATGTATGGCTAAAGAAGATCACATTGAAATGCAGGGGACTGTCACAGAGACCCTACCGAACACAATGTTTCGTGTAGAGTTAGAAAACGGTCACACTGTTACTGCGCATATTTCTGGCAAGATGCGTAAACACTATATCCGCATTCTGACGGGCGACGTCGTCACGGTAGAAATGACCCCTTATGACTTAACCAAAGGCCGCATTACCTTCCGCGAACGCTAATCTAGCTTAGCGCAAGATCCTCAGGTTTTTGCCTTTTCTGCCTTCTTTTTTTCGGTTAAAGCCTCACAAGTTACCTGTAGTTCCCCCTCATGAGCAGTAACCATGGCCTTGCCGCCATGCGCCAGTTCTCCGAATAGCAGCTGATCTGCCAACGCCTTCTTAATATACTCCTGTACGACACGACGCATTGGCCTTGCCCCCATCTTCGGGTCATAGCCCTTTTTAGCAATCCAGCCTCTGGCTGCATCATCAACTTCAATCATGACTTTTTTGTCGTCAAGTTGTGACTGTAATTCAAACAGGAATTTATCAACCACATTCAAGATATGCTCTTCCGACAGGCTATTGAACTGGATGATGGCATCAAGCCGATTACGAAATTCTGGTGTGAAGAATTTTTTCATCATCTCCATCGAATCACTCTGGTGATTCTGCTCAACAAAACCCATGCTGGCTCGCTGGCTCTCTGTTGCGCCGATATTGGTAGTCATAACGATAATGACATTTCGAAAATCAGATTGGCGGCCATTGTTATCCGTTAATTTGCCATGATCCATCACCTGCAAAAGAACATTAAAGACATCCGGGTGTGCTTTTTCGATTTCATCCAGTAACAGAACAGCATGCGGATTTTTCACGATAGCCTCGGTTAACAAACCACCCTCGTCATAACCCACGTAGCCTGGCGGTGCACCAATCAGGCGCGAAACCGTATGTCGTTCCATATATTCAGACATATCGAAACGTATTAGCTCAATACCCAGTTCCCTTGCCAGTTGGCGAGTTACTTCCGTCTTACCGACACCGGTTGGGCCCGTAAACAGGAAACTGCCAATTGGCTGTTCGGGATTATCAAGACCAGAGCGAGCAAGTTTGATGGCATCGCTCAATGTACTGATCGCGTCATCCTGTCCGAAAATAACCAGCTTAAGATCGCGCTCAAGATTGCGCAGCGCATCCTTATCAGAAGCCGAAACACTTTTTGGTGGAATTCTGGCCATTTTTGCTACCACGGCCTCAATTTCATGCACACCAATGGTCTTGCGTCGTTTGGATACCGGCTTCAGCCGCTCACGCGCCCCTGCTTCGTCAATAACATCAATGGCTTTGTCCGGTTGAAAGCGGTCATGAATGTATCGCGTCGATAATTCAACCGCGGTCTGTAATGCCTTGGGGGTGAATCGAACTTCATGGTGCTTTTCAAAGTTTTCTTTCAGTCCTTTGAGGATATCAACCGCCTCGGCTTGTGATGGCTCGACCACATCAACCTTCTGGAAGCGACGTGATAATGCTCTATCTTTCTCGAATATACCGCGATATTCCTGGTATGTCGTCGATCCTATGCATTTTAATTCACCTGATGCCAGTACCGGCTTAATCAGGTTAGAGGCATCCATGACACTGCCTGAAGTTGCGCCTGCCCCGATGATGGTATGAATCTCATCAATAAACAGGATGGAGTGTTCTTCATCCATCAGACTACGAATCACCGCCTTGAGGCGCTTTTCAAAATCACCGCGATATTTTGTACCCGCAATGAGCGCACCGATATCAAGTGAATACACCGTGGCGGGCTTTAGAATATCCGGCACTTCACCATCCACAATCATTTTGGCCAGCCCTTCAGCAAGTGCTGTTTTACCGACCCCTGCCTCACCTACCAGTAAGGGATTATTCTTACGCCGGCGACAAAGTATCTGTGCCATACGTTCCATTTCGTGCTGTCGACCAATCAGTGGATCAATTTTTCCCTGTGCGGCCTGCTCATTCAGATTCGTTGCATATTTATCCAGTGGACTGCTCTGAGATTCCTGCTCCTCTTCATCTCCATCGACATTATCTGTTGAAGGCTCCTGGTAATTATCATCTTCCAGTGCCAGACCATGGGATATATAACTCACCACATCCAGGCGACTGATATCCTGCTTGTTCAGCAAATACACTGCCTGTGAATCTTTCTCACCAAATAACGCCACAAGAACATTAATGCCACTAACTTCATCCCTACCCTGGGATTGAACATGAAATACCGCACGCTGTAACACTCGCTGGAATGCATTCGTAGGTTGCGTTTCCATGCCAGAAGACTCTGGAAGCTGTGGCGTGGTCTCAGAAATAAATTGTTCTAACTCGGCACGTAAGGTATCCATATTGGCACCACAGCCACGCAGTACATCTGAAGATAACCGGTTATCCAGTAAAGCTAGCAGCAGGTGTTCGAGCGTAATAAATTCATAATTATGCTCGTAAGCGTCTCTAAATATTTCATTAAGAGATTCTTCTAACTCCTTGTTTAGCATGAGTTATTCCTCTTCAATTGAGCACAATAATGGATGTTCGTTCTGTTTGGAGTAATCATTAACCTGAGACATTTTGGTTTCTGCGATCTCTTTGGTGTATACCCCGCAGATACCCTTCCCACGTGTGTGAACGTGCAACATGATTTGCGTGGCTTTCTCACGCCCCATACCAAAAAACGTCTCGAGTATATGCACAACAAACTCCATTGGCGTGTAGTCATCGTTGTTCAACACAACCTTGTACATTGGAGGTGGCTTTAGTTTTGGCCGTGCTACCTCGGTGAGGACACCGGTACCACCATCTTTTGTGGATTCATCACTCATCTTAATTAACAAAATAGTCTATTTTTACCGAGAGTTCAGTAACACCTGTCAAACCATCTTGTTGATAATTGCATCACCAAACTCAGAACTACTCAATAATGTGGCGCCATCCATCAAACGTTCAAGGTCATAAGTCACGGTTTTTGCCTCAATCGCACCTTCCATGCCTTTAATAATTAGATCAGCAGCCTCAACCCAGCCCATATGACGAAGCATCATCTCGGCTGAGAGAATAATAGATCCCGGGTTGACCTGGTTTTTACCGGCATACTTGGGCGCTGTGCCGTGCGTCGCCTCGAACATGGCAACAGTATCGGAAATATTGGCCCCTGGCGCGATGCCGATTCCCCCGACCTGCGCTGCCAGCGCGTCAGATATATAGTCACCATTGAGATTCAGCGTGGCAATCACATCATAATCAGCAGGACGAAGCAGAATTTGCTGAAGCATCGCATCGGCGATGACATCCTTGATAATGATTTCTTTGCCCGTTTTCGGGTTATTGAAGCTGCACCATGGGCCACCGTCAATTTCCTTGGCGCCAAACTCTTCCATGGCCAGGTCATATCCCCATTGCTTGAAGGCACCTTCAGTGAATTTCATGATATTGCCTTTATGCACCAGCGTCACCGACGACTTCTCGTTATCTATCGCATATTGAATGGCTTTTCTCACCAACCGCTTGGTACCTTCACTGGATACTGGCTTGATGCCAATACCAGAGGTTTCCGGGAATCGAATCTTGCTAACACCCATTTCATCCTGCAGAAAGTCGATAACTTTTTTAACTTCGGGTGTACCCGCCGCCCACTCAACACCGGCGTAAATATCCTCAGAATTCTCCCGGAATATACACATATCTGTGTCCTCGGGCTTTTTCACCGGGCTGGGTGTGCCCGAATAGTAACGAACCGGGCGCTGGCAGACATAGAGATCCAGTACCTGGCGCAGAGTCACGTTCAATGAACGAATACCCCCGCCAACCGGTGTAGTTAACGGGCCTTTAATGGAAACCACATATTCCTTCACCGCATCAAAGGTTTCCTCGGGCAGCCAGACATCACCACCATACAGATTGTTTGCCTTTTCACCGGCAAAAATCTCCATCCAGGCAATCTTACGTGCACCGCCATAGGCCTTTTCAACAGCAGCATCCACCACCGACTTCATCACAGGGGTCACATCAACGCCGATGCCATCTCCCTCGATAAAGGGCACAATGGGCTGATTAGGCACATTCAAACTGTTATCTGCATTAACAGTGATTTTTTCACTATCCGCTGGCACCTGGATTTTGTCGTATGTCATCTGATCTTTCCTTGTACTGGTTTCAATTATTCGCGCTATTCTAGCAAAGCTGAGAGCGTCATATGCATATATAATGTCACTCATGCAAATAGAACACGTCTGAGAATCAATGGTTTGGAAACCCAATGTGACAGTCGCCGCGGTATTGGAAGACAATGGCAAGTTTCTTTTTGTCCATGAAAATAGTGCCTCAGGCCCGGTACTCAACCAGCCTGCCGGCCACCTGGAAGACAATGAAACCTTGCTAGATGCAGCACGCCGTGAAATTCTTGAAGAGACCGCTTATGAATTCACGCCAGAGTATCTCATTGGCATCTATCAGTACCGACTGTCGGCAAGTGATACTACCTACCTGAGATTCTGCTTTACTGGTCAGATCACAGGGCAACAAGATACTGCCCTTGATCCCGATATCATCGAAATACTATGGCTTTCTCGCCAGGAACTGGATAACCAGAATATCTCCTTGCGTAGCCCACTGGTCAAGCTTTCCCTGGACGATTATGAACGCGGGCAACGTCTGCCACTCAATATTATTCAAACGATCGCATGATACTCAGGCTGCTTTTTCTAATTCTTTTTGCACCGGGTGTCCAGGCACAGGATGAGCTGGAGGTTTGCATCAACTATCACTGTGATCTAACACAACGGGTAACGCTTAGTGACAGTGAATGGCAAATCGTACTTAAACCTTTTAAGCAGTCCCCAGCTAATGCCGAACAGGAACGGCATCGGATTCGTGAGTCGATCGCCCTGTTTGAGAAAATTGTTGGGCAACACACACCCACATTTCAAGATCTGGCCGAAAACAAGGGTGAGGATGAAACCGGACAACTAGACTGCATAGCTGAATCCAAAAACTCTCAACTCTACCTGAGGTGGCTCAATAATAAAGGTAAACTAAAATGGCATACCCCCGGAGAAAGGGTCAAACGATCACCCTACTTTTTCGACGTGCATTGGGGCGTAAAAATCACCGATAACACAAGCAATGCTGAATATATCGTTGACAGCTGGTATGGCGATAATGGAAATTTACCTGACATACAATTGTTCTCTATCTGGCGTAATCAATAAACAATAGAAAACTAATCTCGTGCAACAGATATTTACAAAATCTCGCATCAGCATCTATCCACTCGTCGGTTTTGGTGTATTCATTGTGATATTCATCGCAAGTTGGCTGGTTACCTCCAAGCACGTGAATGATCAAATGTCGGTAAATTTATTTACACATGAAGCGGCAGATAAAATGCATACTATCTCCAATCTGATTGAAATCGCCAGAAAGAGAACCCGCCTATCGAGCCAAATGTTAATAAGTGATGACGTATTTGAAAAAGATGAAATTTCAAACGAAATTAGAGGTCTGGCTGGCGACTTCATCCGGCACCGTGAGAGACTTTTAACACAACATCTTTCCGAAGAGGAATATGAGCTTCTTGAGTCTCAAGTCCCTCTTTATAGAGAGGCTATCCAGAATTTGGAAATGGTAGCCTCACTTGCAATTGAGGACACACCTGAGGCAACCGAAAAAGCCAGAAATATTATCTTCCGCGAAATTGTTCCCTTGCAAGCAACAATCATTGATGGCTTTACACATATGATGCGCTCAATAGAGGAACAGGTTCACAATACCTCTCAGTCGCTGGAAGAGAGAAACAAGAAATATCAAAATATTCAATTTGTACTGCTATTAATAATCCTGTTTTTATCGGTAGCCACCATATATATCGTGATCAGGAATATCACGCGTATTGAAAATAAGATGATTGAACTATCTTACGATCTTCAGATTGAAAAGGAGGTTGCGGAACAGGCAGACTTATCAAAGTCACATTTCCTTGCAGCGGCCAGTCATGACTTAAGACAGCCATTACATGCACTTTCCTTTCTTTTCGATGCCTTAAAGACATCCCAATCCGCTGAAGAAAGAAATGCGTTATTACCTAAAATTGACCTTTCTATCACTGCACTGGGTAATTTATTCAATGAGCTGCTTGATATATCAAAGCTGGACGCAGGCACAGTCGAACCTCATCTGGAGCACTTTCATCTCTATGACATACTACATGCCTCACTGGAAGAATTTTCTACTGAAGCAAAAGATAAAGGACTAACATTAAGGGTCCATTGCGGCGAACATGTCGTGTACTCCGACCAGACACTACTAGAGAGAATTACCAGAAATCTTATTGTTAATGCCATTCGATACACGAATTCAGGGGGTGTCCTGATTTCATGCCGTACCCGGAAAAACTACATACTATTCCAGGTATGGGATACCGGGATTGGCATAGATGATGACCTGCAAGAAAAAGTATTCAAGGAATTCTTCCAGGCAGATAATCCACACAGAGACAGGGAAAAAGGTATTGGACTGGGATTATCAATCGTCAAAAGAATGAGCGACTTGCTGGGCCACGAGCTTCATCTGAGATCGATTAAAGATAAAGGTACTGTTATCAGTATTTTGATCCCAATGGGTGACATCGATCATTGCCTTCTTGAGGATGATTCTGAAACTGTAGATCCCTGGAGCCTGGAAGGGCTTGATGTTTTACTTATTGATGATGATGTCGGTGTATTGGAAGCTACCGAAATCATGCTAGATAAATGGGGATGTAATGTCATTAAAGCAATGTCTGCGCAAGGCGCATTGAATGTTCTTCAGGACGCCGACAACACCCCTGGCCTGATCCTGTCCGATTTACGTTTGCCCGACAATACCAATGGCATAGATACGATTGATGCTATACGAACTCAGCTTGCTGAACAGATACCGGCAATCCTTATAACCGGTGATACTGAACCTGGACGAATATCAATAGCAAGAAATAGCGGCTTAAAGGTAATGCATAAACCATTGAAGCCCGCCAAGGTCAGGGCTGCCATTCATCAACTGCTAAGTTAAAACGGGTTAAGTAGGCTGTTAATTAATTTATCAGTCCATTTTGCCTGGCAATCTTCACACACTGTGTTCGACTGCTGACTCCCATAGCTCGGTATATACCACTAACATGCACTTTTACTGTGTTCTCTGATAAATGCAGGGATGTCGCTAGTTGCTTATTGGAATAGCCCCTTGCCAGTAATTCCAGTATCTCTTGCTGCCTTTTGGTAAGACCTGTTCCTTTAGGACCATTCTCATCACTACTCTGCTTTGCAGACCTTCTCGGTGTCAGTTTATTGATCTGTTTTCGAATTTGTTCGGGAAAATAAAGCTCGCCACTCATCACGGACATCAGCGCAGTTTGAAGTTCCTGGCTAGTGCTGGACTTTGGTATAAACCCCATTGCACCCGCATCAATAATAGACTTAATCTCGTAAATATTTTCCTCAGCAGAAATAATTACAACCGGTATGTTGTTCTCACTGGAATTAATTCGTTTAATGATTGACATGCCATCCATGCCCGGCATATGCAAATCGAGCAAGATCATGTCGATATCGAGATCACTTCCAATATGCTGGATTGCCACACCTGCACTATTAGATTCGATAATATTAACCTGATCATCAAGTTTATTAAGAATATGACGAATACCATCGATAAACAGTTGATGATCATCAACTACTAATATGCGCATCGATCAGCCTGCTAAATCATGGCTCGCGACACCCGCATGCCGGCAAGTTAATGAAATTAGTACTTTTGTGTTATTTCTGTTCATTGTCATAGATATATAATGAAATGTCTGACTGTTAGGTCTATACACCCCACTAAAGTCATAGTAGCAATGATAACGATACTTAACATCCACTTGCGCTGCATGGTTTTTTCTTCTACAGTTTTTGCTTACGAAGCCATAGGTAAAATATCGAATGAGCGGTGCATTTACAGACCTGATCAACAACCTTCAGAGCGAAGCTGATGAGCATAAGACCCAGATTATCGGTATGCTTGGTTCCACAAGCCGTGAATACACCATACTGAATGAATTAATGGGTAAGTATATTGAGTGTAGAGATGCGGCAAATGTCCTCAAACAAGAGAGCATTTCAAGGCGAGAATAATTTTGTCTCAACCCTACACAAATATCGTTTCAAAGCTCAGAGCTCAGGTCACCGAGATCAGTCAGCAACTCATCGTATTACTGGAAGAAGATAGTACTCAATATTCTCATCTCCGCGAGCTACTACAAAAATACGAAGAGGCGTTATCGGCATCTGATCTGCTAGAAAGCGCTGCTGGAGATATCTCTCTCAATGCACCTGAAACCCAAACCCAGGAACCTGCAACAGGTCTGGGAAACAATATCCCATGGGGCAAGAAAGGGGCATCACTGGAATCGACAGTTGTATCAAGTACCCGCCTTCAAATGGTTGAGAGTGAAAGCTCAAATAAGATTGAATTACGCTTGGCTGTAATTGATCCCGGAGGGCGGGTAACGGAAATAGAAATCACTCCAAATGAAGGAGAACAGTTAATTATTGGTCGAACCAGATCCAGGCCCATACCCGGTGTTGGCCTGACGATTGATGATACAGGTATTTCTTCAAAGCATTGCGAGATCAACTGGACGGAAAATAAAGGCTGGACCTTAATTGATTTTGGCACCACCAATGGAACAGAATTAAATGGAGAACCCGTGTCTGGCGAGGCATGCATGACCAAGATAGGACAAATACGCCTGGGCGACAGTGTGATTAAGTTTTTTCCAAAGGACCAGCAAGAAAAGTTCATGGAAACCATGCGACTTATTGTTGAACATTAAGATTACCTGGTAACTGGCTTACTCACCCTACCGTTTATATATCAACCAACAACGTATTCGACAGAAAATGTATTGTTAAAGAGCTATCCTCCTAAAGAATGTGGAAGCTTCTTTTTTGCCCTCGATATTTATTATCGGGGGCTTTTTTTTGGTTAAAAATAATCGTTCGTCTATGGATTCTCTTGAGTTTTCTGTGTTTGTACAAGTTGGTCAAGGATGATCAAACTAATACTTTTGTGTATTACGCAATATGAATAGCAACCCTATACTCAAGTTTAATTGAGAAGTAGTAAGTCTAATAACGGATCGAGAATATACTGTTATATTCGTATATTCGCATCTTAATAGCTCTCTTTGTATCTCAGATTTAACTTATTTATATACGTTACTAATTCTCATGGAAGACAGGAGTTAAAGATGACACCATCAGTTGTGATCGTCGGTTTTGAAAAGGACTATTCAAACCAGATACGCCAGTTATTGGAATACACAGATGCCGTAGCATCTGTACGTATATGTCATGAAGAGAAACAATCCAGCCGTGAAAGCTGCTGGCATGACAATGACATCGCATTAATCAATGGCTATAACCACAGGAACCGGACCTGGATAAGAGATTGCCTGACAATGACTGGCAAGCAACCTCCCCCCAGTCTTATTATAGGTGATTCCTGCCAACTGCCGGAATGGCACGGCAAGGAACGCCGTGCTGCTCCCAGGTTACATCTATCAGATAATCAACTCTCTGGTGACAAGCTCGTCGATGCCATTCAGCGTCTTTCAAGTGCAAGATACCTGCCACCGATCAACAGGAAAGAACACACACAACGACCTGCTGAGTATCATCAGGATGATTCAAATAAATACCAGGCAATACCTGATGCAGTATTACCGCCTGCGCCATTCAGCGATAGAGAATTACTACAAAAGAATATATATGTTGGTCAATATCAACTGAAACAGTTATTAGGGGTTGGTGGTATGGCCTCTGTCTATCAGGCTGTAGACAGTGAGCAGAAACCTGTCGCCATCAAACTCTTTAACCCGAAAGTGCTTGGTGATGAGCGATTACTGGACAGGTTTATTGAAGAGTATGAATTGTTATCTACAGTTGATCATAGCAATGTCATCACTGTTTATGAACAAGGATTTACAGATAGCCATGTCTATATAGCAATGCAATTACTTGAAAATGACTGTTTGAAGTCCCGTATACGAAATGGCCTGTCAGTAGAAAATGCCCTACAGCATGCAATCGATATTACTCACGCACTGTCTACTATCCATGAACTAGGCATATTGCATCGTGACCTGAAGCCGAACAATATACTATTCAATCAAAACGATCGCGCTGTCATTACAGATTTTGGAATCGCAAAAGGTATCGGCCTGAGTAAAAGTCCTGATTTAACCATGCAAGGAGAGGCTGTCGGTACACCTGCCTATATGAGTCCGGAACAGGTACTGGGACAGCAACTAACTGCGAGCAGTGATTTATATGCCTTTGGGGTAATTCTTTATCGCATGTTAACGGGCAAACTACTCTTTAGGGCGAAAACACCAATCGCAATGATGCAACATCATCTGGAGTCATCACCTCCTCATTTACCACCTGAACTTATTGACCTTGATCACATTGTACAGCGACTACTAAGCAAACAACCTAAAAGGCGATATGAGTCTGCGCGAAAAGTACACGATGAATTAAAACAATTTGCCAATTGAGCCTTTCAAAAACATAAAACAGCATTCTGTGGTGCCATAAGAGATCACGATTTTGTTTGAGTACAGTCATCTGTGCACAGACAGTTGCATTATTCTCGAATTCCTTAAGAAAACCAAACCTGTCAGGCCCGTAAAAAAAACCAGGTAGCGAATAAATCACGATCAAATAGGTGTAATTTTAGAAATAACAGTACAAGACAACGGGTAGTTACAATAAACTACGAACTTCAGTATTGATAATTCCCTTAATCGCCTGTATCGCCTTTCCTAGTCATGAACAACACCGTTGAAGGTAAGATTATTGTTGGACTGTCCGGCGGCGTAGATTCCGCCGTTGCAGCCCTGCTGCTAAAACGTAAAGGCTATGAAGTCCATGGCCTGTTTATGAAAAACTGGGAAGAAGATGACGATGCAGAATACTGCGCAGCCGAGGAAGATCTTGCTGCCGCGCAACAGGTTGCAAATCACCTCGATATCCCGCTGGATACGGTCAATTTTTCCAGTGAATACTGGGATCGCGTATTTGCCCATTTCCTGGATGAACTGAAAGCTGGTCGCACACCTAACCCCGATATATTGTGTAACAAGGAGATCAAGTTCCAGGCCTTTCTGGACTATGCATTGTCCAAAGGCGCTGAAAAGATTGCTACCGGACATTACGCCTGTTCCCAACGCTACCCTAATAACATTGAATTACGACGTGCGACTGACACCGGCAAAGATCAAACTTACTTCCTGCATCAGGTGGCAGCTGAAGCATTAATGAAAACCCTGTTCCCATTATGCCGGTACACAAAAAAACAGGTTCGCCAGATGGCCGAAGAAGCAGGTCTGGAAAATTATGACCGAAAAGATAGTACCGGCATCTGCTTTATTGGTGAACGTCGCTTTAATGAATTCATCGAAAAATATATTCCCAATGAGCCAGGACCTATTAAATCAGTAGAAGGCAATATCGTCGGCGAGCATCGAGGATTAATGTTCCACACCGTGGGCCAACGTAAAGGTCTGGGTATTGGTGGCCTTAAAGATAGCAGCGATGAGCCATGGTTTGTGGTTGAGAAGCAACTCGACACCAATACCCTGCTGGTAGCCCAAGGTCACAATCATCCCGCCGTTTTTTCCCGAGGACTGAACGCCATAGACTGTCACTGGATAAGTAAACAACCACATGGAAAATTCAACTGTACCGCAAGGACACGGCATCGGCAGCAGGATGAGCCCTGTGAAGTAACAATGGGAGATAATAATGCCTGTGAAGTGATATTTAACCAGCCCATGCGCGCAATTGCACCCGGACAGTACGTAGTATTTTACGACAACGAAATTTGCCTGGGCGGTGGCGTCATAGAAAGCGCAATTAAATAGTGATGAAAACTGGCTCTCTCAAATCACGCTATATCATATCCTCAGCACTGTTGTTTATGTTGATCATCGCTATGTTGTCATGGACCACACTAAGTGTGCAAAACAGCAGCAACAAGAGCCTGGAGAATGTCAATGATCGCATGCTGTTGCAACTTGCCAGCTCCCTGATACGCGACGGTGTATGGGAAACTGACTTTTATCTAAATGCCTACCTGCTGACGCCCACTGAGAAAAACAAGGAAAAATTATTATATAGCCTGTATGACCTGGCCAATAATATTGAGACATTATCATCAAACGAATGGAGTCAGCTACAGGAACGGAAAATATTATTATCGCAGCTGGATAACAACATCGTAGAAATGCATCAGGATATCAAGGCACTGATTGATATCCGGGAAGACCAGGAGAAACGTTTCCCATCACTATCCATTATTCACAATAAGTTATATCCAGCAAATCTGGAATTCGTCACGCAAACCTCATTAGCGCTTGAGGAAATGCCATTAGTGCATCTAACGACGGAAGAAGCCCAATTTTATCGATTACTTGCTGATACCCAGCGGATCTGGCAGCGTATGATTGCATCATTTCGATTATTTGTTGCCTATCGCTCAGAGACGATCAGCAACCCAACACAAGGCATGAGTAATGAATTAAATAATATTGATACATTATTCTCGGCTGTTATGGGCAATCTGCAAGGCCTGAATACATTAAGTAAGGCTAATTACAGCGATATACAGCCCGAAGAATCTATTGATGAGCTGATCTATATTGCTGAAAACTGGTACGACAATTACAAGGTTGTCAGCCAATTACATACATCAGGCGATTGGCGTAAGGATGATGCCATAATACGTGAGCGACTTCAGCCCCTGTCACAAAACACCAGAGAATTACTCTACAAGCTGGATAAAGAAATCAATGAATCAATACAACGAGAGGTTCATTCACTCACACTTCTCGCGGAATCAATTATCAAACATATCTGGTTTCTGGGCACCGTTATTCTTGTATTTATTCTTGGCGGATATTTTTACTTGAGAAACCGTGTCCTTGCACCTATATTCAGCGTTGCTGACGCACTCATAATACAAAGCCAGGAAAAGCAGAAAGTCCAGCTGCCAGTTACCCATGCCCGAGAAGTCGACACGCTGGTAAAGGCGTTTAATCAACTATCAGAATCTTTGGCACATGCGGAAGCCGTTGTGCGTCATACGGATAAGATGTCTACAGTTGGTGAACTTGCATCCTGTGTTGCCCATGAAATCAATAATCCATTGAATAACATGGCACGTGTGACTGAGTTTATAGAGGAAGAAATAAAAACGGACCATGCCAGTGAAACCGTGAGCGATGACTTTAAAATATTACACCGTGAGATTAATCGCTGCGCGAATATCGTCAGAAATCTGCTGGATTTTGGCAAACCCCAGGAACCGCAGATTACAGCAATATCATTATCTCCTATACTTGATGAAAGTATTCAGTTATTGCAACACAAAGCACAGGACAAGAACCTTCAGCTGGATAAAGTCGCTTCACCTGACCTGCCTAATGTGAACGCTGATCCGGCACAAATCCACCAGGTCTTTGTGAATTTGATTCTGAACGCAATAGAGTTCAGCCCAAAAGGTGAGACAATTACAGTTACAATAGAACCACATGACAGCGAATTTGTTATTTGTCGTGTGATAGATCACGGCAAGGGTGCAAACGATAGCGCAATAGAACATTTCTTTGACCCGTTTTATACCACGCGTAAAGGCCATGAAGGGATGGGGCTGGGGCTGTCAGTATGTCATGGCATCATTACACACCATCATGGCGATATTGGTGTAAGGATTGGCGAGCAGAATGGACTTATTTTATGGTTCACATTACCTATAGCACAGGCTTCAATACACATGAGTAAGCTGGTCTACTTTGTCGATGATGACGCTGTTGCCAATCGGTTGTTTGAACGTGCATGCGGTAAAATGGGGATATCCTGTAAAGTATTTGATGAAGCTCGGCAATGTGTCGAGCAAATAGGTAAAAAGCCGCCTGCTATTATCCTCACAGATCTCAACATGCCTGGCATGGATGGCTTCGAATTAATTGAAACCATAAACAAAAACTGGCCTGCATTACCCGTCATCGCCGTTACTGGGCAAAGCAGCGTTGAACGTGCGGTTAAAGCCATGCGAGCAGGCGCTTGTGATTTTATCAAAAAGCCCTATGAACTAGACGAATTAAAAGCCAGCATTGATCGCAATGTGCAGTACGCAGAACTAACTGATCAATGTGAAGCAGCACCACGTAGAAATTACGGCATGATTGGCGAATCCGCGGAAATTCACCGGGTTTTTAAAATGATCGATAAATTAAGTCATGTTGATTGTTCCGTTGTTATCTCAGGTGAGTCTGGTAGCGGCAAAGAACTGGCTGCAAGAGCTATACACAACCACGGAGATCGACATGACAAGCCTTTTATTGCCGTCGATTGTGGCTCATTACCCGACACGCTGTTAGAAAGTGAACTATTCGGACATAAAAAAGGTGCTTTTACCGGTGCGACACAGGATCGCATAGGTCTGTTTGAAGCAGCCAATAACGGCACGATATTTCTTGATGAAATCGGCAATATATCGAGTGCTATGCAAGCCAAGCTTCTCCGGGTATTTCAGGAGAATGTCGTCACACCAGTAGGCAGTAATCGTAACGTTCCCGTCAATGCCCGGTTGATTTGCGCTTCAAACCGTAACCTGGCCGAAATGGTCGATGCCGATGAATTTCGACATGACCTTTATCATCGTATCAACGTCATTACACTACCGATGCCGAGTCTTGCCGAACGCCGCGAAGACCTTCCCCTGCTGATTAAGAGTTTTATTGAAGAATTCAGCAAAAAACATGATCTGCCGCTAAAACATTTTTCCAATGAGCGCCTTGTACAACTTAGCCAACTCCCCTGGAAAGGAAACATCAGGGAGCTTAGAAACTATGTTCAGCGATGCGTCATTCTGGCTGAAGGCGATACATTAGACGACATACCACCACCTGATGACAGTGTCGTAAAACAGGAAGCAGAAGATGACGAGTTTCTTAGCCTGGCGGAGCTTGAACAACAGCATATCAAACGTGTTTTAAACAGCGTCAACGGAAACCAGAACAAGGCTGCCAGCATTCTGGGTATTAGTCGCACGACACTTTGGCGCAAGATTAGCCATTAGTTTCAAGTTTCATAGTGAAATAGCAGGTGTTTCATATTGAAACACTCCTGCCACTTAATCTTCATTTATCACGGCTATATGCCCTGCTATCCCTTGTTATTACTGATTTCTGGCGCGATCTGAATACTTGGCACGGAAACTGCTCCACTAATCTTAGAAGGATTAGATTTTTAATCTATCTTTCTTTCTAGGATTGTCCCAAGTTAGGACTTGCTGGTTGAAATGTATTTCTCCTTTTTACATTTCAACCAGCCGTTTTCCTTACTTTCCAGCTCACTATCCTGTTCTCCTGTAACGAATCAGAACGCTATGTTGTCCACAGTGTTGATATAATCGCGTGATGGATAATCAAAATATATTTTCCCAGGAACAACATCGTGTAATCGCACTGGCAGGGTTATTACAAAGCACCCAGCAGGTCAGCCTGATTGCACGAAATGGCCAATGGAACACCCCTGCGGCAATAACCTGTGTCCATAGCCTGTTTGAACTGGATGCAAACTCGGTAGCTGATGTTTACGAAGACATCCATAACCTGAGATTTGGCTTACAACATCTCAAAAACTTGCTACAAAAAAACATTGAACAGGCAGATGTAGAAATCACTCGCTATGCACTGACCTTACTACATCTTGAACGGAAGTTAATGCAGCAAAAAAATATCATGAATAAGATTAGCCAGGGCCTCTATGCGATCAAAAACGAATTTGATATTAGCGACTTATCAGATATGACACTCCTGTCGCGGATCGCTGATGTGTATGTCAACACGATCAGCACCATCCCCCCAAAGGTACAGGTAGAAGGAAACCGCGAGTATCTCTCACAAACCCAAAATACTTACCGGGTACGTGCAATGTTATTTGCTGGTATACGTTCCGCCGTGCTGTGGCGACAGCTGGGCGGCACACGTTGGGAGCTGTTTTGGAACAGACGGCGTATACTACGCGACACAGAAAGCCTGATTAATATCTATTAACTCTTATTATTCAGTTAGTTGCATAAGATATTTAATCTGATTTATTTCACCTTGTTTTAACTTTAGAGGACACCATGAGCAATAGTTTTGGCGCAAAATCGACACTGGAAGTCGGTGACAATTCTTATGAAATCTTTCGTCTGGATGCAGTTCCTGGCAGTGAACGCCTACCCTTTTCCACCAAGATTTTATTAGAAAACCTGCTGCGAAATGAAGATGGTGTGACGGTAACAAAAGCCGATATCGAAGCACTCGGCAATTGGGACCCCAAGGCTGAACCGGTCGATGAAATCCAGTACCGCCCTGCCCGCGTTCTCATGCAAGATTTTACCGGTGTACCTGCTGTAGTTGACCTGGCTGCGATGCGTGATGCCATGGAAGCACTGGGTGGCGATCCGGATAAAATTAATCCACTGCAACCGGCTGAACTGGTAATCGATCACTCGGTCCAGGTTGATAATTTTGGCAGACCCAACGCAGCAGAACTCAATGCCGAGAAAGAATTTGAACGCAATATGGAACGCTACCAGTTCCTGAAATGGGGACAACAGGCATTCGATAATTTCAAGGTCGTGCCACCCGATACCGGTATCGTGCACCAGGTGAATGTCGAATACCTTGCACGTGTTGTATTCAGTCAGGATAAAGATGGTGTGACACAAGCCTATCCCGACACCGTGGTAGGTACTGATTCACATACCACCATGGTCAATGGTGTTGCCGTATTAGGCTGGGGCGTTGGTGGTATTGAAGCGGAAGCTGCCATGCTGGGACAACCTATATCCATGCTGGTACCCAAGGTAGTAGGCATGAAGCTGACGGGACAATTGCCTGAAGGTTCAACCGCTACCGATCTTGTCCTGACTATTGTTGAAAAACTGCGTGAACATGGTGTGGTCGGAAAGTTTGTTGAATTTTATGGTGAAAGCCTGTCGAGCCTGCCAATGGGCGATCGCGCCACAATCGCGAATATGGGACCTGAATATGGCGCCACCTGTGGTCTTTTTCCAGTCGATGACGAGACGCTGAGATACATGCAATTAACTGGACGTTCAGAATCACAGGTCGCTCTAACCGAAGCCTATGCCAAAACACAGGGCATGTGGCGCAATGATGATGTTGAAGCCGATTATTCAGAAAAACTGGAACTGGATATGTCGACTATCGTACCCAGCATTGCAGGCCCCAAGCGTCCACAGGACAGAATTGCACTGACCAATGCAAAAGCCCAGTTTGTGGATGGCGATCTGCCTGCCATGAACAGCAGTCGTGCCAGCGATAAAACGGGTAGCATCAAAACCAGTATTAATGGTGAGGAAGTATCAATGGATGATGGTGCCGTTGTCATTGCTGCCATCACGTCCTGTACAAATACCTCAAACCCATCTGTCATGATTGCTGCCGGCCTGGTTGCTCAAAAAGCCGCTGAAAAAAGCTTAACTGTTAAGCCCTGGGTTAAAACCTCGCTAGCCCCTGGCTCACTGGTGGTCACCAACTACCTGGAACAGGCAGGCTTGCTGAATTCACTTAATTCACTAGGATTTAATATTGTTGGTTATGGCTGCACAACCTGCATAGGTAACTCGGGCCCTCTACCTGCTGAGGTTTCCAGGGCAATCGCCGATGGTGATCTGACGGTAACCTCTGTGCTTTCTGGCAACAGAAATTTTGAAGGGCGCGTTCACGCAGAAGTGAAAATGAACTACCTGGCTTCACCACCGTTAGTAGTCGCTTATGCCCTTGCCGGTAACATGAATGTTGATCTTCTCAATGATTCACTCGGCAAAGATCAGGATGGTAATGATGTCTATATGAAAGATATCTGGCCCAGCCAGCAGGAAGTCGCTGATGTCATGAATGCCAACGTCAATGCTAAAGGCTTTACCGATGCCTATGCCGAAGTTTTCAAGGGAGACAGCAACTGGAATAACCTTTCTGGTGCTGAGGGCCAGCGTTTTGGCTGGAATACGAATTCCACCTATATTCAAAACCCACCCTACTTCACCGGCATGAGCATGGATGTCAATGAAGTCAGTGATATACACAATGCCCGCGCATTGGCACTACTGGGCGACTCGGTCACTACCGATCATATTTCTCCAGCCGGCGCCATCAAGGCAGATTCTCCTGCAGGCAAATATCTGCAGCATAATGGCGTCGATGCCAAAGACTTTAACTCATACGGATCTAGACGCGGTAATCATGAAGTCATGATGCGTGGCACTTTTGCCAACATTCGTCTGCGTAATTTAATGGCTCCTGGTACCGAGGGTGGTATTACGCTACATATGCCATCAAAAGATGAGATGCCAATCTATGATGCAGCCATGAAATATCAAGCTGAGGATGTCCCTGCTATCGTTATCGCGGGTAAGGAATACGGATCCGGTTCATCAAGAGACTGGGCCGCAAAAGGACCTAACCTTTTAGGCGCTAAGGCTGTCATTGCTGAATCCTACGAACGTATCCATCGTACCAACCTGGTTTGCATGGGTATCCTGCCGCTGCAGTTTAATGATGGAGATACTGCCAGTTCAATCGGACTTACTGGCCATGAAACCTTTGATATCACCGGTCTCGGAGATGGTTCTGCTAAATCGGTACAGGTAAAAGCGACTGATAACGAAGGCAATGAGAATGTATTCGATGTTCGTGTGCGCATCGATACGCCGAATGAAGTTGAGTATTACCAGAACGGTGGGATATTACATTACGTTTTACGAAAACTTTCTGCCTAAAATACTATATACCGTAATTTTAACGACAACTCCGCATTGTCGCGGAATAGCACCGGTATCAGCTACTAGATGGAAAATTCCTTCAGGATAAGCCAATGGCCATCTTCGTGTTCAAGATGTAATTGTTTTATTGTGACATCATGATATGTCTTGCTGCTATAAGTTTGTTTGAATTGTGCAATTACTTTGCCAGCAGCATCTGGCTCAAATATTTTGATATCACTTACCGTAACCTCAATTCATTCAGGTGACTCTACTTTTTTCTTACGTGTGGATGCCCAGTCGTCGTAACCAGAATATCGGCTGTCAGGCGTAAAACGCTTTGAATAGGTAGCAACATAGCTAGCAAAGTCCTGTTCAGACCAGTACCGTGACCAGTTCTCTATCGTAACAATAATGTCTGATTTATCTAATATTGTACGTTGTTCTGGGGCTGTGGCCTCCGGTGTAACTTCTGGTTCGTCTTCTGCCGGCTGTTGTAGCCTGGCTTCAGTAACAGTCTCGGTTGGCTCAGGGATTGTCTCGCTATTAGCGCTTCTCGGTGTATGGCTCACCGACTCTTCTTCTGCCACGATGGCTACTTCAGTAATATCGTTCCTGGTGTTAATGACATTGGCAGCAGATTCTGTTGCCGCCTCATTGATAATCGAGTCATCGCCAGGAAAATATACTACCGTAAGAACAACGAACAGGAACCATGAAACTGTGAGCAGCAGGACAAGCCTGTTACGTTGCCTCATCATGCTATTTAATTCTCTCTTGAGATGCTTGCTCTCATTAAGAGCATCAAGCTCTCGATGCGTAACCTTTTCTATGGCTCCATCTGATCGCTTGATTGTGATGAGTTTACCCATGCCCTACAACCAGGTATTACGTTAGTAATTAATGTTGCGTGAAATATTAACAGATGGATTCCCGCCTTGCTAAGGTAGCTGCGTGATATAAAGTGACGATTCAGTGCTTCTTCGCCACGCACGTTAACATCAGGTATTAAATTCTCGCATCAACACTCGGTTATACTAACCGCCAGCCCACCCAATGAGGTTTCCTTAAACTTTCGCGACATTTCCAGGCCGGTCTGTTTCATTGCTTCAATACAACTATCCAGTGAGACAAAATGATGCCCACTCCCTCGTATGGCGAGTGAGGCCGCCGTATATGCCTTAATCGCACCAAACCCATTGCGTTCAATACAGGGGATCTGAACCAGCCCCTTGACGGGATCACAGGTCATGCCCAGGTGATGCTCGAGTGCAATCTCTGCAGCGTTCTCTACCTGTTGTGGTGTCCCGCCTCGAACTGCACATAGACCCGCTGCAGCCATTGCCGCCGCTGAGCCCACCTCTCCCTGGCAACCTACTTCAGCACCGGATATGGAACTTCGATGTTTGATCAGACCACCGATTGCACTAGCGGTTAGCAGGAATTCACGCACCTGCTCCTGTGATCCATTTTCATGTGTCACAAAGTAATGAATAACAGCCGGGATGACGCCTGCTGCACCATTCGTTGGCGCAGTAACTACCATATGTCCTGCCGCATTCTCTTCATTGACTGCCATTGCATACGCACACAACCAATCATTTAGCGTCGCATCCTCCGGGTTCTCATTAATTTGCTGGTTTAGTTGTTTGGCACGTCGTGGCAGATCGAGCCCACCGGGTAATATTCCGTCGGTCATCAGTCCTTTTTCAATGCAGGTTTCCATTGCTTGCCAGATATCGTCCAGCCCCTGATTTAAGTTTGCCTCTGAATATTGCTCAAGTTCGTTGGCCCGCTTCATTTGCGCAATGGATTGCCGGCTTTCCTCAGCCATCCGCAACATGGCGTTCGCCGATTCAAACGGATACGGGCACCCAGTCGACTGTTCCAGTTTCAACGGTGCCTTCAATTGATGGATTTCTGCTGACGTACTGATAAAGCCACCACCAATGGAAAAATACGTTTCTGACAACACGACTTCATTGTCGTCATCAAGCAGTTCAAAAATCATTCCATTGGGATGTTCCGGTAGTGGTGCCCCTTTATCAAACACAATATCCTGCTCAGGACAAAACACGGTCGTATGCGTGTTATCGATATTGATGTGATTACACTTCCAGAGTGAATCAAGCAAACGATCGACATCTTTTTCAGCCAGACTCTCCGGGGTAAAGCCATGCACACCCAGAACAACTGCGCGATCAGTTGAATGCCCCTTACCCGTAAAAGCCAGAGAGCCTTTTAGCGTGCAACGGAGCAGAACATCATTCAAGTCTGGACTGAGTTCTCTGAGACGCCAAATAAAACTGTTCGCGGCGACCATCGGACCAAGCGTATGTGAGCTGGAAGGGCCAATTCCAATTTTGAAAAGCTCAAGTGCACTGATGAACATAACTCTCCCCTACGCTATCGCAGTTCATCAACAGGGTATTAAAAAGCACTGAGATTTTCTACCGGATGTATTGACAGTTAAAATTTACCGTAAAGCCTCATTTCTATTTCATGGCGCTCTGGCATCGGGTCTGGAATCGATTCTATGCTATCAATAGTCTCAATATAATTCTCAGGCAGTCTATTTTCCCTGGCACCAATCAGTACGTGTTTCTTATACCAGTGATAAGGCTTTAACGTAGAGTCAATGAGCCTGGCGTAGTACGTATATGCTTGCAGTAATTCACCGGAATGCGTGACAAGTTCTACTGGTTTTTCATCATAGCCGTGGCCAAGACCTTCTTTTCTATCTAATGCTGGTTTTTCTGATATATCGATATCAAAGACAACACCAATAACTGAATGCTTAGCATTACCGGTTTCACACGCATTACACTTCCCTGATCCATCTATACCCTTTTTATGAAACCGCAAAGTATGCCGATGGAGCGATGCGATGGTAATTAAGTTTGCCGACAACACCCTTTCTTTGAGGCGCTTAATCGACATATTCGATCCATAGGCAAAGTAATACATTTAGGACCTGTAAGAATACATCACTTCAAATTGATAACACCAAGCGAAATTGCCCTGGCAATGGCCTGTTGTCGGTTATTTGCCGCGAGTTTCCTCATCGCATTTTGTATATGAAAAGTTACCGTGGTTTCCTTAATATCAAGCTCATAAGCTATCGCGGTTGTTTTCAGACCTTCAGCAGACCAGAGCAAACATTCCTTCTCGCGTTTACTGATCTTCGCGACGCCCACCTCGCATTTCTCATAGGTTAAAAACCTTTTGATTGCCTGATGAATATGTACTGCCAACAGGTAGAGTTCCGGCAAGTCGATAGTTTCCTGTGGCAAATCAAGCGATGAACGTTTATGAATCACATTAAATACGGCCGATCCTCCTAACTGACTATGGATTGGCAGGCTAATTCCATCAGTAATTCCCATACAGAATGCTGCTGAATAAACCTCCCGTGAAATGTTCACGTACTCAGCAGCCTGTTCCTCATCCCAGCTAATCGGTGTGATCAGGCTGGAACAGCATTTAATCAACGGATTTTCGGTTGTGTAAAAACCTGGTGATTTTTTTGATTCAGGAGAAAACTGGCGACTATCCAATACAAAATATCTTGGAGCAACCAGGGAGATGGGTATCTCTATCCCGTACAAGTAATGATAAAAACCGTAATATCGGCTGATTTGACCACAGATCTTACTAACATCGCGCAGGGAGTCGGCATTGGCCAACCCCGTAGTAAATTCGTTATACATGTCTGCCTCCGGTAACAATTATCGGTAGCTCAAACTCTCCATGCTTATGGAGTCCGACAGACTCACAGGCAATACCCTCAAAATCCGATGCTATTAATTCAAGTGCCGTTTATCGGTTACCGGAAGATCTCACTTGAATTCTTAACATAGATCATACCCGCAATAATTCAGTGTTTATCTACCCATATAGCAATACCTTGAGCATTCAGGGTGATATCTCCCTGCAGCAACACACGCACCGTCTCTTTATCCAGCGTAGAACCGTGATCTTCAACTCGATTCTGCATATACGTCATTAAGCGGTTTTCCAATGCTTCAATATCGCTACCAACCTCCTCTGCAATATCAACAAACTCATTGATGTCGGTTTTTAATTGACTGGCAACACTGTGCGTTTCACCAACGCGACCAAAATGCGTCAGATAAAGCCATTGCGGCTCATAAGTCATGATGCGCTCAACAGATGCTCGTAATGCCACAGGATCAAACTGTACGGGCGTTGTTGTTGGAAATACCAAAGGTTGACCATTATTGAATTCCGGATAACCCAGACCCATGGTATCCCCGGTAAAAATTCCATCACTGACTTTATCGACAATACAATAATGGTGTCTTGCATGGCCCGCAGTATCGATAAATTTTAGCTCCCTTCCTCGAAAGTCCAGCACAAAATCATCAGGCGCTTCAACAACACGGTCTTTATCAACGGGCAGCAACTCACCATACATGGCAGCAAATTTATCTTCTCCATAAACAGCAGAGGCACCTGCAATCAACTTTGAAGGATCAATCATGTGCCGTGCGCCATATGGATGGATAACCAGGCGGGCGTTGGGTAATGCCTGCATCAGGGCACCAACACCACCCGCATGATCCAGATGCACGTGTGTTGGCATGATGTAATCCACATCCTCACGCGCAATTCCTTTCGAATCGATTAGATCAAGTAATCCGGGAACGTTGTTATTGACACCGGTTTCTATGATTGCCGCACCACCACCTTGCTCCATCAAGTAGCATGCCGTCATTTTTGGCCTGGTATACCCCGTATCGACACAGGTTATTCCGTGGTCGAGTTTTACAGTATTTAGCTGAATATTAATCATCGGATATATATCTCAGGAGTTAGGATTCAGGATCGAGAAAAACATTCATGACAAATCCACTGGCTCCTAAACCCTGAATCCTGAATTCTATTCACCGATACCACCCTGAGTAAGTTTCATGGGATCAAGCAAACGTTTCAGTTCTTCTTCTGTTAAATCTGTTTCCTCTATCGCCACGTCAATCACTGCTCTGCCTTCTGCATAGGCCTTCTTGGCAATTGCTGCACCTTTCTCATAGCCGATGACTGGATTTAATGCCGTGACTAGAATTGGATTCCGGCTCAATGCCTGATTGATATTTTCTTCATTCACTGTGAAGTCCTTAATAGCGCTATCAGCCAGTATTCGTGCACCATTAGCGAGTATCTCAATACTTTGTAGTAAATTATGCGCGATCACTGGCAGCATGACGTTTAATTGGAAGTTTCCCGCTTGTCCACCAACAGTAATCGCCGCATCGTTACCAATGACCTGTGCGCAAACCATGGTAACTGCCTCGGGGACAACTGGATTTACCTTCCCCGGCATGATTGAACTGCCTGGTTGAAGTGCCGGTAGCGCAATTTCACCAATGCCAGCCAGTGGTCCTGAATTCATCCACCGCAAATCATTGGCTATTTTCATTAAACTCACTGCTACTGTCTTCAATTGGCCGGATAGTTCAACTGCCGCATCCTGCGAGCTTAGTCCATTGAAAAAGTTGCTGTGTGCAGCAAAAGCGATCCCGGTTTTTTTCTGTAATGTTTTTGCCAGCTTATCTGCAAATTCTGGGTGTGCATTAATACCAGTACCGACCGCCGTGGCACCCTGTGCTAACTGGCAGATCCTGGGCATCGCACTCTCCAGTCGTTCTATACCCTGTCGAATCTGGCTGGCCCAGCCGCCAATTTCCTGGCCGAGGGTAATTGGCATGGCATCCATCAAGTGAGTACGCCCCGTGGTAACAACATCTGCTAGAGACTCCGACTTTTTTTCAAGGGTGATTAATAGATGCGTAAGCGCGGGCACGAGTTTTTCCTCTACTCCCAGTGCAACAGCAACATGAATCGCCGTCGGTATGACATCATTACTGCTTTGTCCCATGTTGACATGGTCATTGGGATGGACCTGACTACCGCGCTCAATTGATGCCAGGTGAGCAATCACCTCGTTGGTATTCATATTGGAACTGGTGCCGGACCCCGTCTGAAAAATATCAACAGGAAACTGGTCATCATGATCACCATCGATAATTTTCTGTGCAGCATTCACGATAGCCGATGCAATATCACCGTCGATCTGTCCAAGATCAGTATTTACTTCAACGGCTGATTGTTTGATGAGCCCCAGGGCACGAATCATATCCCTCGGAATTCGACAATCACTGATAGGAAAATTATTGACAGCTCGTTGTGTTTGAGCCCCCCAGAGCGCCTCCTCGGGTACCTGAAGCTCTCCCATGCTGTCTTTTTCCAGCCGATAGCCCTTATCATTATTCGTTGGCATGCTGCTCTCCGTCAGATCTCGATAAATGATATTATGCCGCGCAATTTCAATCCGAGCATTAACAACATTTTAATAGGCAATATAGGTAAAGAGTTATGGACCTTTCTTCACTTACCGCTGTTTCTCCTGTCGATGGACGTTATGGCAGCAAAACTGCTGACCTACGACCAATCTTCAGTTAGTACGGGCTAATATTTCACCGCGTTAAGGTAGAAGTCCGCTGGCTTCAGGCATTGGCTAACGAACCTGCAATTGCTGAAGTTTCTACTTTCAGCAAGGAGGCGAATGCCTTTCTCGATGCCATTATAGAAAATTTCAGCGAATCTGATGCCTTACGCGTGAAAGAAATCGAACGCACAACTAATCATGATGTGAAGGCTGTCGAATATCTGCTGAAAGAAAAAATCGCCTCACAAGCAGAGATCAACGCCGTCAGCGAATTTCTACACTTTGCCTGCACCTCAGAAGATATCAATAACCTGTCTCACGCATTGATGCTAAGCACCGCTCGCGAGCAAGTCATCATGCCATATCTCAATGAAATCATTGAAAAACTGTTGGCAATGTCACAGGAGCATGCAGATACCCCGATGCTGTCACGCACACACGGTCAAACGGCAACACCCACAACGCTAGGCAAGGAACTCGTCAATGTCACCTATCGTCTGATGCGCCAGCGTGACCAGTTCTCGACGGTGGATATACTGGGCAAGATTAACGGCGCAGTAGGTAGCTGGAACGCACACTATGTCACCTACCCTGATATAGACTGGCCAGCATTCTCCAGCCGGTTTATTGAATCGCTTGGCATTCAGGTCAATCCGCTAACCACGCAGATAGAACCGCACGACTACATCGCAGAATATATGGATGTACTATCCCGCTACAACACGATCCTGCTCGATCTGTGTCGTGATATGTGGTCTTACATTTCGATCGGATATTTCAAGCAACGCACGGTTGCCGGTGAGGTTGGTTCTTCCACCATGCCTCATAAAGTCAATCCAATTGATTTTGAAAATGCCGAGGGCAATATTGGCATTGCCAATGCCATGTCCGCACACCTGGCAGCTAAATTACCTGTCTCACGCTGGCAGCGGGATCTCAGTGATTCCACGGTATTGCGTAACCTAGGTGTCGGTATTGCACATAGTCTGATTGCCTGGCAATCAGCGTTAAAGGGTCTCAGCAAGGTCGAAGCAAACCAGCAAAGGCTTGCTGAAGACCTGGATAACAGCTGGGAGGTGCTGGCTGAACCGATCCAGACCGTCATGCGACGTTATGGCATTGAAAAACCTTATGAAAAACTGAAAGACCTGACACGTGGACAGGCAGTCAATGCAGAGAGTCTTGCTGTATTTGTAGATACCCTGGACTTGCCCAATGACGTTAAACAGGAATTGAAGCAGTTGACTCCTGCCACCTATCTGGGAAATGCCGCCGCTCAGACCGCCAGATTGAGTGATTAAGAAAAACTGTGATGATCATCGCGTAATTTTTTTACGATATCAGTCAGACTTCATCACAGAAGGACGGGGTGACTAATTGCTTATCTTCTCTCCATATCCCCCTGTTAAGCACACCCCGTTTTTCTTTTTTACCGGGCATCATTGAATTGATGATGCCCGGTTTTTCATATGTATTCACAAACATAGATATTCTTTTACCTGAAGTATTATCAAGTTTTTCTGCTAACTGTTTGTTTATACAGGACATATGAATTTTCATGTTTTGCATTAACACGTCGATTTTAGAAAATGTGAGCTGATCGGCACTTTTTTCTGAAAATATTGTCCATAATTAATGACAAGTTAACTGATTCCTCCCAGATCAGTCAGGTCTTTTAAAGGTCGTACTCCCCTCCCCCGGATACGGCCTTATTTTTTGCCTGAATCATTCTTCCTGCGTATCCTGTGGGCATGCTAGAAAACATCTTTGAACCGTTAGATCAGGAAGGGTTTCTTACCGAATACTGGCAAAAAAAGCCCTTGCTCATACGACAGGCCCTCAATGATTACCAGCCCAAACTAACTGCTGAAGAACTTGCCGGCCTGTCGCTAGAGGAAGGTATTCGTTCCAGACTCGTACGCGAGAACACTCAAACAAACAAATGGGAATGCCGTTTTGGCCCGTTTGATGACAGTGATTTTGAAAACCTTCCCGACACTCACTGGACATTGCTGGTACAGGATGTTGAAAAATACTTACCAGAATATGCCAGTTTACTTGACTACTTTTCATTTCTGCCGCGTTGGCGAATTATGACCTGATGGTGAGTTATGCCGTCGACGGTGGGTCCGTTGGACCTCATACTGATAACTACGATGTCTTTTTGTTGCAGGCCAGAGGTCAACGTCATTGGCAAATACAAACTGAGAATATCAATGAGCACGACATACGTAGCGATACCGAACTCAGGATTCTGAACCACTTTATTGCTAACGACGAATGGACGCTTAATCCTGGCGACATTCTGTACCTGCCACCGGGTATCGCACACCACGGTATAGCGGTTGGTGACTGTATGACTTTTTCTATCGGTTTTCGCGCATATTCCGATGTCGAACTGTTGCAAATGTTCACCGACAAAATTTCTGTCCCAAACGACGCAAACTACTATCGTGATATGGCTGCGCCTTCCGTTGGCCATCGAGGTGAGCTTGACCAGCAAAGCTTGCATCAATTCAGACAAATGCTTGAAGTACTCTTCAGTGACCAGCAACGTCTCGATAATGCCATAGCGGAATATTTAACCGAGCCTGTCGGTACACCTGCACTTTATGACGCTGAAATCAATTTACTAGACAACTTCATTGACATGATCTCCAAATCAAGTTCGATCAGCATCCATCCAGCTGTACGCACGCTATACACACGACGCGATGATGTAGTGAGCTGGTATATTGATTCTACTCAACATCAGGTGAGCCATGATGCCGCTGACAGTATCATGGCACTCGTTGACCATTATCGAATTGAACAAGAGCAAATAGGGTCATTACTGAAAGATACCGCTGTGATAGATGCCCTGTTCAGACTATATCAGCAAGGTGGTTTACTCATTGAATGACATAACCATTAAAGTACTTCCCTGGGACACAGCCCGCACTTTTGCTGAGCCGATTCGCCGTACTGTTTTTATCAATGAACAACGGGTGCCAGAATCCATGGAATGGGACGGACTGGATGAAAATGCAATCCATGCCGTTGCATTTGATAGTGACGGACAAACACTTGGCTATGCGCGCCTGTTACCAAGCAAACAATTGGGTAGAATGGCTGTATACGCCGAACATAGAAGAAAAGGTGTTGGCAGCGCTCTACTAAGTACATTGGAAGACGAGGCACTAAAGCTGCACTATGACCACATCTTCCTGCACGCGCAGATTCAGGCACTACCCTTTTATGAACAACGGGGATACAAAAGCCAGGCAGATCCTTTTGATGAAGCAGGCATACCACATTTGATGATGACAAAGATCCTTAAGACTGATCATGAATGAGACAGAAGGAAATATTCCAGAAGAACGTATTCTTTTCACGGAAGCTGAAGACCTGCTGGACGAGAACTATTTACTTGGAGGAACTCGCCAGGAGATCATACTGGACAACAGCAGAGAACATATTACGCTCACTGACCATATGGTTAGTCAAGCCAGTCGTTCGATTAGAATTTTTACACGTGACCTTGATCCCATCATCTATGATCGAGAAAGTTTTGTTCGCGAATGTAAACGGATAGCAGTCAGAAGTAAGTATTGCCGCATCGAGATACTGGCATTTGAATCACAACGTATCATTCGAAGAGGCCATCGCTTGATAGACCTGGCACGTGCATTATCTTCAAGAATTGAAATACGACGACCTGAAAAAGAATATGAGAAGCACCTGCAATCTTTTATCACGTTTGATGAAAAAGGCTATATATATAGAACCTATTCAGATCGGTTTGAGGGTATTGGAAATTATAGTGATCCACGTGAGACCCATGAACTCGAAAAACTCTTCAAGGAAATATGGATGCGAAGCCATGTCGATCCTGAAATGAGAAGTTTGATGATATAAACACAGGATATCAATGCGAAACTATCTACTGATCTTATTCACACTATTCAGCACATTCGCATATGCTGCAGGATTACAGGTCATACCGCTAAACCACCGGTCTGTCGATGAAGTCATCCCCCTGATAAAACCAATGATCGGCGATAGTGCTGTTATAACCGGCAGCGGTTATAAACTCATCGTTCGTGCATCACCCCAACAGATCAATGACATTAAAATGTTACTCAAGGAAATTGATCGACCATTACAGCAACTGATAATTAGCGTACGATAGGATCGACGGTTTGCAGGTGAAAAAAGCCAGCAAGGAATCGCCGGGAACATTGGCGATGAAAACAGTCGCTTACAGTTTGGTAAACCTGCAAGACCAGGTGGGCTAACGATGCAATACCAGAATAATGATGATGTGATTCAGGGATATGCCAGGCAACGTGATTCGAAGGCCGATGATAATATTAGCCAGCAGGTCCGGACTATTTCTGGCCGACCCGCTTACATCAGCATCGGGCAATCCAGGCCTGTTCCCCAGCAACAAACTATAGTTCGTGGCAATCAGGTTATTCAAACGCAAGGCACCTTCTACCATGACAGCAGCACTGGATTTTATGTGACGCCCCGATTGCATGGTGACCAGGTGACATTGCAAATCAGTACACAACGTGAACAACCGACGGGCAACTACGTAGAGTCTTCGCGATTGGCTACGACTGTGCGAGGCAAGCTCAATGAATGGATAGCACTTGGCGGTAATATTGAAAATGACAGTCAATCGAGTTCAACTCTGTTTCAAAACAGGCAAAGTAAAAATAGTGACCTGAGTAACATTTCAGTCAAAATAACACTGGCTCACCAGAAGAAATGAGCAAACTATTTTTCAAGATATCGATTTACTGTTATAAACGCGTTTTTTCGCTATCTTTACTTAATAAAAACATGATGTTCCACACACATTTCCGACATATTTTCAGACTGTTAACGATGCTGGCGATTCTGTCTGACACCAGTACTGGCTATGCAGCTACTGAATACGAAAGTGGTTGGGATCATTTCAGGTCGGGCAATTATGACATTGCCAGAAAAATATGGCTGCCACTGGCTGAAAAAGGTGATGGTGATGCCGCTCTGGGACTGGCAATTATTTATGAAAATGGCCTTCAAACCAGTAAAGACACCAAGGAATCAACCCGCTGGTATCAAATTGCTGCCGATCAGGGCGTTGCTGAGGCGCAGCATGACCTTGGGATTAAATATTTTACTGGATCAGGTGTTACCAAGGACTATGGCCGTACCTATCAACTATGGAAACAGGCAGCCGAAACCGGTTTAGGTTCTGCACAGACAAAATTAGCCTATCTTTATCTGCAGGGTCTGGGAACTCAAAAAAATGATAAAGAAGCTTTACGCTGGTACCGCCAGGCCGCCAACCAGGGGAATACTGAGGGCATGTATAACCTGAGTCTGATCTATAAACGCGGAACAGGCGTCCCAGTGAATATGCACCAATTCAAGCATTGGTTGAAACAGGCGGCTGAAAAAGACTACGCACCGGCGCAATATGATTTGGGGCTAATGATGTTACATGGCAAAGACATGGAACGTAGTGTGTCTGAGGGTAAAAACTGGCTGATGAAATCGGCTAATAATGGCTCGGTCGATGCGCAATATTATTTGGGCACACTTTTCATGAACGGCCACATACTGCGCCCAGACAAGGAAAAAGCGCACAAGCTACTCACAGCAGCAGCCGGGCAAGGACATCAGGGCGCCAGGCAGGCTCTAATCGATATGAAACAATTAAAAGTTAGCGATTCTGCGCACAGTAGGAGTGATAAGGTCCTTAGTTCAACCAGCAAGTCCGCAGTAAAAACAACAGAAAAAACCAGCTCGACACCCGAGTCTAAAGCCGTCGTACTGAATCAATCACTGGTGGATAAATCGGCCCGCAAAGCCCAGGCAAAACCTTCATCGACTACTTCTTCATCAACCACGTCACAGGATCAGACCCAATGGCTGCTTCAGCAAAGTGCCGATAAATATACGATTCAATTGATCGCCAGTAATGACAAGGCCGGCATCAAACAATATCTGAAGAAATTACCTACTGGAATCAGCCCCTTTACCTACCACTTCAAGAAAGACAAAAAGGTCTGGATAGCCGTTGCTACCGGTGTTTATTCTGACTACGGAGAAGCTTCCCGTGCGATCAAGGCGTTGCCGGCAAAAATCAGAAAATCCAAGCCATGGATACGTAATATTGGCCTGCTCCAGGAGATTATCAACAAGGAATAGGTGCAATAAGCGAATTGCATTCCCCCATACATCAATCTGACTGCCATCAAGCCCATTTCCGTGCATAATGCGCGGCTTTACGGTTGCTTATTGGAGAGACTCAAATGCGTATCATTCTTCTCGGCGGACCCGGTGCTGGTAAAGGCACACAGGCCGGTTTTATCAAGGATAAATACAATATCCCACAAATTACAACTGGCGATATGCTTCGTGCCCACGTTAAAGCTGGTACCGAGCTAGGCGCAGCTGCCAAAAAGATCATGGATGAAGGTGGTCTGGTCTCAGATGACATCATCATGGGCATGGTTAAAGAGCGCATAACAGAAGACGATTGTGCCAATGGCTACCTGTTTGACGGCTTTCCTCGCACTATTCCACAGGCTGAAGCACTAAAAGAAGCTGGTGTTGCAGTTGATGCCGTCGTGGAAATCGATGTGCCTGATGAAGAAATCATCAAGCGTATGTCTGGCCGTCGTGTGCACCTGGATTCAGGGCGAACCTATCACATCATCTATAATCCACCGAAGGTTGAAGGTAAGGACGATGAAACTGGCGAAGATCTGATTCAACGTGATGATGATCAGGAAGAAACTGTTAAGGCACGCCTGAAGGTCTACCATGACCAGACAGAGCCTTTGATCAGCTTTTATACCGACTACTCAAATAGCGGCGAAGAAGGCGCACCAAAATATGTCAAAATTAATGGCCTCGGCCAGGTCGATGAAATTCGTGATGGGATTTTTGCCGGACTTGATGGCTAATTCCAAACAGGAATGATATTAAAAAGCTGGGGTTCTCCCCGGCTTTTTTTGTTCAGCCTACTTGAAAATTCAAGTATTTATCCTCATTACCTGTCTTGTTAAGATTTAACTCCTCAAACTACAGCAACTACCATCATGCCCTATTTTGTATTTAAAGTTTTTCCCAATAAAACCTGTGAACAGATTGGAGAGTATGACCAGTACAAAGCTGCCAGAAAATTGGCGAGAGATACCCGAGAAAATACAACCGTCCAGGACAACTGCACCGTTAAGGTAATGCATGCCAAAGATAGTGCTGAAGCAGAGACACTGGTGCTCACCCCACGTGAACGTCCAATACTAATGGAGCATGAAAAATAGACTGTACCTGGGAATATCTATTTATAGGATATTTTCGTGAGTACAACAGCCGAAGGCTGACCCACAGGGCGAGGACCTGCCCGAGTAACCGCCGCGCGCAGAAATGGAAGAAGACGAATACCGCAGTACATACCACCAGGTTAACCAGATACGTTGTGCATATGAGAAGGCCATATTGAGCCGACGCTGCGCCTGTGCCCATGCACATAAATTTTGTCTCGCTGAACGTGAAGGGGTTTCATGTCAGACGAAAAACAATCAGGAACGCTGCCTGAAATTTCTACAACAGGCTCGGGAAAACGCACTATTTGTCCTTAAGCTCACTCAGCTGCAAAATTCACCCTTGCCTCACGCGAAAGAGATCAGGGTCCAGCTTGGCAGCCTGACAGGGTTGTCAGAACTTCTAGATGGCGCGGAACCCGAAACCATAGCTGATGCCAATGACTTATTAGACAGAGCAGAAAGACAATATACCGATATCAGCAATATTCCTGTTGAAACGCTAGTTCGCGCCATCAAACGCATGGAAGCCCGAAAAAAAAGCAGAAAAACTAGAAATCGTGATTGATACACAACAGTTTGACTCAGAGTCTTTACGGCAGTTGCAACGACTCGCCGAAGACAATAATGCCGATGCTCAATACCAGCTTGGCATGCTATTAGCTAATGGTACAGTCATAGAGCTCGACCATGAAAAGGCTTTTGCCTGGTTTCTCAAGGCCAGTGAACAGGGGGTTGCCAGGGCTTCGTCCGCAATTGCCTGGCTATATTCAATGGGTTATGGCGTCGCGCACGATGAGAAAAAAGCCGGGGAATGGTTCATGAAGGCTGCAGAACAAGGTGATCCCGGTGACCAGTTTACCGTCGCTGGCATGTATCGTTGGGGGCGTTTTGGTGTCGAAACGGATACTGAAAAGATGCTCTATTGGTACCAGCAAGCAGCCTCACAGGGCCAATCCCATGCACAGCATAGCCTGGGGCGACTTTACAGCGCGGGCAAACTGGTACCACAGGATAAACAGCAAGCTTATTGTTGGTATTCACTGGCTATCCTCTCTGGGCATGAGAACGCAAAAACTTCATTGAAATCACTTAGCGAGACCATGACAAGTGAAGAAATCAAATCTGCACAACACAAAATGCATGAATTACTGGATTACGCACATCGTTGAAGCCAGAAATAGCCTCATCTTCTGTAACTTCATGTGATATTTAGGCTAACGTAATATCGTCATAAGATTTAACGCATTTTTGTGAATTAATTCCGTTCTGGACTTTCTGAACCCACCTACTCCTGTTACGATTACGTTGTTACAAGTGCGTTTCGGGGGACGCTTTGAAACGCCAAGATAAAAAAATTATTAATAAGGACTGGCTTCCAGACAGATAACGATGGCTACTCTCAGCTACGACATATCAGGCGATCAGATAGATGGCGCCCGAGACTACCAGGAAGATGCCTTTCTGATCACTCATTTGAATAATGACGAAGAAGATCAGCAGGCGCTGGTTATTGTTGCCGACGGTATGGGCGGTCACGCTGCTGGCAACGTGGCCAGTAATATGGCCGTACAGGCCTTTAATAAGCACGTTTCCTCAAATTATCCCGTATCTGACGCATCCCTGATCCCTGACATCCTGCGTGCCAGCGTGAATAAGGCCAATGACGCCTTAAGCGAAACAGTCAAGGAAACCGCTGCGCTCGCCGGAATGGGTTGCACCATGGTGGGTGCCCTGCTTGCAGATGGCAAACTCTGGTGGGGTAGTGTTGGAGACAGCCATTTATACCTGATTCGTGATGGCAAGATGACCAAGCTCAATGCTGATCACTGCTATGGCGGTTTTCTTGATCGCATGGCAGCTGAAGGCAAACATATAGAAGTCGACCCTTCCCTGTCGCGCAACATGCTCATGAGCGCTTTAACCGGTGGTGAAATCGCCGAAATCGATGTTTCGCTCGAGCCTTTTGTACTCCAGCCCAACGACAGCTTGCTGATCTGCAGCGATGGTATGGACACACTGGTACGTGATGACATCGTGAAACAGGCTGGCTGGGCACCAGATTCAAAAGGAACCTGTACCGCCCTGCTCAAGGCCGTTACCGATGCACAACGCCCCCGTCAGGATAATACAACCGTCGTCAATGTCAGAACCAAGCTTGTTGAAATAAAAGGCCCACCAGCCTACGACTATTCAAGCGAAACTCAGGACGAAGCAGACAGCGCTGAAGATGCTAGCCCTCAGGAGTCAGCTCCGGCATCGACATCAAGAGTTGACGATAGTGATAGCAAAGGTGGTATGGGCAAGATTATTGCCATCGTTGCCGTACTAGTCATTGTAGGCGCGGCCGCTGCCTTCTTCCTTACAAAATCTGATAAACCGCAACCGATGCCTGTTGCCGAAGAACCCGCCGCTGAAGAAACTATGGTTGCAGAAGAAGAAATTGCAGAGCCAGAAGTCGAGGAAGTGGCAGAACCTGAGGCTGAACCTAAGCCTGAGAAAGAAGTAGCGGTTGCTAAACCCGCACCAGTAAAGGCAGCACCTAAGAAAAAGCACTTTGTAAAACCATTTACAGACCCACTAAAAAGTGGCGGACGTGGTCCTATCATGCAGACCATCCCTGCGGGCGAATTCATGATGGGTGCTGGTCGTCTGTCAACCGCACTGGAAGCCAGGCCACAGCATAAGGTAAAGATAAAAGAATTTGCGATGAGTCAGTATGAAGTAACCTACGCAGAATTCGAACTCTTTACCAAGGCCATGGGTAAATCAGCGCCAGAGCGTTCCGGCATTAACCCAAAAACTTTCCCAATCATTAATGTCAGCTGGCAAGACGCTCAGGACTACGCTGCCTGGCTATCCCGCCAGACCGGCCAGAAATACTCCTTGCCTAGTGAGGCGCAATGGGAATATGCCGCACGGGCCGGCACAACACTGGATTTCTGGTGGGGACGTGATCCTGGTGACGGTAACGCCCATTGCCTGGGTTGCGGCAGCCCAGCGAATATGCGGAAAGCAGCGCCTATTGGCAGCTTTCCAGCCAACCCATGGGGCTTAAATGATACGTCAGGTAATGTCGCTGAGTGGACGCTGGATTGCTATAACAAAACCTATGATGGCGCCCCGGCTAATGGTGAGGCCTGGCAAGACGGCGATTGTTCGAAGCGTATGGTTAGAGGTGGCTCATTCAGTAACGCTGGTAATGGTTCAAGTAACGTCAAGCGTGAGAAATTAAAAGCTGGCGCCAAGCTATCACATGTAGGTTTTCGGGTAGTACGGGAAAAATAAGTCTTATTTTTTCCTCGGTAGTTGGGCTTTTGGCATAGACTCAAACTTGATGCCACTTGATATCTCTTCTTCATTAGCATCATTGGTTGGCTGAGATACCCGCCTGCCCCTTTGTACATCACCACGTTTCGCCGCTGTCACGAGCTCTTCGTGTAATTCTTCCTTGTATGGGAGCTGATAAGCACGTGGAATATGATCAGCATCTTTAGCCAGATCAATAACCCACATATAGATAGCGCCTTCAGAACCCTTCTGCTTATCAGGTTGAACTACGTACTTTGACACCAACTGAAAATCGTCAGGCACCGGATCATCTATAGGCCAGCCCTGCATGTTCGGTAAAGTATGCCAAATAACGCCGTAAAACAGGCTGCATATCAGTATAATTCCCGCCTTGTATTGCCACCGGTAGGGCGTGCGTAAACTAATAAGCAACAGAAAAACAACAATCAGCACATAGGCGATTGTTAATACTAGTATGGTCATGATGATTCCAGGGAGGCAGGATCAAGATCATAGGGTGTCAAACGCTTGGGTAGTTTATTAATGTTCAGCACCTCACCTTTACCATCAAGTTTAAAACGAACAAAAGTGCGTTCTTCATCCTGATTAAGCATGGTGATTTTGTCGACAAATACCGTGGTCAAGGTTGGATTTACCTTGTCCACGGTCAGTGTTACTTCTACTGGTTTCTGGCTTGCAGCGGTATAGTAATACGCATTCACAACATATTCGCCGCTTATAATGCCGCGTACCGTGACCACTTCCTGATTGATTCGGTGTATGACTTCCCTGCCATTAATCATGATCGTATCGTTAATTTCGCCTCGATCATCACGATCCAGATGTAACCAGCCCGCATCTTTCTGCAAGTAGGAAACAACCTCTCCATGCGGGTCTTCTACCCATACATCGATATCGTCGGCAAGGTCTTCCGGCCAACTCAACGTAATAATAAATTCTGCCTTTAAATTCGCTGAACCCAATTTGGCCAGTGGATTTACGAACATTATCGTGACCATGAAGAGCATGGTAAAACCCAACAAGGCATTAAATAGCAGATCGGTGAATGGGTCGGTGTAATAGCCCCGGCGACGGATCATGCCAGTATCCCAAGCCCGTATATTTCACCAGAGGGCGAGATGATCGCGCAGGGATTTGATTCCACAATCAATTTTCTTCAATCGGAAATACAGTTTGTATTCCACTCATTCAGAAAATTGATTGTGGAATCAAAGACCAAGTGAGGGCTAGTCATTCTGGTGAGATATACGGGCTAGCCTACCGGCTTAAATAGGTCTCAATGGTATCGCTAATAATCGCCATGAGCCGTCCAGCGCCACGATCCAGAAAATGATACTGCAGTCCCAGTAACATGCCGCCCAACAGACCGGTTAAGGTGGTGAACAAGGCAATACGCATCCCTGCGCTCATATCAGTTAGCATGTTTTGAATTGTCGCTATGTCTGCATTATCGATAACAGCAACAGAACCCAGCATAATGATAAAGCCGATCACTGTACCCAGTAGCCCAAGCTTGATCATGATATCGACAACCAGCCAGCCAAAATCATGGTTAGCAGCAAGATCTTTTTCCATATTCTCAAGCATGACACGACTACTATTGGTCTGTTCACAACACTCTTGCCGCATGAGTTGCTTGTAAAGCTGGTCGTGTAGCAAACAGGCTGGTAAATCGGATTCACGGCTTGATACGCAACCCGTATCACTTAATTTCATCTGACCACAGTTTGTCCTTAGTAGTTGAGCGATATCTTCTGCACGCTCAAGCTCCCTTGATAAATAGACCACACGAAATCCTGCAGCGATGGTCGTTAGCACAAAAATGGTGATAATAATTAAAGATATATAACTTTTGTCTTTTTCCAGTAAAACTGAGATCAGACCATAATCCCACGCGAGGTATATACCGAAGAGCACAACCAGCGTCACTGCCAGCCATTGTAGTAGCAGGAGATGTGGATAACGTGTCTGCATGCTTCGATTCTACCCAAATGCTATTGAAAGTCTAATAGCCCTAATCAGTCTGGTAATAACCGCCATAGTCGATAACGTAATGATAGTCCCAATGTGTAGCCAGATAATGTCGTCCGAATATTTCCCTGCGGATCAATAACAAAACTGGTTGGTACACCACGTATACCGTAGATCGCACTGATAAGACCATCCGGGTCATTAATGACACGGTAATTCGCATTATGCTCACTCATGTGAGCCTGAACTTCACTCGATGTGCCAGACTGGTTCGCCACTCCGAGCACAGCATAGTCTTCTGCCAGCCCGGTAATCGCTCCATGTTCAAATCGGCAGATGGGGCACCATGTTGCCCAGAAATATAGTAGTACTGGCTTACCTCGATAATCTGACAGGGATACATGCTGCCCATTGAGATCGAATGCCTCTATTGCAGGCGCCTTGCCAATGACTACGTCGCGCTGTTGCCACATTTGACCCAACTGTGTGGCGACAATAAAGATCAATAAATAGCTGGTATATTTTAAAATTGATCTAAATATGCGTGGCCGCTTGTTTGCTTTATCCTGAGTTTCTTCTTGCATGTCCTGTGTGTCGTTTAATCATCGTTCGGGTTAGTGACTATCCACAATAGGCACCAAATCATATTCGGCAAATAATTTCTGCATACGTTTTTCTGAAATGGGCTGACGAGTACCCAGTTCCTGAGCAAACAGTGAAACCCGCAGGTTTTCTATAGACCAACGCAATTCCTCGAGTTCATTAATATCATAACCTGACTGCAGCCACTCCAGTACTATGCGATTATAAGTATCGCGGTATGGTGCCAACACCTGCACTAAACGGTGATCACGTTGAGGGTCATTCTGATAACGTTGCAGGCGAAGCTCCAGTGCCTGCATGTATCGTGGATACTCAAATATCCAGTCTGAAAAGATACCACTAACAAACCCCTGGTAACAAAGCATAGATAATTGTGACTGTATGTCGTGATAGCTTTGACTGTTTTCAGGCATCTGTTTCATTAACTCATGAACTGTCCGCCATCGTAAAAAGAATGACTGCATAGCCTGTAAGATATTTTCACCGACAAGAACGACCTGTTGACGGATATTCAGGCAATAATCATCAAACTGTACTTTATCACGTGGCAGATCGGCTAAGGGAGCGCTCAAGATAAAAGACAGATAGATACATTGATCAATCCAGTCATCACAGGAATTTTCTACAATTGCGGGTGATAGATCTGTATTAACCGGTAGCAGGCTATACGCCAGACAATCATGACTTAATGGTCTTAGGCGCTTACGTACCTCCCTACGCTGAGTCGTCAGTATTAAATAGGCAAGTCTTAATAGCCCCCAACGTGATTGCTCTTCTGCCTGTTCTGAACTACTACATAAACTCAGACTAACACTGTTACTACAATCCCATATTGCGGGATACATAACAATTTTCTGGTTTCCCTGATCAAGCTGAATAGATTCGGGTAAAGATTCAAAATCCCATTCCAAAATGCCTTCACGTTCATATTTATTGCCTACACTTGAATGCTCGACTGAAGGAACAATCGTACCCTGACCCTGTTGAAGCAACGTTAAATCTCGGCCTGACGCTAAACGCTTACCTTTATGATCCAGCACATTGAAACGAAAGCGCAAATGGTCGGGCAACATATCCTGACGCCAATCACTTACATTGAGCGAATACCCACTCATACGGGATAAGTGGTGTGTTAGTTGTTCAAGCAGGCTCCCCTCTCCAATATCCAGTTGCTCAATACAGGCACGCGCATAATCAGGTGCTGGTACAAAATTTTTACGTATCGGTTTAGGCAACGTCTTAATTAGCCCGGTTACTTTTTCATCCAGTAATCCTGGCACAAGCCATTCAAAGTCTGATTCATGCAGACTACTTAACAGCAGATCGGGAATATCGACGCGAATTCCATCAACTTCATGTCCGGGACTAAAATGATAATGCAATGTGTAGTGATTACCCCGAATGTTTAAACCGTCAGGATATCTTTCCTGAGATACGCCAATCGCATCATGCTGCATGAGTGATTCACGAGTCATGAATAAGACCTCAGGATTTTTTTGTTCTGCTTCTTTTCTCCACTTATCAAAACTGCGCTGATTATGAATATGGGACGGAATACGCTCATCATAAAAAGCAATTAACACTTCATCATCAACCAGTACATCGCGTCTACGCTGCCGATGTTCCAGCGCTTCTATTTCTTCCAGTAAAGCAAGATTATGTGCCCAGAACTTCGCCCGGGTTTCATAATCACGCGCGACTAAAGCCTGCTCAATGAATACCATCCGCGCTGCTTCAGCATCAATTGATCCATAGTTAACACGCCTGTTTGCAACCAATGTCAGTCCATATAAACTGACTGATTCTCGTGCTGTCACATAACCTTTACGTGCATACCACTGTGGCTCGGTGTATTGCCGTCGAAGTAAATGACTACCTGCTTTTTCTATCCATTCTGGCTCCACTTTAGCAACCGTACGGGCAAAGACCTGGCTGGTTTCAACGATTTCTGCTGCTGCAATCCAGTCTGGTAATTTTTTCTTTACCCCTGAACCCGGGAATACCATAAACCGGCTATTACGCGCTCCCTGGTAAAACTTGTCTTCGTCCTTATGGCCAATATGACCGAGCAGTCCGAATAATAGTGCCTGGTGAATCGAATCGTAGCCGGCTGGCTGCTGGTTAACCTTCAAGCCGATTTCCTTTACAATTTGTGACAACTGCTGGTGGGTGTCGCGCCATTCCCTGAGACGCAGCCAGGATAAAAACTGCTTTTTACACAGTTTACGAAACTGATTGCCTGACAGTTGTGCACGATTGTTACTCACGAACTGCCACACGTTTAATATGCTAACAAAGTCAGATTTAACATCCTTGTATTGCGAGTGCGCCTGATCTGCCTGCAACTGTTTCTCCATTGGACGCTCTCTCGGGTCCTGTATTTCAAGTGCCGATGCAATCACCAGCATTTCACTGATACATTGGTGTTCCCCTGCTGCAATCAACATGCGCCCTACTCGTGGGTCGATTGGCAGATGAGATAACTGCTTACCAATCGATGTCAGATTTTCCTGATCATCTATTGCACCCAGTTCATGTAACTGGCGGTTGCCATCTCGAATAAACTTGGAATCAGGCGGCTCGAGGAATGGAAACGATTCAATCTCACCAAGGTTTAATGCGTGCATCTGTAATATCACGGCGGCAAGGTTCGTACGAAGGATCTCCGGCTGTGTGAAGACCGGTCGTGACAGGAAATCTTCTTCGTCATACAGCCGGTAACAGATACCGGCACTCACCCGTCCACAGCGGCCTGCCCGCTGATTGGCACTGGCCTGTGAAATTCGTTCAATGGGCAGCTGTTGTATCTTCAGGCGATGACTATAACGACTGATACGGGCCTGCCCCGCATCAATCACATAGCGAATACGAGGAACCGTCAGTGACGTTTCTGCAATATTGGTCGACAGAACGATGTGTCTCTTACTACCCGGTTTGAATATGCGATTCTGTTCACTGGATGATAGACGACCAAACAAAGGGAGCACCTCGGTCAGACGAAGATTTTCCTTCTTCAGTGCATCGGCTGTTTCTCTAATCTCACGCTCACCCGATAAAAATACCAGGATATCGCCGTGATCGGTTTGCCCAATTTCATTTACCGTATCAACAACGCCTGTGACGATATCACGATCATCTTCATCTTCTCCTGACAAGGGTCGATACTGATAAGTAACTGGATAGGTACGACCCGAAACTTCGATGATGGGTGCGTCATTAAAATGTTTTGAAAACCGTTCTGGATCAATGGTTGCCGAGATAATAATGATCTTTAAATCAGGACGTCTGGACTGTATATGTTTGAGGTAACCAATGAGAAAATCGATATTCAGACTGCGCTCATGTGCTTCATCAATGATAATGACATCATATTGATTCAGATAACGGTCGTGCTGAGTCTCGGTTAGCAACATACCATCGGTCATTAATTTTATCAGGGTGTTTTCGCTGCTCTGATCATCAAAGCGCACCTTGTAACCAACCTGCTGGCCAACTTCGCAGTCCAGTTCTTCCGCAATACGGTTACAAACGGATCGTGCCGCAATCCGCCGAGGCTGAGTATGCCCTATGGCACCAGACACGCCATACCCCATTTCCAGGCAGATCTTCGGCAATTGTGTCGTCTTGCCAGAGCCGGTCTCTCCACACAGAATTAGGACCTGATTATTCTGAATCAACGATTTGATTTTGTCACGTTCATCGCTGACGGGTAATTCACCCGGGAATGTGATCTCTGGAACATGGCCTGCACGTTCAGTACGCAATTGGGCAGAACGCTCAAAGCGCTGTTGCAGTCGTGTCAGAATCTGATCAACTGGCTTTTTCTGGTGCTGTCGCTGCCTGATACTGTGTATTGCCCGCGACAGAGCATGGCGGTCCGTGATCATGCACTCATGCAGGTGATCGGCAATAAAAGCTAACGATGTCGTATCAACTTCAGGCATGAAAAAAGGTAGAATTAGCCGGATATGAAAAGCCGCCGCATCATAACAAAGCCAGAACAACAGAGTCTGGATTTTGCCCCTCAACACCAATATTCTGTCAGGCGCAGTAAACGGGCAAAATACCTGAGAATTAATGCACACCCCAGGCGTGGCATCGAGGTCGTTGTACCCGGACGCATGAGTCTACGGCATGTTGAGCCCTTTGTACGCCAGCATAAAGACTGGATAAACCAACAGGTAATTCAGCTAAAGCTCGATCAGCCCGTTGAGTTACCGAAAACAATCTATCTACGCATGATTGATGAAACCTGGCATATCAAATATACGCCTGGAAACTCCAAACAGTACCGATTAAGTGAAAAAGGTGGGTATCTAACGATCACTGGTCCGGCCAGTGATCCTGATATGTATCGGAATAAGTTAAATCAATGGCTGCGTAAGCAGGCAAAACTTCATTTACCCAGCCGGCTGACGGCATTGAGCAACCAATGTGGACTTAAATATCAAAGAGTCAGTATTCGCACCCAACAAACACGTTGGGGTAGTTGCTCGTCAAAGGGTAATATCAATCTGAATGACCGTCTCATCATGCTGCCACCGGAACTTGCAGACTATGTCATGTTGCATGAGCTATGCCATACACAACACATGAATCATTCAGCCCGTTTCTGGGAACTGGTGAAAAGCCACATGCCAGATTACAGGTCACAACAAAAACAACTCAGACAGAGCAAACAGTACTTGTCTGGCTGGCTATAGGGTTAAGTTGCTATGGATGTTTTCACTCAGGGAGTCGCTGGCGCATTACTTGCCCAATTAGGTGCCAAAGCGCAATTCAAGCGTCATGCAACAGTTGCGGGCTTTGCTGCTGGACTACTTCCCGATGCAGACGCATTGATTCGATCTTCCAGTGACCCACTATTAACCCTTGAGTTCCACCGACAGTTCAGTCATTCATTCCTATTTATCCCGATTGGTGCACTCATCGCCACACTGGTCCTGCTACCCTTCATGCGTAGAACAGTACCACCGCAATGGCTTTACCTGTTCTGCTTACTCGGTTATAGCTCAGGCGGAATACTTGATGCCTGCACCAGTTTTGGCACTCAACTACTATGGCCATTTTCTGAGGAACGCATTGCATGGAACCTGATCTCTATTGTTGATCCAGTATTTACGCTCACTATATTCTCCATGGTCATTGCCGGCTGGTGGCTAAAGCGACACCGCTATGCAGGCATGGGCCTGGCCTTTGCTTGCATGTATCTTTTTCTCTCGTTTACACAACAACAGATTGCCCTGCAAATTCAACAGGAGATTGCACAGTCGAGAAACCATCAGATAGAGCGATCCGTTATCAAACCCACTATGGGAAACATCATATTGTGGCGTAGTGTCTATCAATATAATGGTCGCTACTACGTGGACGCCATTCGTAGTGGTTTTACCGGGCACACTAAAGTTTATACGGGCAAATCGATTGCCGCCTATGAAATGGACCACCGCATTAACGAACTGTCACTTGTGCTGACACAATATGAAGATATTCTTCGTTTTAATAAACTATCAGATGGCTACCTGGTCATACACCCCGAGGATGAGAATGTTATTGGCGATGTACGCTACTCAATGCTACCAAACGATATTAAACCTTTATGGGGCATTCGACTGAACCCGGAAAATTTTCATCAACACTCTACCGAGGCTTTATTTCGAAAAAGCGATGCTGAAACAAGACAGAAATTTATTAGTCTACTTAAGGGCGAGACACTTTAATTAAGATTCAGGTGATCACACGGCATCCTCAAGGCCGCCTTGGCTTCACATAGGGAAATACACCCAGATAGCGACGCTTCCACCAGTTGCCAGTTTCTGCCCTTTCTTCAGGTGTCGTAAAACGATAAGCATATGCCACAATGCGAAGGTAGTCTGGTGGCCGTTCCTGAAAAGGATTATGCTCAAGCAACTGTAATACCTGTGGTGACCCTTCCTGTAATCGTCTCAGCAGTCTGTGCGACCAGAAGTCGTCGCTCCTTGCCTGTGGTGGCAAAAACCACATCATCCAGTCCAGTCTGGGCTGATGCGGAATATTGACTGGTGGTCGTTTATCGACAAGTCCGGGCTTGTACTTGAACCCATAGGCAAGCCAATGCTCACCATCATAGGAACCCTGAATCTCCAGCTCCTGGCGTTCTACCTGCATGACTGGGTACACATGAAAGATATGACCAATACCGTATTTAAGTGTTGTAATAAAAGTGTTACCTACAAAATTCGGGTAAGTCACTGGCAGCGTACGCCATGCGAAGGTGCCGATACTGGTAACAATGATTAAAGCAGCAAAACCGGTGACCAGGGTTTTTGACAGGCGTGATGAAATATACAACACCGTGTTTTTTGCATGCTCACCTAGACGGGTCGGCATGAACCGATTAATAAAGCGATCATCAAGTAAGAACAAACATAACACGATAACCAGCAAATTAACGAAGTTGTGATTGCTATTCGCCATGATTAACAACTGTGTAAATATCGTAATCAATGCCGCAGCAATACGATATGGGCGCGGTAGAAAGATAAAGAACGGCACAATCAGCTCGGTGAAGTACACATATAACACACCCCCGGACTTCACCCAGCCTGGCAATTGATGGAAATACCATGAACCAGCATGAGGCAGCACCTGCGTTTCAAAGTAGTAATGTAACGTCGTCAGATCCCACCACGTAGGGTCTTCCTTGTACAATTTGAAAAAACCGGACATGAATCGAAAACGAAACAACAGCCAATGGAACATGAAAATGACCAGTCTGCCTGGACCCATACGCGCCAGGAATATCGCGAGGAAACCTGCCTCAAGTAACAACGTATCCCATTGAAAGCTTAGAAAGAGATCACCCGCATGGAATAAGGATACATACAGGATGTACATACCAATGAGGGAGCTTGTCTGCCATCGCCCGAAAAATAGCAACACGGCCAACACGGCACCGCCGTAAGCCGCCATCTTCAGCGCTATATCTGAAGCGTCGATCCAGAATACTGATGGGATCTGCAGCCAGGCAAGCCAGCCTTTCTCATGGTGGACATAATTTAATGTCTGATAAAACGGCAAAATACCGTTTGGACCAGACAAACCCGTGATCTGAACAGCTAACGACAGGAAAGCAATAAAGTAAATTATTGCTATGCCGCGCAAGAACAACCAGCTGGTCTGCTGGAAATTATCATTAACGCGGAACAGACCCTGAAAATATGAAGCTATCAATATCGTGTCTTAAATGACAAACGCCTTGTGTCTCAAAGTATAGGAAGAGTCAGCTATTAAGCAATTGTTTAAATCACAATCTCAATAGCGGATAGCATTGTATTACCCTGTTCAATGAGCTAAGCATCAGGTAGTGGGTAAAGAGTATTATCTACCTCACTCTTACCTAGCATGTAACATCGACTAACTTAAAGCATACAAAGATGCACAATCCACCTATTCTGTTAGCTGGTATATATTATTCACTTCTAGCTAAAAGTTATTCAATTTCTTCTGTCTTGAAAGTTTCTTCTGCTGGCATGAGCACAATTTCTATCCGGCGGTTTTTTGCACGCCCTTCTTTAGTTTTGTTCGATGCAACCGGATGATGTTCACCTCGACCCACGGCAACCACCCACTTGGGATCCAGGCCACCGTTTTCAATCAGGTAGCGAACGGCTGATGTTGCACGTGCCGAGGATAATTCCCAATTACTCGGAAACCGTTTCTTGATTCTGGGCGATACGATTGGGATGTTATCTGTGTGTCCTTCCACCCTCACCTGACGGTCAGGAAAGTTTTTGAGGGAAACTGCTATCAGACCGAGTACTTCCTGCCCCCGTGATTTGAGCTCGCTACTGGCCGTATCAAAGAGAACTTTGTCACCAACACGAATCACCGTAAACTTGTTACGTACCTGTTCAACGGCTACCTCCCTCGATGAAACTTCCTGCTGCAGTTCATCTTTCAGACGGTCGAATTCTGTACTCAGCTGATTGCGTTCACGTTGAACTTCTGTGTTTACCTGTTCCAGGTCTTCTGCTACCTCATTTAATTTGTTTTTAAGCTCAGTATTCTGAACAGTTAACGCTTCAGCCAGACTCTGGCTTTTTTCCAATTCAGAGCGTAACTCAGTGACAATGGGGCGATTTTCTATCCAGTCGCTAAGTTGGTCAGCAGCAAGATTTGATAACTTATCTCTGAATTTCGGATCAACGGCAGCCCATATAGTGACCACCACAATCGCTATCAGTAAAGTAACACCGATTTTATACAAGTCACTGACAACTTTTTTTGGCATGCGATTTACCCGCTATGGAATTGGTTATTCGACCCTGCTTCGGGTGCTTTTATAAGTGATCTATCAAACGTGGCTATTACATCACACCATGTGGATACATAAAGTATAATTCCTACAGTTTTACATTCTCACTACAACCTGCTTAACCTCTAATATTTACAGCGTTTTATACGTATTTATTAGGAAAATCACGCGCTTACCCCTATAATGCGCGACCTTTTTTGATCCGCCGGCCCCGCCAGTTATCACCATGATCCAGAATCTTAGAAATGTCGCCATCATTGCGCACGTTGACCACGGCAAGACCACACTGGTTGATGAGCTACTAAAACAGTCCGGTACATTTGGCGAACGCTTTGGCGAGGTCGAACGAGTGATGGATTCGAATGACCTGGAAAAAGAACGCGGCATCACGATTCTATCCAAGAACACGGCCCTCAACTGGAACGAGTACCGAATAAATATCGTCGATACTCCGGGACACGCAGACTTTGGTGGAGAGGTTGAGCGCGTCCTGTCGATGGTCGATTCAGTTTTGCTGCTTGTCGATGCCCAGGAAGGCCCCATGCCACAAACGCGTTTCGTTACACAGAAAGCATTTGCCCATGGCCTTCGCCCTATTGTCGTCGTCAACAAGGTAGATAAAGACGGTGCACGCCCTGACTGGGTTATCGACCAGGTATTTGATTTATTTGACCGTCTGGGCGCAACGGATGAACAACTGGATTTCCCTATCATTTATGCCTCCGCAATTAATGGCTATGCCAGCGAAGATGACGATGCGCGCGAAGGCGACATGACACCCTTGTTTGAAGCGATTGTTGAACATTGCCCGGTTCCTGATGTGGATCCAGACGGACCGTTACAGATGCAGGTATCAAACCTGGACTACAACAGCTTTGTCGGTGCCATCGCTGTTGGACGCGTCACGCGAGGCACAATTAAACCCAACCAGCAGGTTACCCTGATCAATGATGACGGTGATACACATAAGGCCAAGATCGGCCTCGTCTATGGCTACCTGGGCCTGGAACGACATGAAGTCAAATCAGCTACGGCTGGTGATATCATCGCCATTACAGGAATCGCAGCTCCAAATGTCTCCGATACCATCTGTGATAATGATCATGTTGAAGCCCTACCACCGCTTTCCGTTGATGAACCAACCGTCTCTATGACCTTTCAGGTAAACACCTCACCATTTGCTGGCAAGGAAGGTAAATACCTGACTTCTCGACAATTGAAAGACCGACTGGAACGTGAATTGATACATAACGTTGCCTTGCGCGTTGAAGAAGGCACAGACCCGGAAAAATTCAAAGTGTCTGGTCGCGGCGAGCTGCATCTATCAATACTACTTGAAAATATGCGCCGTGAAGGTTTTGAACTCGCGGTATCTCGTCCAGAGGTAATCTTCCGTGAAGTGGATGGCATGATCTGTGAGCCTTATGAACAACTTACCGTTGATATCGAAGAAGATTCACAAGGTGGAGTCATGGAAGCACTGGGTGAACGTAAGGCAGACCTGAAAAATATGGTGCCGGATGGTAATGGCCGTGTAAGGCTTGATTACATTATCCCCTCTCGTGGCCTTATTGGATTCCAGACCGAGTACCTTACCCTGACATCAGGCACTGGCCTCATCTATCATGTATTTGATCACTATGGACCGGCACAGCATGGTGGTATCGCCCCACGCCATAATGGCGCCATGATTAGTAACGGTACTGGCAAGGCATTAGGTTTCGCCCTGTTCAATCTACAGGAACGCGGCAAGATGCTCGTTAGCCCTACCATGCAGGTATACGAAGGACAGGTGGTCGGTATTCATTCACGGGAAAATGATTTAACGGTAAACCCGCTCAAGGGCAAACAATTAACCAATATACGAGCCTCTGGAACAGATGAGAATATCGTACTGACTCCAGCAATCAAGTTTACCCTGGAACAGGCGCTGGAGTTCATAGAAAAAGACGAACTGGTAGAAATCACCCCGGCAGAAATCAGGATACGAAAGAAACACCTGAAAGAACACGAACGTAAAACAGCAATGCGTCAGTCTGCATAATTAATTTATATTACAATAAGTTACTTAATTATATTAATGTAGTTTAACGCTTATATATTCTCACGCATTGCCCTGCTTTGCCTGGTGCCACAAAACTTCCATTTCATTCGTATCCAGATCTTCAAATACCTGGCCTGCCTGTTCACAGCGACTTTCCATTGCACGAAATCGAGACTCGAATTTCTGACTTGCTCGTCGTAACGCAGCCTCCGCATCTATATTTAAATGCCTAGAAAGGTTCACACAGGTAAATAACAGGTCGCCCATTTCTTCTTCAATTCGTTGTTGATTACCCGACTGATATTCTTCACGAAGTTCTGCCTGCTCTTCGGCCAGCTTGCCCCATACCCCGGAGATCTTAGGCCAGTCAAAGCCAGCATGGGCCGCACGCCGCTGAAGTTTTTGGGCACGTTTGAGTGCTGGTAAGGCCTTGGCAACATCATGTAAATGACTAGGATCTTTTGCTACCTCAACTCTTTCCTGCGTTTTGATCTCATCCCATCGACTGGACACGTCCTCAGCAGTTTCCAGGACTTCATCCGCGAAGATATGGGGATGACGACGTGTCATCTTGTCATTAATAGATGCGCATACGTCGCTAATATTAAATAATTCCTGCTCATCTGCCATCTGTGCATGAAAGACGATCTGTAATAACAGATCACCCAACTCACCACATAATGCATTCAGTTCATTACGCTCAATTGCATCGGCAACTTCATAGGCTTCTTCCAGTGTGTATGGAGCAATGGTCCTGAAATTCTGTTTCAAATCCCATGGACATCCCTTTTCCGGATCACGTAAACGTGCCATGATCTGCACCAGTTCATCAAATACCGTACTGTGTGAACAATTATCGTTCATAATGGTCTCTATACTCATGCTTCAGGGCATTATGCCCAATATCCCGATTTGAAACGATCATGAAAATTCTGATTAAGTGTTTGTTTTTCCTAACTACGCTACTAAATACAAGCTGGGCATCTGCTGCAACGCTGGATGACATACTTGCCATGACTGAAGCACCAGAAGGCGTGGTCGTCGAGATTATAGAGTCAGGCCCTGATGACCTTGAAGATATCATTCCCGACATTCAGGCCGCTACAAGGGTACTGCGCAAAAAGTTTCCTGATCTTCCTGTAGCTGTTGTAAGCCATGGTTATGAACAGTTTGCGCTGACAAAGAAAAACATTAAGGATTACCCAACGTTAGAAACAGGTGTAAAACAAATGGTCGATGGCGAAATAGACGTTCACGTCTGCGGTACGCATGCCTCCTAGTATGGCATTACGCCTGAGGAATATCCAGAATATATCGATGTTTCTCCCACCGGCCCCGCCCAGATTAATGACTACATCAACCTTGGATATATCAAACTGGATCTATAGCTGTGCACTTTCTGGTTTTATTGCTACTTCTCATCGCTATCTTTTATGGCCCATCGGTCTGGGCAAGCCGTATTCTTAAGAAACACAGCATAGCAGTAGATAAATACCCCGGTACCGGGGGTGAGTTCGCTCAACACCTGATCAAACAGTTGGGGCTCAACGTATCACTGGAAGAAACCAACCTGGGCGATCATTACGTTCCACAGGAAAAGGTTGTCAGACTCAGTACCGAGAACTTTAATACCAGATCACTCACGGCAGTTGTCGTGGCTGCCCATGAAGTCGGCCATGCCCTGCAGGATCACCTTAACTATCGGCCGCTCAGTGTTCGAACACAACTCGCTACGATTGCCTACCATGCAGAACGGGTTGGCGCGATATTCATGTATGCCATACCTATTGTCGCTGGCATTACCCGTGCACCCACTTCAGGTCTCATTATGTTATTACTTGGGCTTGCAACCATGAGTATTTCCAGCGTCATGCATTTGATTACCTTGCCAGTTGAGTTTGATGCGAGTTTCAAACGCGCCTTGCCGGTACTTAAGGCAGGCAATTACCTGGATAAGCAGGATATGGTGAACGCGAGAAAAATACTGCTCGCCGCTGCACTGACCTATGTGGCCCAGTCCTTATCAGGACTTTTCAATATTTGGCGTTGGATAACGATTTTTAAGCGGTAACTATCTTGCGAAATCTTTAATCTTTACTATTAGCCTTAACGTCAGGGCATAAATTTCATCGGTCGCTGTATTCTGTGAATATCTCGACTGATGTTTCCAGTATTAATGGACATGGATCTCACAAGCTCATTCATATCAGATACGGTATATGTCATCACCTCCATATCTTTGTTCATATGGTGAACTGATTCAGAGAGTGTTGCGATATTTCCATTCATGCTGTCAATGTTTGTATCCATACTATCCATCTTTTCAGAGATTTTCTGCATATTCTGCGTCATTGCCGAGATATTTGTTGAGAGCGTTGCAATATTTACTGACATAGACTCTAGATGAACATCCATCTTAGGATCTATACGTTCGACCATAGCATGCATGTCCTGGGTCACATTATAAATCAGGTAAAATCCTGAAAGCACCAGTGCACCAAGCACCACAACCATCGGATAAACGACACGCTCCCAACGTGTGATGCTATTATTAAAATCACGAAAGAAATTAGTCAACGTGATTTCAAGTTTTACCATCGCCTTCTGTTCAGGGGACAGCTTTTTGTACTCTGGAGAAGTTAACCTGGGGTCTTTATCAAGCATAGAATTACCTTATAAAATCACAATGACTGGCAATAACAACATTCAGGACTATCTTACTTAAACATAGCCAAGCAATCACGCTATCTTGAAGAAAATAGGCAAGCATTGTTATGCTCCAGGTCAATTATCGGGTGTTTATATTTAAATCTGCCGCTCTATCATCATCAACTGCGTGAGTAACAATGCATCCTTGAATGTGAGTTCATGCCCACCTGTAGAGTGAACCACACTGGAACTACCACGTAAGGCAATGACATTATTCATGTTCTGACTGAAAGTTGGCACGATAAAGTCCCCACCGAGTAGAGAACTACTGGCCCTGACAATGGATATATATTTTGCCGTCGGGTGAACCTGTCTGTTCAACCAGTATAGAAAATTTCCGTACTCCTCAAATTTCAATTCACGATATAAAGGTGCAGACCGATTGAATGTGCTGGCCCCCATATAAGGCGTAATCCAGGCTAAAGGTGTTCGTTGTAGCTTGGCGCCAATCTCTGCCATATGTGTTCCCAGGTGCGGCGTCGCAATCGTAATCAGTGTCGCTATTTTGGGCTCATCATTTTTGCGCACAACCATGTACATTCGAGACACCAGTCCCCCGGCAGAAAAACCGGCAAGATTCAATGATTCGCCCGGGTGGTGTTTAGTGATGGCTTTTAGAAAACTCGCTAGAAACCGCGCCTGTACGATTATTGACGCATCAGAAGGCATATCGATCGTGTAAAAGGTTCTGTCCTGCACCTTTCTTGCCTGACGATAGTTAATGACTTTATTGTTTTTATCGACACGAAGGTGACCGCCATCCTCCCAGCCTGCCTTATCCAGTACATGCGTAATCCCTGCTTCACGCCAGCTACCACCTTGCCCCTGATAACCGTGCACCAGTACTAATACCTGCGCCTGTGCACCAAACGATACACAATACAAAAGTATGAATACGTTCAAAAAAGTGCGATATTTCATACAGTAATGATAGCATCACTGACATGTTAATCGATCCCGTCATTCGAGATGCCATCTTGCTGGCCGTTATCTGGACTGGATATTTTGTGATCCATTCACTGCTGGCTTCGCTAAGAATTAAAGGCTGGGTAAGCGAGCACAAACCCAATCTCATGCCTGCTTATCGTCTGACTTTCAACTTTATCGCCGTTATCCTGCTGGCTGCCCCTGCGTGGCTGTTATACACAGGACATAAGACCGTCATCTGGCAATTTAACGGACCGGCCTTATGGCTCATGAACGGTATTGCTGTAATGGCATTGATTGGGTTTATGGTTTCCCTGAGATATTACGATGGTCAGGAATTTCTGGGCCTGCGTCAGCTGAAGGCACAGGAAAAACGTATTGAAGATCAGGAAAACCTACATATATCACCCTTTCACCGCTATGTCCGACATCCCTGGTATAGCTTTGCCCTGATGCTGATCTGGACTCGTCCAATGGATAGTCTCATGTTGATCACGGCAGTGTTTTTAACGCTATATTTCTTTATCGGTTCAAGACTGGAAGAAGAAAAACTGAAAAGTTATTATGGCGATGTCTATAAAACCTATATCACTAAGGTCCCGGGCCTGATTCCCCTTCCCTGGAAACACCTTAGTCAAACAGAAGCTAACGAGTTAATGGATGAATACCAGGCAAATCAAGGTCGCTGAAAAGATCATTAATGACTATTGCCAGGTCATTCAGATTACCGACGCCAGCCTGTATGGTATGCCAATATCCTTACTGCAATACAGTAAAACACAGATCAAACAGGCTATTTTCACAGCACTGGCTGAGATTCATGTAGACGAAATCGATCTGCGTGAGACCCTTATACATAGCTATTTACACCTGGCGCAGTTTATCCCGGACGATCAGGCCGAAATTACCCAGCGTGGACAGGAAGCAATTCTATCGGGTGATATTAACCATCCTGATCTGGAAATGGGTGAACAGGCTGTCCGGATAATTAACGATATCAAGTCTGAAATGGAAGAGCTTAAATCCGAGGTTAATAACTACATCCTGAGAAAATACAAAGAACAAAAAAATGAATGACAGCACAAAACTAATTCTGATCTCTGGTGCACTATTTGCCGCCTTGGCGGTAATGCTTGGTGCTTTTGGCGCCCATGGCCTGAAAAAAAGCCTTAGTGATGAAATGATGGTGGTTTTTAAGACCGCTGTGGATTATCACTTCATACATGCACTGGGTATATTACTCATCGGTTTATTACACCATCAATACCCAGAATCACGCTTAATGTTGTTTGCTGGCGTCAGCCTGATTGTGGGTATAGTACTTTTTAGCGGCAGCCTGTACGTACTCAGCATGACGGAAGTCAAAAAGCTGGGAATGATCACACCATTGGGTGGCCTAGCTTTTATTATTGGCTGGCTGCTATTGGCAATCGGAATATATAAATCTTGAATCGAATGAGACTACAAATCCTCTGTAATCGACGTATACTTAGGACCAGAAAATAAAAATATGACAAGGGATTAGACGATGGCTGAACCAATCTGTAGTAACTGTAAATATTATCGAATAGTTTCCAAGACCCCACCTGTCAAGGGTGAGTGCCACTATAACCCACCCTCATCAGACTCTATTTTTAAACAGGGGATGCATGTAAATGCCAGGGTCTCCGTGTGGCCAATCGTTCGTGGAGCCGATTTTTGCGCCATGTTCCAGGAGGGCACAGCACCAGAGTTTGTTAAAGAAGTAAAACCTGTTGCAGCACCAGAAATTCAATAACAAACTACCCGAAAAGCAGAGAACTTATACCTTCAGGTAAAAAGCAGGTTACAGAATATTACGGCTGCTATGGCGCCTGTAGCATCGGCCAGTAAGCCAACCTGTATGGCGTAGCGTGTACGTCGAACGCTAACTGCGCCAAAATAGACCGCCAGTACGTATAGCGTGGTTTCCGTTGATCCAAATAGCGTTGCTGCCATTTTAACCACCAGTGCATCTTCACCATAGGTATTCACCATATCTGCCAGCACTCCGAGTGAGCCACTGCCCGTCATCGGCCGGGTAATCGCCATGGGTAATAATTCCCTGGGGAATCCAAACCATTCGAAAATTGGGCCGATCAGGCTGAAGATAAACTCCATTGCACCGCTGGCACGGAACAAGGCTATAGCAAATAGAATAGCGACAAGATAAGGGATGATGCGAACTCCAATTTCGAAACCTTCTTTCGCACCTTCGACAAATACTTCATAAACAGCGACGCGCTGCCACATCCCCCAGGCCACTATGCTGGCCACTAATAGCGGCAATATCACGTTACCAATATGGTTCATGCGCTAGCCCGTATATGTCGCAAGGATCCCGGTAGATGGCGCCGGGCTGATGTGGCTGGACGCCGCGTTGGAACTAGATAGGTAGCCATACTACCTATCGGGTGAAACGCAAGTTCAGGTGCACCAGAACAAGCCAGAACCGTGATAGGCGTGGTAAATAACAGCATGTATTTTTTTTGTTTCATTAACTTAATTGTTTTCAGCCACTTAGGTTTCCTTGTTGCCGCCTTGTGAGATATGCGGGCTTTTAGCCCTTTTGGCATACCAGCGTGCTGCAATGATAGCGACAATTGTTGAGCATAATGTCGCCAGGAAAATACTGACAAACAATCCACTGGCACCAACACCCAACAGGGCAATCACCGTTAGCGGTGGCAACAGCTGAACGCTGGACGTATTCAGCGCCAGAAACATACACATGCTGTCAGATGCCGTTTCTTTATGCTGGTTAAGCTCCTGCAAGTGTTGCATGGCTTTAATACCCATTGGGGTGGCAGCATTACCCAGGCCAAGCATGTTTGCTGCAAGGTTTAAGCTGATTGTGCCCATTGCCGGGTGATCTGCCGGCACATCTGGAAATAACGGTTTAAGCACTGGCCTGACCACCCTGACCAGTTTTTCAACCAGTCCATCCTCCTCCGCGATCTTCATCAAGCCCAGCCATAATGCCATTAAGCCAATCAAACCCAGTGCCAGTTTTGCTGCAAATTCAGCCATGTCAAAACCGGCCTGCATCATTCTTTCTAATCGTGGCCAAACAATGGCTGGCACGGTGACTTGCAAGGATGTTTGATCTGCTTGGTGGATATCCAATACGAGTGCTTTATCCTTATTTTCACCATATCTGTGCTGCCATTGTTGGGGAAGATTATCTGAATAGCTGACCAGTAGCTGTGAATGCTCTCCATCTGTACGATAACGGCCCATCAGACTAACGCTGGATGAGTTCAACCTGACATCAAGCATCTGATTATCAACCGGCTGTGAAGTCGTATTAATTATCTTGAGCTGGTAGGTCTGGCTGTTCTGATAGGTATCAGCATACATATCATAGGTATCACCACCGATAGCGAAGATGATACTGATCAGTATCAGGCCACCCCAGAGATAATTCATGAGGGCTTAGTTGATTGCTCTGGGTGCAATATCATGCGCTGGATTGCTGGTACTCAAAGATTGAGCCAGGTTTATATCCCAGTCTGTTTTTTCTACGGTATCCTGCAATAGCTTGCAAACAGAATGTAGCAGGGTCTGGTTAAGGGCAAGTTCAACACCCTGGCCTGTTTCCGGGTGCATACTAAGTACCTGCGTTCCGTCTTCGCGCTCATTTGCTCCTATCCTGCCCAGCAATATTGGCTCACTCCCCAAAGGTTGCTGTTGAGTATCAGCCTGGTATTCCCTGCTGTAATTCATTTTCTGGGCTGCCTCCTGGTGTTGAAACGACAGGACCTCTTGCTTTGCCTGATCAGATTGCTGAGCAGTAATCTTCTCATCTTTAACTAGCATCGATAGCAATACTGGCCATAATAATTTGACATATCGGCGGGTTAACCAGAACTGAAAACTGGTGGAATCCGTTGTGTTCATGCGCATCAGAATACGATCCTCAGACGGACTGAAACTCATTTGAATTTGATTGATGCCACTCATGGATACTGCAGTATATCAAACAGATTAAACAGTCAAAAATACCATGCCAACTCAACTTGAATAAAATCTTCCTGCCTGAAACCAGCAAAGCGTGATGATTTAGAAAAATTGGAAAAGAACTGGCTCTCTACATTTAATTTAAGGCCATTATCCAGTCGTCGACTGCCTTCGAGGCGAAACAGCCTCTCACTGCTATCGCTATCCTGGATAATTCCAGCAATGAAGTCTGTATCATTGCTGTCATTCCAGGTCCATCGTGCACCGACAAACAGGTCATCTTCAAATAGTGTCGTGGCATCATCCGCTCGATCATCATATAAATATTCTGCAATCAGACCCAGATCATGTGATGTTTCGAACAGGCCATAGAGCGTGTATTCAAATCCCGTAGTCAACGCAGTATAGCGATCACTTATACCTTTTTTCGAGATCATTTCCAGTTTAAGTAACCACGAATCGATGGTTGCCTGTATATCCAGCCCGGTTTGATCAATCTGTTCATAGAATGGTGACAGCACCAGGCTGCCATCTGAATTAAGCGCTGGAAGCAAGATAGGTTCACGACCGGTGCCACTAAAATGTGACAGCCCAATATCCCAGATATCCAGTGAATGTGACCACCTGAACGCCCAATCAATATGATCATCTTTTTGATGATGCTCATATTGGGTTAAATCAGTCTCAACATATGGCGTGGTCCGTAAACGGCCATTCTTGCCCGGGAATGTACGCTCACGAAATCCTGGCAAGACAAACAGATCAACAATGCCCCAGTTCCGAACCAGGGACAACCTGGCCATCGGTTGCCCGAGCTTGTCCTCACCGTCCAAATTCTCAACCAGGTCTGTCTGGTTAATGATATCAACCAGATGCTGAGATTCCGTTACGCCCCAGTACACCTTACTGATACCCAGATCTAATTCCCAGTCATTACCAACATGTGTCCACTTGAGTTCACGTATGTCCGCATGTGAACGCTCACTATCGTCGGAATCAATACGGATAAAGGGCGTAAAGGTAAAGGTATCGTTACCATTATTCCACTCGTGATAATATTCTGGCAGCGCAGACAGTGATAAGTTAGCCTGGTCCTGACTGGATACGACACCATCGTGCATGAAGCCGCGCATTTCAAGTGCAACATGGCCCGACCATTCTCCGGCTACACCCGTACTTAAAAACAAAGCCAGACATAAAGACACACTGACACGGAGAACTCCAGAAAAACAACTTATTTCCAACCGTGTTTTCCCCGCACAACTGTAACTAATGACAAATAACTAATGGCCAGAAACAATTACCTGGCTCGCTTCAAACTGTTCTTATTAAAATCGCCATCTTCCAGACCCGTTCTAAACTGATATTCCTTCCAGGTTAACTCGGTTTTCTTGCCCGTCTGATGATTCACCATCATTAAACGGTCTGCTCTCCAGCACTGGTCAAGATATTGTTGATAGTCGTAAAAGGTTAAAGTTTTTAACAGGGCTGATTTGCGATCGTAAAAATCTATTTTTTGTGGTCGGTACTCATCTTGATCCATCCACACATGCTGAACGGTATAGCCTGAATATTCATCGACAGGATCGCGCTCAATCACAAAACACTTCAGATCACCACAGGCCTCATCCCGTAGATACTTGTAGGTGTATTTTTCCACTTCCTGGGATGTCAGATCCTCAAATGCAAATTCGCTACCGACGAAGGGGCCAGACTTGTTTCTGGAAGCAATACGCTTAACGCGCTTCAGTGCAGGCAGATATAACCATTGGTCATCAGGCCCGGTTTTGTGCGTGAATGACAATAGCGCAGTGCCTTTTACATCCTTCGGCCGGTTAAAAACAATGATCGTTTTGTCACCATCGCCTTTACCCTCAAGCGAACGGCTTTTCATGAACCGTTCACTGCTCTGCCCCTGTTTGTTGTACAACTTCATCGTCATATTGGTTTGAAAATCATCCCAGCCGGTATCCCGCCGGTCAGCTTCCATGGCAATATCCAGCCCCTTTTCTTCAGGGCTAAGGGCATAGGCTTCAGGCAGTAACAGTAGCGTTGTCGCTATCAGTAGTATTTTCGACTTCATCATCTTCATCTTCATCCTTTTGTGAGGCAAATTTCATTAATAAGGCCGGCAGGAATGTCAGGTCTGCCATTAAAGCCAGCGCAATAACCAGTGCAGTAAGCTGCCCCATGCCACGATTTAGCTCAAAAGCAGAGGTAGAAAGTACGAGGAAACCACAGACCAGTGTAAAAGTTGTAACCCAAAGTGCAGTTCCCACTTTCGAAAATGCATAACGCACGGCATCCTGTGCTGATGCCTTGTGTTTTTCCAATGCCCATTGGTATTTGCTCATAAAGTGAACGGTATCATCAACAACAATACCCAGGGTCATTCCAGCAACCACTGATAGCGCCAGTCCTACGCGCCCATCAATGATTGCCCATATACCGAAACCCATAATTGCTGGTACAAAGTTGGGAATAATACTGAGCATGCCAAACTTGAAGCTTTTCAAAGCAATCATCAGTACTGCCGCAATCATCAGCATCGCGAATGCTGTTCCTACCAACATAGTTTTAATATTGCGCTCAGCAATATAGGCAAACATAATCGTCGCACTGGCACCTCTTTCTGCCATTAAAGGTGGTTCTGACGCCAGCCATTCCTGCGCCTGTACTTCCAGTTCACGGATACGGATATTATCGATACTTTGTATGGTGACGATCATGCGTGTTGAAGATTTATCAATATTAATTGTGTTATTCAGGTCCAGTCCGAACGGCAAAGACATTTCATAAAGTAGCAAATACTGTGCTGCCAGGTCCCTTTCTTCCGGCAACCTGTAATACGCGGGATCATCACCATGCATATTTTTATTCAACCGCTTCATGGTGTCAGTAATAGTATTCACATGTACAACATCAGCCTGCTGCGATACCACTGCGCAAACCTTTCCACTTTTTCAAGATAGGCAGGATTATTAATACCACCAGGTTCGCCGGACTCTAATGAATATTGAATTTCATAAATGCCAGTCAGGTTATCGGTAACAACATCAGTATGAACACGAAATTCTACGGTTTTGTCGAAATATTTAATGAATTCATCATTCAATTCAATACGAGGAATAAAAGATGCCAGAACAACGATGAATACACCCATGAAAATGATTATCTGCTTATGACGACGAATCACAAACTCTGCCAACCATTCCATGTGGTTACTTCCATGTGCTTTTTCATGTACTACCTTCACGGGAAGAATCAACATCATTGCGGGCAGAAACGTAACAGACAACACATAAGCGTAAGCAACACCAATCGCAGTAATATTGCCCAGATCACGGAACGGTGGTGCATCACTGAAATTTAACCCCATAAAACCAATGATTGTGGTCAAACTGGTCAGAAATACTGGTCGCATGTTGATGCGCATACTTTCTGTCAGTGCTTCACGCTTTTGCATACCATCACGCATCAATGCAAACATACTCACCAGGATGTGCACACAGTCAGCGACTGCCAGTGTCATGATGATAATGGGTGAGGATGCCGAAGGTGCCGTTAGCCACCACTGAAGCCACCCAGCAGTACCCATGGCTGCCATGATACAAAAGAAGATAATGATCACCGTAGTAATCGTTCCGCTCACCGATCTGAGCAGAAACCCCATGACAATGGCTATCGCCAGAAACATTAAAGGTACCAGTGAGCCCCAGTCTTTTTTACTGGCCTCGGGAAAGGCGTTGTTGAGCATGACAAGACCACTCAGATAGACCTTCACCTCTGGGTATTGTAATCTTATTTTTTCGGCTAAATCCCGGGCGTAACTGGCGATATCGATGACTTCCTGGTTACTTTTCCCTGGCAACTCTATTCGTATATTGACCGCTGTGATGTTGGATTTTTCTGTTACCAGTCGATTTTTAAGTAAAGGCTCTGAAATCGCTATCTTCCTGATTTCAGCAATCTTTTCTTCAGACAAACCCATGGCGTTTTGCACCAGGTCTTCAACAATGAGGTCGTCCTCTTCAGCATAGGTATTCTGGAAATTTGCGATGGAATCTACCCTGGCAGCATGTGGTATACGCCATGCACTCAAATCACCATTGGGATAGGACAGTTTTTCCAGTAACTCGAGTACTTTGGGCTGAAAAACATCGCCGCTAAGGGGTTCGATGGCAATCAGTAAATTATCATTTTTAGAATAGACATTTTGCAGTTCTTCAAAGGCCAGTAACTGGGGATTTTCTTCGCTGAAAAAGTTTCTGTAATCAGTTTTAAAGTTTTTCTGGTGATCTCTTCCACCATAAGCTGCCAGCAACACCAGTGCCAGGCTCACGATGACAATCAAGAAACGCCAGCGGTAAATCCAGTCCATGTAACGGTCCATTAACATATGCAATTTTCCTTTAATTAATCCTGAGATTTACGCTCTGAGTGTTTCAAGATATTCCAGTATGCCCTGGCCACATTGCCTGAGAATCGCCAGATCCTGTGAATTTTTGCCATGCCGATACAACCCTCAAGTGAAGCCACCAGAAATGCGGCTGTTGCTTTAGTATTCACATTTTCAGCGACGGTTTGATTTTCCTTTCCATTTTGCAAAGCCTTGGACAATCCATGTCGCCAATCATCGTAAATAGCGGCAAGTCGTAGTCGAAAACCCTCGTCTGAAGACGACATTTCCTGCGACAAATTGTTTAACGGGCATCCCAGTTTGAGCTCTTCAATCGTCATACCTTCGCCAGCCTCCCGAATTACGTTTTGTAATGCCGAAATCGGATCTTTACTTTCTACGACAGGATTAATCCAGAACTCTGCTAGTGTCGGTGCAATAATTTCCTCAACTACGGCGTACCCCAGGGCATTTTTATTGGGGAAATGGTGATATAACGCCCCTTTCGTCACACCTGTATCACGTAAAATCGCATCCAGACTCACAGTCTGAAATCCATGCTCATGGATCTGTTGGAATGCAGATTCCAGCAGTTTGCTACGTGTTTTAACCGGGTCACGTTTGCAGCCACAAAATTTGTCATGAATAATCTCTAACATACTAGATGGTATGTAAACATACTGAGCAGTATGTTTCTTGTATCTATTGGCTGTCGTTTCAAGGGTATTAAATCTTTTTTAACAAAGATCATGCGGTTCATTACACATATAGATGCCGTTTTATGTACAATGCGCGCGAATTTTTATATAGCCCTACGGAGAACCAGGTGGATCAATCGGAATTTGAGTTGCAGTTACAAGTTTGGAAGGATTTAGCAATCAGCAAACAGGTACTCATGGGTGCCGCGACTGATGCGCTGGGCCTTGATCCTGACTGCGATACAGATGAACTGAAAACCGCCCTGGATGCCGCAATCAAACGCTCAATGGAGGCTGATGCCGATATCAGTGAGGCACAGGAACAGGCCCGCGTAGCCGTTGAGGTCATGGAACAAAAAACGAAGGACAGCGAGAAGGCTCGTGCCGAAGCTGAGTCCGCAAGGGAAGAAGCTGAAACGGCGCTTAAAACGATAGAACAACAAATTGTTGCTGCCCGTGCCGCAAATGCAGAAGAATTGAAGAAAGCCAAGAAAGCACTTGTTGACGAACAAAAGAAAATCAAGGCCATTAACGTCAGTCTGGGCGATACACCTGATAATGTCATTAAGAAACTTAAAAACCTGAAAAAGCAAAAAACCGATGAATCCAATGCCCGTAAACGTGCTGAAGATGCTACTCGTTCCATTCGTAAAGAAAAACAGACCCTGGAGCAAAAACTAAGCAACATTGAATCGGCAATCAAAGACAGTGCTGAAATGGTTGAAAATTACCGTGAGTTGCATGAAACATGCGAAAAGATGAACGAGTTATTGAAAGATAATGATAATGCACCAGCGTTACCTGTTCTCAATGAAAGCCTGCTCGAGAAGATTGAAGAAGCAGCGAAAAGCCTGGAAGACAAATAATATTTACCGCCAGCCTGAAATCTACTCATCTAAACTAGTTAATCAATTCATAACAGGCTGAAATCAAACAACATTATCTATCTGGCAACAAGCTGCCATAAAATTGTTATGCTGCAGCCGTCATGACCTAATTCAAACATACGCATGCAGATACAGGTAAGCGAACTCCTCGTCAGATACATGGAACGCCTTGGCATCAAGGTGATTTTTGGTATGCCAGACGCTCACATATTGCCTGTTTACGATAATCTATATAGCTCCCATATCCAGTCGGTACTGGCCAAACACGAACAGGGAGCTGCATTTATGGCGTGCGGCTATAGCAGGGTCTCCCATAACATTAGCGCCTGTATTACCACAGCAGGCCCTGGTGCAACCAATCTCGTCACAGGCATTGCTAATGCCTATGCTGATAAATTACCCGTGCTATGCATTACCGGTGAGGCACCAACTTATATATTTGGCAAAGGTGGTTTGCAGGAAAGTTCTGGAGAAGGTGGCGCGATTGATCAGGTTGCATTATTCAAAAGCATTACCGTTTATCAAAAATTGATTGAGCGCACCGATTACCTGGCGAACGTACTGAATCAAGCTGCAAAGGCCTTGCTTTCCACAACACCAGGCCCAGTACTTCTAAGCATCCCTTACAATATACAAAAAGAACTGGTTGATGAAGATATTCTCAGTGAAGTCAGAACAACGTTCCCCGCACTAACAGATCCCTACACTGTCCCAGAGCATCAAACCAGGGCGCTAACGAATTTAATCTCCGAAGCCAAACATCCAGTAATCGTTGCGGGATATGGGTGTATCAAGGCTGAAGCACAGTCCGAGCTTGAAAGGTTAAGCGAAGAAATGAATATTCCCGTGGCAACCAGCCTGAAGGGCAAAGGAGCTATCAATGAACAATCAGATCTTTCATTAGGTTGCCTTGGTGTAACAACGCGTGGTTATGCCTATCAATACATTCTTGAACATGCTGACCTGGTTATTTTCCTTGGCGCCGGTTTCAATGAAAGAACCAGTTATGTCTGGAACACTAATCTACTGAAAAACAAGAAAATTGCACAGGTGGATATCAATCAGAACCAGTTAGAGCGTGTCTACCAGGCCGACGTTGCCATCGAAGGCAACATTAAATCTGTCCTAAGCAGCGTTGTCACAAGACTGGTTAATGACAATGTCATGCCAAAAATATTACATAAAAATGAACTGAAGTTTATAACGAACACAAAGGCATCCCACAACGAGGCTTCACCCGTATTTGAGTCAGGCTTTGAACTCGTAGAGGCATTATTCAGGAAGATGGAGGATGAGTTACCTGAAGACTGTATGATCTTCGACGACAATATTATATTCGCCCAGAATTTTTTTCATGTATGCAGCAATACCCGCTACTACCCCAACGGCGGAATCTCATCGCTTGGAAATGCGATCCCGGCAGCTATTGGTGCCCGGTTTGCTCAGAACAGGCCTGTAGTTTCTATTATTGGTGATGGTGGATTTCAAATGTGTTGCATGGAAATTATGACTGCAGTGAACTACAAGTTACCTATAACAATTGTTCTATTTAATAATGACTCCATGGGCCTCATCCGTAAGAATCAGCTGCAGCAATATAATGAGCGATTTATAGATTGTGATTTTACCAATCCGGGCTACAGTCAGCTCGCTAGCGCTTTTGGCATTGACTACCATCAAGTTAAATCTACTTCTGACCTTGATAATATGTTTGATAGTATCTCGGATAAATCAATACTTATTGATGTTTTCATAGATAAAGATGTCTTCCCTAACTACCGCTCAAATCGTTAGCCAGCCTGGCAGATTATTACCAGAATCACTTCCGGCTATTACAGCTTGTATTGAGCTATTGGGGGATGCCCGTTCAAGTTCAGAATATCGTAATCAGATTCAATCTGCGATTGACCTGGATGATACCACTTCGTTAGCCGCACTCTATCATCAGGTTATTGCCGACCTGGAAACCCTCCTTTGGGCTACCGAACCAATGCAACATCTCGATCTCTATCAGGAATTATTTAGAGAACTGGAAGACCTGATTGCACTACAACCTGAAGATAATCGTCACCACATAACAATCGTCATACCAGTGGCCGACAGGCCGGGACAATTAACTGACTGTATTAATAGTTTAGTATCGCAATGCAGACTATTTAATTATGGTGGCAGCACAGATAATCAGACCAATAAAATATCAGTTATCGTGGCTGACGACAGTAACAATTCTCAATGCATCGAAGAAACAAAGCAACTCTGCGAACAAACTAATAACCAGGGATTATCAACAACCTATATTGGTCGCGATGAACAGGATCAGGTATTAGATGAACTTTCAGAAAAACAAAAGGCTGATTTAAAGAATCTACTGGGCAATGTTGATGCTGATCGAACCCACCATAAGGGTCCATCAGTGATACGAAACCTGTGCTACCTGTATCTGAACAAGCATTTTCACAAACTTGATAATCATATATTTTATTTTATTGATAGTGACCAGCTATTCTCTGTTAACCCAAAGGATAGCAATATTCAGGCTATTAATTACTTTTACTACCTGGATAGAATCTTCTTCGAAAGCGATGCAAAGCTGGTAACAGGCAAAGTTGTCGGCGACCCTCCCGTGTCTCCAGCCGTGATGGCCAACACCTTACTATCAGATGTTATCTCGCTATTACAGGATTTATCGCGCTTACCATCTAGCAGTCAATGCCAATTTCACCATCATAGTACTAGCAGTTCAGATGACGCCACCTATCATGACATGGCTGACCTATTTGGCTTTAGTTCCAATAATAATGAGCATCAGTATGATTGCCCATTGCATGGCAAACACAGTAACCAGGACTGCCTTATCGATTTCTGTGAGCGTCTAGGACATTTTTTTTACGGCGATCATCCAACTCGATCTACACCTTTTCAGTATCTTAATCCGTTGCAAAGCGTTGCGCCTGCAAGAACTGTTTATACTGGAAACTATGCATTTAAATCCAATGCACTGCCCTACTTTATACCATTTTCCAATCTACGACTGAGAATGGCTGGGCCCACACTGGGCAGAATACTGAAATCAACGACAGACAGTGGCTTTGTATCAGCTAACCTGCCAATGCTTCACAAAAGAACGTTTGGTAATACAGGTATGGCAGAATGCAGGCCTGGCGTTACTAAAGATGACAATAAGATCGATTTATCGCAGGAATACGTACGCCAATACTTCGGCGACGTTATGTTATTTAGTGTAGAGCGACTAACCAGCATGGGTTTCCCCACAGTTACACCTGATGAGAACATGATTATGACTATCGTTCAGGAGGTTGAAACGGATTTGTATAAAAAATACCAGGACAAAGGCAATCTTGTTATACAAAAACTAGATGACCTGAAAGCATTCATCCGTCTGGCAACCAGCAAATCAGATCATGAAATATTTCCAGATGTTTCCATTCAAAAGCTGGAAGAGTTCATCAGGAACATGACTTTTAACTTTGGTCCTGATTCATCCGGATTTAAAAAAATCAGCGATAAACAAATCAGGGAAAATCACCTTTCAAGTATTGCCTCTGCTATTTCAATTTATCGTACAGATTTGCATAACTGGACGGACACCCTCTCACTAACCCAATGAATGTCTTTATCCTTAATGCCGGGCGTTGTGGTTCAACAACGTTTATCAAATCATGCCAGCACATAGACAACTATACGGCCGCACATGAATCAAGAACGACATTTGTCGGAGAAGACCGCCTATCCTATCCTGATAACCATATTGAAGCCGACAACCGCTTAAGCTGGTTTCTTGACAGACTGGATAAACTATACGGCAATAATGCAATTTACGTGCATTTGCTGAGAAATCGCAATGACAACATCAATAGTTTCATGAACCGAACAGAATTCGGAATTATGAAGGCCTACCGGGAAGGCGTGTATCTAACTGAAACCCAGGATAATCTACAAGTCTACGCCACAGACTACGTCGACACGGTTAATTCAAATATAGAACACTTCCTTAAAGATAAAAAGCATACCATGCGTTTTCACCTGGAACATGCAAAAGAACACTTCACAGACTTCTGGAAAATGATTGCAGCAGAAGGAAATATACAATCATCACTAAATGAATGGGACACTCGCTATAACCCGTCTTAATCGGCCCCTGAACAGATGCTAAGTTTTGCACACCCCCTCTCCGTATCCAGGTATTTAACATCAAGTTCTGAATAGGCTTCTTTCCATAACTCGACAATCTCACGCTCACCAGTCCTTTCAGCGTCATCCATGAATATATGACTGCCAGGGAGTAGCCGATTAAATAACAAGGGTATTGCAGGATACCTGGCATGCTTTTGCTTTATAGCTGGCGGTCCATCAATAACAAGCATATCGATACGCTCAACGGTTAAATCGTCCAGTGCATACCACTGATAAAGATCATCACCTAATTGGTAATCAACCAGGGGTGCATGCAAAACCGTGGCATACTGGCCAAGATTGTAATAATTGATTGCATCTCGTGTACTGTCTGCAAATTCATCACCACAATCAAGACTGAAGACGTGCCCTTTACCTATATGCTCGCATGATTTAGCTAACATAAGTGTTGATAACCCGCTGCCACATTCAACAATCGTGTCTGGGCATTCTGTCGCTATATGCTCTACGATCAGATGATTAAAATCTGCCGCTGCCGACCAGTTCTCTACAGGGAATACCGGCATTTAAATCCAAACGAGTACAGATATCTCGAAATGACTCGGGTGGGGGTACCAATCTTGCCATATTCAGGGGCTACTAAAATAACATCGCTATAAGGATAAAAACACAACCCAGACTGCAAGCAAGACATATACACCAGCCAGACTGCGATCCAGTGTCTTTAACAGATTTTCTGAAAAGACATCATGATCAAGCACCATGCCCGCAACCAACCAGAACACCTGGGTAATAAAGCTTAGAAGAACAAGACCGATCATTATTGTTATTGTCTGTAGCATCAAGGGCCTGGTTACGTCCAGAAATACAGATAACATGACCACAATCATCAATGGTATTGCTGGCTTGGCCGCCTGAATAAGAAACTCTTCACCCAGGGTAAGATAATTTTCCTCACTAATCGTCTTATCACGCGACCAGATCATATAGGCAAACAGTCCTATCAAGACAAGACTGACAAATTTCATGATCATCAACAGAATGGGAAACCTGAGGATAATCCAGCCATAGGTTAATCCTATAACCAGAACATAGGCCAGATAAACCAGATGTGTACTCAACAAGGACGGGATCGCATGTGTAATACCATGCTCCTCGTTTCTCAAACCGAAATGGGCAACATTAACCATAGCCAATGAGCCAAAACCAAAAACAATGGGTGATATAATTGCTAACCATTCAAACATTTTTACATACCTGTATTGTCTAATTTCTAAATCAGGGAGTTTATCAAGCCCCTGTCCCAATTAAATTGATTTGCTTCACATTCCACTCATTTCGATATTCTTATCTGCTTGTAACAAATTCTGCGTGGAAAGCAAATCATAGATAGCTTTGGCAGTTACCTTGTTTCCTTCCTCGGATAAATGCCCACCAATTTCTCTTGGTCGCCAAAGTGTTTCTACTTCAGGATGCGAATCCAGATATTGACGAAAGACAGGATCAAGATTAATGACCGACATTCCCAGGCGTTTGGCCTCGTCCTCAGCAAATTCACCAATGACTTCATATTTTGATTCATCTTTTTCCAAAATGTCTCGAATTGGAAATATTACCCATATTGGGGTCGCATTATTACTTCTAACACGTTGATTAAACTTTTCCATGATGCCTGTCAGTGTGCGGCGCGGTAGAGAGCCTTCAGTACGGCCACGCTTGACGTGATTCGTTAGCACCTTTTGAAATGCGGCTACCGCATAAGAATAATGCCAGCCACCAATTTGCTTCTTGCCCGATTGATAATCCGCCAGTAATTCTTTTGGTGAAGGCACGGGTGAATGCGTCAGCTTTAATAAGCCATCTTCCTGAGGAACATACATCGGCTTGGCATAATCACGGAAACTGAAGGTATTTCGATTGAAATCGAGCAAATAGAATCCAAGTAAAACGATGTCAGGGGAAAACTTTTCACCATATTTCTCGTACATAATGTAGTTTTGGTCGGTACCCGTGGCTGATACGGCCAGGTTCATCACATCCCACTCTGGTAGCATTTCAGCTAACTGGTATGCATAGGTCTGCTCATTACTCACACCGTGACCAAATGAATAGCTATCACCCAGGATCATCATCCTGGGACGACCAGTATCAGACACTAAAGGGAAGTCTTTATCATTTCGCATACCCTGCGCGTTGGTACGGATACTCCCATGATGTTCAACCTCTTTATCGATATTGGGCGCATTTTTCCAGCCAGCGAACTCATCTGGAACAAAGCGGTTATCAAAATGCGCCTTGCCGTCTTCCAGCCGGGCCATTACCCAGCGCCATTCCCTGACAACAGAATGGTCACTATGCGGTGGCGCTTTATCCGTGGTTGCATAATAGATTCGCATACCACCCTCTAACAGGATAAAAACGACGACCAGGTTAATAATTACAATTTTCAGCATTTTCATGGGCGCGGATTATACGGGGTTTTCCATTGTCGGGTAGTTGGTGCTCTTCCAGGGGGATATTTTAGTGTTCAGCGTTTTTGTGGTGTTTCGAGGCAAGGCGCAGTGCGAAGGCAATGGCCTTCGTCCTTGCCAAGCGTTGCAGCACCGCATCGTGACACCACAGAAACGTCCAAAGGATTAGTATGTCGGCGTCCATGGCGTTGTTGCTCCTCTTGCTAAGGACTAGGGCCATTAGCGGCGAGTCGCGCCTAGCCCTGAACGCCGACATGCCAACTGAACATTAAAATATCCCCCTGGAAGAGCACTAGGTTATAATGCCGCCCGCCCCGAGGTAACTGAATGAATCTTTTAGGAATTTCCGCCCATTATCACGACAGTGCTGCTGCCCTGATCATCGACGGCAAAATTATTGCCGCGGCCCAGGAAGAGCGTTTCACGCGCAAAAAGCACGATCCGGGATTC